>ERZ808252.72-NODE-72-length-109729-cov-4.311569_pt1 | contig 109729 bp, 112 predicted proteins | sample MGYA00521242_ERZ808252 | MGnify/ENA primary metagenome ERZ808252 (study PRJEB31516, sample SAMN03275581) | gut metagenome | biome: mammalia-associated habitat; material: feces | host: Papio cynocephalus | place: Kenya | collected 2012-08-07 ...
GTACATAGAGGGCGTAGTTTGCCCTCATGTACCGCTACGAGTGTTCTTCTAAGCGGAAGCGGTCCCGAATGGAAAAGCAGGGGCTTATTTTTCTAAAAGGCAAAACCGTAAAATTTTATTAAAGATGTAAGTTCTTGGATTGACATAAAAGCGGTCAGGTGCTATTATAATAGTTAGGAAGGTGCTACCGATAGACGGTTAGCCTGATAAAATTAGTAAGTCAAAAATGACCGCTCAGTTTTCCAGACTAGGGGCGGTCATTTTTGTGTCCTGCTATCTCTCGTACCAAAAGAATAGCCAAGACTAAAACAAGTCAGGCACAGGCTGATAACAGCTATGAATCCTTCGATCGTGAGCATGAGCACGTACCTCCTCCGATGGATTTCCCCAAAGGGATTTCTATGTAAACAGAGCTAAAACTCTCTGGAAGAGGCTAACCGCCTACCGTATATGGTAACACCTTAGATACATTATATCAAACATATGTTCGGAATACAAGAGAAAATTGAAAAGTTGGCATAGAAAATATGCTTATGGTCTAACCATCGCTAGAAACGGGAGTTATCTCACGATAAAAATATCGATTTATAACCTTCGATAGCAAGTTCCGTCGCTGGCTAGACCATAAACCTATATAAGCTTTTTAACCTTGTATATGGCGGTAAAGTTGTAAGTAATTGCTTAAATATAATATATTTTTACAGTTTTGGTATATAGAAAAAATAAGTCCCTGCTTTGCTATGAGGGATTTAGAACACCGTCGGTACATAGAGGGCGTAGTTTGCCCTCATGTACCGCTACGAGTGTTCTTCTAAGCGGAAGCGGTCCCGAATGGAAAAGCAGGGGCTTATTATTCTATACAACAAACTTGTAAAATTTTATTAAAGATGTAAAGAAAAACCCTTGACATCCATCGCCAAATACGTTATACTCTGTAAAGGAAATTACTTAACAGGGTGATTTCGTAAAAGCAGGCAGGAGATGAGAATATGGCAAAGACCAGTGTAAATGATTTGGATGAGATCGTGCGTTTGTCTTATTTGTACGATTTTTATGGTCCCCTGCTCAAAGAAAAACAGCGGCAGATTTTTGAAAATTATGTGCTGGATGACTATTCCCTGAGTGAGATTGCCGGTGAATATGGCATGACAAGGCAGGGGGTTCACGATATCGTAAAGCGAAGCAGTGAAAAATTGGAAGAATATGAATCCAAATTGAAATTATATAGGAGATTCCAGGGTGCCAGAGAGCGGCTGGAAAAAGTAGAAGAACTGGTCCGAGGCGAAGATCTGCAGAATGCAGAAAAGATTCGGTCTTTGACACACGAAGTATATGAGATGTTATAAGGAAAAATTGACAGGAGGTGACCGGAGTGGCATTTGACAGCCTGAGTGAAAAATTACAAAATGTTTTTAAGGGATTACGAAGTAAGGGACGGCTTACGGAAGCCGATGTCAAACTTGCATTAAAAGAAGTTAAGATGGCTTTGTTAGAAGCCGATGTCAATTTTAAAGTGGTAAAGAATTTTGTCAAGGCAGTACAGGAAAAAGCAACCGGTGAAGATGTGTTAAACAGCCTGACACCGGGACAGACGGTTATCAAATATGTAAATGAAGAACTGGTTTCCATGATGGGAGGCACGACAACAGAGATTTCACTGCTTCCCGGTAATGAAATTACCGTTATTATGATGTGTGGTCTTCAGGGAGCCGGTAAAACGACGACCGTGGCAAAACTCGCTGCCAAGTTTAAGGAAAAGGGGAAAAAGCCGCTGCTGGCTGCGTGCGACATTTATCGTCCGGCAGCGATCGAACAGCTGCAGACCAACGGAGAAAAGGTAGGTGTGCCGGTGTTTTCGATGGGAACCGGACATAATCCGGTGGATATTGCCAAAGCGGCGGTAGAACATGCGAAAGCAAATCAGTACAACCTCGTATTTTTAGATACAGCCGGTCGTCTTCATATTGATGAAGAACTGATGAATGAGTTGAAAAATATCAAGGCAGAGGTGGATGTCCACCAGACGATCTTGACAGTAGACTCCATGACCGGTCAGGATGCGGTCAATGTAGCTTCAACATTTGATGAGGCATTGAATATAGATGGTGTCATTTTAACCAAATTAGATGGTGACACTCGTGGTGGTGCGGCACTTTCCATCCGCGCAGTCACGGGAAAACCGATTTTCTATGTCGGTATGGGAGAAAAACTTTCGGATCTGGAGCAGTTTTATCCGGATCGTATGGCATCCCGTATTCTCGGCATGGGCGATGTCATGACATTGATTGAGAAAGCAGAAGCCCAGATTGATGAGGAAAAAGCGGCAGAACTCGGAAAGAAATTCAAAAACAATGAACTGGATTTCAATGATTTCTTAGAGCAGATGCAGCAAATGAAGAAAATGGGCGGTCTTACCAGCATTTTAAGCATGCTTCCGGGCATGGGACTGCCGGCAGATCTCGACATTGACGATGATGCGCTGAAGGGAACAGAAGCCATTATCTACTCGATGACAAAAGAAGAGAGAACCAAGCCTTCCATCATCAATCCATCGCGCAAACGCCGTATTGCGGCAGGCGCCGGAGTGGATATCAGCGAAGTAAACCGGCTGATCAAGCAGTTTGAACAGAGCAAGAAGATGATGAAGCAGATGTCCGGTATGATGTCAGGCAAGAAGATGAAACGCGGAAAATTCAAATTTCCGTTTGGTGGAATGTGATTCAAATAGTTGTTATACTTTTTGAATAGATGAAATTACGTTAAAGGAGGTGAAACGACGTGGTAAAGATCAGATTGAAAAGATTAGGTCAGAAAAAGGCTCCATTTTATAGAATTGTAGTAGCTGATGAAAGATCTCCTAGAGATGGTAGAAACATCGATGAGATCGGTACTTACGACCCAAATCAGGAACCTGCTGTAGTAAAAGTTGACGAAGAGGCAGCTAAGAAGTGGATTGCCAATGGTGCAAAACCAACCGATACAGTAGCTCGTTTGTTCAAAGAGGCAGGTATTGTAAAATAATGCGGTCCTAAGGGAGGTTAGCAGTATGAAAGAATTAGTTGAAATGATTGCTAGTGCATTAGTAGACAATCCGGACGAAGTTGTCGTAACTGAGACAGAGACAGAAAACGAGATTGTATTGAAGTTGAGCGTGGCTCCTGCCGATATGGGCAAGGTCATCGGAAAACAGGGTAAGATTGCGAAAGCAATCCGAACTGTAGTACGTGCTTCGGCTTCAAAGAGTGACAAAAAAATACTGGTAGACATTCAGTAATGACATGTGATATGTGCCTGCGACAGTGCCAAAAGGTATCGCAGGCACATTTTTTACCAAAGGCAGCCTTTCCGGGAAAATGTGCAGAACACGGTAGTTCCGGGCTGGCTGACGGATTATTTAGAAAAGGAGAAAGACGATGGAGCAGCTTTTGCGCGTAGGAGTCATTACGACAACGCATGGGATCCGGGGAGAAGTTAAGGTGTTTCCGACGACAGACGATATTCACCGCTTTGACGATCTGGAAGAAGTGATCCTGCAAAACAAAAAAGAGCAGCTTACCCTGCATATTGAACATGTAAAATATTTCAAAAACATTGTGATTGTAAAATTTAAAGAATACAATAATATTAACGACGTGGAGATGTTTCGCAAATGCGATCTTCTTGTGACAAGAGAACACGCCGTGCCATTGGAAGAGGGAGAATATTTCATCTGCGATGTGATCGGAGCGAAGGTGGTCAATGAAGAAGATGGTACAGTGATCGGAACGGTAAAAGAGGTTTTGGAGACAGGGGCCAACAATGTCTTTCAGATTGAGACGGCAGATGGAAAAGAACTGCTTTTCCCATCCATTCCTGAATGTATAAAAAAAGTAGACGTCGAAAAAGGGGAAGTGACGGCGCATATCATGCCGGGCCTTTTAGACCTTGCAAAGTAAAGAGAAAATGAGGAAATAATGATGCATTTTTATATTATGACTTTGTTTCCGGAAATGTTTCCGGGAATTATGGATGCCAGTATACTGGGACGTGCGAAAACACAGAGACTTCTTGACTGGGAGGCGGTCAACATCCGCGACTATACATTGGACAAGCATATGAAGGTGGATGATTATCCGTATGGCGGAGGAGCGGGTATGGTTATGCAGGCAGAGCCGATCTACCGCTGCTATGAGGCGCTTTTGCAGAAGATGAAACCGGAGCCGGAGAAAAAGCGTGTGATCTATGTGACGCCGCAGGGACATGTTTTTGATCAGAAAATGGCAGAAGATTTTGCCAAAGAAGAAGAACTGGTCTTTTTGTGTGGACATTACGAAGGCGTGGATGAACGCGTACTGGAAGAAATTGTCACAGATTATGTTTCCATCGGAGATTATGTGCTTACTGGAGGCGAACTGCCGGCAATGGTTATGATGGATACGATCTCCAGACTTGTGCCGGGAGTGCTGCATAACAAAGATTCGGCGGAGACGGAAAGTTTCTCGGATGGACTTTTAGAATATCCGCAATATACGAGACCGGAAGAATATCATGGGAAAAAAGTGCCGGAAGTACTGCTTTCCGGTCACCATAAAAACATCGATGCCTGGAGGCTGGAACGGTCATTGGAACGTACAAAAGAGTTCCGGCCGGACTTATATGAAGAATATTTGCAAAGATAAAAGAGAAAGTTTATGACTTTCTCTTGCATTATATATAAAAAAATGATAAAATAAATTAGAATATTTAGACATACTTTACAATTTGCAAGGAGGACATCACTGTGGGAAGACGTGCATGCTGCAAACGTGAGACAAAAGAAACACAGATCGAGATCACATTGGATATCGATGGAACCGGGAAATACAATGTTCATACGGGAATTGGTTTTTTTGATCATATGCTGGAAGGATTTTCCAGACATGGTCTGTTTGATCTGGACATTCAGGTTCATGGAGATATTGAAGTGGATGCACATCATACAGTGGAAGATACCGGAATTGTGCTTGGTCAGGCATTTAAAGAAGCATTGGGGAACAAAGAGGGGATTGCCCGGTTCGGATATTTTATCCTGCCGATGGACGATGCCCTTGTACTGGCATCTCTGGACATATCCGGACGGATGTATTTCGATTTTGAAGCCGAACTTCCGGCAGAACGCCTTGGTACGATGGAAACCGAGACGGTGAGGGAGTTCTTTATGGGATTTGCTTCCGGGCTGGGGATGAATTTACATATTCGCCGGATGGCAGGAATGAACACGCATCATATTGTGGAAGCCATGTTTAAGGCGGTCGCGAAAGCCATGGATCAGGCAGTTCGTGTGGATGAGCGCATTCAGGGCGTTTTGTCTACGAAAGGAACACTGTAAAGGAGGGGGTACCCATGAGTTACAAAAAAATAATTCCTTATATCAATGGTGAAAATGAGCTTGCCGCCAATGTTGTCATGCAGGCAGAGCAGTATTGCTTTGCTGGTGCGGATGCGTTGTTTTTATATAATTATTCCAAAATCGAAGCAGAGCGGGAAGAATTCTTGGCTACATTAAAAGAAGTGGCAGAAAAAATTGACATTCCGTTTATGGCAGGAATGTATATGGAACGCTTTGAAGACGCGAAGAAAATGTTCTATACCGGAGCAGAGAAGATTGTGGTAAAGTATGAACTGGTGAAAGACGAGAGCCTTTTAAAAGAGATGATTGCCCGGTTTGGTTCTGACAAGATTCTGGTGGAAGTCGATGCGGATATTGATTTTGATAAAATCCCTTTTCATGTAGACACCCTTTTGGTTAAGCATGTAGACATTGATGCGGAATTTGAGCGGAAGATGGCACGCGCGGGAAAACGTATTATTGTTCGTGACAGCCTGCTTCGCAACGATCTTGAAAATTTACTGAAATTGGAAAAAGTAGAAGGGGTATCAACAAATTATTATTTGGGAAAAGAATTATTTAAGATAAAGAAGAATATGAAAGAAGCAGGGATCAACGTAAATACGTTTGAATCTGCAATTGACTTTTCTGAATTTAAACTGGACGATCATGGATTGATCCCGTGTATTGTGCAGGATTACAAAACCGGAGAAGTACTGATGCTTGCTTATATGAATGAGCAGTCGTTTGCGGCAACCTGTGCGACAGGGCGTATGACCTATTTCAGCAGAAGCCGCCAGGAGTTATGGTGCAAAGGAGATACTTCCGGCCACTATCAGTATGTCAAAGAACTCCGCCTGGACTGCGATCATGATACCATATTGGCAAAAGTACATCAGATCGGAGCAGCTTGTCATACGGGAGCGCGCAGTTGTTTCTTTAATGAATTGGCAAAAAAAGAATACAATTCGAGCAATCCGTTAATGATATTAAATGATGTTTTTGAAACGATCGCAGATCGGAAAAAACATCCAAAAGAAGGATCTTATACAAATTATCTGTTTGATAAGGGAATTGATAAGATATTAAAAAAATGCGGAGAAGAAGCGACAGAAATTGTGATCGCGGCGAAAAATCCGGATTCCGAAGAATTAAAATATGATATTTCCGACTTTTTATATCATATGATGGTTTTAATGGCCCAGTGCGGATTGGATTGGGATGATGTGATCAAAGAGTTGGCAAATAGGCACTAGGAGGCGTATTGCTATGACATTGTTTGAAGCATTTGGATATTACATCGTACGTTTGGTTTTATATGCAGCAGTTGCGGCAGGCGGGATTGCTCTTGGAATCCGCTGGCGCAAACATAAAAATGCAAAGACAAACGAAGAATAGGTGATGAGATATGGCAGTTAGAACTCGTAAGAGATTAGGAGATATATTGATCGAGGCAAATGTCATCACGCAGGATCAGTTGATGCAGGCATTGGCTCGACAAAAAGAAATTGGAAAAAGACTTGGTGAAACACTGATAGAGATGAAGCTTACCGATGAGATGGAGATTGCAGAAGCCATCGGCGAGCAGATGAAATTAAAGATCGCGAAGATCCGAGAAGCAAAGCTGGCTCCGGAAGTCATTGCACTTCTGCCGGAAAATATTGTGCGTAAACACAATGCCGTTCCGTTTGAAGTGGATGAAGATAATCCTAATATCTTACGTGTGGCAATGGCGGATCCTCTTGATATAATCGCAGTCGATGACCTTTCTATCATTACGAACATGCAGATAGAACCGATGGTTGCGACGCCGTCTGATATCATGTATGCGATTGAAAAGTATTATGGAAATGAGCAGTCGGCAAAACTGGCAGAAAGTTATTCCCAGGAGCGCGCGGAAAAGAGCCAGAAATTAAAGGGCAATAAAGAGGAAGAGGGAAATGACGAAGTAGACAATTCCCCGATCGTTCTTTTGGTTAATAAGATCATTGAGCAGGCAGTTAATGAGCGCGCCAGTGATATACATATTGAGGCATTGGAAGATCAGGTGCGTGTGCGTTTCCGAATTGACGGATCCATGCAGGAAGTAATGCGGTATCCGAAAGAACTTCAGGATGCGATCGTAGCACGTATTAAGATCGTCAGCGGAATGAACATTTCCGAAAAACGTGCGCCGCAGGACGGACGTATGACGCTGATATTTAACCGGGTTGAGTACGACCTCCGTGTATCGTCTCTTCCGACGACATTTGGCGAGAAAGTCGTTATGCGTATTGCATCAAAATCCGGATTGAATAAAGAAAAGAGTGAACTTGGTTTCCAGGAAGAAGAATTGAAACGATTTGATAATATTCTGAAAAATCCGCATGGAATCATTCTGGTAACAGGACCGACAGGTAGTGGTAAATCTACGACACTGTATACGGTTCTGAACGAATTAAATGGCGGAGATGTTAATATTATTACAGTAGAAGACCCCGTCGAGGCCGATGTGGATGGTATCAATCAGGTACAGGTAAATGAAAAAGCAGGACTTACATTTGCTTCTGCGCTTCGTTCTATCCTGCGTCAGGATCCGGATATCATCATGATCGGAGAGATTCGAGATGAAGAGACGGCGAGCATCGCGGTAAAAGCGGCTATCACAGGACACTTGGTAGTAAGCACCCTTCATACCAACAGCGCGGCATCGACGGTAACACGTCTGGAAGATATGGGAATTGAACCATACATGGTTGCGGATTCTGTAGTTGGTATTATCGCACAGCGACTGGTCAAACGAATCTGTCCAAAATGCCATGTTCAGAAACAGATGACGGATACCGACAAATTCCGTCTTCGTCTGCGCGGAGATTCGAATCCGATGATTTATGAACCCAATCCGGGTGGTTGTGCTTATTGCAACAATACCGGATATCGTGGACGTATCGGTGTATATGAGATCATGCCGATTACGCCGGCGCTTCGAGAAGTGATCAGCCGTGGAGGCGGAGCAGAAGAAATCCAGAAGGTAGCGTTGAAAGAAGGTCTTACGACATTGCGACTCGGTGCAGCCAAACTGGTGTTGAAAGGAGTAACATCCATTTCAGAAGTAGAGAGAATTGCAGCAGAATAACCGCTGTGACGATAGAGTAAATGAGAAAAGTAAAATATTAAAGTAAGGAGGAAGGGGTATGACACTCGATGATATTTTGTTACAGGCACGTAAGGTAGGCGCGTCTGACGTACATGTATCGGTAGGTATACCTATCAAATGTAGAATTCATGGTACTTTACAGGATTTGACAAGTGCACCATTGAATGGAGAGGACACAAAGACGCTGATTCAGCAGATGATTCCAAAACGTCTGGTAGCTTCGTTTAATGAGACGGGAGAGGCAGACTTCTCGTATGCGATCCCGGGACATGGACGATTCCGTGTAAACGTATTTAAGCAGAAAGGATCCATGGCTTTTGTAATCCGTCTGATCAATACAGAGATTCCGGAGCCGGAAAGTCTTGGACTGACACCGTCCGTTATTGATCTGATAAATAAAAAGAGAGGACTGATCCTGGTAACAGGACCAACGGGTAGTGGTAAATCTACAACCCTTGCCTCGCTGATCAATAAGATTAATGAAAATTACAGTCATCATATCATTACACTGGAGGACCCGATCGAGTACTTGCATCAGCACAAGAAATCCATCGTCAACCAACGTGAAATTGGTATGGATACAGATAGTTACGCCAATGCCCTCCGTGCAGCACTTCGTGAAGACCCGGATGTTATCCTCGTCGGAGAGATGCGTGACCTCGATACGATTGCAACAGCCGTAACCGCAGCCGAGACAGGTCACCTTGTATTTTCCACACTGCATACAATTGGTGCAGCCGCAACTATCGACCGTATTATCGACGTATTTCCACCACACCAGCAGCCGCAGATTCGTTTGCAGCTGGCAACTTTGCTGGAATCTATCATTTCCCAGCAGTTGTTGAAAACAGCGGATGGAAAAGGTCGTATCGCAGCATTTGAGATCCTTCATGCGAACAGCGCGATCCGTTCCCTGATCCGTGAAGGAAAGAGCCACCAGATTCCATCTATCGTACAGACCAGCCGTAAAAGCGGTATGATCACAATGGATGATTCGATCTATGATCTTTATCAGGCAGGTAAAGTGTCAAAAGATGAAGCAATTACCTTTGCACAGGATAAAGTGGCATTGGAAAAACGATTGTATTAATCGTATCGGAAGGAGGAAAGTAATATGGCTACTTATAAGTACCGTATCACGGATAAATTTGGCCGTGATAAAAAGGGAACCTTAGAAGCCGGTTCCCCGGAGGCAGCTACCGCCAAACTGAAAGGGGAAGGAGCTGTCGTACATTCCATAGAAGAGACTACAAGTGTAGAAGATGCTTCTTGGAACATAACGATCGGTAACCCGGTCAAATTAAAAGACATTACCTTATTCTGTCGTCAGTTTAACAGTATATTGAATGCCGGTGTAACCGTTATTGAAGGACTTAAGATGATGCAGGAATCTACCGAAAATAAGGTCTTGCGTAAATCCATTTACAATGTCCAGGTCAACGTAGAAAAAGGTGAGACACTTGCCAACGCCATGGCATTGGAAGGAAAGGTATTCCCGGACCTTTTGATCAACATGGTTGCAGCCGGTGAGGCAACCGGTAACTTAAGTGTTGCCTTCGAACGTATCTGTACGCAGTTTGAAAAGGATATGAAATTGAAATCCATGATTACCTCTGCGATGATCTATCCTGTTGTAGTAGTAATCGTTGCTATCATCGTTGTAATTATCTTGATGGCAAAGGTTATCCCAAGTTTCCAGGAAATCTTTGATATGCTGGAAGGCCAGCTGCCATTGCCAACCCGTATTGTAATTGCAGTCAGCGATTTCGTGGTTGCCAACCTCGTATGGGTAATTGGTGGTATTATTGCAGTGATTGCTTTGATCGCCTACGCCAAAAATACCGAATCCGGAAAACAGATTACGAGCCGGATGTGTTTGAAAATTCCGATCATAAAGGACTTTTCCATCAAAAATGCATCGGCAAAATTCAGTATGACGATGTCAACTTTGGTTATGTCCGGTGTGCCGTTGGTAGAAGCACTTGGAATTGTGGCGAACGTCGTAGAAAACCGTGTGGTTCGAAAAGTGCTGAATGATGCGCGTGAAGATGTTATGCAGGGTATTCCAATGTCAGAGCCGATTGAGGCTTCCGGCGTATTTCCGATGATGGTTCATCATATGCTTCGTATCGGTGAGGAAACCGGTAACGTAGAGCAGATGCTTGAAAAAGTTGCTGTTTATTATGAAGATGAAGTAGAAGTTGCTACAAAAAACCTGACAACAGCGATGGAGCCGGCCGTTATCTGTCTGCTTGCCGTAGTTGTAGGAGGTATTGTAGGTGCGATCGTAATGCCTATGATGCAGATCTACTCCATGGCAGCGTGATGGAATATAGTGAAATTTAAAATGCAGGGCAGGCAGAAATGTCTGCCTTGTGTTTTATAGTAGAAGCAGTCTAGAAAGGAGGGTGCTGTATAAATGAAATATAACGCTTCGAAAATAAATCCGGTACTTACAGTAAATTATATGCTGACAGAAGATGAAAATAAATACTTTGATCGAAAGTCTTCGCAGATCCGGGTGGCAGAATTGGCACAGCATATTTCTGCTTTTGCGAATGCTGACGGTGGCACGTTAGTGCTCGGTATTAGCGATAAGAAAAGAGTTGTGGAGGGCGTTAATGCTTGTGGAATTTCCAAAATCAATGAATTTATTAATGCACCAAGGGATTGCTGTAGGCCAATGCCACGATATCAGGAAGAATTTATTGATGTTGTAAATGCAAGTGGGAAATTGGATCGAATATTACTTTTACATATTGAATCAACCAAAGGTCAAGTGATACGAACTTTTAATGATCGAACTTATTTGAGAATTGGAGATAAGTCAAAAGAGATGTTGGGAGAAAATCTTAGAAATTTGGAATATGCAAAAGGAGCAAGACATTTTGAGGATGAGATAAATCCATATGCAACACTAGAAGATCTGGATGTGAACTTATTAGAGAGGTATAAGAAAAATATAGGTGCAGAAAATTTAACAATAAAGCAGGTTCTTGAAGCTAGGGGCTTTTTGCAACAACAAGGAGGACAAGTGAGTTTGACAAATGCAGCTATATTGTTATTTGCAAAAGATATAATGAGGTTTTATCCGAACTGTCGTGTTCGTTTTTTACGTATTGATGGTAGAAAATTGCAAGTTGGTACAAAATTAAATATTGTGAAGGATAAGAGTATTGATTTGCCTATTTTAAGTATTATTGATGAAGCCAAAAAGTATATTTCAGATCAACTTCGTGTTTTTACTAATCAGGATAGTGAAACAGGAAAGTTTATAGAAACTCCGGAATATCCAGAGTTTCCTTGGCTTGAGGGACTTGTTAATGCTGTGACGCATCGTGATTACGCAATGATGGGTGCATATATTAAAATAAGTATGTATGATGACCGATTGGAGATAGAAAGTCCGGGATGTCTGCCGGATGTTGTGACAGTTGATAACATTCGGGAAACTCGTTTTTCAAGGAATCCTAAGATATCGCGCGTTCTGACAGAATTTGGATGGGTGAGAGAACTTAATGAAGGGGTTAAGAAAATTTTTTCAGATATGGCCGAAGGAGAGCTGGCTGATCCGGAGTATCGTGACTCAGCTAATACGGTCTGCCTTGTTTTGAAAAATGATATTGATAAAAGAATGGCACACCGCAATGAATCAATAAATGAATCAATAAATGAATCAATAAATGAATCAATAAATGTACTGCTGACTTCGGATGAGAGGGTTGTTCTGGAACTTATTAAAATGGATTCACAAATAAGTCAGAAAATTTTAGTTGAACATACAGGGTTTTCGCGGTCTAAAGTGCAGAGAATATTAAAGAGTCTTACAAATAAAAATGTAATTTGCCGCCAGGGATCTAGAAAAAATGGAAATTGGCAAGTGTTAAGTTAAAAAACAATTAGATTAAGGAGGATAACGTGATGATGAATAAAAAATCAACAAAAATATTTTTGACAGCTGTTATAATTTCTCTGGTGATGGCTTATCTCCCCGTGCAGACAGCAGCGAAAGACAAAATCTGCCTGAACGAGACTAAGATAACATTAAATGCCGGACAGACAAAGAAGTTAACTTTAATTAAAAATAAGAAGAATGTTACAAAGAAGATAAAATGGTCCAGTAAAAACAAAAATAAAGTATCCGTCAACAAAAAGGGCGTGGTTCGTGCACTTCGTTCAGGGCAGACCAAGATAACCGCAAAATATCAAGGGAAAAAATATGTCTGTACGGTTATTGTAAAAAGCAAAGCGCTGACGGAAAAAGCTACGCCAAAGCCGTCGCAGACGCCAAAACAAACAACATTCCGTAATTCTGCTTTGTTAGCCGAACATTATGAAAAACATGGAAAAGAGATGGGCTTTCCGGATGCGCAGTCTTATGAGCAGGCTGCTGCTGCGGTGGTTGCAAATCCCTTGTCTTTACATAAATTGGAAGCGGAAGATAACGATGACGTTTATTATCTGGAAAGTACCAATGAATTTGTCATTGTATCAACAGATGGGTATATAAGAACATATTTTAAGCCGGATAAAGGAAGGGCGTATTTTGATCAGCAGTAAGATTGTGGCAGTACAAAGAGAAAAAAAGATGTGAGAGGTTGGATTATAATGGGTAAGAAAAGAAATGTTGTAATAATTTTAATGATAATGATTGCGTTGCAGTTAGGGTTTATCACGTATATGTTTGCTTTTCAAAAAGAAGGATTTCATTCCGATGATAATTGGTCCTACGGGTTTGCCAATGCGGATGAAGGTGGCTGGATTTATCATGATGACAGTGGAAAAAGTCGTAATTTTAACAAGTGGACGGATGGAAAAGTATTGTGGGATTATATCACGGTTCAAAAAGGAAAACAATTTGATTTTGGTGCAGTGGCGAGAAATATGTCGGATGAACGTAATCCTCCATTGCATCATATGATATTACATGCGATATGTTCGTTTTTTCCAGAAACATTTTCATGGTGGTATGGATATGTAATAAATGTTCTTTCTTTTATTGGAATGATTATTGCTTTGTATTTTTTAGGAAAGGAGTTCTTTTTATCAAAAAAAAGAGCATTGTTGATTTGCTTTTTTTATGGATTTTCTGTGGCAGCCTTAAATAATATGCTTTTTTTGCGACCTTATTGCCTGCTAACATGTTTCAGTATAGTATTGATTTATTTTCATCTCAGAATGTATCGAAAAAAATTTTACTCATGTAGGAAAGATTTATTTGGAATTTTAATTACGATGATTGGGGGAAATTTGATACAATATACATTTATGATGTTTGGAATGTGTCTTATGTTTGTGTTCGGCATTTACGAGTTTAGCAAAAAAAAATGGAAATTTGCTATCATTCATGGCTTGACAATGTTATTGTCTGTTGGGGCTGTGATAATTATCTGGCCACATACACTGGATTTGCTTTTAACGCGCAATCAAATGTATGGAGCGCAAATGCCTCTTCGTTGGGAAATTAATTTTTCAATGCTTCTCAGTGTAGAAGAATCAACGGGAATTCCATTCCGGATACCAGATATCGTATTTTGGACTTATGTAAAATTTATTATGATATTTTTAATGATAATAGCTGCCGGGGTATCTTTTATCTGCCGGAATGAGGCATGGTTTCAAAACCTGAAAAAAAAGGGAAAAGGCAGAGTAGTACAAGCAGGAAAATGGATTGGAAACAAAGTTCGATATGGTGAAAAAATAAGTATCCTCCTTATGTTGACAGTATTTTTAACGATAGTTATTATTTCGTATTATTGCAATATATATATAATGTCGCTTTATGCAGACCGGTATTTTTTCTTTATTATGCCTTTTATTACATTAATCTTGGGGGGGCAGGTATGCTGGCTGGTTCAACATTTGCTGTGTAAAAAGAGAATGCAACAGATAGGAGTCATATTGTTGTGTGGCATTTTACTGTTTATGGAACATAATGTATTAACGCCATCGTGGTATTTGTTCCAAAGACAGTGTGATGGTCCACAGATTGAGGAGTTGACTAAGGATACGGATGTTATTCTCATTACAAGTGAGGTGTGGAAATTAACGTGGTATAGTTCGAAGTTAAGAAATGTATCCCAATTTTATGCGGTTTTGGCGGAAAACTGTATGACAGACGACACATTGAATATCATAAACCGATTAGAAGATGACAAACCTGTATATCTTGTTTTTGAAACAGATAAGTTTCGAGATGAATCATGGGATACATCAAAAAGCAAAGAAAATGCGGGAGTTAAGACAAATGAAGAAATATTAACATTAAGTTACAAAAAAAGTGAAGTGGTAAATCAAATTGCTGAAGCAATTTGGGCAAAGGAAAAGAAATTTATTCAAAAAGAGTGGGGATTTGTAGGAGAGGTTGAAGTGTGGCAGTTGCGTTAAAAATAAATTTTTTGTAAATATTACGTAAATATTAAATTGATAAAATTAAAAAAAACACTTGCAGATTTTCTACGCATGTGGTAGAATATAGAAAACGGCAAAAGAGAGTTTGCCAAAATAAAACAAAAAAGGAGAATGGAATTATGAAGAAAAGAATTCAAAAGTATCTTAGCGGTTCAAATGAAGGTTTCTCTCTTGTAGAGTTGATCATCGTTATCGCTATCATGGCAATCTTAGTTGGAGTTGTAGCATTGGCGGTTATCCCTAACTTGGAGAAATCCAGAGAGTCAAAAGATTTGACTACATTGGATTCCTTAGTAAGCGGTGTAACAACAGCAATTGCAAATGACCCATCTATCACAACAAGTGGAAATACTTCTACCTTGAATTTGGCAAATGTAAATTCAAATGCAACAAGCGGTATTGAAAAAGCTGTATATGAGCAGCTTGGAGATCTTACCAATACAACGATGGTAAGTTCCGCAGGAAAGAGTGGTACATTAACTGTTGAGTATACGATCGGTGGCTCGGTAAGTACGGTAAGAGCATACGTTAGCGGAAGCGGTGGCACGGCTACATGTAAGTATACCAAAGATGATCAGGGAAATGCTAAACCACTTGAAGTTAAAAATGGAAATTAATTTAGATTAAATTATTTTTCTAAGGAGAACCCACTATGACAGTACCGGCATTTATTATTTACATAGTTATCTTTTTATATGGAATCGTGATTGGCAGTTTCTTGAATGTCTGCATTTATCGGATTCCGAAAAAAGAGAGTATTGTCACGGTGGGTTCTCATTGTATGAAATGTGGACACCAGTTAAAATGGTATGATTTATTTCCGTTGTTCAGTTTCCTTTTTTTAAGAGGGAAGTGCAGGTATTGTGGAACAAAGTTGTCTGCTCAATATCCAATCGTTGAATTTTCTAATGGAATTTTATATATGATCTTATTTGCAGTAAACGGTATAAACGTCGAAAGCGTGTTATACTGCTTTTTCGTATCTGCATTGCTGGTACTTAGTGTGATTGATTTTCGCACGATGGAAATTCCGGTAGGGATCAATGCTTTTATTTTGTGCGTTGGTGTTGCTCATACAATCTATGATCATGAAAATTGGATTCATTATGTTATCGGCTTCTTTACGGCAAGCCTTTTTCTGCTATTGTGTTTGTTTCTTACACGGGGACGAGGCATCGGTGGAGGAGACATTAAATTAATGGCAGTGGCGGGACTTGTCCTTGGATGGCAAAATATCGCCCTTGCTTTAGTAATTGGCTGCGTGGCCGGGTCGATTGTCCAATGCATTATCATTGCGGTTACAAAAAAGAAAGATAAATTTCCGATGGGACCTTATCTTTCGATTGGTATTTTTATTGCTATGTTATGGGGAAATGTCTTTTTTGACTGGTATATTGGCTTAATGTAACAGTAATGTAACCGGGGTCTTTTTGTGATTTATGGATTCCAGTGCTTTTTCCCGGAGGAAAGAGGAGAAAGTAGTGTAATCCATAGATATGAGTGGTGAGATATTCATCTATATATCAAAATATGGGAAAAGTAATAAAGCCGGTATGGGGAGTGAGAAACCCATACTGCTTGCGGCAGATTGCCGTAGGATAAAGGAGGTTATTATGGCTAAGAAGGTAGTAGTGGTTCGTGTAGGAACTGAGACGATTCGAATTGTACATATGGATAATACACCGGATAACCCTACTGTATATGGCTGTGTTCGTGTGCCGACTCCACAGGGAGCAGTAGAAGATGGTGAAGTAAAAAACATCATGGACGTCAGTCGTCGTATCAAACAGGCATGTCAGGAAAAAGGAATTACCACCAAAGATGTAATCTTTTCCCTGTCATCATCTAAGATTGCAAACCGTGAAACGACGATCCCACTTGTTAAAGACAGCAAGATTCAGGGAATTGTAGATGCAAAAGTTGGGGATCTTTTCCCTATGGATAAAGATCGCTATATTTTCTCTTATGTAAAGCAGGGCGGCAGCCGTACTGCGGAAGAAGGAGAAAAAGTAACGGACGGTTCGGAAAAGGCAAAAGAGCAGGAAAAAGAGGAAGAACCGGAAATTACGGATGATACAAAGAAAAAGAAAAAACATGAACTTAAACTTAACTTTAATTTAGGTAAGAAGAAAAATGCGGAGGAAGGAGAGGAAGCACCTCAGGATGTGCTTGATCTTCTTGTTTATGCTGCTCCGATCGATCTGGTTCGCTCTTATTATGCACTGGCAGAAGGGTGCGACTTTAACGTAATGGCCATTGAAGTAGATGGTAATGGTATTTTCCAGATCATGAAACGTCAGGTTAATGAAGGTGTTGAGATGGCGGTTCAGATCAACCGCGATGCGACGTTGATCAATATCATGAGCAAAGACAAACTTCTTCTTCAAAGAACCATTCCTTATGGTGCTTCTACGATTGTAGAAGCTGTTATGAGTGAGCCTGCATTCCAGGCTTCGGAATACGATAAGGCATTTAAGATCATTACGACACAGCGTGTACTCCTGTATAACTTAAATGCATCGAATCCGCAGAATGATCTGTCAATGCAAAAACGTATTGAGTTGACACAAAGTGCCTCTTCCTTGATCGGTAATATTTATCGTGTCATTGAGTATTATAATTCAAGATATCGTGAAGAACCTGTAAGTGGTATTATTGTAACCGGTGACGGTGCAAAGATTGCCGGTATTCATGAACTGATGGCAAATGAACTTGGGATTCCTACACGTACACCAAGTGAACTGCAGGGTGTTCAGTTTAACCGTCAGATTGAAGTGAATGTCAACATTCTTCAGTATGTTGGCTGCTTTGGTGCGGTATACAGTCCGGTTAATTTTATTCCGGAAGATATTAAAAATAAGACGGCAACCCGTGAATCTATCAAGGGCATTGCGGCGGTGTTTGCAGCATCCATTATTGTATCCATCGTGATGATTGCAGTTTCTTTGATCGTGGCGGGAACAGCCAAAAGTTCTTATGAGCAGTCGGCTCAGAAAGAACGTGCACTTCAGCCGGTGCAGGCACAGTATGATAATCTTCAGAAGGATATGGAACGTATTCTTACTTATATGAAGATGGAGGGTATTACAGATACCAACAATAATAAACTTCATGCTATTTTGGAACAGGTAAAAGAAACTTGTCCAAAAGACTTTACGATCAGTGCAGTCAATGTGACAAATAAAGGTGGCACGATCAGTTGTGTGTCCACAGATAAGAAGTTGTCTTCTGTATCCGCATTGGTAATCCGTTTGAACCTGATCACAAACATTAAAAATGTTAAAATTTCAAGTTCGATTGTTAAGGATGAAGATGGTGTGACGAAGAAACAGCAGTATAAATATACCATTTCCTTTGATTATCTGTCATTCCGTGAATCGCGTGATTCGAATGAAATTGATTTCTTTGGTGATGAATTGACATTAGGCGATGAGGAGGCGAAATAACATGGGCGGTAAACTTACTTTAAATCAAATGCGTGTAATTTTGTTGGCGGGTGCAATACTGCTTTTGGTTTTGGCGTATTTCCTCGGATTTCAGCCAAATATGGATTCAGCTTCTGAATATCAGGTAAAAACGGAAGCGTCTGAAAAGCATATTCGTGAATTAGAAGCTTTGAAGAGTGAAGTTAAGAACTTGGAGATTTTTACATCTTTGTATAATGATGATATTAAAGATTACATTAATTCCTTTCCTGTTAAACTGACACAGCAGAAGTCGGTATATCTTTTGTATCGTATGATGATCAATACGGAAGTTAATGTGACCAGTATCACGCCGGGAACAGAGACTCCATTTTATTACAAAGGGAATGTTCTTACTTCCGACGGTGATAAGGCACAGGCACAGGAAGATGCTAAAAAGCAGCCAATGTCTGAAATTACAGTTGTAGATATGGATCAGATGGTAGGAAATGTAGCTTCTTATACCATTGAACTTTCCGGTACGACGAAACAGATTTATGACTGTCTTGACTGGATTACGGAAAATGATGAAAAAATGTCCGTAGGTGATGTAAATATCCAGTTTGATAAGAGTACAGGAAAATTGTCCGGTACCATTGTTGTGAATTTCTATGCTATGCTTGGAAATGGTGTTGCTTACAAAGAACCGGATACATCAGGATTTGCGTATGGTGTAAATAATGTATTTGGTGCAGTTAAGTAAGAAATAAAGAGAAAGGTGGTGTTATTATGTGCTTACAGGAATTGCGACAGGATGATCGAGGTTTTTCATTGATTGAAGTAATATTGGCAGTGGCAATATTGGCACTGGTAACACTGCCTATTATTAATTATTTCACATATTCAGGGTTACGCACGGCGGATGGAAAAGATAAACAGTCTGCCACGGTTATAGCGGAGGATGTTTTGGATGAATTGAACTCTTACGATGATTTCACTCAGATTGAAAGCATTGCAAGTTCCGGTGCAGTCGGAGCGGATAAGTGGACGGTTGTTCCGGATCCATCCAATCCGGTTAAATTTACCTATACGGATCTGACTAAAAAAGTAACGATGAACAATGTTAATTATGAAGCAAAAGTTCATATTACCTATACGGATCATGTTACAGCAGACGGAAAATCGTATCATACCGGTTATGATTCCAATACTCTGACAAAGGATACAAATAGTGCGATTGATTCGGAATTTAATGATTATGAGATTCCAAGTCCTAACCAGATTTATGGAAAAGAGAGTGTTGTTGCAAAAGAAAGTGATCAGTTGGATCAGGCAATTAGTTATTTTTTGACAAATGAAGCGACCGAATCTAACACATTTTTCACCAAATATAATTTAATTAAAGAAAAATTAGATCGAAGAATTGCTATACACCTTGAGTATAAAGATGGAAATCAGGATGTATATCGTGTAAAAGTATCTTATCTTTATGAGTTGAACGGTGCCAATGTATCTCCCGGCATTAAAAACGGTGTATGTGAGGTCCCAATAGAAACTTCAGAGGTAAAAAAAGGAACACTAGAAAATATATATGTATTCTATAATTTAAGGGATGGCTATGACAATGACAGATTAAAGGTTACGTTTGGTACAGGGATGACAGAAGATGATGTTAAAAATATTCGTTTTTATCTCTGTGGACTGACGACGACAGAATGTCCGCAACGTGTGAATAATTATAAGTTCTTTTTATCAACGGATTCGGCTCCGGGCGCTTTAAAATGCAGCTATTTCTTTAATGGAAATACGGACACAGTATTAACAGCCAAAAAAGCAGACGGAACCGATGAAGAGTTTGTACCTAAGAAAAATAAGAAAAGAATTGGGGCAATTGAGGTTAGTGTGTATGAAGAAGGTGGCAGCGATCCGCTTGCCGTATTGAATACGACGATTAGTGAGTAAATGATTGGAGGTTTTTCATATGATAAAAAAATGGATAAAAAAATTCAATGAAAAACTACATAAAGCAAATGAAGATGATAGAGGTTCTGCATTTGTAATGGTCGTAATTGGAGTCATGGCGATGGCGATCATTGGTGCTACGGTTTTATCTCTTGCGACAAATTATTTTGTGTCAGTTGTTGTTGATCAGCAGGGCACAGACAATTACTATGAAACAGAAGCGATTATTGCAGAGATCCGAAGTGGTATAGAAGAAATTGCAGGAGTTAGTAATGAAGTAGCATATCTGCAGACGCTGGATAATTATAATGACGAAAGCGGAGCACTTCAGGATTTTTATTCAAGATTGTATTTATCAGGTGTTGTTTATGGTATTAAAAATCGAAATAACTTTACTAAGGATACATACAGTACCTATATTGACAATACGTACAAGAAAAATTCAAAAATTGATTTTACGCTGATTCCAACAGAATATAATTCAGATACACTGGATACAACGGTTGATCCACAGGTGTCGACAGGTGCAAATAATTATTTTTCGGCGACCCTGCTGCAGTCAATGATTACAAGAAGAAATACCGTGGTTACAAGTGATATCATAAATTATTTCTTTTATCGTGATAAAGACAGCGGAAAACGCTGGCTTACATTGAAAGGCATCAGAGTTTCTTATAAAGATGATAAGGGATATTCGACAGACATTCAGACAGATATTGTCATTCAAGTACCGGATTATCAGTTTGAAGGGGAAGATACATTTGATCAGCTTAAAAATTATATCACGATCAGTGACGATATGCTTACGATAGAAGGCCAGGCAAAAGTTGGTTTTCATGGTAACGTTTATGCCGGAGGTTCTCAGACCGATTATAATTATGATGAAGGCATCGTTGCCGGAGCAGAATCCAATGCAACGTTTGACTCCGGTAAGATTATCACTCGCGGTGCTTTGAATCTTTTGACAGGAGCAAGTGTGACAGTAAATGGAGCAGATTTTTGGACGAAAAACATTTTGTTGAATCCATTTGGCAGTTCTCCATCTACCAATAGTTCTACTTTGAATTTGAATTGTAACTCTTATGTTTTAGATGATCTGAGTATAAATGATAACAATTCGAATGTTACGTTAGGCGGAACTTATTATGGATATAGTTATAATGTAGATAACTCGCAGGGAGCCGGTCAAAAGCAGCTGGCAGATTACAGTAGTGCGATTTTGGTCAATGGGAAAAATACATTATTGGATGCTGCATCCAATTTATCAAAATTGGTTTTGGCAGGGCGTGCGTTTGTTCAGAGAAATGATTCTACAGGTGCGAAGTCCGCAGCAAATATCGAAGATATTGCGATGGGTGAATCCGCATCCATTAAAAGCAACCAGGTTGCATACTTACTGCCACAGGAATATATTGTAAAAGGACATAATCCATTGATGACAGCAACCGAATTTGATTCGGACAATGTTGAGGCAAATTACAATAAGGCTGCTCTTTTGAGAGATTTAGGAACTTATCTGGATAAAACTAACCCGGTGACGTTAAATTACAGCAACACAGGCGGCTATGTATATTTGTATTTGAATTTTAAAGATTATCAGAGTGCAAATGATTATTTTGCAAATTATTATTCCAAGCAGAATCCGGATAATGTGGATATGCTGAACGAACGTGCACAGACGTACATAACTTCGAATCTTGCGGCTGCACCTACCGATGGTATTCGGATCAATCCGACGCTGTATCTGCTTGCCGGTAATGTGATTAAAAGTTATTACGAAGGAGCAGATGGCACCAATAAGATGGAAAGCAATTATTTTGCTAATGATGAAGCTTCTGCATCCCTTTTGGCAGATGGCTATAAAAAAATGGTACAGTATATGAGTCTTCAGTTATCATTGGTTGGTGGTAAGTATACGAGTGCAGCCGGTACAGCACCCCGTATGGAGTTGTATTACGAGGGCGCAAGTTCAGAGCAAAAATCTCAAATTAATCTTGTCAAAGACCGAATTGTAGATTTTAGTGCTGTTCCATCAGGTGGGGCAAGACAGTCTATTGATGACGGAATTGCTTATATCACACAGGGCGGAATCTCCAGTCTGAAAGATCTTGGTATTTCGAAAGGATTTGTCGCAGCTGGCGGTGATGTAGTCATTGATTGTAATTTCCAGGGCTTGATCTTATCAGGTGGTAAAATTACAGTCCAGCTCGGAGGCACCTATCAGGAAGTTTCCGATGCAAGTATGATGGTTGAGATCCTTGACTGGATCAAGAAAGATGATACATGGAAAGAGTATTTTTATGCAACGAAGGAGAACAAACAGCATCAGAATACGGTAGCGGAATGTATCGGATATGAAAACTGGACAAAGAATTAATGGATAAGATAAGAAAGAAGGTGATTTCGTGAAATCAAACAATAAAGGTTTTTCATTGATTGAGTTAATTATCTCTATTGCCATTTTGGCGCTTTTCAGTACGGCGGTTGTGGTTGGACTTGGGTATATGGATATGGCAAATTCCAAAAAATGTACATCCAAGATCAATTCGGGTTTGATGACTTTGAAATCACGGAATATGGCAGATAGTAAGAGAACCTATATGCATATTTATCGTTACAATGATGGTAATTATTATCTTACTTTTACACAGGCGGATAATTATACGGAAGCCGCAAAATATACACCGGATGGTTCCGGAGATGAGATTGCAAATCAGAAGTTGAAAATCAGTTATAATGGAACAGAGATTGGGCTAAATGACTGTGTCCATATTGGTATTAATAAAAAAGATGGTTCTTTTGATGAAGAACCGCATCATGAAGCAATAAGTAAGATTGTTGTGGAAGGGTCTTCGGAACAGACAATCAATCTTGTGACGGCGACCGGAAAATTTTTTCAATAAAAAGAACTGAGGTGAATTTTTATGAAATTGAATAATAAAGGTTTTTCCTTAGTGGAAATTTTGGTTGCAGTTGCAATTTCTACTATTGTTTTTGGAGCAATCACGGCTTTGATCATATTTGCTTCAAACAGCAGTCAGAAAACAAATGCGAGGGTTACTTTACAAAATGAAGCTAAGGACGCTGTGAATCATATGGAAGCTTATATTATTGAAGCACAGTCTGTTGTATGGGACAGCACCAATAATGCCTTGGTTTTAATTAAGGATTCTGAGGATGCAAAAAAGATTGCGACGGGAATTGAATCACTTTCCAATATAGGAGCAAAAATAAGTGCATTTAATACATCAAAGAAAACATTTGCCTACTGGTATGATGCATCGGCAAAGAAGCTTTTCTTTGGGGAATGCCGTACGATGACATCCGATCAGGTTAATACGGTAGATTTGTCTGCGGGAGGGACGCTGCCTGCGGATAATATGTATCTTCTGGCAGACCATGTGGAAGATTTCACTTGTAAACTTGTAAAAAATCCAAAATCAGGTAAATATACGGTTGATTTTACGGTTGATTTTAAGGACAATGTATCTGAGTATTCGCTTGATAAATGTGTATACCTGAGAAATCAGTAGAAGGGAGCGATAATAAATGAAAAGGGGTCAGACAAAGCAGAAAAATTGGAAAAAAAGAATTGGCTATTCAGCAATAACACTTATTTTAGCCTGTGTTTTTGTTGTTGGTTTTTTTGCCATTAAGACGGGAAGCATTTTTGGTATGTTTTCTTATGGTAAACCGTATGTTGAGACAAACAGCGATGGATCGGCAGATGCGGTTTCAATTCCGGATGATAAGTTAAAAGTGACAGGACAAGAAGATTATAAGCGTGTGTTGACATCTTCTTCGACAAAATATACAGGACTCAATGCGCTTCCTGAAATCCCGGAAGCGAAGTGTGCAGATGACAAAGGATCAGAACAGAATCCGCTGGTTATTTTGGAGATCGTCCCGGAATTGTCACAGCAGTCTTTGAGTTATTTTGCCACGTCAAAAGAAGAAGGACTTCCTTTTGATCCGTTGGAATTAAGCATGAAAGTTTCACAAGAGAAGAAACAGTCTTATATTTCAAGTGTTCAAGATGATACGATTAACAATAATCATTATAAAAGATCTACTTGGAAAGCACAGGGCTTGAAAAGTGCAAATTTAGGCTGGCTGACACAGGCAGGTGGTATTTTCTCAGGTAATAACTTTGACAATTTGTATCAGATTTATGATTATGACCATACAGTTACAGATAGTTCACGTAAAACCAATGGAGAAGATTATGATTTTTCAAATGCGCCATTAGTAACAGTGAATTCGTATTATACTGTCGAGATGAAAAAGGGAATAACGTTTGTAGAGGGCTTAAGCAAAGAAAAGAATAGTAATGCGTATCCAACGATTGCTTCTTTGTATGACAACAATACAGCTTTTAAAGAAGCATTTGTAGATAAAGATGGTCAAGAGATTCCGCGTGAGGTTATTGAGGATGACCGGAACTGGGCTTGGAGTATCGAAGCAGATTCGAGCAATAATAAAAATTTTACGGTTTCTGTGAGTGAGCCAACAGCAGAATTTGAATCAGATTATGCAGAGGTGAGATCCGGCGCGTTAGATATGAAAGTTTTTTTGGAACGATATAAGGATGTTCTTTTAAAAGCAGATGGTGGAAGCACTGTGACGGAGGATGAATTAAGCAGAACAGAAGCTTGGACATTAAGCGAGGCGCAGGGAAAGTATAAGGGATATTTTGTATATGTAGGAAAAGGTAACGGAAAATTCAACTTGGATGTGGATAATGCGGTCCAAGGATGGAGTAATGATAACTGGGCATGGACATATGTGGAAAATGCTTCAGAATTGCCTTCGAATGGGGTAGATATCTGGCCCGAAGGTAAGCAGCCGTATGAAGTAAAGGAGGCTGTTAATAATGCTGCTGTTGGACAGTATTTTAAAGCTGAGCGTTTTAAAACTATTACCAGTAATGACAAATTTACTGAGCCGGAAAAAACAAAGACTTATACCCTTAATTATAAGTATGAAGGTTATAAGCTTAAATTTGAGTATATAGGTTTAAGATGGAATGACGTATTGAAGCGCATGCTCGTCAATTTTACAGATGAAATCGATTCGGATGGAAAGGTAACAAAGACAGCAGATGAGCAGTATGCAGATTACCATATCAAGATTATTACGGCAACTCCGGCAATGATCAATGAGATGGATCAGAATGATACTGAAGATACGCTGGACTATATTGAACGTGCGGATATCTTTTATGTTAGTTCCTACTATGGTGGAAAGAGTGGCACCAATGCGGATCAGGTGAAAAATCTGCGAGACTTTTTCTGGAAATATGTTGATCCGGACAAAGAGACAGCTCTTGAGGCGAATAAAAATGACGTAAGCCAGTTGGTTTCTTTTGAAGAGAACGATCTTGAATGGAGCGACTGTATGAAGATCATCAAACGTCTGAGCGGTGATGCCGGTCTGGCAATGATGTTCTCGAAACAGATGGGATTCTATCTGGATGATGGTACCGATAAAGTTTGTAACCTGATTTATGACTCTACGTACAAACATGATCAGAAGGCAAGTTTATGTAATTTGGCTAAATTGTATTTGATTTCCACATTGTTTGATCTTTCAGCATCTACGTTGTCAGATAAAACAGAGAAACTGCTTTGGACATTTATGGATAATGTTTATGGCAATATTAAACAGGTAAAATTGTCAGATTCTGCCAAGGGGCCGGACAATACTGCGCAGTATACCGGATATTTCAAAGAGGATGAGGAAGGTGTCAATGCTGCCTGCAGTTCTCACGATGCAGATTCAAAGTACACGTATTTGTGGAATCTGTATACGTTTATACCATATGTAACGACAGCGAGTGAAGATGCTTTGTATAGTTCCAATGGTACGGCAGATATGGATGTATTTGTAGAAAAATACGGATTCTTAAGTTCTTCCCTGAGGGGAACGTATCCGGAGAGTACGTATGGAGAAGTAAGTGGTAATATTTCGGATAAAGGCTATCGTTGTGGTCTGACTTCAAATAATAACTTTACGTATACAAGTATTACGGGTACACGAGATCCACTGGAAGATTATCAGAACGTAACGATTGTTATGCCGGGGGATATGGAGATTGTTACCTGGCAGATGGGGAAAAATAAGGAAGGCGTACCGGGAACATTCTTATATGGACAAAGGGGTAATTACAATGCAAAAGAAAATCTTGACAATAAGAACTTTACGATCATTGACAAAGGTGTAATGTCTCGAATTGCTGTAGTATTGTATAACATTTTGCAGAATGCGAAAGCTCCGGCTCCGGTAATGAAGTTTAATGTGGATTCAAATCAGGATTCGAAGAAATATTATCAGAAGATGAGTAATTCCAGTGTGTTGATCGACTTTAACCAGGCTGCTTCGTATAACGAAAGCCGAAGCAAGGAGAAAAATGTTCTGAAGTTGTTCTGTGCATTGAATAACTCAACGAATAAAGAAAATTCGATTATTACATCGATTAAGATGGTAGATCCGAATGATTCATCCAAGCCGGCGATTCCGATCAATACTATTTATAATTATGATGGAGATGTGATCCTGCGGGAGGCTGCGATCGGATTTTCACAGAGTCTGCCTACTCCGAAAAAATATTCGGTAGAATTTATTACAGGTTACAAGATAGCGAGTTCGGATGCAAAATACAGTTTTATCGTTCCGTTTAAACTGTCTGACTGGCAGAAAGGCTATACGCAGATCCGAATTGAATGGGTAGCAAGATCCAGCCGAAAGGTAAAGGGAGAATTTGTCCCATATCAGAATCCGTCGGATCCTTCGGATAAAGACATCGTAGAGGCAGCAAAGCAGTACGCGGAAGTAGATATCGGAGAACGTGAACTGTTTGACCTTGAGTAGAATGGTTGTATCGAAAAAAGATATATAAAAGAAAACAAATACCTGTGTGCAGTTTGTACACAGGTATTTTAGAGAAAAGAGGTAACTATGTCAAAAAAAATAGCCGATATAAAAAGTGAATTTGAAAATGCTTCCAGAGACGAGTGGCAGACATTGTTTGAAGAATATGCTTCGGATGAGCGGAGCGGTGTGAAAAATTTGATCCTTTCCTACCAAAAAAAGCAGCTGGCTTATGAAAAGGAACTTCTTCGCCTGGAGACCATGCTGGCATTTGAAAAAAAATATGGAGACGAATACGAGTGTATCTGTGGGATTGATGAGGCAGGGCGCGGACCATTGGCAGGGCCGGTTGTCGCCGGAGCGGTAGTGCTGCCGAAGAATTGTAAAATATTGTATTTGAATGATTCGAAAAAATTAAGTGCCAAGCGCAGAGACGAATTGTTTGATGAGATCAAAGAAAAAGCGGTATCTTATGGAATCGGGATGAGTTCACCGGCACAGATTGATTCGATCAATATCTTGCAGGCGACATATGAAGCAATGCGGCATGCAATCGAGGATCTGGAGATCGTACCGGATCTGCTTTTAAATGATGCGGTAACGATACCACAGGTGCCGGTTAAGCAGGTCGGTATCATTAAGGGCGATGCCAAAAGCCTGTCGATTGCGGCGGCCAGTGTAATGGCAAAAGTTTCCAGGGATCGTCTAATGGTGCAGTATGCGGAGATGTATCCGGAGTACGGATTCGAAGGGCATAAAGGATATGGCTCGGCGGCGCATATTGAGGCGATCAAAAAATACGGACCGTGTCCAATCCACCGGCTGACATTTATCAAAAACTTTATGTAAATGACGATAAGGAGTGTGATGTAGATGTTACAGGACAATTTGAAAAAGACGGCAGTAGCGCTCGAATACGAAAAAGGCGATACGGCACCAAAAGTGATTGCGTCCGGGCGCGGCTACGTTGCAGATCGTATTATAAAGACAGCAGAGGAAAGTGATGTCCCGGTCCATAAGGATGAAAAACTGGCAAAGAGCTTGTCCCTGCTGGATGTGGGAGAATATATCCCCCAGGAACTGTATAGTGTTGTGGCAGAGGTTTTGGTTTATGTCGATGATATGGAGAAGATCCAGAGCAAATTGGGACGATAACATTTGACAAATCCCGTTTTTTATGATAAACTGACAAAAGATTGAGGATATCTCATGAAGGGGTACACCACCGCGGGTGTAGTTTTCAGGTGATATCCTTTTTTATTGCAAGAGAAGCCTTGGAGGTGAAAAGATGGTTCAGATCAATGGCGCTGCCAAAGAGCAGTACGATGGAAAGACACTGGATGATGTGTTAGCCGGTGAAGGATATGAAAAAAACCGGATTGCCATGGAAGTAAACGAAGAGATCATTCCCAAAGCGAAGTATGGGGAAGTGACATTGAAAGACGGCGACGTGGTAGAGATAGTAAGTTTCGTTGGCGGTGGATGCTGACAGGCGATACATAACGACAGAAAAGAAAGAGAGGACATAGATCATGGAAAAAGATACATTGGTTTTAGGCGGACAGGAATTTACTTCAAGGTTTATTCTTGGTTCGGGAAAATATTCACTGGATTTGATCAAGGCATCGGTGGAAAATGCAGGTGCACAGATCATTACGCTGGCACTTCGCCGCGCAAATGTCGGAGGGACAGCAAATATACTGGATTATATTCCGGAGGGGGTTACCCTTCTTCCCAATACTTCCGGGGCGAGAAATGCAGACGAAGCCGTCCGCATCGCGAGACTTTCCCGTGAAGTGGGATGTGGAAATTTTGTAAAGATTGAGATCATGCGTGACAGTAAATATCTGCTTCCGGATAACCAGGAGACGATTAAGGCGACAGAAATCCTTGCCAAAGAGGGATTTGTGGTAATGCCATACATGTATCCGGATCTGAATGTGGCAAGGGATCTGTACAATGCCGGTGCAGCTTCCATCATGCCGCTGGCGGCTCCGATCGGTTCCAATAAGGGACTTTGTACGAAAGAATTTATCCGGATTTTGATTGATGAGATCGATCTGCCGATTATCGTAGATGCAGGAATCGGTTCTCCTTCCCAGGCATGTGAAGCGATGGAAATGGGAGCTGCCGCTGTCATGGCAAATACAGCAATTGCTACGGCGGGAGATATTCCGGCGATGGCAGAGGCATTTAAGAAAGCCATTGAAGCAGGAAGAACCGCATATTTGTCCGGTCTTGGAAGAGTGCTTGACAAGGGAGGAAGTGCTTCTTCTCCATTGACAGGGTATATTCAGGATGGAAGCAATCGCTAAATTTGGAGGAAGATCATGCAGGAAAAAGTAAACGAAAGCATCTTAAATGATGAGATCAAAGAACATTTAAAAGAAAACCGGATCGATCATATGACCTATCTTGAAGGGATGGAAGTGCTGGATTCGGATATTGATAAACGAGTGATAGAAGCAGCAAAAGCGTATGACAGTGATAAATATACGGCAAAAGACGTACGCCGTGCCCTGCTTCATACCAATAAAACACCGGAAGATTTTGGAGCGCTTTTGTCGCCGGCAGCAATGCCATTTCTGGAAGAGATCGCACAGCAGGCACAGCAGGAGACGAGAAAACATTTTGGAAATTCCATTTATATGTTTACACCGATCTATATTGCCAATTATTGTGAAAACTACTGCATTTACTGCGGATTTAACTGTCATAATAAGATCCGCCGTGCCAAATTAAATGCCGAAGAGATTGAAAAGGAAATGCAGGAGATCGCCAAGACCGGGCTTCAGGAAATTTTGATTCTGACCGGTGAAAGCCCGAAAATGTCCGATATCCATTATATTGGTGAGGCGTGCAAGATTGCCCGAAAATATTTTAAGGTGATCGGTTTGGAGATTTATCCGACAAATTCCGAAGATTATGCGTATCTGCATGAGTGCGGTGCCGATTATGTAACGGTATTTCAGGAGACTTATAATTCAGACAAATACGAAACCCTTCATCTTGCCGGAAATAAACGTATTTTCCCATATCGCGTCAATGCCCAGGAGCGCGCTTTGAAAGGCGGTATGCGTGGAGTCGGATTTGCCGCTCTTCTGGGACTGGATGATTTCCGCAGGGATGCCTTTGCTACCGGAATGCATGCGTATTTTGTGCAGCGAAAATATCCGCAGGCAGAGATCGCATTTTCCTGTCCGCGTCTCCGCCCGATCATTAACAACGATAAGATCAATCCGATGGATGTGCATGAGGCGCAGCTGTTACAGGTTGTCTGTGCCTATCGTCTGTTTATGCCATTTTCCAGTATCACCGTTTCCACGCGTGAATGTGAGAGAGTGCGTAACAGCCTGATCAAGATTGCAGCGACAAAGATTTCCGCAGGAGTCAATGTGGGGATCGGCGGTCACAGCGGCGAGGAAAAAGGTGATGAGCAGTTTGAGATTGATGATACTAGAAGTGTGGATGAAGTGTATCAGGCAATCATTGACGAAGGTTTGCAGCCGGTTATGAATGACTATATTTATGTGTAAATAGGAGTATACAATGGCGATACATACAGGAGAGCAGAACATTCCCTGTATTTGCGTGACAAATCGAACATTGTGCAGAGATGATTATCTGACGCGCATAGAATATATTGCAGAAAAGGGCGTGGCAGATGCCATTCTTCTGCGGGAAAAGGATCTTACCGAAAGGGAGTATTATGAACTGGCGGAAAAGGTCCTTTCGATTTGTAAAATGCATAACAGGCGGTGCATTCTGCATACTTATTATAAAGCAGCAAAAGAACTTGGGTGCAGGGAAATTCATCTGCCGCTTCCCGTTTTACAGAAAATGCGGGAAGAGGGAGAGAAGGAGTGGTTTACCACGGTCGGAACGTCAGTTCATTCGTTAAAGCAGGCAGAGCTGGCGATGCATTTAAAAGCAGATTATATGACAGCCGGTCATATCTTTGAGACGGACTGCAAAAAGGGACTTCCGGGAAGAGGAATTTCCTTTTTGAGAAAAGTTGTCCGCGAATCGGCTGTTCCGGTTTATGGAATCGGCGGAATTTCGGCAGATAATGCCGGGCAGGTCAGGGAGGCCGGAGCGGCCGGTGTCTGTATTATGTCTGGTTTTATGCTTGAAAGTATGAAATGATTGTGGTAGACTACCTATATGCAGCAAAAGTTAGGAGTTGATCAATATGCCGATTAAGATTCCCAATTCACTTCCGGCGACGGAAATATTGGAAAAAGAAAATATATTTGTAATGACGGAGCATCGCGCGATGCATCAGGACATCCGTCCGCTTCGTGTGCTGATCTTAAATCTGATGCCCACGAAGATTGTGACAGAGACGCAGCTTCTTCGTAAATTATCCAACACGCCTCTTCAGATCGAAGTGGAGTTTTTAAAGACGGCAAGTTATATTCCGCAGCACACGGATCCGACACACCTGGATACGTTTTATACTACGTTTGATGAGATCAAAGAACGCCGTTACGATGGAATGATCATCACGGGGGCGCCGCTTGATTATGTTAAATTTGAAGACGTGACGTATTGGAAGGAAGTATGCCGGATCATGGACTGGTGTAAGACCCATGTGCATTGTACCCTGCACCTTTGCTGGGGCGCCTTCGCAGGACTTTATTATTATTACGGCATTCCGAAGATAGATTATGAAAAAAAATTGTCCGGTATATATGAACACACGGTGGTAAAGAAAAATTCGCCGTTTTTCCGTGGGTTTGATGATGTTTTTTATGCACCGCAGTCACGGGCAACCGGAGTTCGTCGTGAGGATGTGGAAGCGGTCGAGGAACTGGAACTGATGGCGGTATCCGAAGAAGCCGGGGTAACGATCGTAAAGACGAAGGACAGCCACCATTTCTTTATGACCTGTCATCCGGAGTACGATGCGGATACGCTGGCGAAAGAATATTACCGTGATCTGGAAAAAGGAATGGATCCGCAGATCCCCTGCAATTATTTTCCGGATGATGATCCGAGCAAACCACCGATCGTCCGCTGGCGTTCGGCGGGGCAGTTACTGTTTTCCAACTGGTTAAACTACTATGTATACCAGAGCACGCCGTATGAACTTTGATTTTAAGGAGAGGTATTTTTGATGAAGAAGCAAGCATTTAATCCGTATCTTCCCTCTTGGGAGTACATTCCGGACGGAGAACCCTATGTGTTTGGAGACCGGGTATATGTATATGGTTCGCATGACTATTATAATGGTTATGTATTTTGTATGGGAGATTATGTGGGGTGGTCAGCCCCTATCGATGATCTTGGAAATTGGCGGTATGAAGGTGTAATCTATGAAAAGACCGCAGATCCATTGAATAAAGAGGGAAAAATGTGTTTGTATGCACCGGATATTACAGTGGGATCAGATGGAAGATATTATCTGTATTATGTATTAGATAAAGTATCCCTGGTGTCTGTGGCAGTTAGTGACAGCCCTGCCGGTCCGTTTTCTTTCTATGGTTATGTAAAAGATAAAGAGGGAGTGCGGCTGGGGGACAGACCTCAGGATGAACCGCAATTTGACCCCGGAGTTCTTACAGAAAATGGAAAAACATATTTATATACCGGATTTTGCGGACCGGGAGACAAAAGCCGTTCCGGGGCCTGGTGCTGTGTGCTGGGAGAAGATATGCTGACGATGGAAGAGGAACCGGTTTGTGTTGTACCCGGATGTGAGTATAGTGCGGGAACTTCTTTTGAAGGACATGCGTTTTTCGAAGCTTCCTCCATCCGGAAAGCAGGGGATACGTATTACTTTATTTATTCTTCGGAAGTGATGCATGAACTCTGCTATGCAACAAGCAAATCACCATTGGGAGATTTTGTATACGGTGGCGTGATCGTAAGTAATAGTGATTTACATATTGATACCTATAAACCAGCCGATATGCCAATGGCTTATGGAGCAAATAATCATGGAAGTATCGTGCAGATCAGGGATCAGTGGTATGTTTTTTACCATCGCCATACGAATGGAAACTGGTACAGCAGACAAGGATGTGCCGAGCCGGTCACGATTGCAGAAGATGGAAGCATCGCACAGGTAGAAATTACCTCATGTGGTTTAAATGGTGGTCCGCTTGCCGGCGAGGGCGAATACCCGGCTTATCTTGCCTGTCATTTGTTTACAGATAAACCGTCTGTGTATGTTGGGGGAGATGCATTTCCAAAAGTAATGCAGGATGGAAAAGACGGAGATGAGGAAATTGGTTATGTCGGTAATATCCAAAATTCGGCGTCCATTGGATTTAAGTATTTTGATATGAAGCATGTGAATAAAATCCGGGTGACGATGCGTGGATATATCAGTGGAGAGATGGAAGTAAGAACGACATGGGATGGAGAGGTACTTGCGAGTCTGCCAATTCAATTTTCCAATGTATGGGAAACGTATGAGAGTGAAATTCAAATTCCCGATGGAATCCATTCTTTGTATTTCACGTTTCGCGGAGATGGAAATGGCGCGTTAAAAAGTTTTGAATTATTGGTATAGAGAGGAAAATAATGCGATGAAACTAAAAGAAATGATACAGGTATTTCCAGAAGAAACGAATATAATTATATTGGAGGAAAAGACGCATAAGCAGCTTGGACTTTATATGAAAGAAACGGATATTCCGCTGATCATTGCAGAGAAAAAGGTTTTGTCTGTGGCGATCAACTGGGATGCAAAATTATTGCAGATTACCGTAGATATGATAAGTTGACAATGTGAAAGAAAAGGAGGCGTATGTGTTTTGCAGACACATCAGATTAAAAATAACAGGATGTCATTAACCGTGTCAGAACATGGGGCAGAGATCACATCGATTCAATTAGAAGGGACAGAGAGGATGTGGGATGCGGATCCTGCGTTCTGGGGAAGGACGGCACCCGTTCTTTTTCCTATTGTCGGAGCGTTAAAAGACAATTCGTATCGTTATGCGGGCGGGACGTATACGATGGGACAGCATGGTTTTGCCAGAGATATGGATTTTACCCTGACAGACCAGACGGAGGATAAACTGGAATTTACATTATCTGACAATGAAGAAACCTATGAAAAATATCCGTTTCATTTTCAATTACAGATCACATATGAGGTTTTTCAAAACGAATGCCGTGTTACCTGGAAGGTAAAAAATACAGATGAGAAGACAATGTATTTTCAGATTGGCGGACATCCGGCATTTGCCGTTCCTTGTGAAGGCGGCATGATCCGGGATGACTACAGTGTCCGTGCCGGGGAATCTCCACTTTTGGAAGTTGCATTTTTGGAAAAAGGACTTTTAGGTCAGGAAAAGGAACTGCATTCCAATGAATTTGTGCTGGAAGACGATACGTTTGCACGCGATGCGTTTATTTTGCAAAATGACACGATCGGCCATCTCGAAATTGTCAATCATCTGTCCAATCAGGTGAAAGTGCGCGTAAGTGCGGATGTGCCGGTTTGGGGGATCTGGAGTACCGCGGATAAAAAGGCGCCGTTTGTGTGCTTGGAGCCTTGGTATGGCCGCTGTGATAAAGAAGATTTTGAGGGCGAATTGTCCGAACGGGAATATATGCAGTCTCTGGAGCCGGGAGAGGAATTTACCGGCGGATACCAGATGGAACTGTTATAATTTAAGAAAAGAAGACGATAAAATGCTCCACTCAGGAACGAGGTGTCCGGGGTGGAGCATTTTATATTATACCACTTCTGAAAATACTTTTCCAATCGCATCGTTGATGACGAGATTGGCATGGGCATCGCGGCTGGTCTCGCTTTTATTGATGAGAACCAGTTTGTTTCCGCGGTAATAGTCGATCAGTCCTGCTGCCGGATAGACCGCGAGAGAAGTACCGCCGATGATCAAAATATCCGCATTTTTAATATAATTTACAGCTTTTTCCAGTATGTAAGAATCTAAACCTTCTTCATATAAAACAACATCCGGTTTGATGATGCCGCCGCAGGAACATTTGGGAACCCCTTCCTGCGAGATGGTGTCGTGCAGATTGTAAAATTTCCCACATTTCATACAGTAATTTCGAAGAACGGAGCCGTGAAGTTCTAATACTTCGCTGCTGCCGGCTTTTTGATGTAATCCGTCAATATTCTGTGTGATGACCGCTTTTAATTTTCCCTGTTTTTCCAGTTCCGCCAAAGCAAGGTGGGCTTTGTTGGGTTCGGCATCCGGAAAGATCATTTTATTGCGGTAAAAACGGTAAAATTCGGGTGTGTTCCGCATAAAAAAGGTATGGCTTAAAATCGTTTCCGGCGGGTAATCATACTGCTGGTTATACAGACCATCGACACTTCGGAAATCCGGGATATTGCTTTCGGTGGAGACACCGGCACCGCCAAAGAAAACAATATTGTCGCTGGCCCGGATCCATTCGCGCAGCTGTTCGATTTCGTTCATAGAAAAACCTCCTTTGGTCATATTGGTTGCTCCTCATTAAGCGTAGCACAAAGAGGAAAAAAAGTCAAAAAAATCCCCTGTATAATTACAGGGGAAAATAATAAGTAGTCCGTAGGGGAATCGAACCCCTGTTTCTGCCGTGAGAGGGCAGCGTCTTAGCCGCTTGACCAACGGACCATCAACAAGACATATATTACTATAAAACAGAAGCAATGTCAAGAAGAAAATGAAAAAAATTTTGACATTTCTTGTGGAAATGTGATAAGATAAGGTTCGGACTGCGAAAAATGGAGGATTTGGAAATTATGGAAGAGAAAAAAAGTTATTTTAAATGGGGAGAATTTTTAAGTTATTATAAGCCCTTTCGTGGAATTTTTGCGGCGGATATGTTTTTTGCCTTTCTGGGAGCACTTACGACCTTGGTTATTCCGCTGATCGTTCGTTATATTACAGGGACGGTCGTTTATCTGCCAAAAGAGGAAATCCTTTCGAGGATTCTTTTTCTGGGAGGTATCATGGTAGTTCTCGTGGCAATCCAGTGTTTTAGCAATTATTTTATTGGAAATTACGGGCATGTTATGGGAGCAAAGATTGAATATAACATGCGGAAAGAGATTTTTGATCATTACCAGAAATTGTCATTTTCTTTCTATGATAACCAGAAAGTGGGGCAGCTCATGTCACGTATTACGAACGATCTGTTTGATATTACGGAATTGCTGCACCATGGTCCGGAAGACGTTGTCATTTCGTTTATTAAATTTGCGGGGACACTGTCGATCCTTGCGTGGATGAACTGGCGGCTGGCACTTGCGGCCTTTGTTCTGATCCCGGTTATGTTTGTATACGCTTATGTACTCAATAAGAAAATGAAGCGTGCCTTTAAGACAAACCGGGAAAAGGTGGCAGATATCAATGCCCGTATTGAGGACAATCTGTCCGGGATCCGAGTGGTTAAATCCTTTGCCAATGAGGAGATTGAACGGGAAAAATTTACGGAAGGCAACCGGGGGTTTTTGGACAGCAAGAAAAACAGTTATTTTTATATGGGACAGTACCACGCCGGACTGACCGCATTTGTCACGATGATCACGGTAGTTGTTATCGTTGTGGGAGCGGTTCTGTTATCCAATGGTACGATGAATGCGCCGGATCTCATCACGTTTTTGCTTTATATCAGCAATTTTACAGAGCCGGTACAGAAGCTCATCAACTTTACGGAGCAGTTTCAAAATGGAATTACCGGATATGAAAGATTTCGTGAAATACTCGCCATTGATCCGGAGATCAAGGAGTGTGAGAATCCGGTCGAGGCAAAGGATGTCCGGGGAGAAGTGGTATTTGACGATGTCGGTTTCCGGTATGAAGAAGGGCAGGAAAAGGTGCTCAGTCATGTCAGCCTGAAAGTAAATGCCGGGGAATATGTCGCACTGGTTGGTACGTCGGGAGCAGGAAAGACGACGCTGTGCAGTCTGATCCCGCGGTTTTACGAGGTGACATTTGGAACCATTTATCTGGACGGAATGGATGTGAGAAAATATACGCTTTCGAGCCTGCGAAAGAGCATCGGTGTTGTTCAGCAGGATGTTTATCTTTTTGCCGGAACGGTGCTTGATAACATTCGTTACGGAAGAGTGGACGCGACCAGAGAAGAAGTGATTCAGGCGGCAAAAGATGCCAACGCCCATGAGTTTATCATGGGGCTGCCGCAGGGGTATGATACCAATATCGGACAGCGCGGTGTGAAACTTTCCGGAGGCCAGAAGCAGCGGCTTTCGATTGCCAGAGTGTTTTTGAAGAATCCGCCGGTGCTGATCTTTGATGAGGCGACGTCGGCACTGGACAATGAAAGCGAAAAAGTAGTACAGGAATCCCTTGAAAAACTGGCAAAGAACCGTACGACGTTTGTTATCGCCCACCGGCTTTCCACGATCCGCAACGCGCAGAGGATTCTTGTTTTGACGGACGAGGGGATCAGTGAGGAAGGCAGTCATGAAGAACTGATGAAAAAACACGGAGTATATTACAATTTGTACACATTATCGGGCAATGAAGCGTAAAAAAGTGATAGAAAAAGTGCTTGCATTTGGAAAAAATATGTGATATACTAAAAATGTTGTTATTGTATTGAGATGAGTGGACGCGAGTCCACTCATTGTTGTTATGAGGAAATGAGGTATGTTTTTTGGGTAAACATCAGATGTATGAAAAGCGTACAGAAGAACTGATCACACCGATTTTAGAAGAAAATCATTTTGAACTGGTCGATGTGGAATTTGTCAAAGAAGCCGGTTCCTGGCATCTTCGTGCATATATTGACAAAGAAGGCGGCATTACGATCGACGATCTGACACTTGTCAATCATGCACTGAGTGACAAGATGGATGCAGAGGATTTTATCGAGGAATCTTATATATTGGAAGTAAGTTCTCCGGGGCTGCTCCGGCCGTTTAAAAAACCAAAGGATTATAAGAGAAATCTGGGAGAAGACGTAGAAGTCAAACTTTTTGCTCCGATCACATTTGAACAAAAGGGGAAAAAGTATACAGATAAAGAATTCATCGGCATTTTAAAATCTTATGAAGCCCCACAGGAAGATTCTGTAAACGGTGGAAAGATTATATTGGGATTTGATGGCGATGAAACATTAGAACTAGAGATTAAGGATATTGCATTGATTCGAAAATCAATTGACTTTTAAATAATATTGGAGGTAAAGAAAAAAATGAAAGCGAAAAACAGTAAAACAACAAACGGAAATCCGGAATTGATCGAGGCGTTGGAAGCCATTGCCAAGGAGAAGGATATCAGCAAAGATGTATTATTGGAAGCAATCCAGAATTCCCTTCTGGCAGCGTGTAAAGATCAGTTTGGTAAATCGGATAATGTCCGTGTGATCTTAGATGAGACGACAGGAGAATTTCATGTATATCAGGATAAGACCGTGGTGGAGGAAGTGCTGGATGATACACTTGAGATCGCATTGGCAGAAGCGGAAGCAAAATATGATGTGACAGATCTCGGAGCGACCGTAAGTATTGAGGTGACACCAAAGAACTTCGGACGTATTTCCGCACAGAAAGCAAAACAGGTTGTTGTACAGAAAATTCGCGAAGAAGAGAGAAAGGTTTTGTATGATCAGTATTATACAAAAGAAAAAGATATTATCACAGGAACGGTTCAGCGTTATTCCAACGGAAATTATACGGTAAATATTGGAAAAATTGACACCGTTTTGACGGAGCAGGAACAGGTAAAGACAGAGCGTTTTCGTTCTCATGAAAAAATCCGTGTTTACGTTACGGAAGTAAAAGATACGCCAAGAGGACCAAGAATTGTGATCAGCCGTACCCATCCGGAACTTGTAAAACGTCTGTTTGAAGCAGAAGTTGCAGAGATCCAGAGCGGTGTCGTTGAGATCAAGAGTGTATCCCGTGAAGCAGGTTCCCGTTCAAAGATCGCGGTTTACAGCCAGAATCCGGATGTAGATGCCGTAGGTGCCTGCGTGGGTATGAATGGCGCGCGTGTCAATGCCGTAGTCAATGAACTCCGTGGTGAAAAGATCGACATCGTAGAGTGGAATGAAAATCCGGCAATCTTTATCGAGCATGCACTTAGTCCGTCCCGCGTCGTATCGGTTACGGTGGATACCGAGGAAAAGAGTGCGATGGTAGTCGTACCGGATTATCAGTTGTCACTGGCAATCGGTAAAGAAGGACAGAATGCAAGACTGGCAGCAAAACTGACCGGTTATAAAATAGATATTAAGAGTGAGACACAGAACCAGGAAGGATAAGAGGTGGTTTTGTTGAAAGAAAAAAAGGTTCCAATGAGACAATGCGTCGGCTGCCGCGAAAGTAAGGAAAAAAAGCAGCTGATCCGTGTTGTGAAAAATGATCAGGAAATCACAATCGACCGCACCGGGAAGAAAAATGGACGCGGTGCCTATCTTTGTGACAATCCGGAATGTTTGAGGAAGGCCAGAAAAAATCATGGTCTGAGCCGGGCATTTCGAATGGAAGTAGACGAAGCAGTATATGAAGAATTAGAAAGGCAGTTATTGAATGAGTCAAAATAGAAGCAAAAGTTTAGGAACTCTGGGATTGGCGATGAAATCCGGAAATGTAGCAAGTGGAGAATTTCTTACGGAGCAGGCGATTCGTGCCGGCACGGCACGGCTTGTGATCGTAGCGGAAGATGCCTCCGATAATACGAAAAAGAAATTTCGTAATTCCTGTTCGTATTATCAGGTCCCTTTAGCGATTCAATTTGACAAGGATACGCTTGGCAATGCGATCGGAAAAGAGTTTCGGGCTTCACTCGCAGTTCTTGATCAGGGATTTGCATTAGCAATTAGTAAAAATTTAGAATTGGAGGAAATGTAATATGGCAAAAATGAAGATATTCGAAATAGCAAGAAGTATTCAGGCAAAAAATAAAGAAATAAAAAGTGGCGATCTGGTAAAACTTTTAAACGAAAACGGCTTTGATGTCAAAGGAGCAAACAGTAATATTGAAGATAAAGAAATTGCTTTTTTGCTGAAGACATTCAGTGATCCGAAGAAAGTTGAGAAAATACTGGCGTCACAAAAAGCAGAAGGTTCCAAACCGGAAAAAGACAATGAAACGAAGGCAGAGAAAAAAGAACCGAAAGTTTCAAAAGAAGCAGTAACGCCTGCCGAGCCGGTTGAGGAGAAAAAATCCACAACCGAACAAGAAAAGAAACCAGAAGAAAAAGCGGCTGAAAAAGCAGAGCAGAAACCGGTTCCGAAAGAAGAGAAAAAGAAAGAGGAAAAAGAGGAGAATACAAAGAAAGTGCCTGAAACAGAACCAAAGAAAGAAATGCCAGAAAAGAAAAAGAACGGAAACGCACCATCCAATTCGAATTCCAATTCTAATGACCGCCGCCGTGATAACAACCGCGACAACAATAACCGTGGTGGAAATGACCGCAGAAATAACCGCGATAACGGCAATCGGGATAATAACAATCGTGGTGGAAACAACGACCGCCGCCGTGATAATAATCGAGGTGATCGTAATAATGACCGCGGCAATAATCGAGGCGAGCGCAGCAATGACCGTGGTAATAACCGCGGTGACCGCCGGCCGAACAATAATAACGACCGTCGTGGCGGCAATAATAACCGTGGTAATAACAACGGACGCGGTGGAAATAACAACCGTAACGGAGAAAAAGTGCTGGAGCGTTTTGAAAAGGCACAGAGCGGATTTGATGGAATCAAACAGGAACAGAAGAATTCCAGAAAACGCAATAAAAAGCCTGCCGATAAGGGCACATATAAGAAGTCAACAAAAGAAGAAATGAGCCGTATCCGGAGTAAAAAGGATCCAAACCGTAAAGGTGCCTTTATTAAGCCGGAACCGGTAGTAAAAGAGCCGGAAGAGACGATCAAACAGATCACCATTCCGGAGAGTCTGACGATCCGTGAACTGGCAGACAAGATGAAGATGCCAGCGGCTGCTCTTGTGAAGAAATTGTTCCTGCAGGGTCAGGTCGTATCCCTGAATCAGGATATTACGTTTGAAGAGGCAGAAGAGATCGCACTTGAATTTGATATCATTGCAGAAAAAGAAGAAAAGATCGATATGGTAGCAGAACTTCTGAAAGAAGAGGAAGAAGAGGAAGCAGATCTTGTAAAACGGCCACCGGTTGTGTGCGTAATGGGACACGTAGATCATGGTAAAACTTCCCTTTTGGATGCCATCCGTGAAGCAAATGTTACTTCCCACGAGGCAGGTGGTATCACACAGCATATCGGTGCATATGTAGTCGAGATCAACGGTGAAAAGATCACCTTCCTTGATACACCGGGACATGAGGCATTTACGTCCATGCGTATGCGAGGAGCGCAGTCAACGGATATTGCGATCCTTGTCGTAGCCGCAGACGACGGTGTTATGCCACAGACCGTCGAAGCGATCAACCATGCGAAAGCTGCCGGCGTAGAGATCATCGTTGCCATCAACAAGATCGACAAAGAGGGCGCCAATATTGAACGAGTAAAACAGGAATTGGCAGAATATGAACTGATTCCGGAAGACTGGGGCGGAAGCACCGTATTCGTACCGGTTTCAGCACATACCAAAGAAGGTATCGAGCAGCTCCTTGAGATGATCGTACTTACTTCGGAGGTACTGGAATTAAAAGCAAATCCAAACCGTAAAGCGCGTGGTATCGTCATCGAGGCGCGTCTGGATAAAGGACGCGGACCGGTGGCAACCGTATTGGTACAGAAAGGTACACTCCGCATCGGAGATCATGTGGCAGTCGGACCTGCTCACGGAAAAGTACGTGCCATGCTTGACCACACCGGAGAGCGCGTGAAAACAGCAACACCTTCTACACCTGTAGAAATCCTTGGATTAAGTGGTGCTCCGGATGCCGGTGAAATTTTTGTGGCTACCGAGAGCGATAAAGAAGCAAAACAGATCTCACAGGCATATATTGATCAGAGTAAGGATAAACTGCTGGAGGAGACAAAAGCGAAAAAACTTTCTCTGGATGGTTTATTTAACCAGATCCAGGCAGGAAATGTCAAAGATCTGAACCTTATCATCAAAGCGGATGTACAGGGATCTGTCGAAGCAGTAAAACAGAGTTTGTTAAAACTTGGAAATGAAGAAGTGGCAGTCCGCGTGATCCATGGTGGTGTTGGTGCCATCACAGAGTCCGATGTATCGCTGGCAAGTGCATCCAATGCGATCATTATCGGATTTAATATCCGTCCGGACAATACCGCCAAAGAAGTGGCAGAACGTGAAAACGTCGATGTACGTCTTTACCGTGTCATTTACGATGCGATCGAAGACATCGAGAATGCACTGAAAGGTATGCTTGAACCGATCTATGAAGAGCAGGTGATCGGACATGTGGAAGTACGCCAGACATTCAAGGCATCCGGAGTGGGTACGATTGCCGGTTCCTATGTTTTGGATGGTAAAGTACAGCGTGGATGCCGCTGCCGTGTATATCGAGGCGAGGATATGATCTTTGAAGGAGATCTTGCTTCCCTGAAACGTTTCAAAGACGATGTCAAAGAAGTGGCGGCCGGATATGAATGTGGACTTGTATTCAGCAATTTCAACGATATCCAGATGGAAGACCGCGTAGAATGTTATATCATGGTAGAAGTGCCAAGATAGAAAATAATAGATTGATGTAAACATGAAAGTAACTGTGGCAACGCAGTTGCTTTCGTGCTAAAGGAGAAAAGACATGAAAAAAAACAGTGTTAAAAATATCCGTATCAACAGCGAAGTACAGCGTGAGATGAGCCAGATCATCCGCGAGGATATTAAAGATCCGCGCGTGCATCCGTTGACTTCCGTTATGGCAGTGGAGGTTACTCCGGATTTGAAATTTGCCAAAATTTTTATCAGTGTATTCGGAAATGATGAAGAGAAGGAAAAAACGATGGAAGGCTTGAAAAAGAGCGCATCGTTTGCGCGTATGCAGTTAGCCAGACGCATGAATCTCCGAAATACACCGGAATTGACTTTTGTATTGGATGAATCCATCGAATACGGTGTCAATATGTCGAAAAAAATTGATGAAGTAAATCATAAGGAGTCAAAATGAAATTCTTAGAAAAGATAGAAAGTGCAAATACGATCGCCATCGGCGGACACATACGTCCGGATGGCGACTGCGTAGGATCCTGTATGGGTCTTTTTGGGTATCTCTCCGATCATTATCCGGATAAAGCGGTAAGCGTGTATCTGGAGGAAATTCCGGAGGCATTTGATTATTTGAAAATCGAAGAGGCAATGTCAGAAAAAGCAGACCGGTATGATCTCTTTATTGCGCTGGACTGCGGTTCGATCGACCGTTTGGGCGAGGCGCAGAGTGTATTTGAAAAAGCTGCGGATACGATCTGTGTGGATCATCATATCAGTAATACGAATTTTGCAAAGGAAAATATTGTAAAAGCTGATGCGTCTTCTACGTGTGAGATCCTGTGTGAACTTCTTCCGATGGAGAGAATTGGAACGTTTAGTGCGACGGCTTTTTATACCGGAATCATCCATGATACCGGTGTGTTTAAGCATTCCAATACCTCAAAGAAGACGATGGAGACCGCGGGATGTCTGGTGGAAAAAGGAATCCCATTTGGAAAGATCATCGACGAAAGTTTTTATATGAAGACATACCGTCAGCTGCAGATCATGGGACGCTGTCTGCTGGAGAGCATCCGTGTGATGGATGGCAGATGTATCGTATCGGTTGTTACGAAGCAGATGATGGATTTTTATGAGGCAAAATCTTCGGATCTCGATGGGATCATTGATGAACTCCGGACGACACAGGGAGTCGAAGTGGCTGTCTTGCTGACGGAAAAGGAACCTTTGGAATTTAAAGTCAGTATGCGTTCCAATCAGATCGTGGATGTAAGTAAGATCGCGGTCTTTTTTGGCGGCGGCGGACATGTAAGAGCTGCCGGCTGTACGATCAAAGGCTCTTCCTATGATGTCATCAACAATCTGACCGAACATATTGAAAAACAGTTAAATCAGGAAAAATAGCGGGGGCAGATGCGTGGACGGAATTATCAATGTATATAAAGAAAAAGGCTATACATCTCACGATGTAGTAGCAAAACTTCGCGGTATTCTGCACCAGAAAAAGATTGGACACACCGGAACGCTGGATCCGGATGCGACCGGGGTACTGCCGGTCTGTCTCGGAAGGGCGACAAAAGTGTGCGAGCTGCTGACCGATAAGAAAAAAACATATCTTGCCGTAGTACGCCTCGGCGTGCAGACAGACACGCAGGATCTGACGGGAACCATCGTGGAAGAAAAAGAAGTGCAGGTAACCGGGGAGCAGATTCGGCAGACCGCAGCTTCCTTTCTTGGTGAATATGAGCAGATCCCGCCGATGTATTCAGCCGTAAAAGTGAATGGAAAGCGGTTATATGAACTGGCAAGGCAGGGCAAAGAGGTCGAACGGAAAGCAAGAAAGGTACACATTTACACTTGCGATATCCGTGAGATGGATCTTGCAGACAATGAGTTTTCAATGGAAGTAACCTGCTCAAAGGGAACTTATATCCGTACGCTCTGTCAGGATATCGGAGAAAAACTTGGCTGTGGTGCAGCGATGGCATCGCTGGTACGTCTACAGGTTGACCGGTTTAAGCTGGAAGATGCGCTGACATTAGAGCGCATTGAGAGCCTTCAAAAAGAAAATGCGCTGACCCCGTTTATCCTGCCGGTCGATCAGTTATTTGATGCCTATGACAAGATCGTGGTAGGGGATAAAGCGGTCAGTTACCTGCAGAACGGCAACAAGATAAATGGTAAATATTGTCAGGGAGATATTCCCGTGGAAGATGGAAAAAGAGTGCGTATGTACGATACGAAAGATCGTTTTTATGCCATTTACCGCTTTGACGCGGGACAGAATGTATTGGTGAATGATAAAATGTTTTTCCCTCATACGGAAGCATGACGGGAAGGAGAAAGAATCATGGATGTAATCAACAAAAGACCCTATCAGCTGAAAAACAGCGCGGTCTGTATCGGTAAGTTTGATGGCCTCCACCGGGGACATCAGAGCCTGATCGAGGAGATCTCCCGCTTTTCCGGCTGTAATAAAGTGCTTTTTACGTTTGCTTTTCCGAAGGCACCGTATATCTTATCGCCGGAAGAAAAACGAACCAAAGCGGAAAAACTGGGAATAGATACGTATGTGGAATGTCCTTTTGATGAGGCATTAAAAGAGATGACGCCGAAGGAATTTTTTGAGGAAATACTGGTTCGGCAGTGCGATGCCAGAGTGATCTGTGTTGGCGATGACTTTCATTTTGGAAAAGACCGCGCCGGCAATGTTAATATTTTACAAAATTTGGCAAAAGAAGCGGGAATTACCTGCATTGTCGTAAAGAAAAAGAAAATGTACGATGAGATCATAAGCAGTACCCGGATCCGGGAAGCGCTTGCCAAAGGAGATCTGCCGCTTGCCAATGAACTTCTTGGGATGCCGTATATGGTGCAGGGCGAGGTGGTTCATGGCAATGAGATCGGCCGCACATTGGATATGCCGACGGCAAACCAGATCCCGGATGCCAGAAAGATACTTCCGCCATTTGGGGTATATGCGTCGAAAGTGTCTTTTGAGGGACAGCAGTATTACGGCGTTACCAATCTTGGCGTAAAGCCTACCATACCGGGAGAAAATCAGGTTGGAGCAGAGACATGTCTGCTGCATTTTGAAGGGGATCTGTATGGAAAAATATTACGGGTGGAACTTTGCAGTTTCCTGCGCGGGGAGCGGAAGTTTGCCGGTCTGGAACAGTTGATGCACCAAATGGAGGCGGATAAAAAGAATGCTGGTCTTTTCTTTGGACAATGAATCGGGGAAACCGTTATACCAACAGATTTATGAATATATAAAGGAAGAAATTATGCAGGGACGCCTTTCTTACCGGGAAAAATTACCCTCGGCAAGAGAACTGGCGGCCTCGCTTCTTGTGAGCAGAAATCCGGTGGACACCGCCTATGAACAGCTGGTGGCGGAAGGGTATGTCTATGCTGTCCCGCAGAAAGGATATTATGTCAGTGAAATTACCTATATCAGAGAGTATCGTGGACAGAAAAAGGAAATTCCGCTTCAGGAGGAAGAGCATACACCGGTTTGCTGGAAATACAATTTTAATCCGGATGAAGTGGACAGCAGTCATTTTCCCTATGCGACGCTTCGTTCTATCGCAAGAAACGTGATGGACCGGGAAGAGTTTTTATCTTCCGGAAATGCACAGGGAGAGGAGGCGTTCCGCAGGCAGGTGGCGAAGTATCTTTACCGGTCGCGCGGGGTACAGTGTGAACTTTCCCAGATTGTGATCGGAGCCGGAATCGGGTATCTTTTGCAGCTCCTTTCCGTACTTTTTCGCAAGAGCGGGAAAATTGCCTTTGAAGAGCCGGGGTATGTCCGCGCAAAGCAGATTTTCGCTTCCTATGGATTTGATATTGTAAATGTGGAGATCGCGGAAGAAAATATTACACCGGAAGAACTTGACCGGGCGCAGACCAGACTCTGTTATCTGACACCGTCCCATCAGTTTCCGCTTGGTACGGTAATGCCGGCACCGGAGAGACAGCGTCTGTTAAAATGGGCGCGGGAAAAAGAGGGGCGGTATCTGATCGAAGATGACCACGACAGCGAGTACCGTTATAAGGGCAAGCCGATTCCTGCGATGCAGAGCCTGGATCCGGAGGGCAAGGTAATCTATATCGGTACATTTTCCAAGGTGATCACGCCGGCGCTGCGGCTTGGTTATATGGTGCTGCCGAAAGAACTGGTATCGGTTTTTCACTGGGAATGCGGCGCATATAACTGTCCGGTTTCCCGTCTTGACCAGCAGATCGTAACGACCTTTATGGCAGAAGGGCATTTTGATAAACATCTGAACCGGATGCGTAAGATTTACCGGGAAAAGCACGATGTCATGCTGTCCGAACTGCAGAAATATCCGGAAAAAGTTAAGGTACACGGAGATTATGCCGGACTTTATGTGATCGCCGAAGTGCGGACGAAAAAAAGTGAAGAACAGATGGTACGGGAAGCGGCAGAAAAAGAAATTTATCTGCGGCCGCTGTCTGCGTATTACAAGAACTCTGAGACAGCAGGAAAACCCGCGTTTTTACTTGGGTTTGCGGTGCCTGATACCGACACGATAAAGAGAGGGATCTCTCTTTTGTGTGAAGAAATATTTTAAAAAATTCTTGTATTTGTGCCAAAATTATATTAAAGTAGAAGTATACGACGATTAAAAAGAGATGAAATTCAGAAAAGAGGAAAACGATGGAATTAATATTATCTATTTTAGCCGGTGTCGGTTTGTTTTTATACGGAATGAATCTTATGAGCGACGGATTGCAGAAAGTAGCCGGCCAGAAGATGAGGGATGTACTTGAAAAACTGACAAAAAGTTCGATTATGGGACTTCTTCTCGGTATTGTATTTACCGGTATTATCCAGTCTTCTAACGCGACGACCGTTCTGGTAGTCAGTTTTGTAAATAGTGGTATTATGAAATTATCACAGTCTGTCGGTGTGATCATGGGTGCCAATATCGGTACGACCGTGACCGGACAGCTGATTTCGTTTAAATTAGATGCGATTGCACCGTTTTTCATCATTGCCGGTGTGATCTTAGTCATGTTTATCAAAAAGCCGATGGCAAAGCGGATCGGTGAAGTAGTACTGGGCTTTGGTATTTTGTTTTTTGGAATGTCTACCCTTTCTTCGTCGGTGAAACATCTGAATCAGTTTGCCGCAGTAAAGACGTTATTTGGAAGTGTTACCAATCCGTTTTTGGCAGTGCTTATCGGTTTTGTATTGACGTCGATCTTACAGAGCGCCTCCGCTTCGGTAGGTATTTTGATCGTATTGGCGTCCTCCGGACTGATTCATCCGGATATCTGTTATTATATCATTATGGGATGTGACATTGGTGCATGTGGTTCAGCCGTACTGTCAAGTCTTGGCGGTAACAAAGATGCAAAGAGAGCTGCGTTGATCCATTTGTCATTTAATGTGATCGGAACGGTGATCGTCATGATCCTTCTGGCGGTGGCAGGAGATCCGATCCGCAGTGCGATCCACGGACTGACAGCATCCATCGCGGATACCGGTCTTCGTGCCGGCCGTGACGTGGCAAATATCAACTCCATATTGAAAATTTCCCAGGTGATTATCCTGTTCCCATTCAGCAAGTATCTGATCCGGCTCACCAGATGGCTTGTCAAGGGCGAAGACGAAGAAGTGCATGGACTGGAACTCAAATACATCGGCAATCATTCGATCTTTAACGTGACGACAGCACTTCCGCAGGCGGTTCACGAGACAGAGCGCATGGGAACGATGGCAGTCAACAACTTAAAACGTTCGATGAAAGCATTGATGGAAAAGGACGAGAAGGCATTGGAAGAAGTGTATAAGAAAGAGGAAGTGATCGATTTCTTAAATACAGAAATTTCCAATTATCTTGTCCGGGCAAACCAGCTGTCCCTTCCGATCCAGGATAGGAAAGAACTGGGAGCGATGTTCCATGTTGTCAACGATATCGAGAGGATCGGCGACCATGCAGAAAATATCGCAGATTTTGCCAAGACGATGCGGAAGGCAGATCTGCAGTTTAGTAAAAAGGCAACCAATGAATTGATGGAACTGTATGAAAAGGTATGCACGCTGCTGGAATTTTCAATTAAGAAATTTGTTTCCGGAGATGAGACGCATGCCATTGAGATCATGCAGTTAGAAGACGAGATTGATAAATTGGAAAAGAAGTTCCAGAAAAAGCATGTAAACCGTCTGGCAAATAATAAATGCGAACCGCATGCAGCGATGATCTTTTCAGATCTTTTGAGTAATCTGGAGCGTGTGGCAGATCACGGTGTCAATATCGCGTTTGCAGAGCAGGACGAAGAAGAAGTGTAAGCAGAGAGAGGGGCAGCTTTGGTAGGATATGGTCTTGCAGCAGGAATCCTCATACTCCTGATCGGATTATTTGTATATGGATATCTTGCAAATTTTGAAATGAATGAAAAATGCCGCAGCGAATACGAAATGGTTCTGCCGGAGGCGGCATGCAAAGAGCCGGTGCAGCTGGTCTTTCTGACCGATCTGCATGGCTGGATCTACGGAAAAGAAAATGAGAAACTTCTGAAACAGGTGGAGGAAGGTCATCCGGATCTCATCTGTATCGGAGGAGACATGACAGTAAAGGAAGGAGAGGGATGCAAGTCCGCTCTTTCTTTATGTAGCAGACTGCGGGAACTGGCGCCGGTATATTATGCGGTTGGCAATCATGAGATCCGTATGCCGGAATACGAACAGTACATACAAGATTTGGAAAAAATTGGAATAACCGTACTGCGGAACCAGTCTGCCGTATGGCAGAAAAATTCGACAAAATTCCGGATCTATGGTCTGGATCTTCCGCTGGAATGCTATCACCGGGGAAGGAAAAAAGAAGTTCCAACGCTGGAGCAGATAGAAAAACTGCTTGGAAATCCCGTCAAAAAAGAGGGCGAGACAGCGGTTCTGCTGGCACATAATCCGACGTATTTTCCGGTATATCACAGCTGGAATCCGGATCTGGTGCTTTCCGGCCATCTGCATGGAGGGATTATGATCCTGCCGTTTTTCGGCGGTGTGATCGGACCGGATTTCCGATTATTTCCAAAATATTACGAGGGCGTTTTTAAAGAGGACGAGACGTTTATGCTCGTGAGCCGCGGACTGGGAACGCATCATCTGCCGTTTCGGTTTTTTAACCGGCCGGAGGTGACGGTACTCCGGGTGCGGCCGGGGAAGAAAAAATCATTAGAGAGGAAGTGAAACGATGGGAATCCCTGTGAAATTAGAGGTTTTTGAAGGACCTTTGGATCTGCTGCTGCATCTGATTGAAAAAAACAAAGTGGATATTTATGACATTCCCATTGTTTTGATCACCGAGCAGTATCTCGATTATGTCAGTAAGATGGATACAAAGGATATGGATGTGATGAGTGAATTTCTCGTAATGGCGGCGACACTCGTGCGCATCAAGTCGAAAATGCTCCTTCCGGCAGAGGAAGAAGAAGAGGAAGAATTTGAGGATCCAAGACAGGAACTGGTAGAACGGATCCTGGAATATAAAATGTACAAATATGCTTCTTACGAACTGAAAGACCGGCAGGTGGATGCCGGCAGAATGGTGTTTAAGGAGCCGAGCATACCGGAAGAGATTCAGGATTTCAAAGAAGATGTCCCGATCGAAGATCTGCTCAGTGATGTGACACTGGCAAAATTACAGGGGATCTTTAACTCGGTGATGAAAAAACAGGTAGATAAGATCGACCCGATCCGAAGCAAATTCGGAGAGATTGAGAAAGAAGAGATCAGTCTGGAAGATCACATCGTATTTCTGGATTCTTATGCCAAAGAACATAAGACGTTCAGTTTTCGGAAATTATTGGAAAATGGTTCCGGGAAAACCTATGTGATCGTTACTTTTTTAGGAATACTGGAAATGATGAAGATGGGAAAACTTACGATCGTGCAGGAAAATATATTTGACGATATTTTGATCACCTATCGGGAAAAAGAGGACAAGCGGAAAGAAAGCGAGGAATAAAAAGTGAGTATAAAAGAATTAGAGGCAGTCATTGAAGCCATTTTATTTACAATGGGCGAAGCGGTCGAGGTAGAACGGATCGCAGCTGCCGTAGAACATGATGAAGATACGATCCGTCGTCTGATCCGCAGTATGATGACACGATATGAGGAAGAAGACCGCGGGATCCGCATCATTGAACTGGACGGTTCCTTTCAGCTCTGTACAAAACCGGAAATGTATGAGTATCTGATCAAGGTTGCCCATGTGCCGAAAAAGCATGTATTAACCGATGTCATGTTAGAGACGCTGTCGATCATCGCATACAAACAGCCGATCACCCGTATCGAGATCGAGAAAATACGAGGGGTCAAATGCGACCATGCGGTCAACAAACTGATCGAGTACAATCTGATCTGTGAGGCCGGCAGACTGGATGCGCCGGGACGGCCGATCCTGTTTGCCACGACCGAAGAATTTTTGCGGTATTTTGCGATTGAATCGCTGGAAGAACTGCCAATCCTCAACCAGGAAACGATTGATAACTTTAAGGAAGAGGCAGAGCGTGAAGTAATGCGTGAGATGGCAGCCGGAGAACTGGCGGGGGGACAAATCCCGGAAGAAATTCTGCCGGAAGAAGAAACGGAAGATGCTTCTTTCACGAATTGGATGGAAGAGAATGAAGAATAAAAAGCAAAGCCGGATTGACAAATTCTGTCAGCCCGGCTTTTTCAAAGAGGTGTGTCTTCCGGCACACGTTTTTTATTTGTAATCTACTAATTCGACATAGAAATTGCGGTAATCTTTTCTTTTCTCCTTCGTAGCTGCGATGGCAGTACGCGGATGCTGATTCAGCTGTCCGGTCAGAAGATAAGGGATGTTATACCCCCATACGATACCCTGTTCCTTAAGTGGCTCAATCTCTTTTTCCAAAATATCCAGGATCGGAAGGATATTGTATTTTGGATTTTTCAGGAAGCCAAGAAGGATCTCGCTGGCGCAGTTGCCGGCTCCACGACCCATGCCGCTTACGGTTACGTCAAGATAGCTGACACCGCGGGTCAGTGCTTCGATCGTATTGGCAAACGCAAGCTGCTGGTTATTATGTGCATGAATTCCGATGAATTTATTGTACTTTTCACCAAACGAAAGATACTTGTCAGCCAGTTTACGCATCTGCTCCGGATAGATCGCACCATAACTGTCTACGATATAGATTCCGTCTACCGGACTCTGTCCGAAAAGTTCAAGTGCTTCGTCGATATCGGCATCGTTGTCGTTGGAAATGGCCATGATATTGATCGTGGTTTCGTATCCTTTGTCATGACAGTATTCAATCATTTCGATCGCTGCCGGAATCGTATTGATATAAGTAGCAATTCGGATCAGATCGATCACACTATCGCTCTTATCAATGATATCACGGCGGAAATCTGTTCTTCCGACATCTGCCATCACGGCAATCTTCATATCGGAATCATTGTCGCCGACGATACGGCGGATGTCTTCCTCATTACAGAACTTCCATGGTCCAAAATCTTTCTCGTCAAAAATATCTTTGGATGCTTTGTAGCCGAACTCCATATAGTCAACCCCGGCTTTGATGTTAGCCTGGTATAGATTTTTCACAAATTCATCGGTAAAACGAAAATCGTTTACCAGTCCACCATCGCGAATTGTCGCATCTACCACCCGGATGTCCGGACGATAGGATAAAATTGTTCCTTTGTTTTCCATTTTCTCTTTTCCTTTCAAAGAACGTATTTTTAAAACGTAACGGATTCGTTACATTTTAAACCAATTCTAATTGTAACAGAAATAACGGAAAAATGCAAAAGAAAATGCAACAAACTTTTGACCGACGCTGAGTTCTATGCTATAATAGAAGTAATTTTGATGCGTAAACCGCAAATACTAATACAATGCGCAATTTTTCGCGCGAGAAGGAGTTAAAAATGGATTACAAGAAAGCAGGCGTAGATATTGAAGCAGGATACAAAGCAGTTTCTTTGATGAAAGAGCACATCGCTTCGACAATGAGACCAGAAGTTTTGACCGATATCGGAGGATTTTCCGGTGCATTTTCCATGAAAAAATTTATGGGAATGGAAGAGCCTACATTGGTTTCCGGTACAGACGGCGTGGGAACCAAATTAAAGATTGCATTTCTTCTGGACAAGCATGACACCATTGGAATCGATTGCGTGGCAATGTGTGTAAACGATATTGCCTGTGCCGGTGGTGAACCATTATTTTTCCTTGATTATATTGCATGCGGAAAAAATGAACCGGAAAAGATCGCAAAGATCGTAAGCGGAGTAGCCGAAGGATGCCGTCAGTCAGAAGCCGCATTGATCGGTGGAGAGACTGCCGAGATGCCGGGGTTCTATCCGGCAGATGAGTATGATTTGGCAGGATTTTCCGTCGGCGTGGTAGACCGCAAAGACATGATTACCGGAAAAGAACTGAAAGCAGGAGATGTGCTTGTTGGTATGGCGTCTTCCGGTATTCACAGCAACGGATATTCTCTGGTGCGCCAGGTATTTTCGATGAATACAGAGGCACTCAACCGTCATTATGAATCCCTTTCCGGGACGCTTGGAGAGACCCTTCTGACACCGACAAAAATTTATGTAAAAGCACTGAAAGCGATTAAAGAAGCCGGTGTTAAGATCAAAGCATGCAGCCATATCACAGGTGGTGGATTTTATGAAAACATTCCTCGTATGCTGATCGAGGGAACCCATGCCAATATTAAGAAAGACAGTTTTGTCATTCCGCCGATCTTTGAGATGCTGGCAAAAGATGGGAATGTCGAAGAGACAGCCATGTTTAATACATATAACATGGGTGTGGGAATGCTCACAGCCATAGATAAGAACGATGTAGATAAGACCGTAGAAGCCATTCGTGCAGCAGGCGAAGTGCCATATATCATGGGCGAGATCGCAGCTGGCGAAAAAGGCATCACATTATTATAATTGAGGTGATGGCATGAAGACAGCAGTTTTGGTATCCGGTGGAGGAACGAATCTCCAGGCGATCATCGACAGTCTTTCGGCAGGAAAGATCACCAATACGACATTGGAACTTGTTGTGAGCAACAAACCGGGAGCGTATGCCCTTGAGCGTGCGGCAAAGAGTGGAATTCACAGTGAATGTGTGATTCCGAAAGATTATTCTACAAGAGAAGAATACGGAGAAGCGATGATCTCGCTTCTGGAAAAATATGAGATTGAACTGGTCGTGCTGGCCGGATTTCTGGTTATTTTACCGGAAAATCTCGTATCTCATTATGCCGGCAGGATGATCAATATTCATCCGTCGCTGATCCCGGCACACTGCGGTCCGGGGTATTACGGACTGAAAGTGCATGAAAGTGTGCTGGCGAGAGGAAACAAAGTGACGGGAGCAACCGTTCATTTTGTCAATGAGATTGCGGACGGCGGTCCGATCATTGTCCAGAAAGCAGTGGAAGTACAGGATGATGACACGCCGGAAATCCTTCAAAAACGAGTGATGGAGCAGGCAGAGTGGCACATTTTGCCACAGGCGATCGACGATATTGCCAATGACCGGATTGAAATTGTAAATGGAATTGTAAAACATAAATAGGAAAGTGAGGACTTTTCAATGAAAGTACTGATTGTAGGAAGCGGTGGACGTGAACATGCGATCGCGGCAAGTGCAGCGAAGAGCAAACAGGTAGACGAGATTTATTGTGCCCCTGGAAATGCGGGAATTGCCGGACTGGCAACCTGTGTGGACATTGGTGCGATGGAATTTGATAAACTGGCAGATTTTGCAGAAGAAAAGGGAATTGACCTTACGATCATCGGAATGGACGATCCGCTGGTTGGCGGTGTCGTAGATGTATTTGAAAAACGCGGTCTGCGTGTCTTTGGACCGAGAAAAAATGCAGCGATCATCGAGGGAAGCAAGGCATTTTCCAAAGATCTGATGAAAAAGTACGGCATTCCGACTGCCGCCTATGAGAATTTTGATTCTCCGGAAGCCGCGCTTGCTTATCTGGAGACGGCAAAGATGCCGATCGTATTGAAAGCGGATGGTCTGGCACTCGGAAAAGGGGTATTGATCTGCAATACATTGGAAGAAGCCAAAGAAGGTGTCAAAACGCTGATGCTTGACAAACAGTTTGGTGATGCCGGAAATCAGATCGTCATTGAAGAATTTATGACCGGACGCGAAGTGTCCGTATTGTGTTATTGTGACGGTACGCATATCAAACCGATGACAAGTGCGCAGGATCACAAACGTGCCAAAGACAACGATGAGGGACTCAATACCGGTGGTATGGGAACGTTTTCTCCGAGTCCGTTTTATAATGAAGACGTGCAGCGTTTCTGCGAAGAAAAGGTATACCAGCCGACAATGGATGCCATGAAGGCAGAGGGAAGAGATTTTGTTGGAATCCTGTTTGTCGGATTGATGCTGACAGAAGATGGCCCGAAAGTGCTTGAGTACAATGCACGTTTTGGCGATCCGGAGGCGCAGGTTGTTCTTCCGCGTATGAAAAATGACATCGTGGATGTGATGAATGCCTGCATCGATGGACGGCTGGACGAGATTGACCTGCAGTTTGAGGACAACGCGGCAGTCTGTGTCGTACTGGCTTCGGATGGTTATCCGCTGCAGTATGAGAAGGGCAAAGTGATCACAGGATTTGAGAACTTTGAGGGAAAAGACGGATATTATGTCTTCCACGCCGGCACCAAATTTGATGCGGACGGAAATATCGTTACGAATGGTGGACGTGTTCTTGGCGTGACTGCCAAAGGAAAAGATCTGAAAGAAGCCCGTAAAAATGCCTATGCAGCGACGGAATGGATTTCTTTTGAGAACAAATACATGAGACATGATATCGGAAAAGCAATTGATGAGGCTTAAGTGCATGGTTAAGTGTATTCTGCACTTGCAGCACTTTCTATAAAATAATAAAGGAGAGTAAGAGATGTATTCATTTGAAGAAGTAGTAAAAGCAGATCCGGAACTTGCCAAAGCGATGGAACTTGAGACAAATCGTCAAAATGATCATATCGAACTGATCGCTTCGGAAAACTTTGTAAGCAAAGCGGTTATGGCAGCGATGGGAAGTACCTGCACCAACAAATACGCAGAAGGGTATCCGGGAAAACGTTATTATGGCGGATGCCAGTACGTAGACATGATCGAAGATCTGGCTAGAGAGCGTGCCAAAAAACTGTTTGGCTGTACGTATGTGAATGTTCAGCCACACTCCGGTGCACAGGCAAATATGGCAGTATTTTTTGCCCTTGTTAAACCGGGTGAGACGGTTATGGGTATGAATCTTGACCACGGCGGACATTTGTCACATGGAAGCCCTGCAAACATTTCAGGAACCTATTATCATATCGTACCTTATGGCGTCAATGACGCAGGATTCATCGATTACGATGAAGTAGAGCGCATTGCCAAAGAGTGCAAACCGAAAATGATCATCGCAGGAGCAAGTGCTTACTGCCGTAAGATCGATTTCAAACGTTTCCGTGAGATCGCGGATGAAGTAGGTGCTTTCCTGATGGTGGATATGGCACATATCGCAGGTCTGGTAGCTGCCGGCGTACATGAAAGCCCGATCCCATACGCGCATGTAACGACAACGACAACACATAAGACACTTCGCGGACCTCGTGGCGGTATGATCCTTTCCAGCGAAGAATTTGCGACAGAGCACAAATTAAACAAAGCCATCTTCCCGGGAATCCAGGGAGGACCTTTGATGCATGTGATCGCAGCAAAAGCAGTCTGCTTCAAAGAAGCACTGGATCCAAGTTTCAAAGAATACGGTAAAAATATTGTAGCCAATGCACAGGCACTTTGCAAAGGTCTGATGTCACGTGGTATCGATATCGTATCTGGTGGTACGGATAACCACTTGATGCTTGTTGACCTTGTAAATAAAGGATTGACCGGTAAAGAAGTAGAGGCATGGCTGGATGAAGCCAATATCACAGCCAATAAAAATACCATTCCAAATGATCCACAGAGTCCATTTGTGACAAGTGGTGTGCGTCTCGGTACAGCGGCTGTGACAACACGCGGATTTAATACAGAGGACATGGATCAGGTAGCAGAGGCAATTGCCATGCTGATCGATGATGTCAATGCCAACAAAGCAAAAGCAATGGAAATTGTAAAGACATTGACGGATAAGTATCCACTGTACTAAAAATACAGAGATTAACAGAAATACAAAGAGAAGTCTGGGAAGACCGGGCTTCTCTTTTTCATAGAGGCTGTTATTCCCGAAAAATATGTTTTGACATGGCAGAGAAAAAGAGGTAAAATAGGAAAAAGTGTAGTTTTTACAACGGAAAAGGATTTGTTGACAGAAAGGTGAAAATCATGTTTGGAAATGGAAGAAAGACGATTGGCTTATTTATTTTCAGCAGTTATGAACCATATCAGCAGGAAATTTGTCATGGAGTCGCAGAACAGGCGTATGCAAAGGGGTACAATGTAGCCGTTTTCAATTCGTTTGGAAGTTATGGCGACAATGTGGAATATTTTGAAGGGGAAGCAAGGATCTTTGATCTGCCGGATTACTCCAAATTTGCGGGGATTGTGCTGGCAACCGATACGTTTAACATCGACGGAGCACAGGAGAAGATTATGGAACATATCCGCAGTGAATCCAGGTGCCCGGTCGTATCGCTGCGCCAGGCAATGAACGGAATTAACAATATTTTACTGGATGAGCGGGAGACGATGGAAGAGATCATCCGCCATGTGATCGAAGTACATAAAGCAAAAGACATCGCGTTCATGTCCGGTCCGAGAGAGCGTTATGATGCCAATTTCCGTCTTGCCTGCTTTAAACGGATCATGCAGGAGTACGGGTATGAAATTGGAAAAAACCGGATTTTCTATGGAAATTTCTGGAAAGATCAGGGCAACGAGGCTTGCGATTACTTTCTGGCAGGAGAAAAATGGCCGGAAGCGATTATCTGTGCCAATGACAATATGGCACTTTCGGTCTGTGATGTCCTTTGCGAGCGTGGGATCCGTGTCCCGGAAGATATTATCGTTACCGGGTACGACGGCGAAGAAGAAGGAAAATACTATCAGCCGGCGCTGACTACAGTGGAAGTGGATTTTAAGGATATGGCATATCAGGCGGTAAATCTGATCGACAAGCACCAGCAGGATCTGCAAAATGAAATGATCTATGCCAAGACAAAATGTTATCCAAAAGAATCCTGTGGCTGTAAAAAAATGGATGTTAATTTTGCAAAGCGTTCGATGCATTACAGTTCCAATCTCCGCCTGAATAATATGGAAATGCAGTTTAGCTTTATGTCCATCGACTTTGGAAAAATAAGGAAAATATGTGATATGCCGGCAGTCATTCGAAAGTATATTTACAACTTTGAAGACTTTACCGATTATTATCTCTGCCTGTGCGATGAACTGGGGCATAGACGGGAGGAACATATGCAGTACTATACAGACAAGATGCATCTGCGTGTCGGATTTCGTGACCACGAAGTGATGTCGGCTCCGGGAGAAAATCTGGATATCGAATTTCCGAGAAAGGAACTGCTGCCGCATGAATTGATCGATGCGGCGCCACAGTGCTTTTATTTTGTACCGGTTCATTATCAGAATACCTGTTTTGGGTATGAGGCGTATCGGTTTTCCCGGCCGGATAATGGAGGGGCGGTTTATGCCCGCTGGACGATCGCGGTAGCCAATGCGATCGAGGCGATTTTAGTGCAGCAGAAACTTCATAATCTGATCAATGAACTGGAAAATATGTATATCCGCGATGTGATGACCGGATTATATAACCGGCGCGGTTTTGAAAATTACGCCAGACCTCTGTTTTTGGAAGCGAAAGTAAAAGAGATCAGTGTGTGCGTCATCGGCATTGATGCGGATGGATTAAAACCTGTCAATGATATTTTCGGACATCATGAAGGGGACAATGTTCTGCGTGCCGTCGGGTATGCAATCAATGAAGCCGGCTGTCAGGGGCAGATTGGAGCCAGAATTGGCGGGGATGAATTTGAAGTAATTCTGATGAATGTCGATGAAGACGATGCCAGACACTGGCTGTATACATTTGACCGAAGTCTTGAAAATTATAATAAAAAATCCGGGAAACCATATGAAGTTCATGCAAGTGCAGGATATCGTGTCGGCATTCCGGGACCTTCGGATACATTGGAGAGCTTTATGAAAGAAAGCGATGACATTATGTATCAAAACAAGATTGAAAATAAACGCAGGAGAAATGAACCCCTGCGTTAAGAAGATTTATTCATGTAATTCCTCTCTCATAAGTCCCAGTGCGTTTTTTTCCAGACGGGAAACCTGGGCTTGTGAGATGTGGATTTCTTTGGCTACTTCCATTTGCGTTTTCCCCTGAAAATAGCGTAACTCAATGATGTTTTTTTCGCGTGTGGGAAGTGAGCGGATCGCTTCTCGCAGGGACAACATTTCGACCCATCCTTCTTCTTTATTTTTCGTATCACTGATCTGATCCATGATATAAAGGGTGTCTCCCCCTTCCGAATAAACCGGTTCATACAGAGAAACCGGACTTTGTATTGCGTCCAGAGCCATCGCGATCTCTTCGGGAGTGGACTCTAATTTTTTAGCAATTTCTTCCAGCGTCGGTTCTTTTTCCGACTGTTTCATCAGCGCTTCTTTCGTGTAGATGGCTTTATAAGCGATATCGCGCAGTGAACGGCTGACGCGGATGCTGTTATTGTCGCGCAGGTAACGCCGCACTTCTCCGATGATCATAGGAACTGCGTACGTGGAAAATTTTACCTGTAACGTCGTGTCAAAATTGTCGATGGCTTTCATTAAGCCGATGCATCCGATCTGAAAAAGATCATCTACGTTTTCCCCGGCATTGGTAAAGCGCTGGATGATACTCAGGACGAGACGGAGGTTTCCGTGGATAAAAGTATCTCTTGCACGGCGGTCTCCCTTTTTTATTTTATCAAACAGGATCTGTTTTTCTTCTTCGGTGAGGAGTGGAAGTTTTCCGGTGTTTACTCCACAGATTTCAACTTTGTATTGTGCCATTGTCTTTCCCTCACTTCTTTTGTATTTTTAGTTTGCCACAAATTGAATGAAATATTCTTCTCCTGAATACATTTATAAAAAGAAAATCAGTGGGGTTGTGAAAAGGTGAGGATCTATGCGCATCTGTGAATTGAGAGAAAAAGAAGTGATCAATGTGTGCAACGGGGAGCGGCTCGGATTTGTCGAAGATATGATCTTTGATCTGTGCAAAGGGTGCATTTCCCATATTGTCGTCCCTAAAAATTGTAAATTTATGGGAATTTTTGGAAAAGAGGAAGAGTATATCATCGACCTGCGGTGTATATGCCAGATCGGAAGTGATATCATTCTGGTAGAACTTCCGTCTGAAAAAAAACACAATTTTTGTGAAAAATAACTTTACGGCACGCGAGTTTTCGATTATGATAAAGATAGAAAAAATAGAAAAGAGGTTACAAGGATGAAATGCCCGTTTTGTGGAGAAGATAATACAAAAGTGATCGATTCCAGACCGGCGGATGACAACAGTTCCATTCGCAGAAGGAGACAGTGTGAACGCTGTGGAAAGCGGTTTACCACCTATGAAAAGCTGGAGACGATTCCTCTTGTTGTCATTAAAAAGGATCTGGCAAGAGAACCTTACAACAGAGATAAGATTGAACAGGGGATATTCCGGTCATGTACCAAACTGGCGATATCAATTGATCAGATCAATCAGGTCGTCGATCAGATTGAAACAGAGATTTTTAATCTTGGTGAAAAAGAAGTATCCAGTAAATATATCGGAGAAGTGGTCATGGAACGTCTGAAAACGTTAAATCCGGTGGCGTATGTACGTTTTGCGTCGATTTACCGGGAGTTTAAGGATGTCAATACCTTTATGGATGAAATCAAAAAAATACTGGACAATCAATAAAAAGATATGCTATACTTTGTGTAGGCAGTTTCTCCTTTTGGAAGAAAAGGAGAATCATTATGTATAGTAAAGTGTATAGTGCCGGACTGGTTGGGTTAGAGGCACGAAAAATTGTTGTTGAGGCAGATGTTACGAACGGTCTTCCATCTTTTCAGATGGTAGGCCTTTTGGCGTCTGCGGTAAAAGAAGCCCGTGAGAGAGTGCGCATCTCATTACAGAATTCGGGAGTTGTCTTTCCTCCCAAGCGAATTACGGTAAATCTTTCGCCGGCAGATGTTCGAAAAGACGGTTCCGGCTTTGATCTTCCCATAGCGATTTCGCTTATTGCCGCATTCGGCAGAGTTCCCCTTTTGGATACAGAACAGATGGCATTTGCCGGTGAATTGTCACTGGATGGCAGGATTCACCGCGTACACGGTGCGCTTTCCATGGCACTTGTGGCGAAAGAATCCGGTTTCTCGGCTATTATGCTTCCGGCAGCGAATGCCATGGAAGCGTCGTTTGTTGAGGGGATAGATGTGATAGGAGTTCGTACCCTGCAGGAGGCGATTGACTATCTCTGTGGGAAGATAAAGATTGCTCCGGTTGTGGGAAAATGGGAAGAGAAAAAGTGGATGACCGTCTGCCCGGAAGTCGATTTTTCGGATATCTGCGGGCAGAAAACGGCAAAAAAAGCAGCAGAAACGGCGGTGGCGGGTGCGCACAATTTTTTGATGATCGGTGCGCCGGGAACAGGAAAAACATTATTGGCAAAAGCGGTTTCCGGTATCATGCCTCCGCTGCACCAAAAGGAAATGATTGAACTTACCCAGATATATAGTGTGGCAGGGCTGCTGGATGAACAAAGACCGATCGTTGTCAGAAGACCCGTTCGTGCGCCCCATCACTCAATTTCGCCGGCGGCTTTTGCCGGAGGAGGTACAAAAGCGCTTCCGGGGGAAATTACACTGGCGCAAAATGGTATTCTATTCTTAGATGAAATTCCGGAATTTTCCAGAACCACCCTGGAAATATTACGACAGCCGATGGAAGAGGGCAGGATTCAGGTGTCGAGGCTGGGATACCGTTTTGAATACCCCGCCAAAATGATGGTAATAGGGGCGATGAACCCCTGCCGCTGCGGATTCTATCCGGATATGGAAAAATGCCGCTGCACGCCAATGCAGGTACAAAATTACCTTTCCCGGTTAAGTGAGCCGCTGCTGGACCGGATGGATCTCTGTGTGGAGATGGAAAAAAGAGATTTTGTGTTTTTGGGAAAAACGGGAAAAGAGGAGACGAGCGAGAAAGTAAGGGAACGGGTTATGGACGCCAGGGAGCGGCAGGCGTACCGTTACCGCGAAGAGGAAATCCGATACAACAGCGAGCTGGATGGAAAATGTCTGGAAAAATATTGTCTGCTTGGGAAAAAAGAAAAAATTCTTTGGAAAGAACTGTGTGAGCAGCTGGAATTATCGGCAAGGGGCGCAAAGAGACTTCTCCGGGTGGCAAGGACACTTGCCGATCTGGCAGGCAGGGAAAAAGTAGAAGAAGAACATTTGTTTGAAGCATCTCTGTACAAAGGGATTAATCAGAAATATTGGAATACGGTTCCGGATGGAAAAAGAGGGGGAGAACAGTGAAAGAGGAAGAATATGGAATGTGGCTTTGCAGCATTGAGGGGATTGGAAGTGCTGCAATACGTAAGCTGATCAAACAATTTGGAACACCGGAGGAGGTATATAAAAAGACAGAAGAAGAGTTTGTAAATTCCGGAGTGGTAAGCGCTCGTGAAGCGAAAATGCTCATCAATAGCAAAAGACAATTCCGCTATCGGGCGATGCGGGAAAAAATGGCTTCATATAATATGCATAGTGCATCGTATTTTTCGGAGCAGTATCCGGAACGATTCCGGCAGATCCCGGATTTTCCAAAAAGAATTTACTGGAAGGGACAACTGCCGCAGGAAGAGGTGCGGATCGCCATTGTGGGGGCGCGTAACTGCTCGCATTATGGGAGAGAGACGGCACGCAGATTTGGCTGTGAACTGGCAGGAGAAGGAATTGGGATCATAAGCGGGATGGCAAGGGGAATAGACGGATGGGCACACCAGGGAGCCTTGGAAGGGGGCGGCAATACCTATGCGGTACTGGGAAACAGTGCGGAAATCTGTTATCCGAAAGAACATAGAAGGCTTTATGAGAGCATTTTGAAGCAGGGCGGAGTTTTGTCGGAATATCCGCCGGAAACGCCGGCAATGCCGGTTTTTTTTCCAATGCGCAACCGGCTGATCAGTGCTTTGTCAGATGGGGTGCTGGTTGTGGAAGCCCGCCGGAAAAGCGGTTCCCTGATCACGGCAGACCAGGCATTGGAGCAGGGAAAAGACATTTTTGTCATTCCGGGAAGGATCGGTGACACGTTGAGTGAAGGGTGCAACCGGCTGATCCAGCAAGGCGCTTTTTTGGTTACCAAACCTGCTGATATCATACAATATTATGAGACAAACGGAGTGCTCGTGCGCAGAAAAAGAACGAAAAATTTAGCGAAAATAAAAGTTTCCCTTGAAAGTGAGGAAAAAATGGTGTATGCTAGTTTAAGTCTTGAACCGAAAGACATCAATTGCATTGCAAAGGAAACAATGCTTCCTATGGCAGTGCTGGTCAGACAGTTGCTTTCCTTGCAAAAGCGAGGCTTAGTGAAAGAGATTGGGAAAAATAATTATATTAAAATATAACACAAGGGGGCAGTTTTGGTATGGCAAAGAACTTGATTATTGTGGAGTCACCGGCGAAATCCAAAACAATAAAGAAATTTTTAGGAAGTAATTATACCGTGGTTGCTTCCAATGGTCATGTCAGGGATCTTCCAAAAAGTCAGATGGGGGTTGATTTTGACAATGATTTCGAACCGAAATATATAACGATCCGAGGAAAAGGAGAATTGCTTGCTTCTTTGCGGAAAGAGGTTAAAAAAGCAGATAAAATTTATCTTGCAACCGACCCCGACCGTGAGGGAGAGGCGATTTCCTGGCACTTGTTTTTTGCTTTGAAACTGGATCCCAAAAAGACAAAGCGTATTACGTTCAATGAAATTACGAAAAATGCGGTAAGACAGGCGATCAAAGAATCCAGAGAAATTGATATGGATCTTGTGGATGCCCAGCAGGCACGCCGTGTGCTTGACCGTATTGTGGGATATTCCATCAGTCCGCTTTTGTGGCAGAAAGTAAAACGTGGACTGAGTGCCGGACGAGTGCAGTCGGTAGCGCTTCGTATCATTGCCGACAGAGAGGCACAGATCGATGCGTTTATTCCGTCCGAATACTGGAGTCTGGAAGCGGAATTTCCGATAAAGGGATGCAAGAAACCGCTTTTGGCGAAGTATTACGGAAATCCGAAAAAACAGGAAAATATTGGAAAAGAAGAACTGGAAAAAATTTACAACGAATTAAAGGGCGCAGCGTATGAAGTTTCTGAGGTCAAGAAGGGTGAGCGCTCTAAAAAACCGCCGCTGCCTTTTACGACCAGTACATTGCAGCAGGAGTGTGCGAAACATTTAAATTTTGCCACCTCAAAGACAATGCGTATTGCGCAGCAGTTATACGAAGGAGTTGCGGTCAAAGGACATGGAACGATCGGACTGATCACTTATCTCCGTACCGATTCTACCCGTATTTCCCAAGAGGCAGATGCCGAATGTAAGGAGTTTATCCGCGAAAATTATGGCGAAGAAAATGTGATAGGAAATGCAGTACAGAAAAAAGACGACAAAAAGATTCAGGATGCCCACGAGGCGATCCGTCCTACGTATGTCGATCTGACACCGGCCGCCGTGAAAGATTCCTTATCCAGAGATCAGTTTCGTCTTTATCAGCTGATATGGAAGCGTTTTGTGGCAAGCCGTATGAATGCGGCACGTTATGAGACGACATCCGTAAAAATAGATGCCGGGAACTATCGTTTTACGAGTTCAGGCTCCAAAATCGTATTTCCGGGATTTCTTTCGGTATACCAAAATGAGGAAGATAAGGCAGAAAATAACGCTGCCCTTCATAAAGTGGCTCAGGGTGACGTGTTCCGGGAAGTTGAACTCAAACAGGAACAGCATTTTACGCAGCCGCCGGCTCATTATACAGAGGCCTCTCTGGTAAAAGAACTGGAAGATCTTGGAATTGGAAGACCAAGTACGTATGCGCCGACGATTTCGACGCTTATTTCCAGACGGTATCTTGCAAAAGAAAACAAAAATCTGTATTTGTCCGATCTGGGAGATATTGTAAATAAAATTATGATAAGTGCATTCCCAAGCATTGTTGACGTAAACTTTACCGCTACGATGGAAACACTGCTGGATGGCGTGGCAGAAGGAACGGTAGAGTGGAAAAGCATCATCCGCAATTTTTATCCGGATCTGAAAGAAGCGGTCGAACATGCCGAACAGGCGCTTGAGAAGATAGAAATTGAAGATGAGGTAACGGATACCATCTGTGAAAATTGTGGCAGAAACATGGTGATCAAATATGGCCCGCATGGAAAATTTCTGGCTTGTCCGGGATTTCCGGAGTGCCGTAACACCAAACCTTATTTTGAAAAAATCGGCGTGAAATGTCCGAAATGCGGCGGCGAGATCGTTATTAAGAAAACCCAGAAGGGACGGCGCTACTATGGATGCGAAAATTATCCGGAATGTGAAGTGATGACATGGCAGAAACCATCCAAAGAAATTTGCCCGAAATGCGGCAATATGTTATTGGAAAAAGGCAATAAGCTGGTTTGTGCAGAATCTTCCTGCGGATATATCATGGAAAAACAAAAGGATAATGCTTGATATTTTTTTGAATCTATGATAAAATTATTATAAGTGATTGTGAGGCATGAAGATGAGTGTAGAACTTTTGGACAAAACACGTAAAATCAATCGATTACTAAGGGATAATCGTGTGTCGAAAGTGGCATTTACGGATTTATGCCAATTGCTTGGCGAATTATTAGAATCCAGTGTATATGTGATCAGCAACAAAGGAAAGATTTTAGGGATACATCAAAAATCTGACGACTCACCGCAGCCCTATTTCCCATCTTCGGAGGGACAATGGCTGGATGCGGCTATGTCAAAGCGCTTTCTGGAAGTGTTGTCAACAAAAGAGAATGTGAATTTAGAGTTTATGGGATTTCCACGTAAAACCGCCGAGGGAATTCAGGCAATGATCGCGCCGGTATATATTGCAGGAAAAAGACTGGGGACACTATTCCTCGCACGGAAAGAACGATGCTATGGAATAGAGGATATTATCCTGACAGAGTACAGTACAACGGTAGTGGGACTGGAAATGACAAGGGCAGTTTCGGAAGAAGATGATTTTGCAAGCCGGAAGCAGCAGGAAATTGAATCCATATTACATATTTTATCCCCTTTGGAAAAAAGTGCGGTAAAACAAGTGGTTTGCAGAATTGAAAAGGGAGAGGGAACGATCATCACTTCCCGCTTGGCAAAAGAAGTTGGAATTACCAGGACTGTCATTGTAAACGCACTGAAAAAAGTAGAAAGTGCAGGGCTGATCCAGACAAAATCGTATGGCGTCAAAGGAACGCACATTAAGATTATAAATGATAGGATATATACTGATTTTGTAACATAAATAATGGAAATGGATTTCTGATAACGCAAATGGAATTGTGATCTTTCGTGATTCCCTTTGCGTTTTTATACGAAAAAAGATGGATTGGAGGCTTAAAGATGGTTTTATCAAATGCATACAATTATATCAATGTGCTCGGAAAAGCGGCAGATGCCAGCTGGACAAGAAACGATATACTGGCAAATAACATTGCAAATGCAGATACTCCGGGATTTAAGAGAAAGGACGTACAGTTTGAGACGTATCTTGCCAATGCGGTAGCAGGGACGGATAGTCTGGATGAGACGATTGCCAACATTGACCTGAACGAGTTAAACTGCACAACGTATACCGATCAGGCAAATCTCAGTTACCGTTATGACGGCAACAATGTGGATATCAATACGGAAAATGTGGAATTGGCGAAAAACCAGTTAAAATATTATACATTGATGAATTCGATGACGCAGGAATTTTCCAGACTGAAATCCGCACTTCGTACATCGTAAAATGTTTAATATTAATCATTTTGACAATAACCAAAGTAAGAAAGGATGAAAAAGCATGTCAGTATTTGGAGCAATGGATGTCAGCGCATCCGGAATGACGGCTCAGCAGCTTCGAACCGATATCATTTCACAGAATATTGCAAATGTGAATACAACAAGGGATGAAAACGGAAAAGTATATAAACGTAAAACCGTTGTTTTTGAGGAAAAAAGTTATCCGACATTTAATGAATCCCTTCAATATGCCACGGGACATATTGGCAAAGGAGTAAAAGTGACAGAGATTGTTGCGGATCCTTCTGAGGGAAATAAAGTCTATGATCCGTCTCATCCCGATGCAGACCAGGATGGATATGTAACTTACCCGAATGTAAATACAGTGACGGAAATGACCAATATGATCGATGCAACGCGTGCGTATGAAGCGAATGTGACAGTCCTTAATTCAACCAAGGGGATGGCATTGAAGGCACTGGAAATCGGCGGAAACAGCTGATAATAGAGAATAAAAGGAGAAAAAGGAATGGACATTACAAATATTTCGGCCGTTCAGTCGTTATCTGATGTAAGCCGTTACGCAAGTTCAAATGCAAAAGTAACACAAAAAGAGGATGGAAACCGCTTTGATTCATTTTTGGCGTCTGCGATCGATATGGTTGGAGAGACCAATCAATTATCCAATGCAGCGGAGGCGGAAGAAATACGGTACGCTACCGGACAGTCCGATAACTGGCATGATCTGATGGTTGCGCAGCAGAAAGCAAATATTTCACTGCAGTATACGGTTGCGGTAAAAAATACAGCATTGGAAGCATATCGTACATTGATGAATATGCAGATGTAATAGACAGACACTTATGATGTTAGGAGAGTAAAACGGTATGATGGACCAATTGATTGCCATAAAAGACAAATTACTGGCTTTTTGGAATAAGTACACAACAAAACAAAAGACAATTGTAATCAGTGTTGTTTTAGCGGTGTTTTTTGCAATTGTAATCTTGTCTTATGTATTGACAAGGCCGGTATATACGCATCTGGCTTCTTTTTCGGATGCGAGTTTGGCAAGTACATTGTCAGAGGCTTTGGACGGAAAAGGAATTACCTATAAGATGGAGACAGATCCGAATACTGGTATTACTTCCTTTGATGTTGAGCAGAGCAAATATTCAGATGCGGCACTTGTCATGGGTGCAAATGGTATTGTAGATAAAGAAATGACCTGGGATGATGCGTTACAGAGCGATATGACAACGTCTTCGCTGGAAAAACAGACCAAGATCACGCTGGCACTGCAGTCATCCATCAAAGAAAATCTGCTTAAATTTGACGGCGTGGAGGATGCGACCGTTATTATTAACCGCCAGGAGGATGATAAGAAATTTATCTCAGCGACCAAAGAGACGGCGGTCAGCGTTTCGCTGAAACTTGCAGATGGAAAGGAACTGCCGACAGAGACAGCTACGGCAATGGCCTTTTATCTGACAAATGCAGTAGGAAATACAACAACAGATAATATTGTTATTGTAGATACAAAAGGAAATCTGCTGTATGGAGCAAAGACAGACAATACTCTGGGTGGTACGATTTCCGGAACGGAAGACTATAAAGCAAAATTACAGCAGACATTTTCCGAACGTACGGAAAAGATGCTTTTAAAAGCCGGATATGACGATGCCGACTGTAGTAAGACCAATATTAAATTTGATATGGATAAAGTGACAGAGCTGGTTACTACATATTCCGTGGCAGACGGTCAGGATCAGGGATATTACTCCAGTTCGTATGAGTATTCCTCTACGGGTGCGTCCGGAAGCGGCGGTACACCGGGAACCGATTCGAACGGAGAAGAGACGGATTATATGATCCAGAGCAACGGAACTTCCAATTCAGAGACAATCTTGAATAAATACGATTATCTGCCAAATGAAGATGTAAAAAATATCGAACATGAAGTAGGTGCTGTCGTGCCGGGAGAATCTTCAATGGGTGTTGTTCTGACAAAGTACAAAAAGATATCCGAAGAGTCGTTACAGGCAAGCGGAGCACTTGACAATATTAGTTTTGAAGAATATGCAGACCAGAACAGCGATCCGACGACACTGCAGGTGCCGGATGAGATTTTACAGCTGGTATCCGCGGCTACCGGTATTGCGCAGAACAACATAACGATCATTGCGCAGGAGCAGCCGGTTTATGAAGCGGCAGAAAAGACTGGTTTTGCCGGTGGCATTACAAATTATCTGATGATCATACTGGCAGTTTTGATCGGTGCGCTTCTGATCTTTGTTATTATCCGTGGTACGGCACCGGTGAAAGTAGCAGAGACAGAGCCGGAACTTTCTGTAGAAGATCTGCTTGCTACAACGAAGGAAAATGAGGAAAATCTTGAAGAGATTGAACTTAGTGATAAATCGGAAACTCGAAAGATGATAGAGAAATTTGTGGACGAAAATCCGGAAGCAGTTGCTATGTTGCTGCGTAACTGGATCAATGATGACTGGAATTAAGTTAGGAGGTACGGCATGAGTGCAATATCGGAATTGGATGGAATTCAGAAGGCAGCGATTCTTTTGATCACACTTGGTCCGGAGAAAGCGGCGGGAATATTTAAGCATTTAAAAGAAGACGAGATTGAACAGCTTACGTTGGAAATTGCCAATACCCGAAGTGTATCTCCGGCTGATAAAGAAGCTGTTTTGACCGAGTTTTATGAAGTATGCCTTGCACAGCAGTATATTGCCGAAGGTGGTATCGGATATGCAACGGATCTTCTTCAAAAAGCTTTGGGAGAGGACAAGGCAAAAGAAGTTCTTGGAAAACTTACCGCATCCCTTCAGGTTCGTCCATTTGAATTTATTCGAAAGACAGAGGCGTCTCAGTTGATGAACTTTATCCAGGATGAGCATCCACAGACGATCGCAATGATCTTATCTTATCTGTCACCAACTCAGGCGGCAGGCGTTATCAGTACACTGCCACCGGATAAGCAGACGGATGTTGCGAAACGTATTGCCCTGATGGATCGTACGTCACCGGATGTCATCAAAGAAGTGGAGAATATTTTGGAACAGAAACTGGCTTCGCTTGTTAATCAGGATTACACGATCGTCGGTGGTATCGACTCGATCGTTGAGGTATTAAATACTGTAGACCGTGGTACAGAAAAACATATCATGGAGAATTTGGAAATCGAAGAGCCGGAACTTGCAGACGAGATCCGCAAGAAAATGTTTGTATTCGAGGATATTCTTATGCTTGATGACCGTTCTATCCAGCGTGTACTGCGTGAAGTTGAAAATGGTGAACTGGCAGTTGCACTTAAAGGAGCCAACGAGGAAGTACAGAATGTTATCTTTAATAATATGTCCACACGTCTGTCTGCAATGATCCGCGAAGATATGGAATATATGGGACCGGTTCGTATGAAAGATGTTGAGGAAGCACAGCAGAAGATTGTTAATATCATACGTAAGTTGGAGGATTCCGCTGAGATTGTAATATCAAGGGGCGGAGGTGACGAGATCGTTGTCTAATTTGATCAAATACCAGTTTGTTGATCTTAAACCGTCGGATGCGGTAGTGATCAATCACAACGAAAAGAAAGACAATTTTATCCCTTTCGGAAAAAGCGGTGGAATTTCGATTGAAACAATTGGGCAGCAAGAAGCAGAGAAAGCCATTGCACTGCTGCACAAAGAAGAGGTGCAGGATTCACCATCCATCTCGGAAGAAGAGTTTCAAAAGAGCAAAGAAGAAGCGGAATTTCTCGTGGAAGAGGCAAAGCGCGAAGCGCAGCAGTTACATGAGGAAGCCGCACAGCAGATTCAGGAAGAGATGCAGAGAGCTGTTGAAGAGGGCAGAAATCAAGGATATCAGGATGGATGGAGCCAGGCAGAACAGGAAATTGCAAGAAAAGAAAAGGAAATTGATGATACGGCACGTAATCAGAAGCGGGAGCTTGAGGAGTACGTGGATGGAATAGAAAAAAAGTATGTAGATGTCTTGATCGCATTGCTTCAAAAATTAACAGGTGTCTTGATTGAAGACCGGGATGACTTGATGCTGTATCTGATTCGGACAACCGTCCGGGATCTGGAACCATCGGATTATTATTGTGTCCGTGTGTCGAAAGAAGACATTTATGAAGTGGAAAGCAATAAGGACCAAATTATACAGGAACTGGGGCAGAATGTAAATTTGGAATTAGTAGAAGAAAAAGGACTGGAAAAAGGGCAGTGTGTGATTGAGACACAGACCCAGATGGTAGATTGCGGATTTCAAACACAGTTAGATACCTTGATTCGTGATCTGAAAATGTTAGTTCATTCTTAAAGATATCGAAGTGAGGAAAAGTATGGAACAATCCGGAAGAATACATTTTGATCGCTATGAGGCACTTTTGGAGAGAAGTTATGTAAAACATTTAGGAAAAGTCGCAAAAGTGGTTGGTCTTACGATTGAATCAATCGGGCCAATGGCGAAATTGAATGATCTTTGTTTGATACGGTCGAATTCATCTGTTGGTGTAGTAAAAGCAGAAGTAGTTGGATTCCGTGATGACCGTGTCCTTTTAATGCCTTACGATAATGTAGAAGGAGTAGGGCTTGGAAGCTGGGTTGAAAATACAGGGGCGCCTTTGCAGGTGCCGGTGAGTGAAAAATTACTTGGTCTTACCTTAGATGGTGTAGGAGAGCCGATGAATGCAGAAAGTCTGGATTCAGACTGTGCCCATTATTCGGTTGAAGCGGCACCGCCGGATCCGCTTAGCCGTCAAATAATCAATGAAGTTTTGACACTGGGTGTAAAAGCGGTCGATGGTCTTTTGACGATCGGAAAAGGACAGAGAATCGGAATTTTTGCCGGAAGTGGTGTTGGAAAGAGTACATTGATGGGAATGTTTGCCAGAAATACGAAGGCGGACATTAACGTGATCGCGTTGATCGGAGAGCGAGGCAGAGAGGTTCGTGAGTTTATTGAACGCGATCTTGGCGAAGAGGGTATGAGACGTTCGGTCGTAGTGGCAGCAACTTCGGATAAGCCGGCGTTGATCCGTAAAAAGGCGGCTCAGACAGCGACGGCGATCGCGGAATATTTTCGTGATCAGGGAAAAGATGTATTGCTTATGATGGATTCCCTGACACGTTTTTCTATGGCACAAAGAGAAATTGGCCTTGCGTCGGGCGAACCGCCGGTATCGCGCGGATATCCGCCAAGCGTGTACGCACAGATGCCAAAACTTCTGGAACGGGCCGGAAATTCGGACAGGGGATCCATTACCGGACTATATACGGTACTTGTTGACGGAGACGACTTTAATGAGCCGATCACAGATACCGCCAGAGGTATTTTGGATGGACATATTGTATTGTCCAGACAGATGGCGCAGAAAAATCACTATCCGGCGATTGATATACTGCAGAGTATATCGCGTGTAATGAGTTCCATTATTTCCAAGGAACACAAAGTCGCAGCCGGAAAGATGAAACAGGTGCTGGCTACCTATCAGGAAGCCGAAGATTTGATCAATATCGGTGCTTACAAAGCCGGTTCCAATCCGGATATCGATTTTGCAATCGAAAAAATCAAAGCCGTGAATGCTTTTTTACAGCAGCAAACGGATGAAAAGTTTTCTTTTGAAGAGACACTGGAGCAGATGTTTGCGATATTTATGGAGGATGGTGAATAGCCATGGCGCGTTTTTTGTTTTCCATGCAGAACATACTGGAAATGAAAGAAAAATTGGAAACGCAGGCAAAAAATGAATATGCCCAGGCCAACGCCCGGCTTTTGCAGGAACAGGAAAAACTACAGATACTGCAGAACCGTCTGGAGGACAATAATGCCTGTCTGAAGGGAAAACTTCAGGAAAAACTTACAGTGCTGGTAATACGGAAATTAGAACAAAACAGTGAAATACTGGAAAAATATATTGAACTTCAAAAAAATGCAATTGTTCGATGCGAAGCAGAAGTGGAGCAGGCAAGAAGGAAACTGACGGAGGCAATGAAGGAACGTAAGATATTTGAGAAACTTCGTGAAAAAGCATGGGAAAAATTTAAAAAAGAAGAATTACAAGAAGAACAAAAAGAAGTAGACGAATTAGTTAGTTATACCTATTCCAAAGAAAGGATCTAAAGATTATGGCAAGAAGAAAGAAAAAAGATAAGAATGTTGATGTAGTACAGCAGGAAAGCAGTGGAAGTAAATTATTAACAATTTTGATCGTTATTGCGATCGTCTTGATCTGGCTCGGCATTTTTGGAGTACTTATCAAATTGGATGTGGGAAAATTTGGAAGTGAAGTGTTGTCGCCGGTCATCAAAGATGTCCCGGTTATCAATCGTATCCTGCCGGAAGACGAATCGCAGAAACCGGTTGATGGCTATACCAATATTGATGAGGCAAATGCAAAGATCAAAGAACTGCAAAACGAGATCGCTTCACTGAAAGGAACCAATTCAGCGAGTGCCGATGAGGTAACGCAGTTGAAAAAAGAAGTGGAGCGTTTGAAGAAATTTGAAGAGCAGCAAAAATCATTCGAACAGCGTGTGAAAAAATTTGATGAGAATGTTGTGTACAATGATAAAGCCCCGGATATATCCGAATATAAGCAGTATTATGAGGAAATTGATCCGGATAATGCGGCTGCAATTTATAAGGATGTTGTGAAAGATTTAACATATACTGCGAAAATTACCAAACAGGCAACGATGTACAGTAAGATGGATCCGGCAAAAGCGGCGGCAGTACTCGAAACAATGACGGGTGACCTGGATCTTGTCGCTTCTATCCTGGACAGCATGACGGAGTCAAAGAGTTCTGCAATCCTGGCAGAGATGACGCCGGAAACTGCGGCTCAGATCACGACAAAAATGACCGCAAAATAGTGCCCACAACGGTTAAAAGCCAGGGCTTTTTAGCCGATATATATAGTGGTTGAAAAGGGTGTGAAACGGACACCCGGAAAGGAGGAAATATGAAGACAGCAAACATTTCATTAAATGTGCAGGCAGTACAGTCCCGCGGGATGGAAAAGAGTTCTTCTGTGAAGGATAAATCATTTGAAAACTATTTTTCAAAAAATACTTCAAATGCATCCGGTAAATCGCAGAAGGTGAATGTCAAAGCATCCGGCAGGAAAGAGGTAAAGGAAGGCTTCGATTCTCACAAGATTACAGTGAAATCAGATTCCAACAACGTTCCGGCGCAGGAAGACATACCGGTCGAAGAGATTGCGGAAAAAGTAACTACTTTGCTGCAGGATACCTTGGGACTCTCCAAAGAAGATGTCGAAGATCTGCTTGAACAATTGGGAATTTCACCGTTGGATCTTGTTGTTGATATGACAGGAACCCAGCAGCTGCAGAATCTTGGTAATATCGAAAACATCAAGGCGGTTGTCTTGGCAGCACATGGAGTAGAAGATTCAAGTGCAATGCTTGTATCGGATCTTTTGTCAGAGCAAATGACACAGATCACACAGGGAGTTTCTGATATATTGGAACAGATTTCAGATGCGGCTCCACAGTCTGGCGAGATGAAGAACTTTCTGCAAAATCTGTCTCAGGTATTGGATGAGGCAAAAAATGCAACAGAAGATACTTCAACAAAGACAGAATCAACAGTTGAGACAACAACAGCTGCGATCTCTGCCGATGAAAACGCAAAGGTTACCGTTGAGGTTTCGGATGAATCCGGTCAATCGGATGCTTTTGCTCAGAATTCCGACACAGATTCCCAGCCGATGGCAGCCAGGGACAATTCCCTGCCGGCATTTGTAGACAGACTTGCACAGGCATTCGAGCCAAGCGGAGAAAGTACCGAGGTTCCACAGGTTTCCATGCAGGAGATTGTGGATCAGGTAGTAAACCATATCCGTATCCGTGTATTACCGCAGACAACGAATATGGAACTGCAGTTGAATCCGGAATCACTGGGACGCGTCCATTTAAGCGTTTCATCCAATCAGGGAGTGGCAACAGCTACTCTTACGGTGCAGAATGAGATGGCAAAAGAAGCGTTGGAAAGCCAGCTGGTTGTTTTACGTGAAAATCTTGAAAGCCAGGGCTTGAAAGTTGAGTCCGTAGAGGTCAACGTATCTCATTTTGGATTTAAAAACCAAGAAGATTCCAATAATCACAACTTTGAACAAAAGAAAGGATCTTCTTCCAAGCGTTTTCGCGTGAATGCCGGAGAACAGGCGGTAGAAACCGAATCAACGATGTCGTCTGAGACGGAAGCAGAACGTCAAAATGGTGACAGTACAGTAGATTATACTGCATAATGTAAAGGAGACGAACATATGGCAACATCATTAGATGGAATTTTGACAGGTCTTGATGATCTGAGTTTCAGCAGCAACCGTGTGAGTGAGTCTCAGACATCCGACCGGGCAGTTGGTGGAAATCTTGGAAAAGATGAATTTTTGCAGCTGCTTGTATGTCAGATGAAAAATCAGGATCCCCTTGAACCGGAAAAAGATACTCAGTTTATTGCACAGCTTGCACAATTTTCAGCACTGGAGCAGATGCAGAATCTGAACGAAACGGCAACAAATTCACAGGCATTTGGTCTGGTTGGAAAAGCCGTTGTGATCAATGCAAAGAGTACCAATGGAAATATTACGGAAGTTCAAGGCGTAGTGGATTATATCACGATGAAAAACGGATCCGCTCAATTGAGTGTAAATGGACAATTGTACTCAATCGATGACCTGGCTGAGGTGAAGCAGTCCTACGCAGACGTTGCAAAATACCTGCCTTCGGTAGAACAGACCGAAGCGGTGTTTGATAAATCCAATAAAAGCATGGTAGATATCAACATTGATCTTGGCAGTGGAAACTATGCAGCGGGCAGTGTAGCGGTGATGGTAAATGGAGAGTATATTAAATCCGAATATCTTTCCTTTGAAAATGGAGTTTTGTCAATTTCACCGGCAGCATTTAATGACCTGAAAGATGGTACTTATAAACTCAGCTTATATTTTGATGATCCTTATAACACGGTAATTTCGGATAAGGTATCGGTCAAAGTGATGGAAAGTGGCATTTCCAAGGATGAAAATGACACGAAGACAGAGTAATCTGTTTTAGGAGGTGGACAAAGCGATGAATATCCAAAACAATAACTTTGCGTCCATCGATGAGATGCGGCATAAATTCAGTGCAGCAGAACAAAAAACAAATCAAACAGTGTCAAAAACACAGCAGGATTCAGAAACTTTTGGTACCGTATTGCAAAACACCGCAGAGAGGGTCCGGTTCTCGAAACATGCGACGCGGCGGCTGGAAACGCGCAATATTACAATGACCAAAGAACAGCAGGTACGGCTTGAACAGGCAGTGGACCAGGCTGAAAAAAAAGGAATGAAAGAATCGCTGGTTATGGTAGATGATCTTGCATTTATATTAAATGTTAAAAACAAAACGATTGTGACCGCAGTTAATGACACTTCAAATGCAGTTTTTACCAATATCGATGGAGCGATTATTAATTAAAATTGCAGGAAACCATAATCATGTCGGCCCTTAACAGGAGACATGCAGATTCCTGACTGACAGAGGGAATCGAAAATGCAAGAATTGAAATATGGAGGGTGATTCATTATGATGAGATCATTGTGGTCGGGTGTTTCAGGATTGAAAGTACACCAGACAAAGATGGATGTTATTGGTAATAATATCGCAAATGTAAATACCGTGGGTTTCCGTTCCAGTTCGGTAAACTTTACGGATGTATTTTATCAGACAACACAAGGTGCGTCAGGTCCGAATGCGGCAACCGGAGCGGCAGGACGAAATGCCGTTCAGATCGGTTTGGGATCCAATGTTGCTTCAATTACGGTTAATATGAGTGGAACCGGAGCAACGAACCGTACAGACCGCGGCATGGATTTGATGATCAACGGAGATGCATTTTTTGTTGTAAACAGTAACGGAAGTACATATTTTACAAAATCCGGATGCTTTGACATTGATGCAGCAGGTACGCTGTATTGTACAACAAATGGTGCGACGGTTCTCGGCTGGGGCGTGGATCAGAACGGAGATATCCGTAAAGATACAGCAGGCAGGTTGCAGCTTATGTCCCCGGAAAATCAGAATGCAGAGCCATCTGCTACGACAGATGTTACATTATCCGGCAACATCGACAGCAAAGATACGCAGGTAACATATAGTGCAGATGGAAGCGGATATCCGATTTCTGTAAGTTTTTATGATAATGTCGGAAATCTGTTTACTGCCAAATTGTCTGTTATGAAAGCAAATGCAACAACGGACAATGAATATACGGTTGGAATTACCGATATTATGGATTCCAAGGGAAATTCCATATTGAAACAGGCAACTGTGGATGCAAGTGGAAACACCGTATATAGTACAACAAATCAATATGTAAGTTTTGGAGGACAGAGTCCGCTTAATTATACGGTAGATCCGGACGGTACGATTAATTTTACGCAAAGTACATCTCTTCTTACGTTTAATGGATCTTCCGGAGAATTTGTCAGTGTATCCGGTGAAGAAGAAGGTAAACTTAACCTTACATTAAATGATGGAAATACCGAAAATAATGCGTTCCCTGTATCGGGTGTTGATATTGATTTTTCAAGCCTTACGATGTACGCCACAAAAGGAACATCAACGGTAAAACCGGAACGAGGCGACAAAGATGGATACAATGCCGGTAATGCAGCAGGTACGCTGAACGGCTTTACGATTGGGACAGACGGAAAAATCTTTGCCGTGTACAGCAATGGTGACGATAAACTCCTTGGTCAGATCGCGGTTGCGACATTTTCCAACCCATCCGGTCTGGAGGCTGTCGGAAACAGTATGTTTGCCGCAACACTCAACTCCGGCGAATTTGACGGAATCGGCCGTGAGATTACAGAGATCGGTAGTTTTTCCGTAGGAGCATTGGAGATGTCGGATGTCGATCTGGCAACAGAATTCACCAATATGATCACAACACAGCGTGGATTCCAGGCGAATTCACGTACGATCACAACATCGGATACGATGCTGGAAGAATTGATCAATCTGAAACGGTAAAAATTTAGTAAAAAAATAAGAAAAAAGGGAAACTTTTGTTTCCCTTTTTTGTTTTTTTGTGCTATAATAGAAAAGAGTATTGAAAAGTATCGAAAAAGGAGAAGAGATATGATTGATGTCACAAGAATGAATGGAAAACAATTTACCGTAAATTCAGACCTGATTGAGACTATCGAAGAAACTCCGGATACAGTTTTAACCTTAACTACGGGGAAAAAAATTATTGTAAAAGAAAGTAGACAAGAGGTGAAAAATCTAGTAAAATTGTATCGGAAAGAGATTTTTTCAATATCATAAGATAAATATAACATTAAGGTGGTGTATTTTTTTGGATTTAGCATCAATTATAGGTATCCTTGGGTGTGCTGCGGCTGTAGTATTTGGAATTGTTTCCGGAGATCAAGGGGTTTCAGCATTAGGGAATTTTTATGATCCGAACTCCATTTTGATCACAATTGTTGGATCTTTCATGTGTATGCTTACGATGGCAGACAGTATACCGGCATTTTTTAATTCACTGAAGTCTTTTAAACTGGTTTTAAAAACACCGGCGACCAAAGAAAGCGAGATTATACATACGATCATTGATCTGGCAAATGTGGCAAGAAAAGAAGGGTTACTTCAGCTGGAAGAAGCGGCTGCGGATATTGATGACGATTTCCTGAAAAAGGGGATTATGCTGATCGTCGACGGTACGGATCAGGAACTGGTTACAAGCATTTTGGATACGGAGTTGAGTAATATTGAACGTCGCCATAATAAAGTAATTGGTTTTTGGGACGGTTTGGCGGCGATGGGGCCTGCCTGGGGTATGATCGGTACGCTGATTGGTTTGATCAACATGCTGAAACTGCTGGATGATCCAAGTTCAATCGGTCCGAACATGGCAGTTGCCCTCGTTACGACATTATATGGTTCCCTGCTTGCAAACTGGATATCCATTCCGGTTGCGACCAAACTCCGTGCGATCAATGCCAGGGAGATTATGGAAAAGGAAGTCATCTGTGAAGGAATTCTGTCAATACAGGCCGGAGAAAATCCGCGTGTAATTGAAGAAAAACTGAAATCATTCCTTGCACCGAGTGTCCGTGAATCTGTTTTAGGCGGAAACGGAAATGAACAAGGTGGTGAAAGCTAATGGCACGAAGAAAAGCGGAAGAGCCAACATCCATTGAAGGCGGATGGATGAATACATTTGCGGATTTGATGAACTTGTTGCTGTGCTTTTTTGTGTTGCTGTTTTCTATGTCTACTGTTGATGCCGACAAGTATGAACAGATTGTTACTTCGTTATCGGAAAGCATTGATATCTTTTCCGGCGGTGGAAATGCGGTTGGTGAGGGAGCGTTCGTTTCCAGCGGAACCAGCGAGAAGATTTCCATGGAAGAGTATTTTAATGAGTTTGAAAACAGTGGGGAAGATCAGGAACTGAAGGATGATTCTACGGAAATTTCGGAGGAAGAAAAGTATAAACAGAAATTGCAACAGCAGTTAAAAGCCAAAACAGAAGAACTTTATACCGAAGTATCGGATAAAGCGGCAGCAAAGAAAATTCAGGATATGGTCAATGTAAACATGGATGAGCAGTATCAGTATGTCCAAATTTCATTGAATGGTGCGATTTTGTTTGATTCCGGTTCGGATCAGATTAAAAAATCAGCCATCCCGATTTTGAGTAAAGTGGGCGATATTTTGAAAATATACGATGATCATATGATAAAGATCGAAGGTCATACCGATAATGTTCCGATATCAAGCAGTTCGTTTAAAAATAACATGTGGCTTTCTACGGCCAGAGCGACGCAGGTGTTTGAGTATTTTACCAATCACAAACATCTGGATCCGAAAACACTGGAGACAACGGGACGCAGTCAATATGATCCGATAGCGGATAATAAAACGGAAAAAGGCCGTGCTAGAAATCGACGTGTAGAAATTAAAATATATACGGAAGAATGATATTGGAGGTAAAAGATGAAAAAGAATATTTTAACGATTATCATTATGGCAGCCTGTCTTTTAAATCTTATTTTGACAGTTGTAATTGTATTTGCAGTTGTTCCGACGATGAATAAGACAAGCCAGCTGGTGGACAAAGTTGCGACGGCAATAGATCTGGAGACGGATGAAGAAGCATCCGGAGAGTATTCTATTGACAATTTGGAACCGTATTCCATCACATTTGAGAATAAACAAACCATTAATCTGAAGTCAGATGAGGGGGATACTTCTTCTCATTTTGCCGTGCTTGAAGGAGTAACGATCTCGTTCAACAAAGAGGCAGAGGATTATAAAAAGGTTTCAGAATCGGTAAAAGCAAAAGATGTTTATATTACCGAAATAGTGAAAGAGACAATTGCGGATCAGAGCATGAAAACGCTGGATCAGAACGCAGTTAAGGAACAGGCATTAGCTAAGATTCAGAGTTTGTACGGATCAAAGTGTATTGTTCGTCTTGCACTAAATGGATTTATGTTCCAGTAGAAAAAAGTATAATAAAAAGTCAGCGAGGTGAAGAAAATGGGGGATGTCTTATCGCAGAGCGAGATTGACAACTTGCTTTCGGCATTGAACAGCGGTGAATTTAATCCGGCAGATTCTGAAAAAGAAGACGAAAGACAGGTAAAAGATTACAATTTTGCAAGGCCATCCAAATTTTCGAAAGATCACTTACGTACTTTAGTATTTATTTTTGAACATTATGCGCGTCTCTTATCGACGCATCTTCCAATTTATTTGCGAAGAAATGTTCAAGTTGAAGTTATGCATGCAGAGGCAGCGACATTTCAGGAGTTTTCGAATTCATTGTCGAATCCTGTTCTTTTAGGTGTAGTGAATTTTGCACCACTGGAAGGGACGATCATTGTTGAGATGGCAAGCAGCCTTGGGTATACAATTGTAGATCTCATGCTTGGAGGAAGCGGAGTACCGTTAGACAAGCCAAGAGAATTTACGGAAATTGAATTATCAATTATCCAGCGGATCATGATGGTTTGCACCAATCTTTTGATTGAGCCATGGGCCAATGTACAAAAGATCAATCCGACACTGGAACGAATTGAGACGAATTCCCAGTTTGCGCAGTTTGTATCACCAAATGAAATGACTTCAATTGTTACAATGAATATTAAAGTTGGTGATGTTGAAGAAGTAATGAATATTTGTATCCCGTATGCAGTAGTGGAACCGGTAATTGATAAGATCAATACAAAGTACTGGTATTCTACAGCTGAAATAAAAGATGATGACAGATATCGGGAATTTATTGAAGATAACATTCATAAAGCCAAAATCCCGGTACGTGCCATTATGGGACGAAGTGCCATTTCTGTAAATGATTTTATTCACTTACAGCCTGGGGATATCATTAAGATAAATACCAAGATAGAAGATGAATTGGATGTCTATGTTGGTAACATTAAGAAATTTTCTGCATTGCCCGGCGCCTATGAAGACGCCTATGCAGTTAAGATTAAATCAGTCTATAGAGAGGAGTAAAAATGCATGGATGGAATGTTATCGCAAGAGGAAATCAATGCGTTATTAGGAGGTATGGGCGATGATGCCGCGGAGGATACTTCCGATGCAGCAAAGGAACAAGAGACAACGGCTGCAAGCTCTAACGAACGTTTATCACCGGAAGAAAGTGATGCATTAGGTGAAATTGCTAACATCAGCATGGGAACTGCGGCAACAACACTTTCAATCCTGGTAAATAACCGAGTAGAGATTACAACTCCTAAATTATCATATGTTACAATGGATGATCTGAAAGAACAAAATCCTGCACCATGTGTCTTTATATATATATCATACCGAACCGGTTTGGAAGGTAAAAATATTCTGGTATTAAAGGAACATGATGTAAAGGTAATTACAGATCTTATGATGGGCGGTGATGGTACCAATACAGATGCTGAATTAACAGACCTTCACTTAAGTGCGATCAGTGAAGCAATGAATCAGATGATGGGTTCCGCCGCAACATCAATGTCATCAATGATCAGTGAAAAAGTGGATATCAGTCCACCAAGTTCTACAAGAGTAGACTTGACAAGTTCTATGATGGAAGATGATTTAAAGGACATGGTTGGTCAGACTTTTGTTCAAGTATCCTTCCGTATGACCATTGGAGATCTGGTGGACAGTGAGATTATGCAGTTGTATCCATTTGATTTTGCAAAACTGATCTATACGAGATTCCGCAGCACGATGGAGGGGGCACCTGGTGAATCGCAGCCGGTAGAAGCCGAGCAGAATTCGATTCCGGCCGCACAACCGGAACCAGTCGCAGCTCCAGCGCCACAGCCGGAACCTATGCCGGCGGCGCAGCAGCAAATGGATCCACAGATGGCATCAATGCAGCAACAGCCGATGATGGGAATGCAGCAGCCGATGAATGGGGCTATGCCAATGTATGCAATGCCCGCTCAAAATGTACCGATACAGCCGGCACAATTTCAGAGTTTTGTACCAAGTCAGGATTTAAGTGGTATTGCACCGGAAAATATTGATCTCATCATGGATGTTCCACTTGAGGTTACCGTGGAGTTGGGACGAACCAGTAAGTCTATCAAGGAGATCCTGGACTTTTCGCCGGGAACGATCATTGAACTTGATAAACTGGCAGGGGAACCAATTGATGTTTTAGTAAATGGTAAATTTGTTGCAAAAGGAGAAGTGGTTGTAATTGAAGAAAGCTTCGGTATCCGTGTAACAGAGATTATTAAAGACTAATTAGAATAATGGAGGAATATGAACAATGGCAAAAAGTATTTTAATATGTGATGATGCTGCATTTATGCGAGTGATGATTAAGGATATTTTGACAAAAAATGGCTATGAAGTAGCAGGAGAAGCTGAAAATGGATTAAAAGCAGTAGAAAAGTACAATGAAACAAAACCGGATCTGGTTATGATGGATATTACTATGCCGGAGATGGATGGAATTCAGGCATTGAAGAAGATCAAAGAGGGAGATCCGTCTGCGAATATCATTATGTGTTCTGCGATGGGTCAGCAGGCTATGGTAATTGAATCCATTCAATCCGGTGCCAAAGATTTTATTGTTAAGCCATTTCAGGCAGATCGTGTATTGGAAGCTGTGAAAAAGGCAATTGGCTGATGATTAATAATATTTTGCAATTAATTGCTTCATTATTTGTGTTTGTACTGGTTTTGGCACTCACGTATTTTGCGACAAAGTGGATTGCCAAATCCGGTGCAATACAATCGCGTGCAAGAAACATTAAAGTTATAGAAACATACAAAATTGCACCATCGAAGTATATTCAGATTGTTCAGATTGGAAATAAAACGTGTGCCATTGGTGTTACAAAAGATCAGATCACATATTTGACAGAACTGGATGAATTGTCTTTTGAAGACTTGGAAAACGTGGAAAACAATTTGAGAGATACTTCGTTTAAAGAGGTAATGAAAAACATGCTTTCAAATGCAAAAAACAGAGATCATAAAAAATAAGAAAAGGTTGGTATTATGAGAACACACAAGAGATTTTTTTCGATTTTATGTAAGGCGATGTCTCTGGTTTTGGCACTGTGTATATTGACCTTTTTTTCTGGTACAATTGTTTGTGCAAAGCCGGACTCAAACTCTCATGTTGATGAGATAGAAGGAAGCAGTACAGCAGGAGTGTCGGATCCGGAAGATCCGGGGGATTTTCAATTTAACATTAGTTCCAATGCGGGAAGCAGCAGTCTATCAGCAAGTTTAAAAATGCTGCTCGTATTGACTGTGCTTGCTCTGGCACCATCGATCATTATAATGATGACATCATTTACAAGAATTATCGTGGTGCTTCATTTTGTGCGTTCTGCACTGGGAACGCAGACCAGTCCGCCCAATCAGGTGCTGGTTGGACTTGCTTTATTCCTGACTTTGTTTATTATGTCACCTGTTATAACTCAGATCAATACCGATTGTGTGAAACCTTATGAACAAGGCACGATAACTCAGGAAGAGGCATTAAATGCAGGGCTGAAACCGATTCGGGAGTTTATGTTTAAGCAGACCAATCGTGCGGATATTCAGCTTTTTCTGGAAATTGAAGGAAAAGAAAATGAAATACAGACAGAAGATGATGTGCCAACGATGGTTTTGATGCCGGCATTTATGATCAGTGAATTAAAGACCGCTTTTATTATCGGCTTTCTGATCTATCTTCCTTTTATTGTCATTGATATGGTTGTTTCATCCACTTTGATGTCAATGGGTATGATGATGCTCCCGCCGACAACGATTTCTATGCCGTTTAAGATATTATTGTTTATTCTGGCAGATGGATGGAATCTTGTTATCGGACAGCTTGTGAAAACCTTTTACTGACGGATTGATTTGTTTTAGAAATGCAAGAGAAAGGGCTGGTGAAATAGCATGACAGAAGCAGATTTGATCGAAGTAACTACACAGACAATTTGGACAATTATCAAATGCTCCGTTCCGTTGCTTCTTGTATCTTTGATTGTCGGTCTGATCATAAGTATATTTCAGACGGTGACATCAATACAGGAACAGACACTTACATTTGTGCCCAAACTTTTAGCGATTTTTATCACACTTTTGCTGACGGGAAACTGGATTATGCAAAGTTGTGTTGAGTTTTTTACGACTTTATGTGAAAGTTTTTACCCCTATGTAAAATGATAAAAATGGAAAATGGTAAAAAAGGAAGGACTTGCTGAGGAGGAGAGGATATGAGCTTTACAGTAGAACATGTAGAATTTTATCTTCTGGTCCTGATAAGGATTAGTTCCTTTGTAATAGGTGCTCCTATTTTTGGATATCAGACGATCCCTATGAAGATCCGGCTGGCAATTGGAATGGTTTTGTCGTTAGCTGCAATACAGACAGTACCGGTTATTGAACTGAATTATGTTGGTATTCTGGGATTTTCCGCGTTAGTGCTAAAAGAAATGATCGTAGGACTTACAATAGGTTTCATGTGTAATATGTGTACGTATATTATTTCTTTTGCCGGTCAGCTGATCGATATGGAGATGGGATTGTCGATGGCAAGTGCCTTTGATCCATTAACCAACATACAAGTGACAGTTACCGGTAATCTGTATACGTATCTGGTTATGACGATGATGCTGATCAGTAATATGCACTATAAGATACTGCAGGCAATCCTAGATACATTTACGTACTTTAACGTAGGACAGGCCGTTTTAGATGGAAACTTACAGGAGACCGTCGTTGATTTTCTGGTGAATTTTTTCCTTGTTGGTTTCCGGATCGTGCTTCCGGTATTTGCCTGTATGCTTGTGATCAACGTTGTTCTTGGTGTATTGTCAAGAGCGATTCCACAGATGAATATGTTTGTGGTAGGTATTCAGATTAAAGTATTGGTTGGTATTGTGATATTGTTTATTATTGTGCCGACAATTCCAACAATTTCCAATTTTGTGTTTGATACAATGCAGGATGTTGTTGTTAAGTTATACAATTCATTTACTCCAAGCTGAGAATGGAGAATACGATATGTTAAAATATGAACTTCAGTTTTTTGCCAAAGAAGGAGAAGGCGGAGAAAAAACAGAAGATGCTACTCCGAAAAAATTAGATGATGCGAGAAAAGAAGGACAGGTGGCGAAAAGCCAGGATATTGCAGTGGCAGTTATCCTATTACTCTTTTTTGTCATGGTCCGCGTGTTTGGCAGTTTTTTGTATCGTACCTTTTTGGAGACATTTCGTTTTTTATATGAATCAATTTCGCAGTATTCCGGCGATTTTAATGCGCTTCGTTCCATGAATATTATGGTATACTGCGGAAGACAGCTGTTTTTTCTGGCAGGTCCGATCATGGCAGTGATTTTGGTCACTGTTGTAATCGTTAATGTTGCGCAGGTCAAATGGCGGCCGACTATGAAGCCGCTGCAGCCGAAATTTTCAAAGATCAATCCGGTTTCCGGAATGAAGCGGATGTTTTCCAAGGACAAGATCTTTGATCTTTGTAAGGCCATTGCAAAATTAGCAGTATTATTTTATGTTATCTATAATGAATTGGCCGATGAGTGGGGAATGGTGGTAAATATCTATTCTCTCGACCTGATGTCGGCGCTGCAGTTATTAGTAAACACAGTTATAAATGTTGGTATAAAGATAAGTTTTGTGTTTTTGATCCTTGCCGGAGTGGATTATTTTTATCAGAGAAGAAAATTTAAAAATGATATGAAGATGACCAAACAGGAAGTAAAAGAGGAGTATAAAAATACCGAAGGAAATCCGCAGATCAAAAGCAGAATTCGAAGTAAAATGCAGGAAGTTTCGCGGGCGCGTATGATGCAGAGCGTGCCGGAAGCAGATGTTGTCATTACCAACCCGACACATCTTGCCGTAGCGATCAAATATGATAAAGAAGTCGGCGAGGCCCCGATTGTTTTGGCAAAAGGAGCAGATCATCTTGCCGCAAGGATTCGAGAGTGTGCAGCTGAAAATAAAGTGGAAATTGTAGAAAATAAGCCGCTTGCCAGAATGCTGTACTATAATGTAGAGATTGGAAACCAGATTCCACCGGAACTGTATCAGATGGTGGCAGAGGTATTAGCTTATGTTTATAGTATACAAGGGAAAATATAAAACCAGGAGGTGGAATGACAAATGAAGAAAACGGATATCATTTTGGGATGTTTTGTCCTGATACCTATTTTATGCCTTATCATTCCGGTTCCGCTGGTTCTTTTGGATGTTTTATTTACGGCCAACATTGGAGTGTCCATGTTGATTCTTTTTAATGCTCTTTTTGCCAAAGAGCCGCTTGACATGTCTTCGTTTCCAACGCTGCTGCTGCTTACAACGTTGTTTCGATTGTCGTTAAATGTCAGCTCAACACGTAACATTCTTTTGAATGGGGAAGCGGGAAACGTTGTGAATACATTTGGTAACTTTGTTGGTGGAGGTAACCTGGTTGTTGGAGCCGTTGTTTTCGTTATCCTGATCATTGTACAGTTGATGGTTATCAACAAAGGTTCCGAACGTGTATCCGAGGTTACAGCAAGATTTACGCTGGATGCAATGCCCGGTAAACAGATGGCGATCGATGCGGATCTGAATACAGGTGCCATTACCGATGAGGAAGCCAAACAAAGACGAGAGAAAATTCAGGAAGAGTCTGCATTTTTTGGTTCTATGGATGGTGCAACAAAGTATGTAAAAGGAGACGCTACGGCAGGTCTTTTGATTACGGTGATAAACTTTGTTGGAGGACTTGCGATCGGTGTTCTTATGAATGGAATGGATGCCCAGTCCGCGCTGCAGACGTATTCAATCCTGACGATCGGTGATGGTCTTACCAGCCAGATCCCGTCCCTGATGATCTCGCTGGCAACCGGTGTACTTGTTACGAAGGGATCCAAAGAGGCAGATATCAGCGGTATTTTGCAGAAACAATTGTTCTCAACGCCGAAAGTACTGCTGATCGCAGGCTGTGCCCTGATTGGCCTGGGAGTATTCACGCCGATGAATATCATTATTTTTTCAGGCTATGGAATTATGTTTATTATAACGGCACGTATTATTAAAAATGAACTTGAGATGGAAGAGACGGATGCGCAGGTTGACGAAGAGGAAGAGACGGCAGAAGAGATCCGTCGTCCGGAAAATGTTACTTCCCTGTTAAAAGTGGATGCGATCGAACTGGAGTTTGGATATGGAATCATACCGCTTGCGGATGTAAACCAGGGTGGAGATCTGCTTGACCGAGTTGTTATGATCCGTAGACAAATTGCGCTGGAACTTGGATGCGTTGTTCCGATGATCCGTCTGCGTGATAACATTCAGTTGAATCCAAATCAATACGTGATCAAGATAAAAGGAGTTCCGATCAGTGAAGGAGAAATCCTGTTTGACCATTATATGGCAATGAATCCTGGTTATGTAGAAGAAGAATTAACCGGAATTCCGACATTTGAGCCGTCCTATCACCTGCCGGCGATCTGGATTACGGAGGCACAGCGCGAACGTGCAGAGTCTCTGGGATATACGGTGGTTGACCCGCCATCCATTATTGCAACGCATTTGATGGAGATTATTACGCAGAATATTTACGAACTGCTTACAAGACAGGATGTTCAAAATCTTATTGATAATGTAAAAGATGCGAATGAGACATTGATCAATGAACTTGTTCCTAAGATGCTCAGCGTCGGAGAAATCCAAAAAGTGCTTCAAAATCTTTTGCAGGAAGGGATTTCAATCCGAGATCTTATTACCATTTTTGAAACACTGGCTGATTATGCGCCGACAACACATGATACGGACATTTTGACAGAATATGTAAGACAGAATCTGAAACGTGCGATTTCAAATAAATATTTTGCCAATAAGGAAATGACAAGTGTCATTACCCTGGATCCGAAAGTGGAGCAGGAGATTATGAATTCGGTAAAACAGACCGAGCAGGGTGCTTATCTTGCTCTGGATCCGGAATATTCTGCGAAGATTATGGAATCTTTGCAGGAGCAGATAAGTAAATTGGATGAATTGGGACATACTCCGATCATCATTACGTCTCCGATCGTCAGAATGTACTTTAAACATTTAACGATGGAGCAGTTTAAAAATTTACAAGTATTATCATATAATGAGATTGACTCGGATGTGGAGCTTCAATCAGTTGGGATGGTGACCGTTGAATGATTATAAAAAAATATCTTGCAAAAACAGAAATACAGGCAGTTGAGATGGCAAAAAAAGATCTGGGAAATGGTGCAGTTATTATGAATACGAAAAAAATAACTCCGAAAGGCCTGGCCAGATTATTTATGAAAGGCAAGGTGGAAGTTACTGCCGCCATTGATGAAAATATTGAGTATCAACCGGGTGCGCAGACACAGGAAAAGGCATCGCAGCAGAAAAAAGAGCCTGCCCTGCCTCCGCAGTTTGTTAAAGATATTATTGCAGATGAGAAAAAGGGTTCGGATACTACGGACGCCAAAGAAGAATCGATTGAAGAGAAACTGAATCATTTAAAAAAGATGATCGAACAGCAGATGGAAGGAAAAGAGAAAAAGGAAGAGACGGAGAAGAAAATGAGCGATACCCCTGCATTTACACAAAAGTCTGTGGAAAAAACGGTCTCAAAGGCGGAGACAAAAGCGAGAGCCTGTAAAGAACTGATAAAAAAACAAATGCAGAAAAGTGAAGTAGATCCTGAGAGAATCGACGAAATCATGCAGGAGATCGAAGAATCTCTGCCGGTGGATGCGGCAATTGACCAGATCCTTGCAGCGTTTTATCAAAAGATCATTTTGATGTTAGGGCAGCCCTATACATTGGAAGAAGATGGAAAAGAGATGAAAACAAAAGCAAAATATGTTTTCTTTCTTGGTTCTACAGGTGTAGGAAAGACGACTACGATTGCAAAGATTGCGTCCAAATTGAAATTGGAAAGAAATCAAAATATTGCACTGGCTACGGCAGATACCTATCGAATTGCGGCGGTGGAGCAGTTAAAAACCTATGCCAATATTCTCAGTGCACCGCTGAAGGTAATCTATAGCCCGGAAGAACTCGGCGAGATTAAAGAAGAGATGGAACAATACGACATCTGTCTGATCGACACGGCCGGATGTTCTCACAAAAATAAAGAACAGCTGAGTGATATCCAAAAATTGTTAGAGCAGATCCCGGTGTCAGAGCGGGAAGTCTATCTTGTGTTAAATGCAGCGACAAAGTATTCGGATTTAAAAGAAATTGCAGACGTTTATAAAGATATGACAGATTATAGTATTATATTTACCAAACTGGATGAAACATCGACAACAGGAGTGTTGTTAAATATGAGATTGTATACGGATCATCCGCTTTCTTATGTGACCTGGGGACAAAATGTACCGGATGACATCGGAAAACTGGATGCTCAGAAGATCGCCAAAAAACTGTTAGGAGGGGATGCGTAGTGGATCAAGCAGAGAAATTGCGAAATATTATTAAAAAGCAGGAACTTCCCAAGAACGATCCTGTCCCGGAACAAATCCCGGTAAAGCATAATGCCAAAGTAATAACAGTTACGAGCGGCAAGGGTGGTGTCGGAAAATCAAGTATGTCAGTCAATCTGGCGATTCAGTTGAGCCGGCTGGGGAAACGGGTAGTTATTTTTGATGCGGATTTTGGCCTGGCAAATGTAGAGATCATGTTAGGACTGCATCCCCGGTACAATCTGGCGGACATGATGTTCCGCGGAAAAACATTAAAAGAAATTATAACATATGGTCCGGAAAATGTTGGTTTTATTTCCGGTGGTTCGGGAATCCAGGAACTTGCCAATATGTCACGGGACCAGGTCATTACGCTGATACAAAAACTGGTCGAACTGGATCAATATGCAGATGTGATCATTGTGGATACCGGTGCAGGGATCAGTGATGCGGTATTGGAATTTGTAGCTGCAAGTGAGGAGGTTCTTCTCGTGGCTACACCGGAGCCTACCTCCATTACGGATGCCTACGCACTCTTGAAAACGCTTAACAAAAAAGTGGATACCGATTCCGAAGAAACCGTCGTTAAAATGATCGCCAATCAGGTGCATGGAAACCGGGATGCCAAAGAGTTGTTTGATAAATTGGGTATGGTGGTTTCAAAATTTCTGGATATTAAGGTTCAATACATTGGGGCGGTTCCTTATGACCATAATATGCAGCGTGCGATCATGAAACAGACGCCGATCAGCATATTGGATCCTTATTCCAATACTGCGAAAGCGGTAAAAAAGATTGCCTGTCTGATCGATGCCAATATGGAACAGCAGGAAGAACATTATGGAATTGTGAAGATGTTTTCCAAGGTGATCCGCATGAGGTTTATAAAAAGGTAGTAAAGTATACAAGTAGAGGAGAGGGCAATGCAGAAAAATAATCATATTAAAATTGGAAATCGTATCGAACTGCTTCAGACAAAAAGTACATTTGGACGGAAAGTGTCAGACAAAAAATATACAAGCCAGCTGCTGGATTATGATGGAATACGGACATTGAAAATTTCGGTTCCATTTTATGAGGGACGTGTTGTACCATTAGATATGGGGGATGAGTACGAGCTGCGTTTCTATACGGCAAAAGGAATGTATCAATGTAGGGCAAAGGTGCTTCGCCGGTACATGGAGATGAAGATACATGTTGTGGAAATGCAGATGACCACGGAACTGACAAAATATCAAAGACGTCAGTTTTACCGGTTGGACTGCAGGCTGAAATTTCAATTTCGTGTTGTTACCGAAGAAGAGCGGGCGCTCAGTGATTTAGTAGAGCGCAACGAATTTACCGATGCGATCGTTCAGAAAAATTTTGAAGAAAAGTTGAAAGCCATGAGACAGGAATGGCATGAGGCGCAGATGACAGATATCAGTGGAGGAGGCATCCGTTTTCAATGTACCGAAGAACTTGAGAAGCAGGTTCATATTGAAGTAAAGATATCATTGGATACAGGGGCGGAATTACGGGTAGTATGCTGCAAGGCAGTGGTTATTGATGTAGTGCCGGGGGTAAGTTATGGACGTGAATATATCGCAAGATGCCAATTTGATGAAATTGATAAGAATACACAGGAACTAATCGTGAAGTATATTTTTGAAGAACAAAAACGTCGAATAAGAAAGGATTAACTGTGGAATGAAAAAAATTTTGATTATTGATGACTCTGCACTCATGAGAAGGGTTTTGTCTGATATAATTAATTCAGATTCCGAAATGTGCGTGACTGATACCGCAGAGAATGGCGTAGAAGCCACAAAACTTTTCGAGCAGGGTAAACTATATGATTTGATTCTTTTAGACATTAATATGCCTGGAATGGATGGAATCGGTTTTTTGGATTTTATGAAGAAAAACAGACTTCGAATTCCTATTCTGATTATAAGTTCCATTGCAAGCAAGAATGCGGAAGAAACGATACGTGCACTGGAGTTAGGTGCGTATGACTTCATTAAGAAGCCGGAAAATGGCATTCATGTTAATATGGCTGATTTTCAGCATCAGGTCATTGCAAAAGCAAAATGTGCGTTTATTATACGAAAAAGACCTTCCAGATTCCTGTCAACGGAGCAGAAAACCGGTGAGGATAAATCTGTAAGACAAGAGGAGATAAAGCCTGAACGGAAAAAGAAAGCACATCAAAGTGAAAAGAAAGCATTTAACTGCGATTTTGCAGTGATCGCATCTTCGACAGGAGGACCGAAAGCGCTGCAGTCGGTAGTGTCTAAACTTCCAAGTAAGTTTGCCTGCCCAATCGTTATTGTCCAGCATATGCCGGCTGGTTTTACCGCTTCTTTAACCAAGCGTCTTGATGAGATGGCTGTGTGCCCGGTCATAGAGGCAGAAGATGGAATGCGGGTAGAACCGGGAAAAATCTATGTGGCAAAAGGTGGATACCACATTCGGATCGCAGAGGATGACAACGGACCATTCTTTACAGAAACAAAAGATGCTTTGCGTAATGGTCTCCGCCCATGTGCGGATGTCTTTTTGGAATCATTACAAGAAGTAAAATATGAAAAAATATTATGCGTTGTTATGACCGGTATGGGAAACGATGCCACGGCCGGTTTGAAGAAGTTAAAAGAAAAGAAAAATGTTTATGCAATTGGGCAGAGCGAGCAGACCTGTGTGGTTTATGGAATGCCGTGCTCACTTGTAAAAGCAGGATTAAATGATGAAGTGGCCGATCTGGAGAATATTGCGCAGGCAATGCTTCAAAAGATGTAACAGAGCCAGCCATCGGAATGGAGGAAACACATGGATACCAGTCAATATTTAGAATTATTTATCGATGAAACAAAAGAGCATCTGCAGTCTTTGAATGAGCACATTCTGCAGCTGGAAAAAGAACCGGAAGATGCAGATACCATTAACGAGATCTTTCGTGCGGCTCATACGTTAAAAGGAATGGCAGGTACGATGGGATATACCCGTATGCAGCGTTTGACGCATGATCTGGAAAATGTTTTTCAGGAAATAAGAAATGGCAATATGAAAGCCAATGCCAAATTGATCGATATCCTTTTCCGCGGCCTTGATGCCTTAGAGGGGTATCTTGAGATTATTTCGACAACAGGAAGTGAAGGTACGGAAGATAATGAAGACATTATCAAAGACCTGGATGAGCTGGTAAAAGAAGGAACAGGCCGGGCAGGGGAGAGTGCTCCGGAAGAAAAGAAAGAGAATAAAGAAGAAGCACAGACTGCTGCACCGGCAGAGGAAGCCTCATCAAAAGACAAGTTCCGCCAGATAGCGGTTTCAGAGTATGAGATTTCTGCAATGGAAAATGCAAAGCAGGAAGGCCAGAATATCTTTGGAATTACAGTTTATCTGCAGGAATCCTGTATTTTGAAAGCCGCTCGTGCCTTTTTGGTATTTAAGTCAGTAGAAAGCAAGGGCGAACTGATCAAATCTGTACCAACAACAGAACAGATTGAGGATGAAGAATTTGAATTTGATTTCAGCTGGATCCTTGCCACAAAAGAAAGCAAAGAATCCATTAAAAACTTGATCATGAATGTATCCGAGATTGCGGATGTTGCCATCGACGACTTTACATATCAGGTTGAAAAGACAGAAGAAGTTCAGGCGACAGCAACGGAGACAAAAGAACCGGCAGCCAAAGAAGAAAAGAAAGAGCCGGCAAAGAAACCTGCGGTAAAAGGAAAAGTGGCAAGCAGATCTGTCCGTGTAGATATTGACAAACTGGATGTATTGATGAATCTTGTCAGTGAGTTGATCATTGCGAAGAATGCATTGGTTTCCGTATCTTCTGCGGAAGGTTCGACCGATCTTTCTTCCAATTCGACGTTTAATGAAAATATTGAATATCTGGAACGTGTAACGACAAATCTTCATGAATCGGTAATGAAGGTTCGAATGGTTCCGATTGAAAGCGTAGTAAACCGATTCCCACGTATGATCCGTGATCTGAATCGTAAGTTAAATAAAAAGATGGAACTGTATATGACAGGAGAAGATACCGAACTTGATCGTACGGTTATCGACGAGCTGGGAGATCCGCTCATGCATCTGCTCCGTAATTCGGCAGACCATGGACTGGAGAGCAACGAAGAACGTGTTCGTCTTGGCAAACCGGAGGTGGGTTCCATTTACCTTGACGCCTATCAGGATGGAAATAATGTTACCATTGAGGTTCGTGATGACGGTGCCGGTATCAATATCGAAAAAGTTCGCAAGAAAGCGATCGAAAAAGGTACGATCACGGAGCAGCAGGCAGAGACAATGAGTGAAAAGGAATTTATTGACCTCTTGTTCCGTCCTAGTTTTTCAACCGCGGATAAGATTTCTGATGTGTCCGGCCGTGGTGTTGGTCTGGATGTTGTAAAAACAAAAATTGAATCATTGGGAGGAAGCATTGAAGCAAGAACGGTGAAAGGCGAAGGAAGTACTTTTATTATCCAGCTTCCGTTAACACTTGCCATCATTCAGGCTCTTATGGTAGAAGTTGGAAATGAAAAATATGCCATTCCTCTTGGAAATATCGACACGATTGAAGAAATTTCCTATGATGAGATTAAGCTGGTTCAATCCAAAGAAGTGATTTATCTGCGAGGCAGCGTGATTCCGATCGTTCGTATGAATGAAGTACTCGAGATGGAAGATTATGAGCAGGATCCGCAAAAGCAGTCGATGGTCGTAGTTGTTATTAAGAAAGGCGATCAGAGACTGGGACTTGGTGTGGATAACCTTTTGGGTCAGCAGGAAACCGTTATTAAGTCCATGGGACATCATATTACCAATGCAAAATTGTTTAGTGGTGCAACCATACTTGGTGATGGCGAAGTAGCATTAATCTTAGATACAAACACATTAATTTAAATATGGAGGGATCGAAAATGGATGTTACAATGAATGAAAATGCGGCAGAAGAAGTTCAATATATTGTAATTCGATTGGGAGAGGAGCAGTACGGCATCAATATTGGTTATGTTGATAACATCGTAAGGATGCCAAGAGTAACACGCGTTCCGAAATCCCAGCCATATTATATTGGGGTTATCAATCTGCGTGGTGAAGTTGTACCTGTGATGAGTCTGCGCAGGCGGTTTGGTTTGGAAACAGATGAATATACGGGTGCTACACGTATTATCATATTAAAATTGAAAGACCAGTCCCTGGTTGGAGTTGTCGTAGATGAAGTGAAAGAAGTGGTTAATCTGGATTTATCAACCATTGAGTCACCAAGTTTCAAATTGGATGAAAGCAATGCTTCTTATCTTGCAGGAATTGGAAAAAATGGAGAGGACTTAATTTCGCTTCTTAATATTGAAAATGTTGTGGGAGAGACAAAAACAGCATGAGTGATATGGTTCGTGTGGGGATGGCAGATTATAAAATATGTTGTCCCCCAAAAAGAATTTCAACTCTTGGATTGGGATCATGTCTTGGAGTGGTTTTGTATGATCCGGCGAAGAAAATATGTGGAATGGCTCATATCATGATGCCCAACAGCACCTTAATTCGTAAAAATGCCAACCGAATGAAATTTGCGGATACCTGTCTGGCGGATATGCTTGATGAGATGGTACGACAGGGAGCAAGAAGAGGAAATTTAGTGGCAAAGGCTGCGGGAGGGGCGCAAATGTTTGTGAAAAAATGCAGTCATAATCTTCTGAATATTGGAGAGCAGAACATACAGGCAGTGCATGAATTTCTCGCTGCAGCCAACATACCACTGGTTGCAGAAGATGTTGGAAAAGATTACGGCAGAACCATTGAGTTTAATCCCGCCAACGGGGAATTGATAATTCGATCCATAGGAGTTGGCGATTCCGTTATTTGATGATAAAGGAGCAGTTATATATGAAATATCGATATATTCCGGCTTGTGTTATGCTTGCGGCAGGACTGGTATGCTGCATTATGAGTATAGTCCAGCGCTGGGATGTTACTTATAGTTTGGTTGCATTAATTATTGTACTTATTGTTTTTTATCTTCTTGGCCAGATCGCTGCGCAGGTAATTGGAAAAGTGATCGCAGAACATGAAGAGATGGAACGTTTGGAAAAAGAACGTCTGGAAAGAGAACAGTTAGAAAAAGAGCTGGAAGAAGCGGAAGAAACATCGGCAGCATCAGAAGCAGCAGACAATTCAGATCCGACAGAAGATTTGTGATAAAAGTTTTCCCGGATAGATGAGTGAGGAATTTGTATGGCAATGAAAGATGATGAAAAAAAGAAATTATGGGATCAATATAAAAAGAATAAAAGCCCGGAAATTCGTGAAAAATTAATAATTGAATATGCAAACCTTGTGAATCTTGTAGCCGGACGTATGGGAATGTATCTCGGATACACCGTGGAATATGATGATCTGGTGGGATATGGAATTTTTGGACTGATCGATGCAATAGACAAATTCGATCTGACAAAAAATGTAAAATTTGAAACGTATGCCAGTCTTCGTATCCGTGGCTCAATATTGGATCAGATCCGGAAGATGGACTGGGTTCCGCGTACATTGCGCCAGCGGCAGAAACAGATCGACAGTATGGCTGCCAAAATAGAAGAAAAAGAAGGAAGACCTGCGACAGATGCGGAAATTGCCAAACAATTAAATGTATCAGAAGAAGAATATAATGGATGGAAAAGTGAGATTCAGTTGTCGAATTTAATTTCCCTGGATGATTATTTGGAACAGGGAGGAGATTCCCAGGTTGAACTGGGAGGATCACATCGTTTTGAACAGCCCGAAAAAGCAGTGGAAAAAGAAGAATTAAAAAAAATACTTGTCAAAGCATTAGAGGCGTTGACAGAGAAAGAGACAAGTGTCATAACCCTGTACTATTATGAAGATCTGACATTAAAAGAGATCAGTCAGATATTAAGTGTATCGGAGTCCAGAGTCTCCCAGCTTCACTCCAGAGCATTACAAAAAATGAAGGGAACGTTAGGGGATAGTGTAGAGTTGTTGTCGTTATTTAGTTGACAAGAGAAAGGGGGATTTACATGAAAAAAGATGCCTATTTTCAAGTTGTTCCAAGTGGAAAAAGGACAATGCTCAAAGTGTATCCGGCGACAGATGGCGGAGAGATGTTTACGGTTGAAGAAGTTCAGAGATATCTTGATTCTGTAAATATCAGCGGATACAATCTGGCGGAACTGAACAATTATTTAAGAAGTGGCAGATTTGATGTGGATTATCTTCTTGTTATGTCTGAATGTTATCCGGAAGGAGAAAAATGTCTTATTGATATCTCGGAAGATGCGAGGGAGGCAGTCGCGAGATTTTATCCGCCTTCCCCGGATGGAAAACCGATTGATAAAGAGGATATTCTGAGTGATCTCCGTGTGGCCGGAGTGGTTTATGGGATTCAGGAGGCAGAGATTGACCGTTTTTTGAAAGAACGCAGATATTGTACGGATTACTATGTTGCAAAAGCAGATTTGCCGGTTCCGGGAAAAGATGCCAGCATAGAATATTTTTTCGATGTGAATGTTTCTGCCAAGCCGAAATTAAATGACGATGGAAGTGTGGATTTCCACCACCTTGGAAACATTAAACAGATCGAAGCAGGACAGCGGCTGGCAAAACTTACACCGGCCTATCTTGGCGAACCGGGAACAACGGTAACCGGTCAGGTGATGCAGCCAAACAAAGTAAAAAATCTTTCCCTGCGATTTGGCAGAAACATACGTCTGTCCGAAGATAAATGTGAGATATTTTCGGAAGTAGCAGGTCATGTAACGCTGGTAGATGACCTTGTTATGGTATCGGATGTTTATGATGTGCCTGCCAATGTAGATGTATCGACCGGAGATATCGAGTACAATGGGACGGTGCATGTAAACGGCAATGTGCTTACCGGATACCAGGTTCATGCTACCGGTGATATTATTGTAAACGGAGTAGTCGAAGGCGCTGAATTATATGCCGGTGGAAACATTGTATTAAAACGCGGTATGCAGGGAATGTCAAAGGGACGTCTGGATGCGGCAGGCAATATTTCCGCCAAATTTATTGAAAACAGTGAAGTGCGTGGAGATGGTACACTCATGTGTGATGCCATCCTGCATAGTAATGTCGAGTGCCGGGGTGATATTTCTGTATTGGGCAGAAAAGGACTGATCAATGGGGGACATGTATGCTCCTATTCCAATATTACTGCCACCCAGACAGGATCGTTAATGGGAACATTAACCGTTTTAGAAATTTTATCCGACGTTGAACGCGCCAAAGAATACACCGACCTGAACAAACGTTTGGAGATAGCAGAACGTGGAATCCGTAAGATGGACCGCGTGCTTGGAGGAATCAAGGCAAGTCTTAAAGCGGGAATCCGGTTAAACGAAGCACAGGTTACGTATCTGAAAATGGCATCTTATCTGCGGCCTAAAATGCAATATGCAATCGAAACGATGGAAAACCGTATTCCGATGCTGGAAAGCGCAATGAGCATGCGGGGAAAAGGAAAAATCAGTGTAAACGGAAATGTGAATTCGGGTACTAAAATTGTTATAAAAGAGATGTCTCGTATGATCTCAGACACGGAAACCCATTGCAAGTTCATTCTTGAGGGAGCAGATATAAAGGCGGTTGGTTTATAAAGGAAAGTATGCGAGTAAGGAGGAATTAATATGGCTATTAATTCAATTGATCTGGTTACGATACCATCTCGTTCTATGGAAGCATCCAACATTGTGGGAAAAGAGCAGCATCAGATCCAGAATATGTCAGAAAGTGGTGCGGCAATTCTTGAAAAAGAAATTGCAGACAATTCGCATCGGACGGTGGAGACAAAAAAGAAAGAAAAAATGAATTTTGATCTTGATGGATCCGGAAAATCTTTTTATCAAAAAGGAAAGAAACGAAAAAAGAAGAAAGAGGAGCCGGAGGACGAAAAGAAAGCAGGGTCAAACAGTCGTTTTGACGTTACAATTTAAACAATAGGAGATACCGTTTTGAGTTTAATGGAAATTATTTTAATTATTATAGGTTTTATTTTTCTTTTTATCGGTTTTTTTGCCGGAAACCGAAAAAAGCAGACAACAACAGAAGAAACGACAGAAACGAGTCAATTGTCCGGAAAAATTGCCGAACAGACGATTGATATACTGGAGTCAAAAAAAGAGCAGGTTTTGTCAGAAACAGAAGAATATCTGAATCGGAAGAGCAATGAGAAAATTATGGAATTTGAAGAATACTCCTCCCAGATATTGGCAAAAATTGAGCGCAATCATGAAGAAGTCGTTTTTATGTATCAGATGCTCTCGGACAAAGAAGAAGAAATGAAACAATTGTATCATTCCCAGCCGGATCAGAAAGCCCCGCTGCCAGAGCCACTGCCGAAAAATGAAAAGAAGGCCAGAAAGCCGCAGGCGCAGAAAGAAGAGAAGCCGGTTAAAAAACAGGATAAAGAAGAACTCAATAAACAGATGATCGAACTGCATCACCGCGGAAAAAGTGTATTGGAAATATCCAAACTTCTGCATGTCGGGCAGGGAGAAGTACAATTGGTTTTATCACTATATGACAAGTGAGATGAGGTAGAATCGTGAAAATGAAATGGTTTTTAAGAGGGTTAGGCACAGGAATTATTGTTGCGACGCTTCTTTTATGTATCAGTTACCGCCAGCAGTCAGACCACAGCGAATTGATCAAAGAGGCAAAAAAAATCGGTATGGTTTTTCCGAAGGGAGAGACGGATACGGTAGAATTGGAGAAGACGGTGGAGAAGATCCAGAAAGAAAATGCCGCCTCACAGGCTGCAGTAAGCACCTCCAATGAATCCGAACAGGACAAAAAGAGCAGAGAAAAGATGGAAAAAAGTAAAGAAGATATTACTTCCGTCTCAGCATATCAGAAGAAAAAGCGTACGGTTGTTGTCCTGCCGACAGAGGTTTTATCTTCGGAGACAATTACGAAAAAGTTAGAAGACGAGGGACTGGTTGCAGATGCCAAAGAGTTTGATAAGTATCTGGAAGAATACGGATATGCCAAAAAGATCCGCAGTGGAAAATACAAGATTCCCAAAGATGCAGATTACGAAGAAATTGCAAAAATCATAACAAAACAAAATTAGTTCTTGCATTTTTGTTTATGATATGATAAAATAAATCGGATTGAAAAAACACGTTGACGGATTTTGGAAAAGGTGCTGCCTGTAAGACAGTCTTTCTGAAAGGAGAAGTCATCGGAAGAAAAAAACCATATGGAGGTAAGAAAAATGAGTGTTATTTCAATGAAACAATTATTAGAAGCAGGTGTTCATTTCGGACATCAGACAAGAAGATGGAACCCTAAAATGGCTGAGTACATCTACACAGAGAGAAATGGTATCTATATCATCGATCTTCAGAAATCTGTAGGAAAAGTAGATGAAGCTTACAATGCGATCAAAGATATCGCAGCAGATGGCGGAAACATTCTTTTTGTTGGTACTAAGAAACAGGCACAGGAGTCTATCAAGACAGAGGCTGAGCGCTGCGGTATGTACTATGTAAATGAGAGATGGCTTGGAGGTATGCTTACAAACTTCAAGACAATCCAGACACGTATCAAACGTCTGAAAGCAATCGAAAAGATGTCAGAAGACGGAACCTTTGATGTACTTCCTAAAAAAGAAGTTATCAATTTGAAAAAAGAATGGGCAAAATTGGAGAAAAACCTTGGCGGTATCAAAGATATGAAAGATATTCCGGATGCTATCTTCGTAGTAGATCCTAAGAAAGAAAGAATCTGCATCCAGGAAGCACATATTCTTGGTATTCCTTTGATCGGTATCGTAGATACAAACTGTGATCCGGAAGAACTGGATTATGTAATCCCAGGTAATGACGACGCAATCCGTGCCGTAAAACTTATTGTTTCCAAGATGGCAGATGCCGTTATTGAAGCAAAACAGGGCGAGACTTTTGTAGAAGCTGATGTAACAGAAGAAGCAGAAGCAGTTGAAGAATAATCGATAAAGAAAGGAAGACAGGAAAATGGCTATTTCAGCATCAATGGTTAAAGAGTTAAGAGAAATGACAGGCGCCGGAATGATGGATTGTAAGAAAGCACTTACAGAGACAGACGGCGATATGGATAAAGCAGTTGACTATCTCCGTGAGAACGGATTGGCAAAGGCTGAGAAAAAAGCAGGCAGAATTGCAGCAGAAGGTATTGTTAAGACCAATATCAGCGCTGACAAGAAAAATGCATCCATCGTAGAAGTAAACAGTGAGACAGACTTCGTTGCTAAGAATGAAAAATTCCAGGCATTTGTAGAGGCAGTAGCTGTTCAGGCAAATACAACAAGTGCTGCAGATGTAGAAAGCTTTTTGAACGAAGCTTGGGCTGCAGATACAAGCAAAACCGTAAATGAAGAACTGGCTTCTATGATCGCTACGATCGGCGAGAATATGAATATCCGTCGTTTTGAAAAAGTATCCTGCGACAACGGAATGGTTGTAGATTACATCCATGCCGGCGGTAAGATCGGTGTATTGATCGCTGCAGAAACAGACAATACAGGCGACGCAGTTGTAGAATGCTTGAAAAACGTTGCAATGCAGGTTGCTGCTATGAATCCAAAGTATCTTTCTTCTGCAGATGTATCCGAAGAGTACAAGGAGAAAGAAAAAGAAGTTCTTTTGGCTCAGGCTAAAAATGATCCTAAAAATGCCAACAAACCGGATGAGATCATTGAGAAGATGATCATCGGCCGTCTTAACAAAGAATTGAAAGAAGTTTGTTTGACAGAGCAGGTTTATGTGAAAGCTGAAAACAAAGAGTCTGTTGCAAAATATGTAGATATGGTTGCAAAAGAAAATGGATGCAATATCACGTTGAAACAGTTTGTTCGTTTTGAAACCGGTGAAGGTCTCGAAAAGAAAAACGAAGATTTTGCAGCGGAAGTTGCTTCCCAGTTGAAGTAATTCACGGATAAATGAAACTACAAAGGCCATTGGCTGCCGCAGATTGCGGTAGTTAATGGCTTTTTTGGTCGAAAATAAAATTTATGTTGGCATTTCCCTGAAAATCATGTATAATAGAAATGTATATGTATGCTTACAAAAAAAGGATTGCTATTGAGGGTGATTGCGTTATGTTTAACAACCAAAGAAAAAATATATGTGTTATATTATGTGATGTGGCAGATCATTATCAGGAACAGGTTTGCCGTGTGCTGACATCCAATGCACGCGTAAAAGGGTATAATCTCGCGTATTTTTCATTTTTCCTGACTTACGGGGTTGATACGAAAAATGGGCAGGGAGAAGCCAATATCATCAATTTGATTCCTTATGAAAACTTTGATGGTTTTATTGTCTGTCATGATACGTTTCAAAACAAAGAGGCGGTCATACAAATATTTCAATATATCAAAGATCGGACCAATGTGCCGGTCATCACTCTGCGCCGTCCGTGGGAAGACTATCCGTGTGTTTTGTCAAAAGATGATGGCGCGATATGCAGTCTTGTACAGCATTTTGTAGACATACATGGATTTGATAAGATTGCTTTTTTGAGTGGTCCGAAAGATCATCCGGATGCGATTGAGCGTTTGAATGAGTATAAGCAGGGGCTGCAAAGCCGTAATATTCCATACGATGAGAATCTGGTTTACTACGGAAACTTTTGGAGAGACCGTGCCAAACTGGCAGCCAGATATTTTGCGTTTGAATTGAAGGAACGTCCGCAGGCTATTATGTGTGCCAATGATTATATGGCGCTTGCCGTCTGCAATGAATTGATCAGTATGGGGATTATGGTGCCGGATGACATCGCGGTTACCGGATATGATGATATATGGGAATCTACGATCAATATGCCGCCGATCACGACGGTTAAAATGCAGGTCGAAGAGATGAGCCAGATCGCATTTGAATCTTTGGAAAAAATGATGAATGGTGAAACCGTTCCCAAAGAACAATCCGTCCAAACCCAGATCGCCATTCGGAATTCCTGTGGCTGTGAAGGAATGGACATTCAGGCAATGCTGAAAAAGCGGGTACGTCAGAGCCAGGAGCATGAAAAATTACTGGATCTGGTTCAAAACAATACTTATATGTTTGTGGAGATGTCAGATGTGGCAAGTGCAGAGAATCTCGTAGAACATGTCCGGCTGCTCGAATCCGAAGATAATTTTGTGGAACATTTCTTTATCTGCCTCGGAGAAGGGCGTGGAAAGATATATCCGAAATATTGTTCCAAAAAACCGGGCTATCCGCCACAGATGAAAGCCATTGGCAGCGTGCTGCACCGCCGGGTCATCGATACAGAGTGCTTTGATACGACGGAACTGCTTCCCAAAGAGGCGACGACGCAGGAGCCGATGATATATTATTTCTTCCCATTGCATAACTTACAGGATACGTTTGGATATTTTGCAATCAGTTACCAAGGGGAACATAGTTGTGAGCAGACGTTCCACAGCTGGATCGCGATTTTGGGAAATGCGTTGGAAAATCTTCGTTTGAAGCAGAAAACACATGCTTTGCTCGAAGAATTGAACAATTTATATATTCATGATGCCCTGACAGGACTTTTGAACCGGCGTGGATATGAAAATGCCACAAGGGAAATGTACAACACAAGTATTGAACAGCATAAAAGTATGGCAATTTTTTCCATTGATATGGATAATCTGAAAATTGTCAATGACCAGTTTGGCCATGCACAAGGTGACCTTGCGTTGAAAACCATTGCGAATGCGATGGAATATGCTGCTTCGAAAGGCGATCAGTGTGCCCGTATCGGAGGAGATGAATTTTCCGTCTTTGCTTTGGATTACGAGCAGGACGAGGCAGAACAGTTCTTAAAACGTTTTCATGAGTATTTAGAGGAGTTTAATCATACGAGCCAGCTTCCTTACAATGTATGGGCAAGTTGTGGATACTGCATTATTTCCGGAATTCATGATATGACCTTGGAAGAAGCGGTGATTGAAAGTGACGCCAGACTTTATCAGGAAAAGAGAGAAAAGAAAGAAAAGTTTGCAAATGCGGTTTTGCGGAAAGAAGAAAGCTAACGGAACCGGAAAGGAGAAAATGTTGTGAGTGAAAGCACACAAGAGTATCAGAACAAACATAAAAAACGTGTGAAACGAATTAAAAAAATCATAGTTTTGGTTTGTATCGTATGCCTGGTACTTCCTATGATCTTGTCTATTTTTCTTTTGGTTCGTGTGAATCAGATGGAAAATAAATTAAATACGTTATTGAATGAAGAAGTATCACAGGAAAAGTCAAATTCGGGTGATATCGTTGAAGCAAAAGAAAAAACGTCAACTGGTGGCGCAGTGAGTGCAGGCACCGGGAAAAAGGTATATCTGACATTTGACGATGGGCCAAGCAGGCAGACGGAAAAAATACTTGATATACTGAAGAAGAGACAGATAAAGGCAACATTTTTCTCTATTGGACGCGAGGATGCATTTTCGAAAAAAATGTATCAGAGGATTGTAAAAGAAGGTCATACGCTAGGAATGCATTCGTATTCCCATCAGTGCAAAGAAATTTATCAATCCATGGAGTCGTTTCAGGCAGATTATGAGAAAATATCGAACTGTCTGACGGCAGCAACAGGGATCAAGCCGTTATATTACCGTTTTCCGGGAGGAAGTACGGAAGTGGCAGGTAAATTGTCGTTGACGGATCTGGAAAATTACTTTACTACGCAGGGAGCGTCATATTTTGACTGGAATGTCATTGCTGCCAACAGCGCAACCGACGATGTTTCGGTAAAAAAGATGACAGACCGCATTCTGGACGGAGTCGCATTATATGATACTTCGATCGTATTAATGTATGATTCGGAAGATCGAAAGATGACAGCAAAATCCCTGGATACAATATTGGATCGTTTGATAAAAGATGGATATGAAATACTTCCGATTGATGAAAATACAATTCCAATTCATCATTCGTAAGAGATAGATAAATAACAGGAGGATATAGCATGAGTTTTTTTAAAGGACTAAAAAATGACATTGTACAATCTGTCAATGAACTTAGCGATTCTTTCAGTGAAGCATTTGAAGAAGAAAAGACAGCAGAACCGGAAGAAAAAAGTCAACTGGAAAATGATGGAAAATCGTCGGAAGGTGAAAAAGAAGAAACAACAGAAACGGTTTCGGAAGTAACAGAACAAACGGAAGCGGAAAAAGAGCAAGAGTTTGTTGAAGATGAGACCGAAGAGAAATCAGAAGAAACGGAAGAGCAAGCGGTTGTGCAGGAAAATGATGCACAGGAAGAAGAAAAAACGGCATCTGAGATAACAAATGCTGAAGATGAGGAAACAGCGGTTCCGGAGATGGAAGAAAGACAGCCGGCAAGACCGATGGAAAGACCTGTCAGACAGGCAAATAGACCAACACGTAGACGTATGGAGGACAGAAGAATGAACGAATATAAAAACGCAGAACCAATTACAGTGATTACAGAGGCAACTACGATCAGCGGAGGAATTAAGTCGGATACCGCCATGGATGTGAAAGGTGTGATTGAAGGCGATGTCGAATGTCAAGGAAAGTTGACAATTACCGGACAGGTAGACGGAAACTGTTCTGCTGCCGAAATTTATGTAAATACTCCAAGATTAGAGGGTAATCTGGACAGTCTGGGAAGTGTAAAGATTGATACAGATACCGTAATTATCGGATCCATTACCGGTACTTCTGCTGTGATTGCAGGTTCGGTCAAAGGGGATATTGATGTTGAGGGTCCGGTTGTGCTTGACTCAGCCGCTGTGATACAGGGAAATATCGCTGCAAAATCACTGCAGGTTAATAGCGGTGCTATTGTGGAAGGATTTTGTTCCATGAAATATTCAGATGTTGACATCGCTGCCATTTTTGAATAAATAAGTACATAAAGTTATATGTATGGATTGGAGAGAATAATGAAATATAATCGAGTTTTGCTTAAATTAAGTGGAGAAGCTCTTTCCGGTGACAAAGGAACCGGATTTGATGAGGGTACCTGTATTCAGGTTGCCGGCCAGATCAAAGAACTGGTAGACGATGGATGTCAGGTCGCTATCGTGATCGGTGGTGGAAATTTCTGGCGTGGACGTACCAGTGAGACGATCATGCGGAATCAGGCAGACCAGATCGGAATGCTGGCAACGGTCATGAATTGTTTGTATATGTCAGAGATCTGCCGTCATGTCGGAATGAAGACACAGGTGTACACACCATTTGTCTGCGGCGCATTTACCGAACTTTTCAGCCGTGACAGAGTGGAGGTCGGTTTTGAAAAAGGACAGGTTGCCTTCCTTGCCGGAGGAACCGGACATCCTTATTTTTCAACCGATACCGCGACAGCACTTCGTGCCATCGAGATTGGCGCAGACGTAATTCTTGCTGCCAAATCCATTGACGGTGTCTATGACAGTGATCCGAATGTAAATCCGGAAGCGAAAAAGTACGATACGCTGCCAATCAGCAAGATCATTGATGAGAAATTGGGCGTGATCGATCTGGCATCTGCGGTATTATGTTATGAAAACAAAATGCCGATGTGCATATTTGGATTGAATGAGGAAAACAGTATTATTAACTGCGTCAATGGAAAATGTACCGGAACAGTAATTACGGTATAAGTTAGAAAATGAGACAAAGAGAGGATATTAAAAATGGATATTAAAGTATATGAAGACAAAATGGAAAAGACGTTATCAAATCTGCAGGAAGAATATGTTTCCATTCGTGCAGGACGTGCCAATCCGCATATTCTGGACAAAATCCAGGTGGATTATTATGGAACCCCATCTTCGCTGCAGAGCGTGGCAAACATCTCTGTGCCGGAAGCTCGTATGATCCAGATCCAGCCTTGGGAAACAAGTCTGATCAAAGACATCGAGAAAGCAATCCTGGCATCCGATATCGGTTTGACACCGGCAAATGATGGAAAAGTGATCCGTCTCGTATTTCCGGAACTCACTGAAGAGCGTCGTAAGGAATTGGTAAAAGATGTAAAGAAAAAGGGTGAAAATGCCAAAGTGGCTGTCCGCAATGTGCGTCGTGATGCCAATGACACGATTAAAAAGGAAAATAAGGCAAACGAGATTTCTGAGGATGAGCAGAAACAGTTAGAAGATAAGATTCAGAAATTGACCGATAAATTCGTTGCAAAGATTGATGATGCGATCGAGGCAAAATCAACCGAAGTAATGACGGTATAAAGGAGTTGTCTATGAGTGAGACAAAGTTACAGGTGCCGGAACATGTAGCCATTATCTTAGACGGAAACGGACGCTGGGCCAAAAAACGTCTGCTTCCGAGAAAGGCAGGACATGTTGCGGGAAGCCAGACCGTGGAACAGATCTGTGAAGATGCCTGGAATCTGGGGATCAAATACCTGACGGTATATGCGTTTTCCACGGAAAACTGGAAACGCCCGCAGGATGAAGTAGATGCTCTTATGAAGCTGCTCCGCCGCTATCTGAAAGATTGTATCAAACGAAGCACGAAAAACAATATGTGCGTCCGGGTGCTTGGTGACATTACTCCGTTAGAGGATGACTTGAAACAGAGCATTTTGGAATTGGAAGAAGTTTCCAAAAATAATACCGGTCTGCATTTTCAGGTGGCGTTAAATTACGGAAGCCGGGATGAGATGCTTCGTGCGGTCCGGAAGATGGCGAAAGAGGCAAAAGACGGCGAACTGGATCCCGAACAGATCACAGAAGAAGTATTTGCAGCGCAGTTGGATACAAAGGGAATCCCGGATCCGGATCTGTTGATCCGCACCAGCGGGGAAGAACGCTTATCGAACTTTCTTTTATGGCAGTTAGCATATACGGAGTTTTATTTTACCGATGTGCTCTGGCCGGATTTCAACAAAAAAGAGCTGGAAAAGGCAATTGCCTATTATAACAAGAGGGACCGCAGGTTTGGCGGAGTAAAATAAAGAGTTGAATGGAGTTTTATTATGTTTGTCAAGAGATTTATCAGTGCAGTCATACTATTGGCATTTGCAGCAATCGCACTTGTAACAGGAGGCGATTTTTTGCTGGCAGCCAGTGCGGTTGTTGCAATCGGAGGGACTTATGAAATATTAAAGGTCGATTCCCTGCATAAAACCCCATTGGGAGCAGTGAGTTATCTTGCCACTGCCAGTTATTATGTCATGCTGTATTTGGAAAAACAACAGTATTTTACGCTTTGGCTCGTACTTATGCTGATCCTGCTTTTAACAAGTTATGTGTTTTCGTATCCCAAATACGATGCCAAGCAGGTCGGACTGGCGTTTTTACCGATCGTATATGTGGCTGTATTGATCTCTTTTGTTTATCAGACCCGTGAACTGCCATATGGCAACTGGTTTGTGTGGCTGGTTATTATCGGGGCTTCCGGTTCGGACACATTTGCATATCTTACCGGAATGCTTATTGGCAGACACCATTTTTCAGAACTGAGTCCAAAGAAAACCATCGAAGGCTGTATCGGCGGTGTTGTGGGGACTGCACTGCTTGCTTTGGTATATTCCTTTTTCCTTCCGGAGGGAGTGGATACACTGCTTGGTGTAAATGAACACATTCTTTTGCTCATATGCGGAGCGGTTTGTTCGGTCGTTTCCCAGATCGGAGATCTGGCGGCATCGGCGATCAAAAGAAATTATGGCATCAAAGATTACAGTAACCTGATTCCGGGACATGGAGGGATCATGGATCGGTTTGACAGTATTCTTTTTACCGCACCGCTGGTATATTACATTATACTATTATTTATTGTTTAAACAAGGGAGGAAAAAATGATGAAGCGACTGTGTATTCTTGGTTCGACCGGGTCGATCGGAACGCAGACTCTGGAAGTGGTTCGGGGAAACCGGTCTGAATTTCAGGTAACTGCTCTTACCGCAGGAGATAATATTACATTATTAGCGGATCAGATTGCCGAATTTCATCCGCAGATCGTGGCAGTAAAGTCTGCGGAAGGCAGCCGGAAATTAAAGCAGAGATTAAAAGAAAAGGGAATTAATGAACCGGAAATAACAGTAGAAATGGATGGATTCGTTGCCTGTGCAACACACGAGGAAGTGGATCTTGTGGTGGCAGCGATGGTTGGCATGATCGGTTTGCAGCCGGTAATAAAAGCCATTCAGAAGAAAAAAGATATTGCACTTGCAAATAAAGAGACTTTAGTGACGGCGGGACATTTGATCATGGATTACAAAAACCGATATCAGGTAAATCTGTATCCGGTTGACAGTGAGCATTCCGCCATTTTTCAATGTCTGCAAAGTGGTGCCCACGATGAGATTGAAGAGATCTTACTGACCGCATCAGGTGGACCTTTTCGTGATCTGACTGCCGCACAGCTGGAAGATGTGACGGTAGATCAGGCGCTTGCACATCCAAACTGGTCGATGGGGAAAAAAATTACCATTGATTCTGCTACCATGATCAATAAGGGACTGGAGATCATTGAAGCATGCTGGCTGTTTCAGGTGCCGATTGAAAAGATTCACGTCTTGGTACAGCCAAACAGTGTGATTCATTCGATGGTACAGTTTCAGGACGGTGCGGTGATCGCCCAGATGGGAACTCCTGACATGAAATTGCCAATTCAGTATGCTATGCTTTATCCAAAGCGGGTATTTCTTAGCGGGGAACGCCTGAATTTTGAACAGCTGCAGAGCATTCATTTTGCAAAACCAAATCCGGCACTGCGAGGGATTGAACTGGCTTCGGAGGCATTTCGCAGAGGTGGTTCGGTGACAACCGTTATGAATGCCGCCAATGAATATGCGGTGGCAAAATTTTTAAACCGTGAAATCTCTTTTACGGATATTTACCGGTGGATCGAATACGCGATGGAGCACCATTCGGCTATTCAAAATCCGGCCTTGGAAGAGATACTGAAAACAGAGCAGGAAACATATACTTTGTTAGAAAAGGATCGTAACATTATCAAATAATAGAAATGAGGTTGACTATGGGAATCAGTAATATTTTAATCGCCATTCTTTTGTTTAG
>ERZ808252.73-NODE-73-length-109303-cov-58.690420_pt1 | contig 109303 bp, 170 predicted proteins | sample MGYA00521242_ERZ808252 | MGnify/ENA primary metagenome ERZ808252 (study PRJEB31516, sample SAMN03275581) | gut metagenome | biome: mammalia-associated habitat; material: feces | host: Papio cynocephalus | place: Kenya | collected 2012-08-07 ...
ATGTTGTTGTCTGAAAGCCAGATATAGAAAGCTAATTCAGGAGCGGAATCAAAAGCAACATTCTAGAATTTGTATTTTTGCTATTGTTTAAGTCTGACATCATGATTTTGCATTGGATTTTCACAACCATAGATTTTCATTGAAGTTTCTGCTCTATGTTTCTTGACTTCAGGATGCTATACTGGAATACAACCATATTTCTCTAGAAAATATTTCTTAGCTGCATCTGAATGCAACCAAGTCTTGTTTCCAAATTTCTTTAAACATGTTTGTTCATAAGATTTGACAATTTTGTTTTTAACTTCTTGTGTCTAAGTTGGATGACAACCATATTTTTCAATGAAAGTTTTTTGTTGATTTTCATGAGCTTTCTTTTTAAAAACATCAACTTGCATAGCGCTTTTAAATCCATATTTTGCAAACATTTTAGCTTCATGTTTCTTTTTGCCAACATCAGTTTTCATTATGTTGTCTGCACCATAGCGTTCAATTGATGTTTGTTTCAGTTTTTGTCTTATTTTAATGCTTTTAAATGGATGATCTACTCCATAATGCTTAATGAGTGTCAATTTTGATTTTGATTTCACATCTTCTCTCTAGAAAGTACTTTCACAACCATATTTTTTCAGATTGCTATCTTTCAGTTTCTATTTCACATCATCACATTGCATTGCAAATTTGCAACCATATTTCTCTAGAATTGTTTTTGAAATTTTTTCTTTGACTTGTTTGTTTCCAAATGGCCACTCAACTCCAAACTTTTCTAAATTTGTTTTTTTAAGTTTAGCTTGCACATATTTGTTTTGCATTGGATTTTCACATCCATATTTTTCTAGACAAGTCTTTTTGATATGTTGTGTTCTTAAATCTGATTTAAATGCACAAGATTTTGAACAAAACAATCCATAGCTTCCAAAAACTTGAACATTTGCCAAAATGTCATTTTGACATTGAGCACATTTCTTGAAATCTGTGAAACCATTGAAAATCCAATGCAATTTTGTTGAAAGCTTGAATTTGTCTGAATTTAATTTTGGTGTGCAAATATCAACCCAAGCTTTCAACTCATGCATATGCAAATCTGTTTTCTTGTTTAAGATTTTTGCATATGTATTTGGATGTTTTTCAACAATATCTTTCAACTCAAGAAAAAAACTTGAATTCATCTTGAAGTAGACATTTCTGTCATCTGCAACAATTTGAAATTCATGTTTTTCCATATATCAATATATATTGACAATGGTGTCTATTTTGTTTATAAGCTATTCTTTAGTGTATTGTTGATTACGATATGCATCAATTTTATTCATTATATCTTTGCATCTAGAAATTGCTTTTATTGCTATATAATTGAATACTTGATTTCCACTTGCAATTTCAGCACTTGCATACAATACAACTGACAAAACATCTGCTAATTGAACAGCAAGTCCTTCTGGTGAAGTTCCATGATTGAAATTCTTCATATATCCGCATGCTTCATCAGAAAATATCTATGTTGTGATATTGTCTTCAGCTTCTTCTAAAGCTTTAGCTAAATTAGGATTTGCAGTTTTTATATTATGTGGAACATCTGATATATAACGTTCTTGAATATCATGGATAAGTGCAGTTTTCAATGCCTTTTCTAGATCAAATGCATAATACTCTCTAAGTTTAAGCACTAGACAACTTACATAAAAAAGATGTTCAGCTACTGATTCATTGATATTTCTATGAACATTTTGATACCTAATCAAATTTCTTAGAATATTAATGTCTTTTGCAAATGTAGCAATGTCATTCTTAATGAATTTTTTGTATTCTTCTTGCTTTTCTTTCATATGATATATATCATACAAAACATTTCAAAGAATTGCATCAATCAAACCAAATTTTTTAGCTTCTTTTGCTGACATAAAATTGTCATCATTTGTAGCATCTTCAATTTCTTTCAGTGTTTTTTTAGTTTTTTTAGCTAAGATTTTATTCAAGACGTTTTTCAATGTTTGAATTTCATTGAATGAAATTTCAATATCAGATGCTTTTCCAGCTACAACTGTAGATGGTTGGTGAATCATAATTCTAGAATTTGGCAATGAATATCTTTTGTCACCAGCTGCTAACAAAAATGCTCCCATTGAAGCTGCTTGTCCAAAACAATATGTATGAATTGGACATTTCACTAAATTCATAGTGTCATATATAGCTAATCCAGATGTCACACTTCCACCTGGAGAATTTATATATAGCTTTATTGGAGCAGTTTCATCTTGAGATTCTAGAAACAGAAGCTATGCACAAATTGCATTTGACATATCATCATCTATTTCATCTGTTATGAAAATAATTCTATCTAACAATAAACGTGAATAAATGTTGTATATCTTTTCATCTCCATCTAGATTCTTTTCAATTACAACTGGAGTAATATAGTTTTTAACTGATTGCATTATTGTACATATCCTTCATATGTATTTCCAGTTTCAAGCAATTTAGGAAGTTTATCAAGATCTTCAAATTTTGTTATGACTACATCACCACTTTGTGCTAACATCAAATTGAATGGCATATTAAGTGGAAGACCTTCACAAAAATATACAATTTTTATTTTGTCTCTAAATTCATCTCTATTCAAACCATATGCAAAACCAGCTTCCCATATTGTTCCAATATCTTTTCCATTTGTGACAACAAAAATCATATCTGAAGATTCAATATTATCAATATTCATATTGAAAACTTTTTTACGAGTTTTAGCATCTTGATTTGGTTTTACAACAAATGCTTCTTTTGGAGAAAAAACTTCAAAACCCAACTATCTCAATTTAGCTTTGCATCTTTCTTCTCTTTCTATTTGTTCTTCATTGAAAAATGGACTTGCAAAATATACTTTCATATTATTTCCTTTTTAAATAACAACAAAAATATTGTACATAAAAATCATAAATCATAAAATACTGTTGCATTTTTTGCACCAAGATTTGGTGATATTTTACATAAAATTTGACGAGAAAGATGCTATGTCTTCAGTATGGCATAGAGTTCACTTGTCATGAAAAGACAATCATCTTCAGTAGCTACAAATTTCAATTTTAAACAAATTTGTTTTTCGCAAAATACAATGTACCACAATCATACAATTTGTATTTGCAATTTGTTTTATTATTTTGAAATTGTTTTTTGTCATCAAAACACAAAATTTTAGGAGATGAAATATCGATAAGTGAAAATTCAGAATTTTTCATTTCATTTCCATTGCTCCAACGTCTGTCTACATGTATTTCAATATATTTAACATTAAAAAATCTTTGAAATTGATTTAAAACAAAATTTAATGCATTGAATATTTTATGATTTAATTTGCTGCAACTTACAATTAATTCAAAATCATGTTTGTTTTGTTTTTGTCTAAATGCAACAACATAGACTAGTTCATTTTTAAAAAATAATCCAAAATTTAAATTTGAAATTTGTTTTTCAAATAGACAATTTTCTATCAAAAATTTTTTGCATATTTCAACACTAATTTGCTTGAATTCACATTTTTCAGAAACTATATGTTTTTGAAAAATTCCTAGAAGATTTTTTATTTTAGATTTTACAATATCTTGTTTGTATATCCATTCATTTTCAAATATATGAATCAATTGAATTCCTTGTTTTTCACAAAGTTCTGTCTTTTTTAAATGGTAGTTTTTGTGAACTTTGTCAGCATTATGCCAATACAAACCATCAAATTCAATAGCTAATTTCTTTTCAGGAATATAGATATCAAGTTCATAAGGTGGAATTATTTTTTGTGTATTTCTCAAATGATATATGTTCAATGATTTCAAAAATTGAGAAATTTCATACTCTTGAAATGAATTTCCATTTTTAAAACATTTTGGACAATGAGCATGTATCCCATCATGATGAGTAGTTTCAAATATATTTCCACATAATTTACATTTGAATTTCAAAATATCATTGTCAGATTTTCTTTTCAAATAATCATCAAGTGAAAAAACTGGTTCATCAACTTCACTTTTCAAAATAAAATTTTCATAAGACTCTTTCAATGCAATTTCATTTCTACATTTTCTTACATTTGAAAGCTTCAAACATGTAGTACATCCAAAATGTTTTAATGAAGTTTTCTTTCGTTTTTCTTTCACATCTTCAAGATAAGATGGATTTGTGACACCATGTTTTTTCAAAAATATTTGTTTTTTCTTTTCTTTGATGATTTCAGATGAATTATGGCTTTCATAGCCATATTTCTTCAAGTTTGTTTGCTTTGTTTTTTTCTTAGTTTCAATGTTGTTTTTTGAACATTTTTGACAACATCCAGACTCATAGTAGCATAATTTTGATTTTGAAAATTTCAATAGATTTTTCTTGCAAACTGGACACATCTTCTATTCATGAATTCCATTTCTGATGCAATAGAGTCTTTCTGACAATGAAACATCATTTTTTAAAAATGATGTTGAATCTTCAATGTCAATCAATAATTGTTCATGTGATTTGAAGCATTTCTTAGAAAGTTTTTTTAAATGAAGTTGTTCAATTTCAAAAAGCAATTTTTTGTATTCAACACTCATAATTCAAATATATCAACTTTAGTCTATTTGCTTGGATCTATATCATTGAATTTACATGCTTCTCTAAAACTTTTCAATGGATCTAAAATGATTTTTTCAAACATTTTATGATAATCAGGTTTGAATATTTTTCTGAATTCTTCTGGATATTGTCCTGGCAAATATGCAATACAATCGATATTGTATGCATTGTTTGGATTTAAATACAAAAATCTGACTTTGTTTCCAACTAGAATTTCATTGTATTTATTGCTGAGATTAAGTCCAGATTTTCCAATCAATTGATTGTAATATGTACATGCCTTAGCAATTCCAGTTGTACCAACTTCCATTGTCAAAAATCCAGTTGAATCTCTTCCTGTATTGTATCCTTTCCAAAATGATATTTCATCTACATCAAATTGAGTAAACTTATTGTAGACATCTTCAATATATTTTATATAATCTGCTTCTTTCCAATTCTTAGAAATGACTCCATCATAAATATCAGCTAAAAATGTCTTCATTTCTTTTGGAACTTGATTTTTCTTAAGCTCAATCCCTGAATATTTAGTTTTACTTACTGGATCACCTTCATCAAAAATCTTATGAGTCGCATATCTTTTTTTCTTTTCATATATACCAACATCGGACATGTACTCTAACTCATATGTTAATACGTTTTCTTGATTTGTTTTGCAATAATCATGAACTAGATTTCTTACAAATGGATTGACTTTTTCATCAACAAACTTACTGACCAACTTCCAAAATTTGTCTCTATATTCCTAAGTCCAATCTTTTATTTGATCTGGAAGATTGTATTCAGATTTCATATAATCTGAAACACATTGTAGATTAACAAATTGTGAATTATGGATATAAATGTCATTTGCATAGAATGCATGACTATTGTTTGCAACTTCAAGATCATAGACATATTCAGTTGTAGTTCCTAGATCTTCTATTTTCTTTATTGTTCCAATATAGTCTTTATTTTCATATTTGTTGTAAATTGAAACATAATCATCTATTTTCAAATCTTTTGCACATATATTTTCGAAAAAATGATCGCGATTGTATTTCATGCAAACATGATCTGATGTCACTACAATATAATCGTGTTTGTATATATCTATACAATTATTCTTAGATATTTTAGTTTCAACATAAAGTTTAATAAGATGTTTATTTGTTTTATGTCTAGATATCCAAATAACATCTGTAAACGCATTATTTAATGTTTGAACTTGAATATTTTTTGTCTCAATAACTTCATAAGTTCCATTATTATGGATTTCTGCTCCATTTTCAACTAATTGATTAAAAAGATTTTCTATTTTTTCAATCTTAACTTTATTCATATTTAAAATATACAAAGTTGGCATACGCCAACTTCAACTTAACTTAGTTTCATCAATTTGTCTCTAACTAATTCAGCACGTGCAGCTTCAAATTGTTTTTCAGATGCAATATGCTCAATTTTTTCTTCAATTTTTTCTTTTGCTTCTTCACTATTAGCTAAAATAAGTTTTGTCTTTACATCAACTAATTTCTTGAAATCACTTGGTTTTATGCCAGTATTGTTGTTTCCTTTGTCATATTGAAGATCAATTGGAACTTTTTTAGTGAAAATATCAGAATTGATGAATTCATTTCCATCTACAACTTTTTGTTTAATGTTTGTGGCTGATGTGAAAATATCAACAAGTGTTTTACATTTGTTTTCATCATTCAAACCTAGATATTTGTCTTCAAGTTTAGATGTTTTTGTCAAAACAACACCATATTTCTTGAATTCATCATCAAGTTTTGTGTTTCCAATATATCTAAGCATATCAATAACTGGAATTATCTTGTCTACAATCTTTTCAATTCTAGTCTTTTTTCCTTCTTCAAGATGCTCATCTATTGTTAACATTTGAACTTGTGAATACATTGCTCTAACATCTTTTTTGAATGATTCTAGACGTTCATTGTCTGCATCATTTCGTTTAGATTTCTTTATGTCAAGAATTCGTTTGATGTCTTCATTAGCATTTAGCATTATTTCATAAAAAGTCTGATAATTGCTTTTGTTTTGAGCTTTGTAAGAAACATCTATGTCTTTTTTGTATTCAGCTCCTTCAATCAAAGCATTTTCAAATTCTTCTGAATCAATAAGTTCTTTTTGTGTAGACATTTAAATTCTCCTTGTCAATTCAATTACTTTGTTCCTGTTGAACCAAATCCACCTGATTTTCTGTCAGATTCTGAATTTTCATACAATTTGTCGACTGATGGATATTCTTCTAATTGACTATACAAAACTGGAATCAAAAGACCTTGAGCAATTTTTTCACCAGCTGAAATTCTTACATTGCAATCACCAACATTTGTCAAATTTATATGACATTCACCAAAATAACACTGATCTACTACTGATGCACCTATATGCAAATATTTCTTAGTAGCTATTCCAGATTTATTCATGAAAATAAGTGCATATCCATCAGGAATCTTGACATGAATTCCACTAGGAATAAGAACTGATTGTCCTGGACTTAAAATTATAGTTTCAACAAATCCATTTTGATTCAATTCAAAATCTACATAATTTCGTGTTATGTCACATTTAGCTAAAAATTGTTCTTTTGTCAAATCTTCTGGAATGAAAAAATCAATTCCAGCATCTGTTGAATGTGCACGATTTGGATTCTTTACTTTTCTTACTTTGCAAAATTTCAATGTTTCCATATTTTTCCTTTTTTAAATACAAATATATCATACAAATATAGACAAAAACAAAAAAACTTGCTATTTTTAAAAATAGCAAGCTTATATAATAAACATAACCCAAATTATAAACACACTTTTACATTTTTAACTAACTTACCAACTTAACTAACTTAACTTAACTAACTTAACTTAACTAACTTAACTAACTTAACTAACTTAGGAAACTTTTCCTAAGAAATTCTTTGAATCAAACAAATACAAATCATTGTTATCTATTGTCATTTTAGTTCCAGAAGTCTAAAATAAAACAATATCATCTTGTTTTAAATTCAATGTATTGTCGACTTTGCTTCCAATAGACACAATTTTATACAATGGCACATCATCTGTTTGATATGAAAATCCATTTATGACAACTTCTTTTTTATTGCCTTGAAGTTGTTTGCATAAAACATAACTATTTTGAGGAATTATTGTCATATTATTCAATCCTTGATTGTTGCGACAATCATATCATACTTGTAAATACGTATTGTCTTATCACCAAGTTTTATATTGTCAGCACCAGATGAAAGCAACACTTTATCACCAACATTGAATGGAAGATCTAAATCTTTACTGCAATTCATTTTGACGATAATACCAACATTAAGTTTGTCATCATATGAACTTGGAACATAAATATTGTTAATTTTTGACATTGAATCTTTCTTTATTGGTTCAACAAAAACCATATTCTTCAATGGCCAAAATTCTGTTGCATTTTCATTAGTCTTACAAATGATATTATTGTACTTAAGAGCTGCAACAGGAGCAGTATGAGCAAATGTACTCAACCTGTCAATCATAACATAATCACCAACTTGCAAACCATATTCTTCAGTTGCTTTGCTTCCAACATTTTCAATCTTAGCAAATGCTAAACGTGAATTGCTTTCAGCTGTTTGTGGCAGCCAAATACTTCCAATTTTCAATTCTTCACAATTGTCAATTATACGAACTGCAACATATTCTGGTCCACAAATCAATTTCTTGTCAAAATCTATAATTGTCATAATAAACCTTTATTTTTCTTTTATGAAAATATTGTACTTAGTTTTTTTGAAAATCTGTTATTTTTAGCTTTTCTGAAAGCAATTCATTTAAAACAGACAACAATCTATCAATATTGATAGTTGCAAGATTTACATTTTTAGCTTTGAAAATCTTGTCTTCTTTTTCCATTGAATTCATGTTTTTGTCAACATTGTCTAATGTAATTGTTTTGAATACTCCATATTCAGATGGAATAGACATATACCAATTCATATAGTAAAGCTACGTCTAAGTTCTTCTGTCTAAGTTTCTTCTAGCTAAAAATTCTATTATGTAGAACATGTCAACTGTGAAATCTTCATCAAATCTAAGTAAATCATCTGTGATTTTTGCATAATTGTAAATCACCCATTGTGTATTAGAATTTGATGTGAAAAAAACAAAATTTTCCGGCAAATCTAGTTTTTTGTATTCTTGTTTGTCTAATGCTACTGCTAATCTAGGATTGTATTTAGAATAGACATAATTGCATTCATCTGTCACAGTTGAAAACCAAACATCATAGTCTAATACATCCATAGTTTTTTCAATATTATTGATGAAAACACTTGGATTATTGATTATATCAGTAGAGTCATTTATGACATGCAAATATCCAGAAAATTTCTAGTCTTTGAAATATTTATTGACATAGTTTCTGAATTTTGGAATAGTGTCATATACATTTTTGTCAAGTATTATGACATCAGAATCATATTCAGGAAGTTTATCATAACTGAATATATAGACTTTTTCATTTAGTTTTTTCAACAAATCATATGTCTTTTTAACATTGTCTTTCAACTTTTCAGTTGTATATAAAATTGCAAATATTCTATTCATAGTCATTTCAAGATTTGGATATTGTCATTTTTGAAAATTGTGTTTTTTTCTTCTTGTTCTTTAGCTTTCATGAAATTTTCTTCAAATTTCTGCATTGAAACTGATATTGTCTTTTGTTTTAATCTCAACATATTAGTCCATAAATTCAAATTGTCTTCTAACCAATAATTGTTAAGATGGAAATCACCTTCATCACATGGACTATTCAACCATTTCCATTGGTTTTCTATCAAATTTTTATATGCGCCAATTGATTTGAATTTAAGATCTAGCAGCATTTTCTTCAATTCATCACTAGAATTGAAAAGTTGGTCTTTTGGCATCACTCTGCTGTATGGAAGATAATTGTTAGCAAACAATGGCACACCAATAGCAGCACATTCCATGTATTTAATATGAGATTTACATCTATTAAATTCCATATCTTTTATTGGAGCTATAATAGCTTGCAATTGCAAATTGTCCATTTTGCTTGGATAATTCAATATTGCACATCCCTAATGAACTTCAATTTTTCCAGCTTTGACTAAATCTTGCAATTTGTTTGGACAATATCCAAAAAACACCCATTGGAAATCATTGACAGTAGATCTTATGCAATCTATGATTTCATCAATGTCATCTGTTATGATATGTGTATCTTCTTCTTTGACTTCAACTTTATCTTCATTTTCTAAATACTTAGTTCCATCTTTTCTTGTTTTCAATCTTACTGCTTTGCCATTTTTGTCTTCTTTCACATTTTCAATATTGTAATGACTCAAAGATGAAACAATTCCAATTCTAGGTTTAGCTTTGTTTTTCTTGAATTGTTCTACTTTTTTGTCAAGATTATATCTATCTCCAAACCACCATTTAGGAAGAAGATTAGGAGCAGCAATTATATTTTCAAGTGGAACACCATAATGTCTATGGTAAAAATCTTTGATATAATTAGTTGTAGTGACAACAAAATCTGCAGTATTCAACATTCTTTTGATGTTGCCTTGAATCTTTTCACCTTCAAATGCTTCTCTACCTTTATTGTATTTTGGAATTTCAGAATCTGCCATGTTATCATCTATAGCATATATCAACCAACCATTAGTTCTTTCCATCAATGGCTTCAAATAATTGCAAAAAATGTCAGCATGCTAATCGGATATCCACCTTTGACATGTGACACTTGTCATTCCATTGTAGTATTTTTCATCAAATATTATCTATTGCATACAATCAAACTAAATATTCAACTGCTATGCAACACAATTAATTGCCATCATTTGTTGTGTATGACGCCAAAAACCAGTACCACCCCTATCTGCTAGGTAAACAACATTTCTAAAAATCTAACTCATTAATAATCCTTAAATTAAATTTATAAAAATATTATACTTTTTTGGCTAGAAATTTTTTAGAATTTTTTGTTTTTTTTTTGAATTTCAATTTTCCACAATCAGGAACTAGATATTTGTTTTTGTTTTTCTTGTTTCTCAACACTAATTGTGGAGTGCTTTCATCAATTATTTCATAATTTGGAAATTTCCAAGATTTGTTGAATTTTGAACGATCTAACTCAAAAATGTCATCATTTGGAAAAACAATGTTTCCAGAAATAATGTCTTCTATCAATTTTTTTGTTTTTTCTTTTTCATATATCCATTCATCTTCCCAAATATGGACAAGTTTGATATTTTTTTCTTCACATAGTTTTGTTTTGTTCAAATGGTAGTTGATGTCTTTTGTGTTTTCATATGAATGGAAATATGTTCCATTGAACTCAAATGCAAGCTTCAAGCTTGGAATGTATATGTCAAGTTGTTTTGGTGGAATTATTTTGAAAGAACCAACTACAATGTTTTCATTAAAATACGTTTTAATGAATTCAACAAGTTCTTTTTCTTCATTTGATGTTCCATTTGTCGTTTCAGTTTTTTGTTTGAACTAATCACTCATCACAAACCATGGAACTCCAAATTTTTGCATATTGTATGCACTCAATGACTAGTTTCTTTTTTCTTTTGCATTTGATGAATTTGCAGCATCTTTTGTTTTTTGCAATTGAAAACTGTTTTCACAACCATATTTTTGTCTCATTGTATTCACATATCGTTGTCTGATTTCAGTGCTTTTAAATGGAACATCAACTCCATATTTTGCAAGATGTTTTTATCTGCATTTTTCTTTTATGCTTTCATTTTGAAATGGATTGTCACACCCATATTTTTTTCTAGAAGTTTCAATTTGTTTTTGTTTTGTTTTTTCGTCTAATCCTGCACATTTTCTGCAACAATGATGTGGCCAATTGTAGACAAGTTTTCCATTTTCAATTTTCAGTCTGAAACTTTTGTTTGTTTTTGGCAAAATAATTTCTTTTCCACATGTTTCGCATTTTGGCCAAGTTTGCCATTTGTTCAGAACCCAAAACACTCTGATTGAAAATTTCACATCAGAAGACAGCATTTCTGTGCGCTTCATGATGTATGTATGAAGATATTTGAGATCTTTGTGTTGTTTTGTTTCACCAGATTTCAAATATTTTCTATAGTTGCATTTGCAAATTTTCAAAACTTGCAAAATCTCATTGTTGAATTTTTCATTGAACTGGATCATAGTTCTTCACAAATACTAAATTTCCACAGTCATATATCTATGAAAATCCATTGTTTTTCATATTTTGGATTTCTGTGAATTTTAGATCAAAATTTTGCAAAATGTTTTTCAGTTTGAATTTTTGAAATTGAATGCGTGAATATAGTTTATTTACTTTAAAATACCAATAGTTTGGTGCACTTGAATGGTCTAAATTGAATCCTAAAGCTTTATAGAGTTTTCCTTGAGACCATCTTCTGTCTGCATAACTGATTATTGATTTTGGATGATAATTTCTTTCAAAATATTTCAATAGCTTTCCAGCTGCTCCAGGAATATGATAATTTAATTTATTGCAAAAACGTAGTAATTCATATTCATATTTCTTATTGAATCTTGATTTTCCAAATGTCATCAATGAAACTAGTTCATTTTCAAAATACAAACCAAGATTGATACTTGAATTGACTGCTCCTTGAATATGATTTTGTTCTTGAAAATTTTGACTTGTCTTTGAATCAATTTCTCTTACTTCACATTTTCTAGCATATATAGTCTTGTCATAAATTCCTAGAAGATTCTTCAGTCTGGATTTTACAATATCTTGTTTGTATATCCATTCATTTTCAAATATATGAATCAATTGAATTCCTTGTTTTTCACAAAGTTCTGTCTTTTTTAAATGGTAGTTTTTGTGAACTTTGTCAGCATTATGCCAATACAAACCATCAAATTCAATAGCTAATTTCTTTTCAGGAATATAGATGTCAAGTTCATAAGGAGATATGATTTTTCTATTTTCATGAAGATGATTCAAAGATGAAATACCTAACTATGAGACAAATTGATGTATTTGTTTTTCAAAAAATGATGAACCATTGTTTTCATTCACTGGATAACATTTTTCACATCTTGCATATGATTTCACTGCACCTTCTTTGAACCAAATGTCATTTTTGCATGATTTGAATACTGTATGACATTTTTCACATTTCCATGTATATGAAAATATATTTCCATTTTTCACATATTGTTCTTTTGTGAACAATGGTTTCACATATTTATTTGCTGCAAATTTTTCATATTCACTTTCTCTTCTTGATTTTTTGCATTTTTTCAAAAGTTTTTCAGATTGTGTAGTGAATTTCACTCCATAATGTTTCAACATTGAATCATATGATTTTTGTTTTATGTATTTGTTTTGCTAAGCATATTCACATCCATATTTTTCTAGCATTGTTTGTTTTGTTTTTTGTTTTGAACTATCTGAGTGCAATTGCCATTCACAACCATATTTTTTAAGATTTGTCTATTTCAATTTTTCTTGCACTTCAATGTTTTCAAGTTCACATTTTGGACAACAAAATTTTGAAAATGCATCTCTGAAATTTTCATATTTTCTATTTTTCAGATTTCCATGCTTCAAAATTTTTTCACATGTCAGACATTTCACTTGTTCTGTGACATTGTTCAAAACATAGAAAACTCTTGTTGTCAAATTGATATTTCCAACTAGAAATGATGTTTGATCTAAGACATATTTTTTTAAAAATGCAAATTTCTTAGAACTTAAAATTTTTCCACATGTGAAAATATGTTGTTTAAATATATCTTGCAATTGTTCATTGTATTTCAAATTTAATTTTTTCATATTTAATTAATTACATTATACAATAACAGATAAAAACCATTTAAAAATTAAATTAAAAAATGCCATGTTTTTAACATGGCATACAATTAACTTGCTGAGAAAAGACAATTATCCTTAATGATTGCCAGTTTCAATGTCTTTTAATGCTGCATTTATAATTTGAATAACCCACTCACGGTCAGCAATTATGCCAACTTTTTCACCATTCGAATCCTAATGTATCATATTTGGATCATTTGATGCCTCAGGATTTGGAAATGCAAGTTTCTTTCCATTCACACCATAATAATAGTTTGTTGTCCACATGAATGCAGCATTTGAACCATTGTATTTTTCCCTAATGCAATCATATTTTCCATCAACGTTCGCATATTCAAAACCATTTTGAAATGCAACCCAATACGCATAAACACCATTTCCAGTATGTGGGTTGACGATTGTCGCCAATGTCGGTGACTTTCGCAGATATTCAATGCCAGAACCATACAATGGATTTTTGTTCATTGCTGCAAGTTCATCATCATCCAATTCAGTGAAACAATTTGTTCCACGTTTCACGAAATTTGAATGGACCAGATCTGTCATTAAATATGAATCGTCACCCAGTGCACCAGAACGAGTGTATTTCACGTCATTTTGACACACCACATCTGGTGATTTGGCTGGTGCAATATCAGCGAACAGAATAGACGGATAAACCAAAAACAAAACGAATATTTCAAAATATTTCATACGATTTTCCTTTTGCTTAAAGTGTTTTGATGTTTGATTCTTTCATTCCAAGCAACAATAGAATTTGTTTTAGTGCGTCTGTTTTACCTTCGTTGGTGGTCAGGTCTGCTTTGGCGTCAGCGCTAAATTTCTTGTCAGACGAAATCAAATCAGACAATGACTATCCACCAATGAAAAATCCTTTAGCACCATTCTTTGGATTGATGCAGAATGAACCTTCGCCTTTTCCAATATAAGTTTTGTTGTTGTTTGTACCATTCCACACAAACCCATTTTTGTCATCACATGTAGCTTTGAGACCAAATGCGACTGCATAGTCGCCATTTGCATGTGCATCATATCCATGTGCAAATGATTGTTTGCCATATGCTTGTGACGAGTATCCACCTGCATGAGATGAATAGCCTTTTGCTTGACAGTTATCACCTTCACAGTGTGAAGCAAGTCCTGATGCTATACAACTAGCTCCTTCACAGTGTGATGCATATCCAGTAGAATGTCCAAAAAATCCTTCACAGTGGGAACCAATTCCACCAGCAAATGAGTGAGAACCTTCAGCATGGGAATATCTTACGTCTGCAGTAGTGTCCCTACCTTCTGCATGTGAATACTTTCCAATAGCCCTACATGATCCACCTTCTGCATGTTGAGCATAGAAATTCTTCAAAATGGTTGGACCGAGATCTGGTTTCTTCGGACAATAAAATGCATTGTCATCGTTCTCCCAGAGATTGTCGAAAAATACTTTTATGTCTCCAGAAGTTCTTGAATCATCATATACTTCTTTAAGGATTCTAAATGTATCAATATCTTCACCACCAGTTCCATTGAAATCAGCTTCCTTGAATTTGAGAGTCTGACCATCAACAGAAGATATTTTAAGAAGGTATGAACCAGAAGAACGCCCTAATGAATATGAATAATAATTATTCTTGTTGTCATCAGTCAAAAGTTTAGATACATCACCTTCCAGTGTGAATGTGAACTCTCTTTTTTCAGTATCAACTGTCAAATCGACTATTTTCCAACCTTTAGCACCAGTGCATGCAATTCCATAAGATTTTCCACTTCCGCTAAATGCTTCTTCAGCTTGGATGAACGAATTTTTGGCACTGAAATTCTGGATGTTTCCTGTGGAACCATCAGACTTGGTTGTAGTTTGAAGATAGTTCTTGTCTATGAATTCTACAGTTTTATCTGACTTGTTGATGTAATTTTCATCTAGATTCTCTTTCAATGTCTTGAATACACGTTTATTGTCTACTGTAGATCCAATAAGAATTGAATCTAGTCCATCATGTTTACCAGAATTGACAATGAATGTATGACTGAATTTTTGTCTCTCTTCATCTGATGGAGCGATTGTTGTATATTCCCTTGTGCTGAATACAAATGAATTGTCAAAATTTTTTATTGTTGAATCTCTACCGAATAAATTAGTAATACTGCAATTCTCATTTTTTAAATTAAAACCAAATGTGAATGATGTATTTCCATTGGTTACATTATTCTAACCACCAACAAATGAATGTACTGCACCCTCATTTGCTACAGTATTCCATCCTTCAGTATGCGAAGCTTTAGCTAGTGCTTTTGTCATTCCACCTTCTGAATGTGAAAAATATCCTTTAGCTTGAGTGTAATATCCTTCTGCATGTGAATTATTTGACATTGCTACACTGCCAACACCTTCAGCATGTGCAGTTCCAACTGCTGTAGTTTGAGCGCCTTCTGCATGTGCTCCAACTCCAACTGCTCTAGTCACATATCCAGTAGCTAAAGCTCCAGGTCCAGATGCACTGCAACCAACTCCAATTGCATTTGATGTTCCTACATTGACAATAGTATTCCCAAGTGTTGGATACTTGGTAAAGAACAATGCATTCATGTTCTGAAGAGTCAAATCTGAATCAAACCAAGATCTGAATGTTTCTTCAGTTACATCTTTCAGGGATTTCCATTCATTTTCACCAAAATAATTTCTGTTTATGGAAGCCCAATTGTCCTCATCGATATCAGTTATATATCCAAACTGATAATTGTTTGTCGATCCTAGATAAAGATTGAACCAATATTTTCCTGTGTTTTCTTTATAACTTTCACTTTTAACCAAAGTCTTCAGTTCGGTTAAGTCACCATCTAATTTGATTTTAAGAGTATCAGTATTGTTTACTTTTTCTACTTTCAGTCCAATTACATGGAAACCTTTACTTCCAATAGTATTTTTGACAATACCAGTCTTTCCATTGACTTCATTGAGGAATGCTTTGCCAATTGATGAACCATTTTTAGAATATATGTTAGAATGACCATTTGGAGTTGCGTTCAAAACACCATTTATCTGTACTGAATTTAAGTTAGATAACTTTCTCCAACCTGCAGCTTCTTTTCTTTTATCCCAATCTTCAAGAAAATAGAATTCATGTTCATCTTCGACATACCAAATGTTTCCTAAAGAATCATTTCCATTAGATTTGTCTGTAGTCAATATACTGTCTGATATAGCATATAGATCATTTATAGTTTTCACTGTTTTTGAACCTGCAGCCTCTTTCAAATGAATGATGCTATAGTCTTTTGGGCTGTTTGATTTAAGTGTATCTGGAAAATTAATCATGATTTATCATCCTTTAGTTGAATTGAAGTGTTACATTTGTGAATGCATTTGGATTGTTTGAAACATAGACATTGTAATCAATTTGTTTTTTAGCTACATTTGTTATTTTTAAAACTGTTTTGCTAAATGCGCCTATAATGTCAATTGAACCATTCTGTGTGATTTTTGTTAAATCTCCAAGTGATTTTGGATATGCATAAACTAGATATTTTTCATTATCTGCTGTTACATTGTTTTTTGTTAAATTTTTTGTTGTTGTCAAATCTTTCTGCAAAAGACTTGAAATTTCATCAATTTTAGGTGAAGTATAGTCTTTTAAATTACATGAACCAAAATAATAACTATGTTTGAATGTAACTTTGACTGATATTTTTTTCTAGTCAACACTAGTTGTTTTGACAACATTGTTATTTTCTACTTTTAATTTATCTAATTCACTGCTCTTTATTGTCTAAGAATATTCTTTTGTTGTTATAACTTCTGAAAATGTTTTCTCTTCTGAATATGTGTCATTTTCTGGCAAATCTGTTCCAAAATCACCTGAACATGATTCAGCTTTACGTTGTAGTTTATCTGATTTCCATTTCCATTTTCCAATGAATACAGCTTTATATCCATCTTCTAATGTCAAATTTAAGTTTGAATCAGTTCCATCTTTTGAACTTGTTTTTTCATTATTATAGTTATAAATACTCCAATTACCTGAAATATGAATATCACCTAATGGTCTTTCTGTCTCATATAGACGTTCAATATTGTCTATTGAAGTTGATAATTCAAGTATTTTATCAAGTTCATTAAAATTAAATATATTTTCAAAATTGCTGATGTCACAAACAACTTCTTCAGAAAAAGACAAATCTGAAACTTTTCTTTTGATTAAACTTGGTGTAGTATTTGATGATGTATCATTTGGAGTATTGCTCATAAAATTCCTTGCAGTTAAGTTAAGTTTTTGTTATTTTTATTTACTTTCAAAAAAAAAAAATGACAATCAATTGATTGCCATTAAAAAAACAAAATAACTTAAAAAATCAAGAAAACATCAAATCATGACATGAATCAACATAATATTTATTATGCAAAATATTTTTCATTTTTGACAAAATTTTATTTTTGATATTATTGACATCTTGTTTAGAAATTGAATATTTTTCAGAAATTGTTTTTAGTTTTTCACCATTCTGAAACATATCAATGAAAACATTTTTGTCTAATGAACTTAAATTAGAATCATTATGTACATAAGAAATAAGATCATTGTAAATCAAATGTTGTTCATTGCTTGAAAGTTGCTCATCAATAGTTTTTTCATATTTATAACTTGGATCTATAGCAGTATTTACAATATTTTCAAAAGTTGCATCATTATTTGAATTTGAATTGCCTTTCAATATTGTTGAAATTGCAGTATCTAATGACATTGAATTCTTGTCAATTTTCAATTGCTTTCCATAAAAATTCATAAGAATATATTTTCTGATCCAAATTGTAGCATAAGTTATAAACTTTATATTCTTAGATATATCAAAACGATTAGTTGCTTCAGCCAAACCTAACATTCCATCCATGACTAAATTGTCAAAATCATTAGTTTTGCTTACATATTTTTTTGCTACATTGAATACCATTCTGACATTATACATAAAAAGAAGTTTATTCAATTCTTCACGATTGTCTTTATATTTTTCAATAAGAGCTCGTTCTTCTTTTTTTGTCAAAGGTTTATATTGTTTTTCTATATGTTTTAGCTTATTGCAAAGATCAGTTGTATTTTTATTGTTTTTTATGATACTTTCCATTACATTTACTTTCTTTTTTATATTTAACGTCTCATATTTGATAACGTTATAATTATATACAAATACTATGAACTAGTTAACCAAAAAATAACTTAGTTTATTTTTGTGAATTCACAAAATATATATTATACACAAAATTCGAAAAAAGTTAACTAAAATTTTTATTTCTATACAAAATACGTTGATTAGTGCTTCCTCTGAAAGCTAAAGACAAGTTCTTTTTGCTTTCTATAAATGGACCATCAACTAATACATCTATATTTGACAATATTTGCTCTGTTATTCCTTTTAAATAACATCTTCCTTGCAATATATCTTTTTCTAGAATGCATCCAGTATACATCCAAATAGTTTTATTAGGAAACATTTTTTTAGTTTCTAAAATCAATCTAGAAAGTACTGGTTGATTTTCTGGTTCAAATGGTTCTCCACCTAGAATACTTAAACCATCTATATTTTTGTCTGACAACAATCTAAGAATATATTTCTATGTTTCTTCTGTATATTCTTTACCATATTTAAAATCCCATGTTTGTTTCTAGAAACATCCAAGACATTGATTCCTGCATCCAGATACAAACAATGAAACTCTGACACCTGTTCCATTTTCTATGCAAAAATTCTTTATATTTCCATAATACATGGCAACTTTGTTTTAAAATATGTTTTCTTTTCTTTTTTTGTTTTTTTCAGTCTATTGATTCGTCCTGGCACAAATCCAACTGGACATGTTTTTGCAGTTATGTTTATTTTTCCATTGTTGAATACATGAAATGACTTGTGTGAAGACTTCATTTTAGAAGTTTCAGACAATTTGCATTTGAGTCTACCAACTTTCCAACCATCTGGACATATTGTACTTCTCATTTGCTCTTTGCCATTATTGAACCATTTCAATTTAGACATGCTTTCTGAACGTTTTTGTTTTGTGCTTTCTTTTTGTTTTAAACCTAACTTAGAAAGTCTAATGTTTCTGCAAATTTCTTCAGAACGTTTTCCTTGGCCAAGTTTGTAGCCATTGTCTAGAAAACTTTGAAGCTATGATTTATCTACAACTCTGCATGTATTTCCTTTGAAAACATTGATTTTTCCAAGTCTGATTTCACGAAGTTTCTACTTAACTTCTTCTGAAACATGTTTTCCTATGTTGCCTTGTCTGATTTTCTCTATATGTTCTTTTGAAAGTTTTCTTCCTTTCAATTTCTTTGAAATAATCTAAGATCGTTTTTTCTTAGCCTCTTCAGACATGTAGCTAACGCAATCACAACCATCACCACCTAATGTCATGTTGTAGCCAATATTTGGATCAGTTGAATTGAAAAAATGAATCCAAAATATTTCACTTTGTTTAAGTTCATTAATTGAATTTTTTTCTTCAATTGCTTCAATTGTGAAATTTTCATATCCATAATGGTTCATTGCATCATATAATCGTCTATTAACATGATGCAATGCATTTGCTATATGAGTTTTGAAACGTTCTTGTATTGTCTTGCTAGTGAAACCAATGTAGATTTTTCCATTAGCATTGTTTGTTATTTTATAGACAAAACCCATTGTTTTTCACAAATGAAGCACTCTTTCACCAATTTCTTGCATACGTCCCTAGTTGCAAGCTGAGCTAGAGATGTAGCCACAAACACGTCTAGCCACGCTCATCTAGCTGAAATCTTCGTTTCCACAATTTGGACAATGCCATATGTATTTTCCATTTTTGTCTTGAATCATTTTCATTTCACCATCATATCCACATTTCATGCAATAGTCTGATTTAGTGTTGAGTTCTGCATACATAATAGTGTCATATATATGTTGGATGACTTTTATAACTGCAGGAATATTGTTTTGCATGTTTGGAACTTCAACATATGAAATTGCTCCTCCAGGAGACAATTTTTGGAATTTAGATTCAAGTGTCAATTTACTGAATGCATCTATTTGCTCAGTTACATGCACATGATAGCTATTTGTCACATAATTTTTGTCAGTAACTCCTGGAATTATTCCCCAACGTTTCTGAAGACATTTTGCGAATTTATATGTAGTTGATTCTTCTGGTGTTCCATACACTGAATATCCAATATGTTCAGATGCTCTCCATTTTTCACAATAGTCATTCAAACTTTGAAGTATTTTGATTCCAAGAGCTTCACCTTCAGGTTCAGTCAATTTTTTTCCAATCAATGCTTCTACTGATTCCCAAATTCCAACATATCCTAGAGATATTGTTGAATAATCATTGTACAGCAATTTGTCAATAGTTTCATTTGGTTGCAATCTGCTCAATGCACCATATTGCCAATGTATTGGAGAAATGTCAGATTTAGTTCCTTTAAGTCTATTGTGTCTGCATTGAAGAGCTTTATGACATAATTCTAGTCTAGAATCTAAAATCTTCCAAAATTTCTTCAAATCTTTGCCAACAGCTAATGCTACATCTGGAATATTGATTGTGACAACACCTTGGTTGAAACGACCCCAATATTTTGGATTGTTGTTTTCATCTAAATAAGGTGACAAAAATGATCTACAACCCATGCAACTGAAACATCTTCCAATTCCAAGTTTGTCTATTTTTGTCTATTTCATTATCTTTTCAGATATATAGTCTGGAACTAGACGTTTTGCAGTGCATTTAGCTGCTAATTCAGTCAAATAGAAATATGGTGCACCTTCTTTTATGTTGTCTTCTTGCAAGACATATATCAATTTTGGAAAAGCTGGAGAAACATAAACACCATTTTTGTTTTTCATTCCAATGTATCTTTGTTTGATTATCTCTTCAATTATGAAAGCTAAATCTTTTTTCTCTTGTTCTGTTTTCGCTGCATTTAGATACATGAAAAATGTTATGAATGGAGCTTGACCATTTGTTGTCTGCAATGTGCAAACTTGATAATTCAAAGTCTAAATACCTTGTTTGATTTCTGATTTTATCTTGTCTTCTACTATATTGCTAAGTTGTTGTTCTGTGAATTCAATATTGTTTGAAATAAATTCATCTCTAAGAGTTTCTTTTATCTTTTGTCTAGAAATATCGACAAATGGAGCCAAGTGTTCAATTGAGATAGATTGGCCACCATATTGTCCAGATGCAACCTGAGCAATTATCTAAGTAGCAATATTGCATGCTGTTATGAATGAATGTGGTTTGTCTATCTTTGTTCCAGAAATGACAGTTCCATTTTGAAGCATATCTTCAAGATTGATAAGACAACAATTGAAAATATGCTATGCGAAATAATCCATGTCATGAAAATGTATCAGACCTTCTTCATGTGCTTTTATGACATCATTTGGAAGAAGATATCGTTTTGAAATGTCTTTTGACACTTCACCTGCCATATAGTCACGTTGTGTTGAAGCAATAGTTGGATTTTTATTTGAATTTTCTTGTTTTATCTCTTCATTGTTTGATTCAATCAATGACAATATTTGCTTATCTGTAGTGTTTTCATGTCTAGCTAATTGTCTAGAATATCTATGAGTAATATATTTTCTAGCAACATCAAAATGTCCAGATTTCATTAATTTCATTTCAACTATGTCTTGGATTTCTTCAACTGACAATGCTCTATGAATACGTTTGCAATGTCTTTCAATTGATGCAGCAATATCTTCTATTTCTTCTTGATCTAATCTATTGTCTTCTGTTGAAGTATTATTAGCTTTTGAAATCGCATTCACAATTTTTGACAAATTGAATTCCTGTTCAATACCACTACGTTTTATGATATTCATATATACACTTTCTATTTAACTTAGAGATTTTTTAACTTATTTCAATAGTGTTTTGCGTTATGAAATCTGGAATTTCTAGACCATTTACGTCAAACATAAATTGACTATTTGCAATAGTATTGCCAATATTGACTTTAATTGTATCTTTATTGTTGTTTTTCAACGAATGTCTAATATATGCTAACAACTAGACAATTTGGCATATTATAGTTTTATCACCAATTATTTTTATATTAGTTTCAACTAACTTATTGCTAACGTTATTATTACTTAATTTTTCCATGTTTAACTTTTAACTATACAAAACATATTTTACAAATTTTGAAGATGAAGATCTTCAAACATATATATTTAATTACTTTTCTTAAAATGCAAAAAAAATTTCTAGGAAAAATAAATTCCTAGAAAAATATTTTTCATAAGAAAAAATCAATGGTTGTTTTGATCATGTAGTTTTAAATCATTGCGAATTATACAATATTTGAATAGTTGAAGAATATGTTTTATTTCTTTTTCTTCATTTTTGCGCTATATGTCTAGATCTTCTACAGTACTTATTGCTTTTTCTATTTTTGTTATTATTTCATAATTTGGATTTGAAACTATATTGTAATGGATAGACAACATTGAATATCCAAATCCAATTAAAAATCCTAGAATAATCATACTTATATTGAATACTGCAGATTTTATTATTCTATGCAAAATGCCTAAAAATTGCATTTCAAATCTAGTTGGTCTAAAAAATGGTCTGTTCATAGTTTTGTTTTTCATTTTGATGTAGCAAATTGACAAATTGTTTTGACTATTTCAACACTATATGGACTTATAAACATAAGACAAAGCACAACATATATATATGGCTTCAACAAAATTGTTTTCAATATGTTTGGCCATGTCATTTTTTCAGTATCAATTGTGTTATAATGTTCATTTATGTTTATATGGCTTTTCTAGACATAATTTGCAATAAGTTCTTTGTCATGTTGTTCTTGTTCAGCATTATTGACAAATTGCATAGCTTTGCAATTTTCACAATTTGTATGTTTAGTTGATTTTTCTATGCTTGATTCAATTTTTTTGTCTATATTCAATATATACATAGCTTGTGTGACAGCTAGCAATTGAATGCATTCTGTCATTTTTTGGATTTTCTACTCAGGTGTAATACCATTTGTAGCCATAGTTGAGATATTCAATAATCTCAAATATGTACGTTTGTACTCATCAGACAAATCAGAATTTATTATGTAGTTTTTTGCTAATTCTGCATCATCAAGCATCACTTTTGTAGTTGGCATAAGTCAAAATTTTGTTAAGTTAAAGTTAAGTTATGTTTATTTACTTTTTAAAAATGAAAAATATGCTACATGAATGTAGCATAAAATGCACTTAAAAAATAAATTAGTGATGCTTTAAATATTTCACTTCACGTTCTAATAAGACAAATATTTAATGTTTTAAATACATTCATCAGCAAGACATTGAGAAAGAATCTTTTCAATATCTTCATCAGACATTCCAAGCAATTCTTTTATTGTTTTGAGACCAGCAGAAAACTGAGCATTATCTTCAGAAACAACCTGGGCTAGCAAAAACGCATCCCACAAATCATTTTCTTCAAGCCATGCTTTTATCTTATCCCAATATCCTAACTGTTTTATTGCACAGAAAAGTTTGAACTTTGAAAAAACTCTAGTTCCCTGTTCAGTGATCGTAAGAATATCACCGTTTATTCCTGCTACTGTCCTTGTTGTCATGTTAATTTCCTTTTTAAAAATATATATTTATTTACTTTACAAAAAAATTGACGAGAAAGATGCCACGTCTTCAGCGTGGCATAGAGTTCACTTTTTTAAATTTTCCAAAGAAATTTTTCATTTTTCAATTTGAAAATATTTGAAAACTCTCTTCTGATGGCTCTCAACCATCCACGTCTAGATTGCATAGAAAGGATCGCTTTTTCATTTCCTTCTTTTGCTTTTTTGAAATCTTTCAATGTTCTTTTCCAATTTCCTTTGAACAATTTTGTTTGTTTGTCTGAAATCTGAAATCCACAAAATTTGATTGCTCTTGCTTTGACTGGAGCAATTTGCCAATCACCTTTCATTTTGCATTTCACGTTTTTAAGCCAAACATGAGCTTCTTCAATCGCTTTTTTCAAAGGTTTTTTATATTTGGAAAGAACTATCCAATTGTCCATGTAGACATAAGCTTTTGAAATGTTTTTGATGTTTCTTATCTTGAAATACAATGGAACTAAATACAAGTTAGCTAAATGATGGGAAAATGGATATCCAATAGACAAACCTTCTTCTGATGAGTCAACTATGATTTGGAACATATCAAGAATTTTTTGATCTTTGAAAATCCTTTTGAGATTTTCCATCACTATTTCATGATCTACATGCTGATAGAAATGTCTTATGTCAAAATATAGAAAATATTTTGCATCCTTATCAATGTTTTGATGGACAAACCTTTCCAATTTCTTTGCTGCTAAATGTCCTCCAAATCCTTTTCTGCATGCAAATGATTGTGAATGGATTCGACTGTTCACATAAGGTTCACAAATCCTCCAAAGAGCAATTTGCGCAATACAAGATTCATATGAAGGAATTTGAAGCTTTCTTTCTTTTCCATATTCTACTATTGTCTTTTTCTTTGGAATTCCTATCAGATTTTTGAAATCATTTTGCATTCGGTTTTTGATTTCCCATGCTAAACGATAGTCAATTCCTCTTCTTTTGTGAATTGGACGTTTCTGATCATGTTCAGCCATTGCTGCTACTATGTTGTCATAGTCAACGACTTTTTCATATACATATCCAATTCTTTTCATTTAAATTCCTTTTTTGTGCTAGCTCTTTTCGAAATTGTTTTTCAAACCCTACTAACAGCTTGTTTAAGCACTTTTTTCACCGCGCAATATTTCTGTGAAATATTTCGATAGACGCTTTGTGTGGTGTGGATATGGTTCAGACGTAGAGCAGAAAGAAAAAATCTTGTCAAATTATGAAGGAAAGGACGGGCGCGGCAATTGTAGCCGTTGACGTTAGTGAGATCATTGTTGGAATCAACATAGAAAGCGCCACTGTTAGAAGAATTATAACGGTTGGCGTTAAGCCTAACGAGCCACTCTGTCTACTATCTCATCTATCTTTTATCCCCATTAAACAGTTAAACTTTGTTTTTAATTAAAAACTATCTAGTTGAAATACTCAAAATTTAAATTTGTCAAACTTTATTTTTTATTTTTAAGTGACCCGAGGACCACTCGGTCCTCGGGATTATGGACATGACGTTCGTTCGTCACTCACGTCATGAAACGACCCTAAGGAAAGGACGGGCGCGGCAATTGTAGCCGTGGACGTTAGTGAGATCAAGGTTGGAATGAACAGAGAAAGCGCCACTGTAAGAAGAATGATAACGGTAGGCGTAAAGCCTAACGAGCCAATAGTTCCGTAAAGTAAGTGTTTCATTTACAACAATTGTGAAATGTGTTGCATCCCAAGCAAGTGGTGTAGAACTAGTTCCTTTATGCTCAACTGTGCATTTATAAAGTTTTCCTTCATAAATAACATATGTTCCAACTGAATATGATGATTTGTCTGAGAATGTACCTATATTACTATCGTAATCAGCTGTCCAAGCATAATCGCAACCACCAATATTCAAATTAGCTTGATCTTGGTTTTCACCTGGTAGATAAACATCTCTCAAAACAGATGATGAATCAACTCCAGCTCTATACAACCAACCATCAGTAATTTTTTCCGGAAATGCGACTTCGCGATATCCAGCAGCTTTTAATTTAGCTTCATATGACTTATTGTCTTCTGAATTTGCATAGAGTTCATATTGATTGTCAGTTGCACCAGGTTCAACATCAGCTGGATCTTGAGCAAACAAATAATTGCCAGATCTTGTTATTGTGACTTTTCCATCAGCATCTGTCGTATATATTGTTCGATTTACATTTGTGAGATCTTCCCAATACCATTCATAGCAAGACCAAATAGCATCTTCAACTCCCAAGAAAACAATTGAATTCTTAGTTGATCTTGTATTGATTGCACCTGACATCTTTCCGACATTCACAATGAAATCAGTGTCACCATTTGTAGTTCCACGATCACTATTACATATTCCAGGGAATATATTCTGTGAAAAATCATTTGAATTTGCTGCACCTTGGACATTAACTCCAAAATACAAATATGCCATCCATTGGATAAATGATATTTCAGCGGTTCCTGCTACACCCCAAGTCCTGTTTGTAAAATCAGGATTGATTGTTATAGGATCTTCACCATCAAATGTCAATGTAGATGTGACTTTGTTCAATCTTCTGCAAACAGCCAATGTATCAGATCTTGATCCAGGAACATAGTCAACACCATTTCCAGCTTTCCACTGAGGAGCAGAAACTTTCTGACCATCAATAGTTATGTCAGTTACGTTTCCGATTGGGTATCTTGCAATATAACCATATTTGCATGTTTTTGTTGCATATGATCCATCAGCCTGTCTAATATAGGTTTCAAACAATGGATGAAGATGATAAGTTCCATCTACATTCGAGTTTGCATACCATTTGACAACACACTCGACATTATTGTCTTTCAATGTACCATCATCATTCTCGATTGGCATATTGAGTGTTTCTTTTGTTGTCTTCACCCAAAGCTGATCGTAGCGAACCATCTTGTTGTCACCAACAGTTGTAGTTCCATCTGTATATGACATTGTTCCAATCTTTATGTTCTTGATTGCATTTAGACGATCGTCAAGTGAAATCCAACTCGTCGTATCTGTATCTGAGATTATTCTTTCGACAGGAGTTCCAGCTGTACCGTCATTATTCTTAGGAACATCCCATATGGAAACTCGTGTATAGGATTCATCAATCCATTTTTCCTGGTTTTTTGTCCAATGTCCAAAATGGATTTTTGTTCCGCTTGCAGTTGTGACTTTTATTCCCAAATAAGAATTTCCAGCTTTAAGACGTTGATCTTTGTCATTTTCTGGATCTTTGGAATAAGGCTGGGCACGAAAAACTTCTACATTTTCACCAGCAATCTTTATTGAATTCACGTTTACTGTCTCAGAAGCACCGGCAGACAGATAGATTTCTTTCGGTAGACATGCATAAGCAGTTGTTTTTGACGATCCAAATTTAACAGCGACAGTAGAAGGATTGACCAAAGCTGCGTTGTTTATCTGGACTTTGAAGACACACGCAAAATCATTCAATGATGTGATAGCTGCTGTATATGGAGTATCTACACCTGGAACAGTCAGAATGACCTGAGCATCTTTCAAGATTTCAGATATTTCTGTAGTGTCTGTTGGAACATCGAATGTCTGATTTTTCCAATTCAAACGTACTGTGACATTTGCAGTAGGTATACTAGCAGATGATTGCAGATCTTCAATATGCTTGAGCAAATCATCGATTTTCTTGTTTGTTTCTTCTTGATCAGCTTTTGTCGGCAAATAAATTTTTGTAGCCATTTGTTTTATCCTTTTTTTAAATTATACTTCGATGTATTCATAGAATGCATAAAGCGAATTTGGAGCTTCTGCGAATATGCCATGAATCAAGTTGATTTTACCAGCGGCCTGAGACAATCTTTTGTAATCAGACACATCTAGATGCTGAGCTGACAACGCTGCACTTATGTCAGCATTGTCTTGGACAGCTTTGTTAACATTATCAATTAAAGTAGCCATTATACGATACCTCCAAGTATTTCATTTGCTTTTCCAACAGTAGTTGAAAGTTCTTCGATTTTAGTCTCAGCAGTTTTCAGACGTTCAGTGAGAGCAGAAATCTGTTTATCATAATCAGTTTTAAGATTTGTAGACAAAGTATTGAGATTCTTTGTGAAACTGTCATTTAGTTCTTTTCTAAGATCTGAAATCTTTTTGTCGAAATCTGTTTCAGATGACAGCAATTTAGTATCAACATAATTCTTTGTTGCAGCATCAGATGCATCAACAGGTTCAGCTACATTTTTGACTTGCTCATCATAAGCATTTATATAGTCAGATGAAACAAAATAAAGTTCATTTGACAAAATTTCATTGTTTTGAACTTTTTTATAGAAATCATCCTGATTTATATGAAATGCAGAAAGTGTATTTGTTTTTATTCCATCTATGGAAATCTTATTGTCAATAGCTGTTGACAATGTTGAATCTGCAGATATTCTATTTGAAATTTCTGAGCTAAGTTCAGCTTTTGTAGCATAGAGACTTTCATCACCAAGTTCAACCCAACTTGATGTTTGTCCAGCTTTATCACCAATATAGACATATTCTTTTGATGTACTGATGATTATTGCTACATCACCTTTTATTGCTTTTGGAAATGTTCTTATAAGACTAGCTTTTGCATCTTCATTTTCATTCAATGTAGCAGCACCAATGAAATGCATTGCGCCAGCTAGACTTGCAATATCTTTTTTTGTCACAACTGGATTTTCTTTATTAGCAGCAGATAAACCAATTTCATTACTTAATGCTTCAAATACTGATGCTGACAAATAAGTATTAACTACTGTATTGCTAAGATTAGTATCTGCATCACTAATAAGTTCTTTTAATGTCTTGAATACAGCTTTACCATCAACAGTAGATCTAACAACAATTGAATCTAAACCATCATGTTTATTAGAATTAACGATAAATGCATAGCTTAGTTTCTATATTTCAGCATCACTTGTAGGATTAATGCCATGTTTGCTGACTAGATATGCACCATTTTCATTTTTTCCTTGATAAACTGGAGCAAATACAAATGATCTTTCTATGTTTCCAACATATGCTTCACCACCAAATAACATAGTATGTTTAGCATTATTATATAATTGATAACCAAATGTGAATGATGTGTCTCCATTGGTTGTATTATCGCAACCACCAACAAATGAATGTACTGCATTTTCATTTGCTACAGTATTCCATCCTTCAGTGTGCGAAGCTTTAGCTAGTGCTTTTGTCATTCCACCTTCTGAATGTGAAAAATATCCTTTAGCTTGAGTGTAATATCCTTCGGCATGTGAATTATTTGACATTGCTGCACTGCCAACACCTTCAGCATGTGCACTTCCAACTGCTGTGGTTTGAGCGCCTTCTGCATGTGCTCCAATTCCACTTGCTTTAGTAAGATATCCGGTAGCCAATGCGCCAGGTCCAGATGCACTACAACCAACTCCAATTGCATTTGATGTTCCTACATTGACAACAGTATTTCCAAATGTTGGATAGTTGATAAAGAATAATGCATTCATGTTCTGAAGAGTCAAATCTGAATCAAACCAAGATCTAAATGTTTCTTCAGTTACATCTTTCAGGGATTTCCATTCATTTTCACCAAAATAATTTCTGTTTATGGAAGCCCAATTGTCCTCATCGATATCAGTTATATATCCAAACTGATAATTGTTTGTCGATCCTAGATAAAGATTGAACCAATATTTTCCTGTGTTTTCTTTATAACTTTCACTTTTAACCAAAGTCTTCAGTTCGGTTAAGTCACCATCTAATTTGATTTTAAGAGTATCAGTATTGTTTACTTTTTCTACTTTCAGTCCAATTACATGGAAACCTTTACTTCCAATAGTATTTTTGACAATACCAGTCTTTCCATTGACTTCATTGAGGAATGCTTTGCCAATTGATGAACCATTTTTAGAATATATGTTAGAATGACCATTTGGAGTTGCGTTCAAAACACCATTGATTTCAACTATTCCATTATCAGACAAAATTATTTCATCAAGCTCTCTATTAGCATCAATGACATATGATTTGACAATGTCATTTTCATATACTGTTATGATTTGTCCAATATAAGCTGAACCACCTAGTTTTCTAGAATCTTGTGGATTTTTCTTGTCATCAAGTCCTTTAGCATAAGCTTTGGCATCATCTAGACTAGAAAATAGCATTGTTCTGTCTAATGGAAATGCATTTGTTCGCTAGAACGGCATTGCCCAGTCTAGTTTTACAAAATTTGATTCTTCTTCATAACTTGCCATAAATTTATTTTCCTTTTTTTAAAATTAAGCATTAGTCACTGTGACTTTATATTTGTTTTTACCTAGAGCTGTAGCAGGTGTATATGTATACACTTTATAGTCAATTGCATTATATCCATTTGCACCTTCAACTTTTACAATAACTGGTTTATTGAATTTACCAAAAATATCAGTTCCAAATGCCTCAGTATCATACACATTAGTTATCTTTTTAGTTGAAGGAACTGCAATAATAACTTGTTTTGCACCTTCAATAATATTGACAGAATTAATTGTCTTATTCTGTGTTTTTTCTCCAGTCAATGCTCTGATATTCTAACTATTCAATTCAACAGGTGAAACATATGAACCATAGAACATTTTACGGAATCCAATAGTTTTATTTGATGTAGATGTCTTAGAACTAGCTGGAATATGAACTGATGTAGTTTCATTTTTATTGTTCTTAGCATTTGCACCATCATTATATGTAGCTTTTACGTTAAATACAACTGATGTTGAATCTTCAATGGTTATTTCACCAAATTTACCTGATGCACTAGTTAATGTAGATAATGTTTTGTCATTATTTTTCAGTTCAACACTATATACAGGTGTTAATCCAGGTTTTATTTGGACAATTTTTTCATTTGAATCAATTGTGTCTTTTATTCTGAATTGAGTATATTCACCTTCATCAAAACTTACTGTATATGAAGGTATGAGTTTTGTTCCAACTTCATATTCACCAGAAGTTGCTTGTGTAAATTTGACAGAAGGTTGTCTAGTTATTTCAGGAAGAAGTGTTTTATCTAGAATATCTGAAAATATTTTCTAGATAGATGTGCCTTTTTCATAACCAGTTGTAATAGTAAGGTTTTTGTCTTTGTTTATGTTGCCAATTTGTGTGTAGTTTCCACTGAAAGCAATTGTCTTAGATGTTATGACTTTGTCTGCATCAACATTTCCAGTGCAAGCTATCCATTTTTCACCATCATACACATAAGCTGAATTGACATCTTTGTTTTCAATACTAGAAACAATCAAAACATCACTTCTTTTTGGATTTTCTGGAAGACCATCTTCTTTTGTAAGATCAGAAAATATTTTATCAGATGAAAGATGATATATATCAGCTATATTTGATTCAATTATGTCTGTCAATTCACGATAACTAGACAATTCAGATGATATGCTATCATTGTCATTTTTCCAGTATACCTTTATGTTATCAAATGTATTTGTGCCTTTGAAATAATTGTCACCTGATATTGTATGGCCAATTTTTTCTATTTTATCACCATTCTTGTCAATGCCAATATAATATTTAGCAGATTCATTGTTGTTTCCTGAAAGCCATGGTGAATTCAAATAAGATTCTATTTTAGCTTGATATGCCTCATAGAAATGTGCTCCAGCTAATACTTGGACTGTATCAGAATTTAGATCTGACAAATCAACAGAACTTAAATCTTTGTTAGAAGAAACTAAAATGTAGTCATTATGTGAAAGTCTAAGTTTATGTTGTTTGTCATCTTTGTCAGTATATATGAAATCATAGAATGCATCAGCTGCATACAATGGATCATTTAATTTGATTTTGTCTGTTTCAACAAATTCAATTTTGTATATATTTCCACTCTTTATTGGAGTTTCATTTCCAGCATTGAAATATTTGAAAAATGAAGTCAAATTGTCATCTGACAAACCAGTTGGAGTTCCATTGCTGTATGTCTTCTTCCAATCTGGATCATATTTGTTGAAACGTAAAACACCTTTGTAATTGACTAATTTCTTTATTTTTTCATTTATTATGTCAATGTTTGAACTTAATGTTGGAATATCACCACTTAAACCACTTAATTTATTTGCATAATTCTGAAGTATGTCAATATGTTCTATATTTTTATCAACTGCTTCTTTTAAGTTGTTATGAGCAGTTGAAAGATCACTTACATTGTGATTTATTTTTGATATATCATTGTTAAGATTTGTAGTGCTTAGTTCAAGAGCAGCATTTAAGCTTTGAAGTTTTTCACTAAAATCTTTATTTATTGTTGAAATACCATTATTAAGTGTTTCAATATTTTCAACATTTTCAGTTACTTTATCTACTAATTTATTGTGTTTGCTTGAAAGATCATCTATTTTTTTATTTGTATCTGTATTATTTAAATCAATTTTATCACTTAAAAATGAAATATTAGTACTAATTGTATCTATTATTCCATTATCACGTGATAATTCTTTTTTATAGTCTTCAAGACTTGTTATTCTTGAATTAATACCAGAAATTGTTTCAGTAGATAAATTATTAACAGTATTTAAAACTGATGATAAATCTCCAGTAATTTTATCATAATCTTTTACTGAAATCTAAAAACTGCTACTTATATTTGTTATATCTATACCTGTGCCTTCTGTATAAACTTTAGCTAATGAACTAATTGGAATTTTAGTTGGCACAGCATGACCTTCATTATCTTTCCAATATATTATTAGTACTTCATTAGTAAATTCTACATGATCTACAATTCTGTCTTTAACAAACTCTGTTGTATCAATAGATAAGTTTCTAGAATTTTTATTATTATTTGCAACTGAAAGCCATATAATATGTGTATCTGAATTATATTTAAATCCAAGTGTGTCAATTTGTATAGAATCAGATAAATCAGTTGAAAGCTTGTTTGAAAGATCAGATACTTTAGTGTCTGTTGATAAGTTTAAACTTGTGCTTATTGTTGAAAGAGTATCATGTATTTTGTTATTTAAAGTATTGATTGAAATATTGACATCAGATGAAATGATATCAGACAAAGATCTGTCACCAATATAAAAACTATTTATTCCATCTTTTGTATTGATGCTAAATGAACCTGGAGTCTTTGATGTATATGGATCATTATTTTCTTCTTTTCCATTCCAAATAAATGAATTTGATTGAGTTGCTGAAATATTTCTTCCAAGAGCAACTATGTTTTCAATATCTTTGTCTTTTTCAATTGAAATGTCTTTGCCTTGAATCAAATTTTCTTTGACACTCAAATCTTTTTCAATATTTATGAAACTTATAGTGTCACCAGACAAATGCACATATTTTTCATTTACAGTTGAAAGTATATCATCTTTAGTTGATAATATGTCGTTTTCAATTAAAGATGATGTAGAACTTATTATAGATGTAATATCATTAGAAATTTTATTGTCAGCTGACAATCTATTTGATATTTCTACTGACAACTCACTTTCTAGCTATGCAGATACTGCTGATATATTGTCAGAAAGATCTTTTATGTCGTTTTCAATTAAAGATGATGTAGAACTTATTATAGATGTAATATCATTAGAAATTTTATTGTCAGCTGACAATCTATTTGATATTTCTACTGACAACTCACTTTCTAGCTATGCAGATACTGCTGATATATTGTCAGAAAGATCTTTTTTGACACTACTTAATAAAGTCAAAGATGGAATAGGATTAAGTGTTGAAACTTCAACATCAGTCAAAGATGAAGCAATATTTTTGTCATTTAAAAAATATATCTTAGTTTTGTCAGATTTTGTGTATTTCATATTACTACTTACTTTTCTCAAAATTGTTTAGCTTAAATTATTAGTTTTAGTCTATTTTTTCAAGCACTAATGTTCCACTTAAATATAGCAATCTGTATTTTTCATGCATAAGTTCAGCATTAGGAATTATCAATGCATCATATACATCTTCTGGATGTTCTTTGTCAATGCCATATTCAACAGAAGAAACTTGTGTGAATGTTTTATGGTAATGATTGCTTAAATCTGCACTTAAAGCACTGACCTATGCAGATAAACCAGTGTCACTTTTATATATGTCATTTGATATAGAACTTATGTCACTGTCATTAGACAATATCTAATTTTGCAGATTGTTGACTGAAACATCAACATAATTCTTAGTTGCTAATGTTTTGTTGAATAAATCATTTGAAACAACAGTTGATGGAGCATTTGAATTCAATGCTGAGACAACATACAATTCATTTGCATCAGATGAAATGTTACTGCTAAGTATTCCTTCAAAATTTGATTGATCTAGATAAGTAGTTGAAAGACTTTCAACTGAAATTCCATTAATGTAGAGTTTTTTGTCAATTGCATTTGAAAGATAATCATCTGATGATATTCTTGCTGATGTTTCATCAGACAATGCAACTGACAAATCTGAAGATATACTGCTAAGTGTACTTAAGAAATTGATTGAAAGTTCAGTACTGACACTACATATTACTGATGACAAATAATCAATCTTAGAATAAATGTCATTTAGTTTTTCATGATCTATTGTATCATTCAAATCTGTTATCAAGTATTTGTTGTTCTAGATTTCATTGACCATGAATGTTGTCCATGCTGAAACTTCACTAACTGGACATGCATGTACTGTTACTTCATGTTGTTTATTGTAGAAAATGTTGTTTGACAAACTATTTCCATTTTCATCTATAAATTCAATATTGACATCTTTTGATTCAAGACTATTGAGTTTGATTGTTATGAAAAATTCTCTTGAAATATAGTTGTCTTTAGCTGCTTTTGAAGGAATTATGAATTTAAATGAATCAACATTTTCTTGTTCAACATCTAAAACATATTCATTTATGTCATTTGTTTCTGGTTTCTCAGAAATTTTAGCTTCAAAATCAATACCAGACCATTTTGGATAATATGTTATATTGCTTGTGTCTATCTCAGTAGTGTATATTTCTTTATACCAATAATTAGAGTCATTTTCATTATCATTATATATAATTGGCTTTATTTTTGATATGTCATCATTGAATTCATATGTGATTATGCCATTGTTGATGCTTGCATCTTCATTTGAATCATATGATGTTATCATTATTGCAAGAGAGCTCTTGTTTTCAGATACATTCAAATTGATATTTAATGTATTTCCTTTGTCATCATGTATTTCATTTGTCCATTTAGTTTCATTTTCTGTTTTATGCAAAGGATAAATATGTTTGAAATTATCAACATCAACAAGTGTTGTTATATCTACACTAATTACATCAATTGTCGACAAATCATTCAATGATGATATAGGTTTATTGTAAGCATTTGGAATAATTGTGCAACGTGAAGATATATTGCCATCTGATGTCACACCAGAAAGTTGATATGCATATATTTTTTTGCAATCATAAGCAGTTAATTTAACTTTAGGAGGATTGAAATCTGCTTTTAGCCATATTTCAGTATTGTCAGAATATGTTGACAATTTGTCTGACAATGACTCATTATTCAATTTTATGTCATTTTTATGTACTGGCAATGGCTTGTCAAAGTTTATGTTGACTGTTAATCCAGATAGTATTTTATTATTATCATCAATTTTCTAATATTCAAGTTCATCTTTGTAGATGTATCCAAACTGTTCACTATCATCTTTATTTATTAAATTATATGCATCTCTTTCAACATAATTCTTAGTTAATGTCAATATATTATCTGATAATGATATCTTATATCCATTTTGTGTCCATGGCTTAGAATCATTATTTATGACAATAATATCTTTAAACTGATTAAAACATGTCAAAACATCAATATTAGTATCAATATTTAGTTTTCCAGATTCAATACATTTAGATTTTTCATCAATTTTAAAATCAGTAATTCTACCAATAATTACATTATCAAATAAAACGTTATACCATTTGTAGTCAGATACTACTTTTAATTGCAATTTATCGCCATCAGCTGTTTTTCCAACTTTATAATAATTTCGAGTATAAACAAAAGCATCATCACTTAGTGTATAAGTTTTATCTTCTTCAAAAGCATAATCAAGTGGTAAGAATTTAATGTCATTATATGGCTTAAAAACAACTGGATTTAATGATTCATTAGATGAAATCAAACCAATTTCATAATGTGTATTGCTAGCTGTATCATAATAAGTAACACGAGCTGTTGGAATATCTAGATTGAATACATTTACAGCATAATCTTGAAGTTTATATGGATAAGTGTTTTTGTATTCATTTATAGCATAATGTCTGTCTCTAGTTATTCTTGATATATAGTCAGTTGACAATGCATTGAATATTTCAGTATTTGATGTTGAAAGATCTTTCAAATCAGACAATATTTTCTTATCAGCTGAAATATAATCATTTGAAAGATCATTAAGAGCTCTTCTAAACTATTTATGTTCTCCACTATTGAATTCAATTGAAGACAAAAACAGATTACTTAAATTTGATAAATCATCAGATAAACCATCAATATTTTCATTAATGCTACTGATTGCTTCATTGTCAACTGCACTTAATTTATTGCTTAAATCATTTAAATTGTTGCTTAATGCTGATATATTAGCAATACTATTTATTTTTGAATCTAACTTGTCATAATTATCAGATAATGTTTCAACTGTATTGCCAATTTTAATTATATCAACATCTCCAACTTTTACTTCACCTGAAAGAGTTGCATTGCATATAGTTACATTTGAAATATTGCCTCCATTTATTACAATGTCTTCAGCTGAAATATTTCCTTTCAATGTTCCCCAATATTCATTTTCTTCATTTAAAAGTCTGACTTTCTAGGGAGTTATTCTGCTATGATAATCTACATTGATGTTTTCTTTTACTCTATTGTGAAAATCTGTATAAGTTGCCATTATGATAAACCTTTTAAAATCTATTTTTATTTACTTTTTTTGAAAAATATTTTTGTACATTATATTTTAATGATACAAATAGATTCAAAATATGATATTATTCTTACATATTCTCCAATAATAGAAATTACTGGACATATATTTGAATGTTTTGATTATTATCTTTTTTTAAAACAATATTGTAAAGTTGGAATATTGTTTTTTTGTGGATTAAAAAAGGAAAAACTAAAAATTGCATTTGAATCAAAATACAATGTATTGTTTTCTGATATTGAAAATGATTTCATATAGTTGAATAATTTTAAGCCAAATAGTGAAAAATAGATAATTTCATTTGGAAAAAACACAACAGTTATTTTAACAGATGGAAATATTAAATCTTTAGATTATTACAATATAATTTTAGCTACAAACAAACTATATGGATTTTTATGTGAATATGATGATTTTCATAAAATAAAATCAAATAATCATATTACATATTTACAAGATTATAGAATATATGGAAAAAACAAATATTTTAAATCTATAGATTATGTAAAAAAAATTCCATTTAAATTCTATAAAAAATGCAATCGTATACAAAAAAATATTGGAATGATTTATATGACATATGTCTGCAGGAAGGTAACTCCAGACATAATTGTTAAATATCATAAAATGTCAGGTTGTGAAAAAACATTGCTTATTGTTCCATATAAATTGCCAGAATATGACAATTTGCAAAATATAACACAAATTGAAGCACCAGTTGATGATTTTTTCAATTAGTTTGATACATATATTTATACACCTGTAAACAGAAAATTTGATTGCAGTCCAAGACTTGTTACTGAATGTTTTATGCAAGGAAAAAAGGTATTCAAACAATTAGATTATTATGATATTGGTCTTGAAACTAGATACAATGATTGCATAACTGATATCAATAAATTGAATTTAACTGACAATGATGAAATTTTGAAGTTAAAAAAAAATAATAAATCATATAAATTTATATGAAAGTTGTATAACTACAAAAAATTTTAACATTGTATTTTAAAAATAAATCAATAAAAAATAATTTTAGCTAAATTTAAACAATTTTTAAAACTATTAATTTCAATAATTTGTATATCTTTTGGAATATAAATTATTTTAAGTGATATACAATTTATAAAACTTTGACTACGTATATATTTTGTATTTTTTAAAAATATAGTTTCAAGACTTATACAATTCTAAAATGTACAATTTGAAATTTCAATTGTATCTAAAATAATTGTTTTTAAATTTAAACAATATTTAAATTTACCACAATGTTTTTTTTTATCATTTTTATATATAATTATATATTTATTTTTTATAGTCAAACAACGTGAAAAATTCTTATTTGTAGCATTTATTTTTATTTTAAAATTATCAAATTTTAAAATTTTAATAATAATATCAATAATATTATTAATATAAATTAAATTTAATAACTAAATATATTTAATATTATCTAATATTTGCTATTTAATTTTAGAATTAGATTTAAATACTTTTTGTTTTTTTAAAATAAATAAAATAAAATTTATAAAAATCATACAATAAATTTAAATATAAGGTGAACTCTATGCCATGTTGAAGATATGACATCTTCTTGTTTCATCGTTCAGACTTACCAATGACACTACCAGTGCCATTGACAGAGGTCTTGAACTCCACAAGTGTGATTTTCCGATGTTCTGTCGGTACAAAATTATATTTCTTGAAAACAAGATTCTTGATGAACAGCATGTTCTTAGCTGAATGAATGTCTCTGTCTTCTTGATAACCACACTCACAAATATAAGTTCTTTCATTTAATCTTATATTATGTTTTCTTAGACATTTTGGACATAGTTTTGTTGTTGGAATCCATTTATCAAGAATAATTGTCTAAGGAAGTCGTCTTAGTTTAGCTTTCACTAAACCTAGACAGCTGTGTTGAACCTGTTTTCCAAACAAACTTTTACGCCAATTTGATATTTGTTCATCTTGCATTACAATAGTTTTATATTTCTTTAGTTTTGAAACTATCTTGTTTGCTTTGTCTTGTTTTCTGTTTGAGAGCTTCTGGTACTCTCTTTAGATAGACCTGATTGTTTTGTATCTGTTGTTTGATTCTTTTACTTTTCGAAACATTTCTCTTTGAAGTTTCTTCAAGCGTTCACTTTCTTCAATAGATACATCAAGTTTCTCACCTTCTGATGTTGTTATGTTCGTCTTAATACCAAAATCAAGACCTATTTCCTTTCCATTCTTTTGTTTTTCTTTAAAATTCTCTTTGTTTATATATGCAGTTACTTTCAGGTAGTATCCATCTGGTTTTCTAACTAGATTTGCGTTTGCAAGCTCATCAGCTATCTGAAGTTGGTTTCCTATTTTTAAAAGAATTTTTCCTGAAATTCCCTAGATTTTGACTTTATTGAAAGATTTGAAAGAATATTGCTAATTATACTATCTCAATGGAATGCAATTGAGTTCACTTTTGAATTTAAGATTTCCATGTTTTTGAAGACCATTTTTGATAAGTCTTTTGATTGTCATTTCATTTGAAATCATTCTTGCTTGGATTGCCTGTTTCTAAGCAGCTGAAATATATTCGAGTCTTGAATTGATTTTCTGATGTTCTTTGTTGAAATGTTCAACTTCTTTGACTTGACAAGCGTTGATTTCTCTAAGTTCTTTTTCCTTGTGAAGATTCAAAAGATGATTGTAAAACCATTTTCCTTCAACAAAAAGCATTTCTAATTCTTCTTTTTGTTTCTTATTCAGTCTCTTTTCAACTATTTTGCATTCAAAAACCTTGACAATTTGCATAGTTCTTTTAAGACGAGTATTTTGAATACTTTCTTTTATTTTGTTCTTTTTCTCATTAGAACATACAGATCTATTGTCAGTTTTATCATCTATTTTTTTTGTCATCTATATCTATTTACTTTTAAAAATTATGTTTTTATACTTAATTTTTTATTTTAACTATATCTAGTTACTTTTTTCAAAAAAGTAAATATATTTGCTTTTTCGCAATTCACATGCCACACTGAAGACGTTGCAGCTATCTTGTGAGTTTATGTATATGTACATGTTTAAAATATGGAGTATATGGAATATTTAAAGTCATTCTACCAGTAATAATATCTGTACTAATAAATCTACAATTAAAATTATTTAATATATTGATTTTATATGCATAATCATATATGCCTTCTTCATAATAGTAATCATCATTATTATATAAATAATTTAAATTAAAAAAATTATTATATTCTTTACAATCTATTAAATTAACTAATTTCTAAAAAATGTTTTGTTTTAAATAATTAATAATAAAATAAGTATTAAATGTATATATTTTATTATTATCATTTTTAATAAAACGATTAAGAAGATTTGGTTCTCCAGTATTAAATTTATATGTATCATAAATATAGTTTAAACTATAATAAGTTAATACTGTTTTATTATTAAATAACTATAATGGAAGTGATTTTAATAACTACATATCTAAATCAATATATATTGAATAATCATATATATTTTGATATTGTTTTTCAAATAAATATTGACAATATAATGTATTTAAACATAATTTATTTGATATAAATGAATACTATTTTATTTTTAAAAATTTATTATTTTTTAAAAAATTAATAGTATATAATCTAAGTTTAGTATTTTTCTATATATATACATATATATCAATATTAGATATATTTATATTTTTTTTCCAATATTTAATACATTTAATAAACTCATATTCATATAATTTTTTTTCATTATATTTATTTGAGTCTAAACATAATATTAATGCGCTTTTAAACATTTTATTTTTTAAAAATTAATTTTTTTCTTACATCAAATACACATGGACAATATTTAACTTCACAAAATATTTTTTTATTAAATTTAATTTTTAAAATATTATCTGAATATAAATTTCCAAGTTTTATCTTATTTTTATAACCATCACATGGACATATATCACCATTAAAATATATAAAACAAAAATCCGTTCCTACATAACATAACCATCTTGTAAAAATTTTATTTTCATCATTTGTTATAAAATAATGTTGATTTACAATTTCAGTAGATTTATCATTAAAAACTAATTTAATATGTGTTTTATCTTTTATAAACTATAAACGTTTTTTATATTCAATTAAATCATTAACAGTGTATTTTAATGTACAATATCTTTTATTATCTTCTATTAATGGAAAATTTAATTCTTTAATATCATTATAATTATTTTTAATATAATCAAATATATTTAATGCACTATTTATATTATTATGTTCATATATAATAGATACTATTATATTATGCTATATATATATATTTGGAATTAAATCAAATTTATCTTTAAAATTTTTATTTAATGAATGCCATGATAATATCAATGAAATACGAGAATCAATACTTAATAATGTTTTATAAAAATCAATATCTTTCGAAAAATTAGTATATATTGTCATATAAATATTATTTAATTTCGAAATTTTTTGGCAAAAATCTAATAAATCTGGATGTAATGTTGGTTCTCCGCCTATAAGTTCTAACCAAATATAATCTTTTTTATGTATATCAATCAAAATATTTTTAATAAAAAAATATAATTTATTAAGATCTAATTTTATATTAGTTCTTGGAAAATCATTATAACAATACTCACAATTATAATTACAACTATCAATTATATATACAAGTAATTTAAAACTATTTTTATAAGAATACAAATCAGTATTATATGTTTCAATTTTATATTTCATTATTTTCTAGATATTTTTATATTTGTATTAAAAACTATATAATCTAAATGTTTAGTATTTAATAACATATTTATAGCATCATTAATAGTTTCAACAATTGGTTCATTTCTTCTATTAAATGATGTATTTATTAAACATGGTATCTATGTTTTATAATAAAATTTTTCTATTAAATTATATATTTTAATATTTATTTCTTTTGTTAAATACTATGGTCTACTTGTATTGTCTATATGACAAACTGCGCATAATTTCTTTCTATATTCTTTTTTAATTATTAGTGTACGAAGCATAAAATTTGTCATATCAATTTTATTTCCATCAAATATATTAAAGAAAAATTTATCTAATACAACTGGTGCTAATGGACGGTATATTTCTCTATTTTTTATGTTATTATTTATTATATATAAATTCTATCTATTTGATGGATTTGCAATAATAGATCTATGACATAATGCACGTGGACCAATTTCAGATTCATCCTAAAACCATCCAATTATTTTATTATTTATTAAATCATTTATTATATCATCATATGTACAATTTGATATTTGTATTTTATTTAAAAATAATTTTGATATATTTAAAATATTATATTTTTCTCCAAAATATGCATTTTTTATATTTTTCATGTAAATATTATAATTATTTAAATGTGCAACATATAATGCACAACCTATTGCAATACCATTATCACCTGGAGTCGGACAACAATAAACATTATTAAATATATTTGACTAAATTATATTTTCATTTGAAATGCAATTCTAAATTGTTCCACCACTTAATATTAAATTAGTTTCATTTGTTAATTTTTTAGTTATTTTTACTAAAGATAACATACTATCATTAAGTATTTTTTGTATAGTTGCTGCAAAATTTTGATAATATATAATATTATTTGAATTTGTATTTTTACAAAATGGATATAATAATTTTAAAAACTATATAATTTTAAAAACTGATAACTAATACTATTTATTATTACCATAAACGTTATATATAATTTTTAAATCAATATCTTTTTTAATATAATTAAATAATTTAGAAATGTTTTGTATATTTTGTGTATTTATATATGAATATTCATATTTTTGATTAATATGAAAAATATCATTAGTACTAATAAAATATGGTTCAATATTCTATGGAATACCAAATGCAGCTAAACCCATTATTTTTCCACAACTATTTTCATCATAACCACAAAATATAGCAGCTAATTCATATAAAAAACCTAAACTTTCATTTATACTATATGTTTTTAATATTTTAATATTGTTTTTATACATTTTTGCAATTGTAATAGCATTATTATTTGAACCTGCACCATCAACTGCAATACATGCACATGACTAAAAATTACTATAACAATATGAATTATATATATGTGCAATATGATGATCACAACAAATAAATTTAAATTTATTAATATCAATATTATAATTTTTAATTAAATTCTACTTTAATTTAGTTAAATCTATTATATCATCATATGCAATTATATCTATATCATTTATAGAAATATTTGCACGATTTAATAAAATATTTATACTATTTATAGGAAAAAGTTCTGTATGTTTAATTCTGTTAAAACGTTCTTCTTCTAAATGACCAATAATTGAAAAATTATATAATAATGCAGCATTCGAATCATGAAATGAAAATGATAATCCTAATATATACATTTAATTAAATTTAAACTAAATACACTTTAAATAAATTATACATAAAATTTGCAAAATAGATGCCACATCTTTAGCATAGCATAGAGTTCACAAAAAATTATAAATCGAATTTAAAATAAATTTAATTTTTTATATATAGTATTATGTATATCAGTATTATATTTATTTATATTCTCTACACACATTGGAACACATAATACGCAATCATCATGTGGACATATAGTATACTAAAATATATCATTGAAATCAGAACTAAAAATATTTTTCATTTTTATATTTTTATATATATAAAACCGTTTTGTATATAATCCTCCACATGGATATATATCTCCTAACATATCAATAAATAATGCATTTTTACCACTTGTACATTTCCATCCTTTAAAATTATAGGAATCATATCCAACAACATTATAAGTATTTTCAATACTTGTTTCAGTATATAATGAAAAACATATTTTAGTATTATTATAACTATTTAAAATATCAAACAATTTAAAATTAGAAATTGTATATATAGATTTATATTTTTTTGTTGAAAATAATGGAATAAGATTTGTTAATGTTTTTTTAAAAATATTTGCTTTCCAAATTTTTATTAATTTTTTATATAAATTATAAGAAATTTTAAAATTTGTATTTGATGAATTTTCAAGCATAATATTACATGTTATTTTTTCATTATATTCATTAAGTTTTAGAACTTTTGATAAATACTAATTATCAGACATAATATTATTTATATGATAAGATGTATATAAATGAAGCTTTGGTATTGTCAATAATTTTTTATAATACTCATAATTTAATGAAAAATTTGTAAATATTTCAATAATTGTAATATTAGTATAACAATTTAATTTTTCACAAAAATCCAATAAATCTGGATGTAATGTTGGTTCTCCACCATATATTCGAATATTTATTTTATTATTATAAATACTACAATATTTATCAATAAATAATAATGTTTTATTTAAATCTAAAAATAATATATCATTTTTATTTAAATTTTGTAGATTTTCAATACAATATTGACAATTATAATTACATTTATTTGTAACCATAAATGTCATATCTATAATATTTTCATCAAAATCATTTCTAATAACTTTAGCGTACATTTAAAATATTTTTTTCTTTTTTATATCCCAATCACATGAACAAAATTCAAGTTTACATAATATAGGTTTAAATTTATAATTTAAATATGATAATGAATTATTTATATTAAAAATTGGTTTTTTATTATCACATGAATATTCAACACATGGATAAACTGATCCATCACAATCTATATATAATGAATTTTTACCAGCATTACACAACCAACGCTTAAAATTATATGACTTATTACAAAACATATCAGTAAATGTTTTAAGTTCTTCTGTATTATCATTATATCTAATTAAAAATTCTTTTCTATTTGAACGAATATTATGCTAATTATGAAATATGTTAAAATTATTTAACTATTGTTTAGTATATTCAAATATAGTATTTTCAGGCAGTTTTGAATTAGGATTAAATAAAAATGACAAATCAAATAACATATTATTACTATATGGTAATATTTCATTTGCAACATTTAATGCATTTTTAGTATTAAATATTTCATACATTATTCTTACTTCTATTTGATTTTTATATTTTTTCAAAAGCTATATTATTTTAGTAATATAATTTATATTTAATAAATCATTTTTTAAACTATGCCATGATGCTATTAATATTATATTTTTATTTATTAATAATGAATTATATAATAATATAGATGCACTTAAATTTGTAAAAATTTTTATAAGTATATTATCAATATTTGAAACTTTTTTGCAAAAATCTAATAAATCTGGATGTAATGTTGGTTCTCCGCCTATAAGTTCTAATTGAATATATTTTGTTGGATATTTTTGCTTAATATATTGTATATATTTATATAATTTAATTAAATTTAACTATATTTTTGTATATGGTTTGATATTATAACAATATGAACAATTATAATTGCAATTATCTTCTATATATGCAAGTATATATAATAAATCATCTTCTGATGATTTACTGTATAATTGCAATCCATATAGCATTATAGGTATTTTATGCATACTCAATATATTCATCCTCTCGTAAAGTATCAAGTGTTGAACAATGAATTCCACCACCAAATAATTCACAATTATTAAGTTCAATTGGAATTACATTAAATTTTTCCTTTTCAAGTGCTTTTATTACTGATACTGCTCGTTTATTAACTAAAATAGTTTTTTCATCAATACTTAAAATATTCAAATCCATTCCTTCTGAACTAGCAAGTTGAATTTCTAAATCTGAATATTTTTTTGATGTATTTATATGTGTCAAATTTTCTGGAACAATAAATTTCCATTTCTAAAATTTTTTAGGAAGTTGTTTTTTAAGTTCATTTATAATTTTAGGATGAACTAAAAATACTCCAGGTTTTAAACAAAGTAAACTTCCATCTATATGATTATCTGCTATTTTTACAATATGAAAATGTGATTTTGGAAAAAATGATTTAATCCAATTTAATCCTAAATAATGATTATATGTTGCAATATTAACAATAACATCTTTACCAATTCTTAAAAACTATGCACCATCAATAGCCATTTGCATTGTTTTTGGTATATTTAAAAAATCTCTATCTTTTTTCCAATCATCTAAATCAATTGTATTTTTTGTTAAAAATACATTAGGTGATTTTATCCATTGTGTATTTTTTCCATTATCATAAATTTCATTAAATATATCATATAATAATGTGTTTTCAAAATATCTATCTCTAACAAAAATTGGTGTTTCAATAATTTTATTATTATAAATAAAAGTAATATCTCTTACATTATTTGCTGCATTACAATTTGATGTAAAAAATGGTGTTTTAATAGAAATTAATTTATCTAATTTTTTAGGTCTATAAACTTTAATATTTAACTATTCTAATATTTTTGCTAAATTGTCTAACTCAATATTTCTTAACTAAACAACATTTTTATTTAATTTATAAATTGTTTTTGTATCTATTTCATGTTTATATTCATAATTATCTTTTAAAAGATTTTCTTTATAAAATAATCTAATTGTCAAATCTATTGTTCTTGAATCATATTCTAATTCTCGTCCAACAATAATTTCTTTTAATTTTCCAAAACTAGTATTTGAATTTACCATTTAAATAATTTACTATTTCAAATCAAATTATTTTTTTTTTAATTTATCTAAAAAACATATCTAACTTCGTATTTTTCCTAAATCATTTATTTTCCAATTATTATCATGATAATGTTCTATATAAAATTTTTTTTCATTAAACATTTTATTAGTTAATGTTTGATTAAAAAACTATTTCTTTCTATATATATACTATACATTTTTAAACCAATTTTTATTAGTCTAAAGCAATTTTATTATTTTATTATCCATTTCATAATTATAAATCTAATCAAATTCTTTTCCTGATGTACCAAAAAAATAATTATCAATATGAAGCTAATTTGTTTTATATAAAAAACCAGTATCAAAATGTCTTTCAACTGTAAATTTATTATATATTAATATATTTTCATCAAATGGTTTTATTGGATATGTGTCACAATCTACATATATTCCACCATAAGTATTTATCAATTCTAACCGAAGAATATCACTTAATAACTAAATAGCTCGTATATTTTTTCCATATATATTTGTTTGTATTTTAATAAAATTAATATATTTATCATTTTTACCTAAAATACAATCAATTGATTTTTTTATTATATTATCATACTAACATAACATATAATTGTTTACATATATATCAAAAATATTTTTAACTGTTAAATGTAAAAAAATTATTTTAAAATCTTTATTTATTTTTTTATATGCTAAATTTGAAAAAATAGCATATTTTGGAATATTATCTCCTATCCATATCTAAAATATATGTTTTGGTATCATTATTTAAAAATTTTTGTCATATATACACTACCATATGCAGTACATGTAGTTGATCTACAAAGCGTATTTTTAAATTTTAAAAACTAATAAGTATCAAGTGTTGCAAGTTTCATGTATGTAGACATATTTTCACAAGGAAAAATATTTCCATTGCAATCAATATTAAAAAAATTTTTACCAGCACTACAATACATTTTATTAAGCTAAATTTCTAAATTATTTCGTATATAATATTGATTGCAAATATATTCACTATTGTCATTATATTTAATGATACAATCATTTTTTATTTTTGGTTTTAATATTCTTTTTTTATATTCATCAAATTCATTTTTAGTATATAAAAATTCTATATTTTTTAACATTGTAACTTTATCACATGAATCTATTAAACCTAAATCAACATTAATATCTTTAAACATATTAATAATCTTATCATATACAATCAAACACTGTTGTACATATTTTGGTACTAGCATTACAATTACATTAATATTATTTAAAAGCTATTTATTATTTTTACATGAATTGACTAATATTTCAAGCTTTTTCAGAAATAAATTTGTACGAAAACTGTTTAAATAATGATATGATAATTTATAATCAATATTATAAGTTAAATTTTCAATATAAAACTTTATATTTTTCGAAAAATTTGAAAATATTCCAACATCAATAAAATTATTATTATTTTTACAATATTCTAAAAAATTAGATATTGCTAAATGAAGTGTTGGTTCTCCACCTAATAAAATTAAACTTATTTTTTTATTAGTTTTAATATATAACCAATTTATAAAATTTTTAATTTTATTGAAATTAATTGATGTATTTGTTCTAATATGATTATCTTTTAAATTTATACAATATTTACAATTATAATTACATATATCATTGCAAAATATATTAATTGTAATTTTATTCTAATCATATAATGGTAATATTGATTTTATTTCTTTCATTAGTTAAAAATTTTATCAAATTTTGTAAACTACACTTTACCTTTTCCCCAACTAAAATCACTGTAATGTTCAATATAATTTGAATTTTTTGTCAAAAAATCATTATCTGTAAGTTTACAATTAAAAAATTTTATTCGTCTAATTTGAAATTCAAGTGGTTTATTAACTTGTTTTTTTATCATAAAATTATTTGTCTAATCTAATATTGTTGTATTAACAAAATAATCATCAATAAACTATTTTTTATTTGATCCAATAAAATAATTATTTGCTTCATGAAAATTTTCTATTTTATCATATACACAAAAATTTTCCATAGCTAATAATTTTTCATCAAATGGTTTTATTGGATATGTATCACAATCTACATATATTCCACCATAAGTATTTATCAATTCTAACCGAAGAATATCACAAAACAATTGTAAAAATGGAATAGTTCCAAACATTTTAAAAAACTTTATCTTTTTTAATATAAGATTTTGGTATTTTTTCTAATTTAAAATATCATCAATTAAATCAAAAATTAATTTATCTATTTCTGATTTAATTTTTTTCTGAAAATAAAGTACTTCTAATTGTATTGGAAGATAATGAATATAATTTATATTAAAATCTGGATTTTTTAACTTAAAATTTTGTATACAAAAATTTACATATTTAACCTATGGTCCTATCCATATAAAATGTAAATTTTTTGATATCATTAAAATATTTTAATTACATTTAACTATTTTATAATTTTCAAGATTTGAATGATATATATTAAGTTGTTTTTTAACTTCATCTACAGTTGTAGCGTTTTCTATATTTTTTCTAGTTTCAGTCAAAAAATCTGTAATATGTTTAAGATGTATAAGTTTATCATAACTATTAAGATATTTCTCAAGAGTATTTAAATTATGTTGTGCAATATCATATTTTTGTTTCTTTTCAATATATTCTTGCTCTTGTTCAAATGTTGCATTTTCATCTAGTTTTTCAGGTTCTTCACATTCTTGTGAAGCTTCAATTACTTCAAAATATTTATCTTCTCTATTAGCATCTGTAATGAAATATCCTGCATTCAAAAGTGACACATAATTATTCAAATAATCCATCAAATCAATTACTGAAACTGTAAACAACGCTTGATGCATTCGAGCTGAAACTTCATTTATAGCCATTTGTTTACATCTAGCTAAATCATCTAATGCTTCAATGACTAAATCTTTTGGTTGAACTTCTGGATATTCTAATGTTTTGCATATTGTTATTTTCTTTCCAGCAGCTAATGCTTTTTTACAATCTTCAATTGTCAACAATGTTGCTCTCAATGTACTGCAGTCTGGTTCAACTAACATTGCATTAGAATATGTAATGCCTAACACTTGCCAAAAATTTCCTTGATCTTTAACTAAAAGAAGTTCAAAATTATGATCCATTTTTTATTTTTCCTATTTTTCCAATTTGAAATTTTACATAATCAATATTATCATCTGAAATATGATACTTTTGTTTTAAAATCTGCACTATTGATCTTAATACCTATAATACTTCAGTTTTATTATACATCTATGTAAACATATCAATATATATTATACTTTCAATAATATTGACATGTTTGATTTTATGTAATTTGTCTTTAATATATTCAGAATAAAGTTTTAAATTTTTATGATTTGCTGGAATTTCAGTTTCTAATGATTTTTTGTATACTTTATCATTGACTATTATCTGCAAATTTTTTGGAGTATTGCAATTGTATATGTTAGTATTAACAGGAAAATCACATTTTTCCAAATGTATTTCTTTCAATGATGTACAATTGTTAAATGCTCCAAATTCTATAATCATAGATCAATAGTAGTTGCAATTTCCATAACACCAACAAACTGAATATCCATTGCAATCAGAATAACATATGCAATCCTAAATTTCATTATTAACTACAACTTCAAAAACATTTGTTATTAGTTCTGTTTCTATCAAATTAGTTTCATTAGACAATTTATCTGAATGATAAATCCAATGATCATGTTTTCGATTGCCAGTTTTTTTATCATTACCTTCTGGTTGCATTTTGCCAAGAATATCATTCAATTTTTTAAGTTCTTTTATAATATTACCAGATTGTGCAGTATTTAAACGTTCAATACCAGTATTATTATTATTCCAAGCATATTTTGGAGATTTATTTTTTTCTCTAATTCTTTTATTAAGTACATCTACTAACCAATTATAATCACCTATACTTATATTATAGTATTTAAGTATAGTATCATGAGATATTTCTATAAATTCTGGATTTAATATATGACCTCTACACTCAGATTGTATTTCTGTTCTACTACCTTGGTAATATATTGTATCTTTATATGCTTCAGATTTTAGTGTTTGTTTAGTATAAGAATATGCATGGTTTTTACAAGTAATTTTTTCATCATTTGATTTTGGATTAGACCAATGTTCTGGAAAATCTTTTTTATCTTCTTCAGAAAATCTTTTAAAAATTGCATTAGTATTATAAACGTTTTTAGGATCAAAATCATCAACAAAACTATCTACTTTATCATAATCATATAAAGAACTATATCCAGTTCTAATAATTGGATTATCTTTTTCAGTTCTAAAAACACATTTATATTCAGTTATATTATTAAGTGTTGTTTTATCAATTGTTGTAAATACACAACCTTTTTTGTCGTGATATGAAGCTCCAATATATTCTAATACTTTTTCAGTATTTTCTTGAAAATCATCATCAAAATCACCAGCTTTAAGACCATCATGAAAACTATAATTTGCTTCATAAGTAGATAACACTTGATGTTCATTAAACTTATCAATATCAATATCAGCCATAATCAAATTCCTTGTGTTAAATAAACATAATTCAATAATTTAGAAATATATCCAAACCATTGATAATATTTACATTTATTTTTATTGTTTGATCTACATGATGACCAATTTTTGTATATATCTTCATCATCTTTCAACTAAGTGACATGACATGCAGAACAATGTGTAGCGCCACATTTAATGCATTTTTCATCTAGTTCCATATTGAATTTTTCAGAAATAACTTCATATAATGAATTTATGTCATTTATATTGTTAGTTATAAACTTTTTTGAATTTGAAAGATATGGACATCCATGACAAATGTAAATATTTCCATCATTATGCATATGAATACTATTTGCTAATCCACAATTCATTTTTCTGCCATCACTAAACCATTGCCATAATGGTTTATGGTTCTTTTTAATGTATTGCAATTCTTTTTTAGCAACTTCTACAACAACTTTTTTCCAAATTTCAAATATTTCAGGTTTTGGAGAAGTTGCAGTATCTAATGTTGGAAAATATGTAACTTTATTGTCAAATCTATTTGCTAATTCTTTATATGAATCCCAAATTTCTGGAAGTTTATCTATCAAATCATATGACAATGTAGCTTTGAATGAAAACTAAATATCATTATCATATAAATATTGAGCAGTTTCTATTACTTGTTTTCCAGTATTTCCACGCTTCAATGTATGATGTGGTTCACCATCATAAGACAATTGAAAATGAAATTTATGTTTATTTTTCTAAAAATAATCTTTAGAAATTAAAGTTTTAAATCTATCAATCAATGTTCCATTTGTATAACAATGATATTTGACAAAATCATAATCACATGTATTTTCTATGATTTTATCCATAAAATCAGTATTTAAAAATGGCTCTCCACCCCAAAATGACAATATAAATGAACTATATTTGTCTTTATCAAAATTTTTGCATGCATCAATTATAAGCTATAATTGTCTATTTTCAATATCTAGATTTCTTGGATTACATGTATGAGAACCTTCAAAACAATATGCGCAATTGCAATTGCAATTATTAGTAAGTGTTACTTCAACAAATATATGTGGTTTATTGTCCATTTGATAAATTAGCTGCTGTATTTAAAATACTTTTATCTGATGAAATTTCATTTAAAATATTGTTTGAAATATTGTTTGAAATATTATTTTTTGGCTAATTAGCAATTTCTAATGATAATTTTTCAGCTTCAGACAATGATTCCTATGAAATTTTATGTGTTTCTAAAATAGCTTTAGCTAATTTCAAAAGTGTCAAACTAACTGCTGGCTCATCATTATCTAATAAATCACTTGCTTTTTTTAAAAATAAAACACCTACTAAAATATTCGAATCATTCATAACTTAAATATTATACACAAAATTCGCAAGATAGATGCCATGACTTCAGCATAGCATAAAGTTCACAATTTCAGAAAATTTTAAATATCAGTTTCATTTTCTAATACATTTACTTGAACTAATTGAGTATCAACAGGTGCTACCTATTTGCAAATATCAGATATTATATTAGCAATTTCAGTTTTTAAAGTATTTTTTATTTTATCTTTGTTTTCATTATTTATATTATTCAATGATTCAAAAATTTTTTCACATACAATATCTACATCATAATAATTTGTCTTATGTGTCTATGTGTATTCATATCTATTTAAACTTGCTAAAACTTCAATTTTCTGAAAATTCAAATTGTTCATGCAATTATCTGATTCAGTTTTTGTATTGTTATTGTAATTTATGTTGTCATAGTATTTTAAATAAACCTAGTCATTACAATGATCTATTGCAATATATTTTCTAGCATTAATTAAATTTGTAACAAAATCATTATGAGACATACTATATAAACTATTCAATTCATTTTTAGTTTTATATATATTTGCTGTATATTGTCCAGAATCATAGTCATTTTTAGCATGTCCAGGTATTTCAATTATTTGATTGTATTCAACTTTTGACAATTTGTTTGAATTTATTGTATCAATATTCAAATCATTTATAGATGTTGCAGTGTTTACATTACTATAATCATACAATATAGTGCTAAGGTGCACATTTGGAAGTGTACTTAGATAATTTGTTAAATGCCAATAGTAAACATCAGATAAAATTGTGTTTTTTCCTAATGATTTCAAACCATTCAATTGATAGATTGTATCTCCAACTTGAATTTGATTTATGATGCTTGTCAATAATGAATTATCTCTATAATTGTATATATTTTGAAAATTTCGTGAATCTGGAAGATTAGAATCAACAGTTTTATTGTATAAAGCAGATTTTAAATATAAATTATTTAAACAATAAATTGATGAATAAAGTTCATCATTATTATTTGCAATTAAACAATTTTTATTGAAATATTTATCAGAATTATTAGTAGCTTGCTCAATATTTGCATAATACATTTCAAACTGAGTACTACCATTATTTTCTATTTCAAGCAAAAATGCTTTATTATTGCTTGTTGACGTAAAACTTTTGATTGATTTTAATTGTTTTATCATTTCACTTCAAATTTTGTATATTTAAATATTTAAACTATAAGTTTAAATATTTAAATGATTAAAGATTTTAATCAACACCATTGTGCTGATGTAGCTATACCATATAATTTTACATTGTTTGCAAGATTAACTTTAGTTCGTTCAACATTCATTATACCTAATATGTCAAATGAAACATTATCATTAAATGCATATGTATTAATAGTTAATGGACCAGACAATGTTCCACCTGTAAGTGGCAAATAATTTCCAAAATTGTTTTCTGCACTAGTTGTTCTTTCATTTAGTACACTGACGTTATTTGATAAATCATTAATCTATTTTTGTAGATTTGTTGTCAATTCATTTACATAATCAATAAATTTACGTAAATCATATTTATATGATGTATTATTATAACTAACTTCAAGCCAAGTTTCAGCTTGAATATTAGATATTGCATTTTGTAGTGTGTTAAGTTCTGTGATTGATTGTATATTCATTTAAAAATATTCCTTTTAATCTTATTTGCCAACTTGACATGTTATAACTGATAAATCAATTTTAGCAGTTTTAGCACTATTTGCATTTATAAGAAAACAATATTCATTTTCAGATTTAATATATACATTGTAAATTTCTATATCAGGATCATTGCAAGAAATTCCAATTATACTTGTTGGTATATATTCATATTTATTAAAATTAGTAACATTATCATCTTGATCACTATACTAACTAGATTTTAATTGATTTGTTTTTGTGTATAATTTTAAACCTTCTGAACAAGTAACATCTATAGAAAACTCAAATGTTAACATTGGATATAAATAGTAAAAATTTAAACCATTACTACCTACTGAATTTCGTATATCGTTTAATACACTCATCATACTAGGTCTATATCTATCACTAGTGTTATCATATAATGTATAAACAATATTATCACTAGAAGATAAATACTTATCATTTGACAAGTCAACAAATTGTCCATATAAATCTGAAGTAAGTCTATTTATATTAGCTGAAAGTTCAGGATCAATATCTCCAATAGTTCCCCCAGAACTACTTCCAGTACCCATAGTGCTAAGTGCAGCAACTTTATCAGATAAATCATCTAAAGACTTAGAAATTGATATTATTTCACTATTTAATGTAGTTGAAATATTAGAAACATCTGTTTTTTTAATGTAGTTAGTGCTAATTGAAGTTATATCAGTAGTTAAACTAGTTGAAATAACACTTACAGATGATATTTTAGCATAATTTTCAATTTGTATATCTTTTATAACTGCTTTTTTTATAGTATCTGAATCTACTGTACCTGTCTAAATACTAGTTATTTGTTTATTTATAGCAGTTATATCATTTTTCAATTCAGTTGAAATACTACTTGCAACAGATGTCAATGTATATGTATTTCCTAAAGTTGATCTAATATCATCTATTGCTGAATTTACTATAGTATCAGTTGATGATTTTATACCAGTTGAAATATTTGCAACTAACTGATTAGAAAGAATACTGTAATGGATATTTCCAGTTCGCCAACTATCATTAGTTATTTTTGAACCTAAAAACACAATATCACCAGTACTAGTCAATTCAGTACTATAAATATATCCAAGATTTCTAATATTTATTTCTGCCATTTTAAATCCTTTTAATGTATCTAATTGAAATAACTAGTGACATATAGTTTAGAATCACCAATTTTGATATAATCATTATTTTTCTCAATCTAAGTTTCAATATCTTTATATTTGTCAGATTTAATATAATATTTGTCAATACTAGCTTGTACACTATCATGAAAATCATCATTGATTTTATCATCAACTAATTGCAAAATAAATTTAGGTGTAGTATCTGATATGTTTTTAATGAAAAATATATGAGATGGAATCAAAGCATTATTGACAATTTTCTGCAATTGCAAATAACCTGAATTTCCAGGTGAATCTAGATTCAAAAACTAATGTTTTATGTTATATAGATTTTTAAGACTAGAATCTTGCTTAAAATCATGTTCAGTATGGTAATTGTACCATTTAGTGTTGAAATCAAGTTTTATGCCTTTAGTTGTGTTATACCAACAAACAGACAAAACATCTTCAGTTCCATTGTTGTTGTATAAACCAATTATATATTGATTGCTAATATTTGCTTGATATTGTGATCTATAAGTACCTGGATCATATAATTCATGTATATTTCTAATGTTTGTTGCTTTTATAAGATATGCATTATCTTTGAATTTATCAAAAGTTTTTTTCGAAAATTCACCATCAGTTTTATTAGTAATATCATTCAAATCTACATTAAATTGTTCATCTATACGTATTGATATGTCTGTTGTTCCAAGTTCAGTCTAAAATTGTGTAGGATCATATATATATCTTGAAATTGTCTATAGACGTTTTTTCATTTCAGAATATCTTGCATCAGTATAATTACCAACACGATAGCTATTTGCTTTAGTATCAGATGAATCAAATATTTCATTGTACTATTTTGTGCTATAACTTTCATGCATTCTTGCTGGAATAGCAAATTTGAAGAAAATACCTTTATTACTAGTAGCCGATGGTTTACCTATAAGTTCAAATTTAACCTATTGTTTCTATATCAAATTTTTCTGCCAACAGCTACCATTGTTGTTATCATTAGTCTAATAAATATTGTTATCTTTATCTCTAAAAGTTTTTACAAATCCCATATTTCCATACAATACATATTTTCTGTCAATATTAGACAAAGGTTTTATTTGTTTTGAGTCATAAACTAATTCTCGTGTCGTTATTGATCTATTTATAGTGTCAATTTTGTCATTTATTGACTAATTATTTGATTTTATCTATGGATAATTACTGAAAATATGTCCTAATCTGTCTTTTAAACTTAGATTATTGTTTGTCAATTTATTGTTTATGTATGCAACTGTTATATTTTTTTTATCTGTTACATTTATATGTATCTTAGTGTTAACGCTTAAATCATTGCAAGTTAAATCATATCTTAGATAATTTTTGACTTGATCACCATATTTTTCATTTTTAATCCAATATGGCATATAGATTGTATATCTATTATTATTTAGTTTTGTTGCAACAACACCTAAATTTGTATTGTTGTTGTAGAAACCTTCAAAAGTATAATCAGATAATGGAATATACTAAGTAGAATCAGAATAACCACTTTGAATATCTTGTGTCAAATAATAATTGTATTTGTTTTGTTCAAGTGAACTATCAAATATCTTCTTTATGTTAGCATGTATAACTTGTGTTTCATTATTAGAATTTTCAGTATATTTGCATACAAACATCAATTCAGATTTATCTTTTGAAATTGTAAAATCATATACAGCTGGAAATTTAAAACTATTTAAATTGTTTCCAAAATTTGATATCATATTAACATTGTCAAAAGCTGTATTTGATTTTAACACTAAATGTTTGTTGTTGATATATTTTATTTGTGATATGTCATTTTTGTAATTATTACTAGTATCATAAACCATCATTGGAAAAGCAATTGGATGGTTTTTTATTCTCATGAACATTATTCCAGGTTTATCTTTCCAATAATCACTATCTAAATGTTTTGCATCTTTTATATTTCTAATACTATTATCATATTTGACTAAAATATACATATTATTGAAATAATCTCTTCCATATCTGTAAATGTTATAATATGGATTATTAGCAACAGCTGTTAAATATGAACTTAAATTTGTCAACTATGAAGTTATTTGTGACAATTCTGTCTAAGACAAATTCAATTTATTGTACCATTTGTTAGTTTGATTATTCAATGATATTTTAAATTCATTAGAATTTTTCAAAAATTCATAGATAGTTGTTGGATAGAAAATGCCATCATAGTCAATATGTTCAACAGTGACGTTCAATGGAGTTTTATTTGATGATTTTTCATATATTGAAATATAGTCAGAATTGACATTATATGGATTATTCCATACATTTTTAAGATATCCATTTTGATCTATATAAGTAGACAATTTATTGTATAGAATATCTGAGAATTTTTCAGAAATTATGTTTGCAATATTGTCAATTGGATAGTCAAATTCATCTGAATACATAAATGCTTGCAAATATGGATGGATTTGATATGATGGATGTTTTTTGTTTTTCAAATTGTAAAATGATTCTGATCCAGATGACAAACCACTGTATTTTTTGAACAATCTATTTTTGTAGTCTCTAAATGAAGATAATTTAGATTGATTGTAGTTTGAAATTGAATTTGTCAAATTCAAATCAATATTGCAACATATGTTTCCATTTGAAGATTTGAATGTATTGTCTGCTCCTGTGTTATAGACATTGTTCAAAAAATTATTCAATGTAGTTTTCTATTTGTCATCATATTTAGATAATGATAATGTTGATTTAATTGGTTCAAGTTGCATTTGCAGATTTTGACTATACATACTATAGATATTGTCAAATGTAAATTCTGTTTTAGATGAACCTTTTATGAAATTAGAATTTGAAAAAATATTGTTTGAATTATGTGGCAATGACTGATTTATGTATTTTGATGATTCCCAAAATCTTGCATTTACATTTTCATTTTCAGCATCATTTGCAGTGCTTATGTTGAAGTATTCAGTTGGATCTACATATTCATTTACATTGATTATTACATCTGAAACTTGATATTCATGTATTTGATCAGTGGCATTTAGTTGCTAACATATTTTTTTGTATACAGGATAAATATTGTTTTTTACATATTCTCTGACTACATATGACAAATGAAGTTTTGTTCCTTTAAGAAAATTCTTTTGGACTTGAGTTTTTATTTGTTCACGAATTTCACGTATTGAATCTGTTATTTGCGCTAGCAATTGAGCAACATGTTCAATCATCTATTGATTTATGTTATAGTCATCACCATTTTTAGTATATAGTCTCTAAGATGTGTTTTTGACAATCAAATATGAATTGTCGACATTGTATTTCTAAGAATCTATATACAATGACAAATAGTTTGAATATTCATTTTCAACAAACTTGAAATATTCTTGCACTACTTTTTGCCTGTAATAATAATATCTTGACTATAGTTCATTTGCACTTAAAGGTTGGTTTCTATATGCTTGTTCAGCACTTAGCAAATATTGTTCATGAATTGAATAATCTGAAAATTTTGTGTATCCATTTTCTATTTTATCATATTCAACGACTTGATTAAAACTTTTTGAAACATTGTATTTTAATCTATATTTTTCTAATTTGTCAATTTCATCAATATCAGTATTTGTAATAGTGAAATCTGAAAGAATTATTGTGTCAGACAAATCTCTATAGATTTCTAAATCAGACCAATTGTATTTAAGATGACAATAATCTGACAATACTTTATTGTAGACAGCTGAAGTGAAATTGTAAAGCAAATTGCTGTTTATGTATGGTTTGTATTTGACTGATATGTTGTCTTTGCCTAATTCTGTAGACAAAATTATAGATTCATCTGTTGTATTGAATACAGATGTCAATCTAGCATTAGTCAATTTTTCTATGTTTGACATCAAATCTACTGATGTTTCTGTATTTAAACTTGAAATTTGTTCACCTAACAACTATGCAAACAATGGTTGAACTTTATTTCCATTTAACAAATATTCTTTTTTTATTGATAAAACATCTATCAACTTCAATATTTTCAATGGCATTAATTTTATTTTGTCAAAAACAGTATAATTAATGCCTAATTGACTTATCATTGATTGCAAGGATTTTATCTTGCAAGTGTCAATATCTGATATATTGTCAATAAAATTCAAAATATTTGATTCAAATACTTCTGAAATATTTTCATGTAAAAATGAATCTGACAATGATTTTTCAGCAATATTCGACAAAGCATTCCAAATATATGAATCTTTTGTGTTGCTGTTTCCAGACAATGTATCATAAGCAGTCTTTTTGAAATTGAAATTATTAACTGCATTTACAGCTTCTCTAGTAAAAGAAAAATTATTTGTGTTTTTTTCTATTAAAGATATATAATTACTTAATTCATTACTACTTATGACATTTTCACTCATACTTTTATTATTTACTTTTTGTGAAAATAGAAAATGCTAAGAATATGTCTTAGCATTAAAATTTGATTTTTTTTCTAAAAATCAATATTGAACAGTATTTATATTGTTGACAGATTTACGTATAACTTTTATTTTGCTAGCAATATTTGCTGAATTGTATAAAATAGGAAATTGGAATGTTTCAAGTGATCTAGAGTTAGTTGAAATTTCTAGATCATCACCATAATCTATGAATGTTGATGTCCATGTTGCAAATGACAAACCAATCTATATTCTTTTTTCTCCAGTTTTAGTATTATAGTAAACAGTTCTTACATTTGTTATAGAACCAATTTCATATATGTCATCTAGCAAATCATTGTAATTAACTAGTTGTCCAAGTTTGAAATTGTCTTCATTGAAAAAATTCTGAATTTTTGTAGCAATCTATTGCTATATGTTTGAGTTAGCATACAATGTATTATTGTCAATAGTTATTTCAAAATATGAATAGTTGTTAGCATCAAACATTGTAGTGTCATTGCTAAAATACATTTGCATTGCTTGTTCTTCAGTTTGTGCACATGGAGCAAAATAGACATCTAATGGTTTTAGATAAACAGGTTCATGTGTAAGTGTTTTTATGCTAGTTATTTCAGAATTCAAAACATTTTTATATATTTCAGCATCTGCTATCATTTTTATCCAAATATATACATTGTTCATGTCAGCAGCATCTGAATATTTCAAATCATATTTAGTCAATCTATTTGGAGTTATGTAATAATCTCCAGAATTATGTTTTTTTACACCAATGTTGTACAACCATCTATAGAATGTAGAAATATATTCTGCATTGTTTTGGCATTTTACATCAAGAATATCAGATTTAAATCTGTTTTTTATGAAATATTCATAGTCAGATGCAGTTACAAGTCTATTTCCAGTTTTGAACCATTGTGGAGCATTTCGTCTTATTTCATCTACGCTTTCTTCAGCTAAACCATATGATGATTTTTCAGTGTTTGACCATTTAGCATCTGAGTAGATTGTGCCACTAGCCATATTTGAACTATCAATATCTTCATCTGCTCCAAAAATTCCTTTATATACATCTGATGACATGCCAAAAACAGATTTATTATGGACTATCTTAGCATTTTCAACATCATATGGATTCAATTGCAAAGTTTCATCATTTGAATCAAGATACATAATGAAAATTTGAGCATCTTTTTCTGGAATTTCACCAGTTGTATTGTCACCAAATGACAATTCATATACTTTGTTTTCATTAAGTCTTACATTGTATATAGTGTCAGTGCTAGTATGTATATATGAACCATTGTCAGTATTGTTTGCCATAAACAAACCATCAGATGTAGCTGTCCATTGTTTAAATATATTTTGATTCAAACTGTCTTTTACATAAACATGTATCATAGAATCTGATACATATTGCTTAGAATTTGAATCTGATTTCAAATCATCTAATACAAATGTCTAAAATGCTTCACCTGATGATGTAAAAATAGTAGGATAAAGCTTCCATATTCCATTGTAGAAAATAAATGTAGCATCATTATTTACATTCAAATCTTCATCTTTGACTAATGAATAATAAACTTTTCTTCCATTTGCATCACTAAGTTTAGTATATATTGTTGAATATTTCTTAAAACTTCCTTGATTAACAGTTAAATTTTGTTTGTTTGTTATAGTAAATGTTGTAGTTGATGGTGAATAACCTTTTGGATTATAACCAATAAACTTGCAAAGTCTATTTATATTTTCATATATCTATGTGTCACTAAACATAGCTTCTGCTGCAGCAGAATTCAATTGATACATTAAACATTGATACATATATGACACAATATCAATCAATATTGCAAGATTTGATCCTTCATAGACCTAATCTGTGAATCTTGTGTCTTCTGAAAGTTTTCTAGTTATAAGATCTTTTATACTATAAGCAGAAAATCTCAAATACTATATATTATTATCTGTAGATGATGCCATGTTATTAACTAATTTAGCTATTTAAAGTGTTTTTTATTTTTTTAAAACATTTATCTTTTATGATTTTCTCTAAAAAATTTGATGCTTTTACATTTTTATTATTTATCACAGCTTTAACAAATTTCTCTACATCTGTTGTTTTTTCCATAAACAAAATTCCTTTAAAATCTATTTACTTTTCAAAAAATAAAAATAAGCGCAAAAAATTGCGCTTAAACTAAAATATAAAAACTTTAGTCAATTAAATAAAACTGTATTTAAACAATAGTTTTTGACTATAGAATTTACTGAAAACTGCATTTTGGACATAATCCTGAAGCAGAAACCGATATTTCACTTTCGATTTTTTGATTTCCTGAAAAGCTGATTTCCAGTTATCAAATCCAGATAGTGTTTGCTTCCATGGCTCATCTATTCTTTCATCTTTGATATTTGGATAGAACCAACTTTTCTCAAACTTTCTGTATCCTCTTCTTGCTATTTCAATAAAAAATTTAATTGAAATTTCAAATTTGTTTCAAATACTGTTAAATTTCACTTATAAGTTCTAAAATAGAATTCTTCATATTGTTTTTAATTTCTTCTATATTAGAATCTGGTTTTGATGTATGTCTGTATTGAATAGCAGTATCAATTGGAAGTTCAATCAAATCTGATTTGATATTCAATTTTTCTGTCAAAATATCATTAATGATATTTGCAAGTGATTTCATTGACAATGAATTTTTATTGTCAACTATATTTGCTTTGCAATTTTTATTTGATAAAATTTTGTCAACTGACATTTTACTGGCTAAATCAATATCAGTAAATGTACGTGTCGTATTCTTTGAATAATAAATTTTCTAAGTAGTTATACCTGAAAACAACATATTATATATGACACCTCTTTGTTGATTTCTTCCAAATACATTGAATGGTCTCAAAATCTTAATACTCTAAAGTAAATCTGGATATGCTTTCTGAAAATCAAACAGTTTATTTTCAATTAAATATTTGTTATATGAATATAAATATCTAGGATTTTCTAGATTAAATTTATACATTGATTTATCAGTTATAACATCATCAATAGAATCTAATGAACCAAAACATTCAGATGTAGAATAAAATGTTATAGAAAAATGTTTATTTTCATTTAACATTGTTTCAAAACAACTTTGAACAATATTGTTATAAAGAATTTTATTGTAATTAGCTGCTAAATATGGTTCTGAATTAAAAAGTATTGCACCTATTTTTGATGCAAGTATCACAATATTGTCATAATCATTTTCTTTTAAGAAAAGTTTTAAAAATTTCTAGCCAACATCTGTACTTAAATCAGCATCATTTAAATCTAATGTCTTAAAATAAATATTTCTTTTTTGTAGTTCATTCTATAAACCTTTACCTAAAAATCCATTTCCACCTAAAAGCAAAACTTTATTTTTCATACATAAAATATTGTACAAAAAAAAAATAAGCAGTTTAAACTGCTTTTATTTGCTGCAAAATTGAAATAGAAAAATCAATTCCACTTTGAACTTAATGCCATACCATGAATTGGATTTGCAAATGTCTTAGTGCCACTAATAGACTAATCACCAGTAAGTGAAACATAATGTGTTGATACATAGTTTAATATAGAACTACTTAAAGCATTATGTGTATTATTCATTGTTTCAATACTTGATTTTATAGAATTACATAAATTATCTGATAAATCTTTAAATTTACTAGATAACCAATTAGATAATTTTGAACATAAATCTTCAAATTCAGCACATAAATTTGTCGACAAATTATCCCATAATACACATAAATTACATTGTAATGTATTTAAATCATTAAGTGTTTTATTGCAATCAGATAAGTGTTCATTTAATGTGCTTACATGTACATCATATTCATTAGATATTTTATTTAAAGCAGAAGTAGCATTTTCATAAAATGGTTGAACATAATCACTCTCTAATTTAGCATATACTGCTCCACATAATTGTGTTGTCAATGAAGCTGCATCCATATTGAATGCAATATATTTATATTGATTTTTATCCTAATTTGTTATAGTGCCAACTAATCTAGACACTAGCAATAAATCATTCATTTCTAATGATGAAAGTGTTGAAAGATCTGAAATTTTAGCCATAGTTTATTTTCACTCCGATTGTTTTGTGTATGTATACATATAACTATATTGTTGTTCATTCAATGTAGGAATAGAATATATTATTTCAAGATGAATAGTATTGTTTTCAGTGTCTTCAACGGTTGAAACATTTACAATCTAGTTTATAGATACTCTTGGTTCATATTCTGAAATGCAATGTTGAATTTCAGCTATAATCTATTCTGTATTGTAGTCAGTTATTCCAGAATACAAATATTTATAAAGTGTATTTCCAAATTCTGGATTCAAAATTCTTTCACCTGGCAACCATGAAAAAATATTATGCAAAGAATTTTGAACAGCTCTTACATTGACACTTCTGTCAACTTTGTATTTTGACATAGATGTGTTAATGATAAAACTATTGTAGTCATCTATATAAGATTTGTCAGGAAATATTTTAACAGTGTCTAAATCATGTGATAAATCTCTATCAGTCAATATTGAAACATTGTTTAAAGTATTGTTTAATTTATCTAAATTAGAAATAACATAATTTGAAATTTTTGAATCAGCTGTCAATTCAACACTACCATTGCTAGTGCTACTATATATGTAGTTTTCTAATTCTAAATCTTTTAGATAATTGATTTCATTAGGCTTTATGTAAAATTCTCTAGATGTTGCTGCAGAATTGAACTTTGATTTCATTGAAATATCACTATAGACAACTAAATTGTCATTTGACAACAAATTTGTTTGATTATTTCCAACATTATATATTTTATTTGCCATTTTTAAAGTTCAATTGTATATCCAACTAAAAACATTATATGTCTCTAAATAATTTTGTTTGGTTCTTTTTCTTGTATAGCTTCATCAGTTTTTTTTACATTAGCTATTATTGGTTTCAAATCAACAAGATATTTCTTTATGTTTTTCTGAAAATCATTTGATGTTTTTGTTTTTCCATCTGCATCAGCATATATTGTGCGCATTTGGTTCTAAGATATTTTTGATGCATTTTGTTCACCAGAAAATGTTTTGAAATACGTTTGTAAAGATTTAAAACCTTCATTTTTTGCTTTTGTCAAATTAGTTTCAAGTTCAGTTTTACGTGTTTCATTTTCTTTAGCTACATTGTCAAAAAACTGTTTTTGAGCTGCTTTGAATTCAATTTTATTGTTTTCAATGTCAGATTCTGAAACTTTGAATTCTTTTACTTTAAATCCTTTAAGCAAATCATTGTAAGCTTTTATGATTTTTTTCTAGACATCTAATGCTGCAGATTTTTTGTCTGCATCTTTATCAGTCAATTTTTGTTTTTCTTTTTCTTTTTTGTCTTTTTCTTCAGCTTTTACTAATTCTTTGTCTAAATCAACAAGTTTTTTCTGTTTTTTAAGATCTATTTGCAATTGATATTCAAAAAGCTTAGCAATTCCTAATTGATATTCACCACTTTTGTTTCCTAAATCAAAATTTACATTTCCAATGTTTTCAGGTTTTGCTGAATCATTAGGATTTAAAATTCCAGTGTTGACAATGAACATTCCATTGTCAGTTTTTACTTGATCTTTTGCTGCTAAATGCAACTTAGCAAGTAAAACTCCAGCATCTATATCAAAAATTGGTGTATTAGAATTTTCCATATCAATATTTCAAAAATTATTCAGAATCTTGTTTAGCTCCACCTTTTTTCAAACCTTTCATTGGAACAATGTAAAAATCTAAACCAGTGTTAACATTGTTGTCATCAGTGTTTTCTTGATTTTCTTCTGAGTTTTTAGAATCTTTATTATCTTCTTCAGTTGATGCAGTTTTAGCTAAAATCTTGTCAATTGGCGTATTTGCTAATTTTTTCCAAACAATATTGTTGTCATTTAAATTGTTCAATTTTACTTCAGTGTCTTTTTCACTTAAATCAGCATCAGCTAATATTTCATAGAATGGCTTGAAACCAGATTTAGCATAATTTTTGTTTTCTTTGTTAGCATATGCTAAAGGTTTTCCATCTTTATTTACAAATGTTTGTTTTATGAACTCATCTAAATTAGATCTTATTTTTTGCAAATTTTCAATTATTCTTGGTATTGCAATATTTTTGTATTTAGAATTGTCTTGTTTTTTAATATCTTCATCATCAGTGTTTTCTGAAGATTTTTCTGTTGTTTCATCTGATGATTTTTCATCTGTAGTCTCTGAAGTTTTTTCTTCTTTTTCTGTAACAGCAGTGTTTTCCTCAAAAAGCATTGACATAATATTGTTTGCTATATAGTTTTCAGATAAATATTCTACATCAACAATATCATCTGCTAGATATGTTTTCAATGTATTTTCTATTATAAGCTTTCCAGAAATGTTGTTTATTTGACTAGAATTGACTTCTTCCTTTTGTTTAGATTCTTTTTCTTCATTGTCAATATCTATTTTTTCATTATTATTTGCATCTTCAGAATAATTATTGACTAAAATAACATCTTTTGAACTTATTCCATGCTTTAGTTTTTTGAACAATCCTTTTATAGAAGCATTAACTAAATCTGCAATTGATTGTTGATTAAAAAGTTTGTAGCTTTTATCTGATTTGTCGACTTTTACGCAAATAGCTAAATCAACTGCTTTTATAGCAGATTTAGCTTTTCCATCTAAACGTTTGCTAAGATTTTTTATTATAGTTTGTGAATCAATAATGACAGATTGAGCATTTGATTGTGGAAATTTATTTTTCAATTCAGAATTGAAATTTGATTGAAGTTCATCAGGATTTATTTTTCCAAAAACTTTGTCAAGTGAATCTACTACATCACCAATAGTATGCACTTCTCCAGCTGAACCACTTCTCCAATCAAATGATGATACTCCTAAATTCTTGAATATATTTCCTAATGTTTTTCCAAGACTTTTTCCTATCATCTTGAATGCATCTGCAATTTTATGTTCAGGACGTCCTTTTACAATAAGATTATATGTTATGCACCAACCTTTTGCTTTTTGTGATTCAGTATTATTTGTATCAGTTTTTTGTGTTTTATCTTTTTCTGGTGCAGTGTCAGATGAATCAGATTTAGTGTCACTTGATTCAGCATTTTCTTCAGAAGATTCAGAATCTTCATTAGATTTTTCTGAAGCTTCATCTTCTGCAGCTTCATTCAATAAATATGTTGAAAATGATGGAATATGTATGCTTTCATTATTCTATTCATTAGATTTTTCAGTATTTTCAGCTGATGAAGATTCTTCATTTTGTTTTTCTTCTGTTTTATTTTCTTGTTCAGTATTGCTAGTTTCAGATCCTGGAATAATGTAGATTTTATCTGTTGTTATTTTAGATACAATATCTGGACCAGCAAACCATTGGACATATTCTTGAATGACTGGCAATGCTTCATCAACAGTAATCAACTAATCTTCTTTTGTTACTGTTGCAGCTATTATATTAGAACCAGCTCCAGTGAATTTAGCTGATTTTTTATCTTTTCCATCAATTGCACTATTTGTTATTTGAATATCAGAATTTTTAGCTGAAGCTTTTTTAGCAGCATTGAAATGTAAAGATATAAGTATCTAATCTAAATCAATATCGCAAACTGATACAGTTTTAGTATTTTCATCTGCAAACAAACTAATATTTTTGCTATCATCAGTTTTATTATCATCAGTTGATACTTGATTGTTTTCAGTTTTATTGTCAACTTCTTCGTTTTTTATATCTTCACTTGCCATACAGATTACTATTTACTTTTCTGAAAAATCATGATGTTGGTGGTATTGTATTATCAGCTTTAAATATATCATAATAAAAATTTCTAAATAATACAAGATTTTGTCTATACATTGGCTTTCCATCAATATGTGAATTTGGATATATAATATGTCTAACTTTACTTACAAACCAATTTCCATTAAATGCCATATAGTTTTGTTTTAATTGTTTATATTCATTTAAATTATTTTTATTTATCTAATTGATATTTTTATCTAATTTAATTTCAACTATACTAGCTGGTTTTCTGAAAATATTTCCACTTGTATTGATAACTAATGATGAATTTTCAAGTAATGATTTTAATGATGAATTATAAATATTAAATTCATTATTCCAATATGCACCATAATCAACATAATTATCTTTTTCATTTAATAAATCATCAAATTTTTTCAATAAATCTTGATTAGTATTATAAATTGAATTTTTATAAGTATTTATATTTGTATTTGTAAATTCAACATTTGAAAATTTATTAGTATTTATATTAAACTAAACAATATTTTTTTTAAAACTATCACGTAAACAAAATGTTTTAGGATATTTTATAACAGAATTCAATTGATTTTGTTTATCCTAAGATAATGCTTCAATATTAGAATTATGCATTGATAATATAATTATTGAACTACCTTGCAATGTAACAGTAGTTGCTAAATTAAAAATATTATATTCATCTGTCAATTCATTATACATTATAAATTTTAATGCATCATCTTCATAATAATAATATAATTTTCGTAATAAATGATTAATTGATGTTATAACATTATCATTTCTACTAGTTATATAATTTAATTCAAGATTTGAATTTCCATAATTAAATGTATTCTTGTTAATTTTTAATCCAGCTAATCCAAAAATTGCTGCAATAATATTAAATATATTTGTACATTTGTTTTTACTATTGTTCTTAGTTATATAATTTGTAAAATGTATATTTTTTATACATTGTAACCAATTTTGACCAACTAATGTTATTTTATATGTTATAATATTATCTTTTCTATCATTTATTTTTAAACTTTCTATTAAAAATATATGTGAAAATGTTGTTAAATCATTTATAGTATTTATTTTAATTGATTTACTACTATTTGAATTATTTGCATTTTCTATTAATTCTTTAAAAGTTACTTTAACATAAGTTACATTTTTTTCGATATATTTATCTAATATACCTAACTAATCTTTATATATAAGTTCACCTTTTAAAAATAAAGAATTAAGTTCATTAGAATATGAAAAATATTCAATATCATCATTATTTAATGAATAAGTATAATTATTATTAATATCATTATTACAATGAAATGATATTAATAAATAATATTTTTTATGATCTGAATAAAAAATATTATTTGAATAGTTTTCAAATTGATTAGCCATAAAAAAATTTAATTTTAAAATTAATTATAATTATAATTTATGTATATTTTCTATTATACTTTCAATATCTGTTTTACTTATATATTTAATTTTATCACCAGGATGCTTAATTTTAAAAATATCAGCTATTTTAATATTATTAATTTTAATTAAAAACCATGCTAAACGTGTTGTTCCATATATTTTATATGAAATTAATGGCCACTATAAATCTGTGTCACATATATATGTTTCTAATCTATCCTAGTTAATATTAAAATATATAGATGAATTTAAATTATAAAAATAATTATCATTTTTATCTCTATAAATATTAAATATATTTTCAATATCTGATATATCAAGATATTCCATATTACTAGTATTAAGATTATCTAAAGTCATAAAAAATTATTTCTAACTTTCAGTTTGAGATGTTTTTGTTTTGACATAATTTTCTATTTTTTTATTAAATTCAGTAATAGTATTAACTAATGAACCTTCTTCTCTTGCTTGTGTATTATCAACAATATTTTTATTATTAACATACTAAAATAAAAAATTATTAAAATTATCTGGAAGCAATGAATCAAATGTTAATTCAACTATATATATGTCTGGAACTTTAATAATATTATTATCATTAAATAAATTAACTAAATTTGTATTACTATTAGGATTAGTAAATAATAATGGATTTACATGTTTATTACATAATTCTAATAACCAACTTTTTGGCATTTTTCTTAATACACCCTAACTAGTTACTTTAAATTTTCCTGTACAAGCATATAATCGTGTATATCCATCAATTTTTATATCATATAAACATGGAGAATGCTAAAATATATTATATTGCATCCATTTTGCATTAGGTATTATAGTATTAACAAAAATAAAATTATTTATTGCAGATTCTGAAGTATCATTAAATAATGGTAATTTAAATGTAATAGATGGTGATGGTGTTCCATTTCCTTCAGCACCATTCCACCATGGCATCATTGAAATATTAACATTACCTAAAATAGAATTTACAATCTAACTAAGAATTGGTATACTTGATATACCACCAAGAGTATCTAATGCTTTCATTAATGATAAACCAGCTGATGGCCAACCTGGTGAACCATCTGCATTATACATTAAATTATCTGTTGATACATATGGTAATTCATATATATTCATTGTAGTACAAGATTGTAATTTATACCACATTGTATTTGGAAAATCTAATAAATAACGTCTATATTTATTAAAAGTACTATTATAATTAAGAAAATTACTATTATTATTTTTAACACTATTAAAAATATTATATAATGTATAATCAGATTTTCCTGCTAAAAATTTTAAAAAATCTTCACTTAATGATGCAAATTTTGATCCAAAATTTTTTAAATTTGCAGTTATTGATTCAAATGATATATTAGATGATGAAGAATCAGATGAAGTATTAGTTTTGTTGTTATTTTCCTAATTATCATTTGAAAATGAAGATTTAATTAAATTATAGCCAGATAATAATATTTTAAATAAATTCATTAATATATTAATAGATTGATCTAATTTAGAATCTGGTAAAAATTCTCTAATTTGAATTCCTGGAAGTACATCTAATATATCAGATAATGTTATATTACTTTTATCTTTTGTATCAGTTATTTTAAAGTTATATAAACTTTTTAATGATATATCTCTAGTAATCACATCATTAAATGTGTTTGGACAAATATTAAGTTTACAGCTATCTATTGTTTCAGATTTAGTTTTAAAACTAAATAATTGCATTAAATTTTTTAATGCTATATTATCATTTGATTCTACGTTAGCTAGATTTATATCTTTATATTTTCCACTATTTATTACAAATGGTAGATTTATATTTTTTACAGCACCTGATATACCTAATATTCCCATGATATACTAAAACTATTTATATTTTATATTTACTTTTTTCTAAAAAATATATTTTTATTTAAATTTAAACAAAATTTAGTGCAGTATTTAATGTTAAAAACTTTATACTATATTTTTTATATTGTTTAATTATAAATTCTTTAACTTCTTCTAAATTTTTTGAAAAATCATTAATATTATTATTTCTTATATTAACAAATTCTTTTGATAATTCTTCTAAATTATTAAGTTTATTTTCTAATGACATTTCTAATATAATAGCTTCTTCTTTATATGCTAACTACAAACTTTGTTTTAATTTTAAAATTTTAAATGGAAGATTTTTAACATTATTTTCATTTAATTCAGTAACTCCATACTATCCTATTTTTTTAGCTAAAGATATAAATAAATCCTGTCTTAAATTTATTAATTTATTTATTTCTTTAGTAGATGGAAACCATGAATTTGATTCTTCATCTATAAGTTTTGTTAATCGTTCTATTTCTAATATAAAATGCTATATATCTTTAAAATTAAAAGTATTAAGAAATTTAAGTTTTTCATTAACAGTTTTTGATTTAAATATATCTGATTTTTCTTTTAATATTTTATTTATATCATCTTGATATTTAGATGTATTTATTTTTTTAGTTCCTGAAAAGAAATCAACTACTTTACAAATACCCTAAGTACAAACTTTTACAGTTTTAGATATATATTCATTAAACCATTTAAGACCAGCTGCTATCATATTTTTTACAGCATTTTTAAGTTTTTCTTTTACTTCATTTACAAAATCTACTATCATATTGTTAATCATTTCAAAAGAACAATATTCTTTAAGTCCAGGTAACATTGCTTGTATTTCTTTATCATTAAGCATCATATAAATATCAATTAATATTGTAATAATTGATATTGCTAAACCTATACCACCAGATAAAAATGATGTTAATATACCAGTAATAATTTTACCTACAGCTTTTGTAAATATTTTTTTAGCTAACCACTTTATAGCAGTTATAATAAGTTTTCTACCAGCAGTTTTTCCAAGTTTTTTACCTGCTTTTTTTCTGAAAATTTTTGCTATAACTGGACCAATTTTTCTTTTAACTGAATTAATAATAGTTTTGCATACACTTGAAATTTTATTTTTAATAATTTTAACAACATTAGAAAGTTGTTGCTAAATTTTATTTTTTATAGTTTTATAACCATTTTTTATTCCATTTACTAAATTGTTTTTAATATTTTTTATTTTTGAAAATGAATTTTTAATACTATTTATAACATTACTAAAACGTTTTGGCATTAAATTTTTTAATTTACTAGTTTTTTTGCCTAACCATGATTTAGATGCATTCCAAATATCTTTGATTTTACTTCCTGTATTTGTTTTTGAAAACCAATTACCTAAAGTTGTACATCCAATTTTAACTAATGCTATAATACCTTTAACAGCTGCAATTGCTGTTGTATATATTAGTTTTAATAATGCTTTAATTGCTTTCCATGATTTTGATATTGCTTTGCCAAAAAAAGAAACTATTGAAGAAATAGATTTAATTAATAATTTTTTTATTATTTTTAATATATTATATAAAGTATTTTTAATTGTATTTATAAACTGTTTACATTTATTAAAAAAATTTGTTATTATTTTTTTAATATTCTAAATTACATGTTCATATATATAATCATATAAATTTGATAAAGTATTACTAAATATATTTTTAAAAAACATTGATAAAAAACTATTTTTATTTCCAAATAATTTAAGAACATGTTTTTTAACTATTGAATTATCATTGATTTTATCAAAAATTTTTTCAAAAATGCTTTTTCGTCTAAATGCTTTTTTAAAAATTTTATAATTACTTATATTATTAGTATTTATTAAATTTAAATACTAAACATATTTATCATAAATTTTATTGTAATTTAAATTACAATTATATATAAATTCTTCATTTATAGTAGATATAAATATTAAATTAAATTTAAGTTGATTTATTGTAGATTTAGATATATTAATTGATTTTAAAAAAACATTATTACTAAATGTTTTTAAAATGAAATTTTGTAATACATATGTAATATCACAATAATTGTTTAGTCTTTTTAAATTAAAATTAAGTTTATCTAAAATATTTAAATTTAAAGATTCTTTTTTGTTTTTAAATGTAGTTTTATTTGAAGACTATTTTAAATTTTTAGTTTTTTTATTGTCAATAGATATATTTGTTAAATTGTCAACTATACAATTTAATAAATTTCTAATATTGTTATGTTTTGCATTATTATCAATATTTTTATCATTTGAAATATTAATAGAAGAACTATTATTAACAATGTTATTTTTTAAAAAATCATTTATTGTAGATTCAATATTTTGATATACAAAATCTAATGATAAATCTTTTTCTGAAATAATTCCATTTATTCGTAATAATATTAAATCAACAATTTTTTTGTATTTGTCATTTTTTTCTGATGTTCCATATAATTCTGAAACAGCGTTAATTAAAATATTCTAAAGAGTTTTTAAAATTTGAATATTTTGCTTTAAATGTGAATCAAAGCTGGTTTTACTTAAACTTGATGTATTTAACTTTTTCCAATTTTCAGCAAAATTCTAACTCATAATTCATTCACTTAATTAAAAAAAATCAAAATTATTATTGAAAAAATCAGATCTATTTTCTTTTTCTGCATCAAATCTATTAATATCTTTTTTAGAATTTGTTATTATTATAGTATTATTTTGCTATTCAGAATTTCTAGTATTATTTTGTTGTTTAGAATTTATATATAATTTCATTGAAGTATTCAATTCAGAAAAATATTTATTGACGTCAGTTTTTATGTCAGAAAGCAATGATTTGTTACTTTTTATATCTGTTTTTAATTTATTAACATTTTCAATTAACTATTCATATTCTTTTATTGTTTGATTTTTAAGTTTTATGTTTGATGGATATTTTTCTGCTGAAATCTGAATATTTTGCTATACATTATTGTTTACTGAACTATCTACATTAACTTGTGGTTTAATGCCTAAATTATTAGTTGTATTGTTTATATCTGCAATTTTTTCATTTGCTTCTTTTGCTTTTTCTGTACTTGTATATACAACTTTTCCATCTGGACTTGGAATCTACGTAACACCATCTGGTATTTTTACATTTCCATTTTGTGCTTCAATTTTAACTCCACCAGTACTACTTTGGAGTGAATTTAATTTATCAACTTTTGCTGGTTTCTATGCACCATCTTTTGCTATTTCTTTTGTGATATCTTTTGCATTTTCAGCTAATTGTTTAGTTGAATCTGTAATGTTTTTTTGAATATTATTTTGCAAATTATTAATGTTATTGTTTGTAGTTTGTGTAATTTCCTATGATGTATTTGGTATTGTTTTATCTTTTATTTCTGAAATATTTTTTGATGTAGTTGTAATAGCTTCATCTGTAGTTTTTTCAATTTGATTTTGTGCAGAAATTGTTTGTTTTATATTTTCATCTACCATGCTATCAACCTATTCAGTTTGTTTTATTGTTGCAGCATCAATATCTTGTTTAATCTGATTAAAAGATGACTCTTGTTTTTTATTAGCACTATCAATTTGTTCTTGTGTATTTTTTTCAACTTGTTTAATAGAATTATCAATTATTTTTTCTTGTTCTTTTTTAGCTTTACTTTCTCCACCAGTTATAAGATCCCATATTTTATTTTTAAATTCAACAATTTCTAAAAATTTTTTTTCTAATAAATTCCATATAGTTTTAATTGGATTTCCAATCATATCATTTAAAGTTGATTTTAATGCATCAATAATTTTATTGACAAAAACTTTAATTATTTTTTTAAAATCAATTTCAGCAATTAATTTATTTATAAATTGATATAATTTTTTACATAATCCAGCAAATAAATTTTCTTTTTCATCTATGCCTAATTTTGCCTTTATCCATTTTTGCACTTTATTATTAAGCGCAGTGAATATTACAGTTAAAATAATACCAGCATAAAGTAATATTGTTACTAAATTCCATTTTTTAGTACTATTAATATAATCTTCAACTATTTTATATGTTTTTAATTGAAGATCAACAATATTGTTAATATTAGTATTAATAGTATTTAATGTATTTGAAACCAGTTTACATAAATTCTAATATTGTTTTATAACTATATTTTTTAATGTTTTAAATTGTTTTGAATTTAATATTTTTGGATTTTTAAAAATATTAAAATTAGATATAATAGTTTTTTCTAATTTTTTTAAATTTTCATCTACATTTGTTAAAATTTTATTAATACTTCTAGAAATATCAGTATTACTAGATTTAGATTTATTAGTAGTAGTTTTTTCTGTTTTTTTATTGTTAGATTCTTTATTATTTTGCTATATATTTTCCTATATAGAATTCTATATAGAATCTGTTAAATCTTTTATAATAGTTTTAGTATCTATATTTTTAGTACTATCATCTTCAGTAGATTCAGATTTATTTTTATTAGATTCTGTATTTGTATTTTTATTTGAAATATCATATTTAGCTAAACAATCAGAAATAGTTTTCTAAATATTTTCTATTATTAATTCATTGTCAATATTCAATGTTTCTAATGCTCCTTGTATTCTAAGCATTATAAGATTGACAATTTTTACATATTTATCTTCAGTCTATGCTGTTCCATATATACAATTAATAGCATTTTTAATCAATTCTTTAATATCATTAAAAAGCTATTTATGCTTATTAGATGATGACTAGATTTTATCAATTTTTGATAAATCTAAAGCTTTCCAATTAGCAGCTAACATATTATCATTATTTCTAGCCATTTTATTTTTCTTTTTTATAACTAGATTACATATAAATATAATCTAGTTTTATTTTAAATCTACATTGAATTCAATACTTGTTTAAGCATATGCAACTATGTAGCTAACATTTTTGTATTTGAATATCGTTTATTTTTTTCTCCTACATTTTTTTCTATTTGATTAATGTAAAATTGAAAATCAAGAAGTGTCATATCATCAAACATATTTAATGTATTAAAATGAAATTCAGTTAACAATAATGTTTCAGTACTTAATATATATTGATACATCTATATTGACACTTCTTTCAAAATCATAAAAAACCATTTACATCAGAATCTGAAAGATTTGAAATTTCAGTTCCACACATATAGCACTTATGTTTATCAAAAACATCATTTATATTTGCAATAAAATTTGTTGTAATATATGAAATTGTTCCATTTTCTGAATATAACACATCTTGTGGAAGAACAGAAATAACATCAAACATTTGATCTATTGTATATTCATTAAAATCTATATCTGTTTTTTCACCTGTAATTTTATCAACAAATGACATAGATTTAATAAATAAATTTATATAATCAACATTAATTGTTGAATTTATTGAATCAAGTGTAGTTTTATTTGTAGTTTTTTTAACATTTAAATATTTTGATTGATAAAATCTTGAAACCTTATTTACTGTTGGATAACCTATTATAAAATCAAATTTCCAATTATCATTTTCATAATTATATTTTTTATCTGAAATATCAAATGCATCTAATTTTTTTATAGCATTACCAAAATCTATTTGATATTTATTTTCAGTCTGACATTCTGGACAAACAAATGTTATTTCATGTTTATTCATATTACGCTGATAAAGCATTAAAAGTAATTTGATTTTATCAAATTCTAATAATGAATATATATCAAGATCTTTTTCTAAACAAATTGATTTTAAAATTGCGCATTGAGTATCATAAACAATATCTTTTCTATTTTCATTATCTATCATGATACGTGCTAATTTTTTCTATTCAGCTACAGTGATTTCTCTAAAATTAACTTCACGTTTAAGACTATTAATATATATTTTTATAATAGTACTAGTGAATTTATTTTTTATTGCATTTAATGCTGCTAACTTATCTATATTTTCTTCTGACATTTTTACATATTTCCTTTAATTTACTGCTTACTATTTCATATTTACTTTTTGAAAAAAAATTATTTTTTTTTGAAAATAGTTTATGTTTTTATTTTCTAGGAAAGTATTAATATATAAAAAACATTTATGTTGTTTATATAATTACGAATGTATTTCATATATAATTATCAATATATATCTTGTATTTTCTGTTTTCAATATATATATCTTATTTTAAATATTTAAATTTCTAAAACTTGTAGTTATATTTTTATATATGATTATGAGATAGACTTTTCTTTCAGAAAAGTAAATAGATAGAAAGATTAGTTTCTAAAATAAATGGGTTTAGCGTTAGGAAATTTACTAGGTGGCATTACAAATTTGACCACAGCTTTAAGTCATGAAAAAGGCGTAAAAGCTTTTTTGCATAACATAAACAAGTTTGGAATTCAGACAAAAAACAACTTTGAAGTAAATTTTTCTGGATTAGAACAAGCTACATTTTTCATTTAGAGCATAGAACTTCCAGGATTGCATCAAAATTTCACTGAAGTCTATTATGATGGAAACAAAATTGATATTCCAATAAACCATGAATATGACCATGAATTTTCTATGACTGTTTTGAATGATGCTTAGGGTTATATATATTCAGCATTGACTAATTTCATTGTAAGTGATTCTACAAACATTCTAGCAAATTCAGGATATACTATGACAATAAAAGCTTTGACTGGAGACAAAAACTACAGTGGTTCAATGATAACATTGAATGGAGTAAGAATTGAAAATATTTCAGGTTTGTCATTTGGATATGACCAAAATGACATTTAGACATTCAATATTTCTGGAAAACTCATAGACTTTACAGTTACGCCTGGAGCATTAGGAACAGCATCTAATATTCTTGGAACAGTTGACAATCTATTGAAATAAGGTGACACATGGGAGTTGGAAGCAATTTTGTAAATTCATTCATTGATACAGTAAGTGACACTAACAGTGGCACTAATTTGCAGCAATTTCTTAATAAATTTGGATCATCAGCTGGAAAATATGCTGAATAGTTGAATCCACTTGCTACATTTGATGTCAACATAAAATTCTATCCAACTATATCATCTAAATCTATACAGAATATATCAACAAAGGACAAAATAAAAGGATTACTAGGATCAACAGTCACTTCAATGGCTACAAATCTTGGAAACAATCTAACTGGTGGTTTGTTGACATCACTTCTTAATAAAACTACAGTTGAATCAGAAAGAAAAGACTTTGACAAAGCTGGTGAACATACATTTTTAGAATATCTAGCTAAAGCAAATCTTCTAGTTGGAGGAGAAAATTGGTTCAAGTCAGAACAAAGTGTATGTCCATTAGAGCTTCAATTAGGTTTCTATATTCAAAGTATAGTTGTTCCAAAGTTGAAAATACCGGATGGAGCTAAAATCTAGACATCACTTGGTGAATTTTCTACAAATGGAAACTATGTGATTCCAGACAACAACAATCTTCAATTAGACATTTTATGCACAAAACTTCCATTACATGAAAGAATATTCTATCCATGGATGAGAGAAGTCACACTTCCATATTGGTCTTATGCAACTCAACCATATACAACTGCTACAATAACAATTGATTTCAACAAACACACTGATTTGAAATATGTTTTTTGTGGTTGCAGACCTACATCAATTGACACAATACAGCCTACACAAGAACCAAATGGAAGCATAACTAGACAAGTCACATTTTTGTTTGATTTCATGTTCATTGAATCAAATGACACAACAGTAGAATCAGTTGAAAACAAATTGTTGTCAACAGGAAAAACATTGTTGAATTCAGCTGGAAAAATGATGAATTTCTAAACTTTCATAGAAATTTAAATTTTGTACATTATGAAATATATATGTGCAAAATTTCTGAAAAATCTAAAAATATTTTAAAACATATTGTAGAAACTCATTGTGTTTCATATGCAAGAATTTTAAAATCGAAAAAATATTCAGATTTGTTTTCTGAAATTTCAGTTGCTTTTGAAAATTTTCCAAATTTAGATCTAAACACTAGAATTTTTTGGATATTGAATAACTTAAAAACATATCCAAAATGTGAAATTTGTGGAAAAGAACTAGTGAAGACAAAATGTCATCCACTTGAAGGATACACTACCAAATTTTGCTCTAGCAAATGTGCACACAAAAGTCTTGCATTCAAAGAAAAAATGAAAAATGCATTAAGTTGCTATGATAGACAAAAAGCAATGCAAAAACGTGAATTGACTTGTTTAAAAAAATATGGTTGTAGAAATGTTTCACAAAATTCAGAAATAAGAAAAAAAATTTCAAAAACATTTTCTGAAAAAACTGATGCTGATATTTTAAAAACTACATTGAAAAGAAAAGCTACAAAATTTGCAAGATATGGAGATGAAAATTATTTTGACAAAAACAAAAAACAGTCTACAATTGAAAAGAAAACAATAGAAAATCCAAAATATTTAAAAAACATTGTAGAAAAAAGAAAGAAAACTTGTCTTAAAATATATGGATGTGATTGTGCAGCACAACGTGACATTGCAAAGAAAAATCGTGAAATTGCAATTTTCAAAGAACTCTATGAAAAAATGATGTCAAATGAAAAAGTTCTTCCATTATTTCAATTTGATGAATATTTTAAAGTTAAAAACACTCAAAAACTGAAATGGAAATGCAAAATATGTGGAAATGAATTTGAGTGTGAAGCTAATGATGGACATGGATTTCTTCCAAGATGCTACAAATGTTTTCCAAAGCAACAACCTGTGTCAAATGAAGAAAAAACATTAGTTGAATTCATTGAAAAACTTGACATTGAAATTCAAACTTCATGTAGAAAAATAATTCCACCATATGAACTTGACATCTATATTCCTGAAAAGAAACTAGCTATTGAATTTGATGGTCTATTTTGGCATAGTGAAAAAGCTGATGCAGAAGTTAGTTATCATTTAGTTAAAAATGAGATGTGTGAAAAACTAGAAATACAATTGATACATGTTTTTGAAGATGAATGGCTTTTCAAGAGAAAACAAACAGAAAATTTTTTGAAAAAAATTCTTGGAGTGCAAAATTGCTTCAAACATATCACAAATGATTTGTGTGAAATAATTGAACTTGATGATTTTCAAACATAGTAATTCATTTTTGAAAATTCATTGATAGAAAATTTCAAACATGATGTTTCATTAGGCTTGAAATTTAAAAATGAAATCATAAGTTTGATGACTTTCACAAAAATATATGAAAATTCATATATAGTCAATTGCTATGATGACAAAATTGGATTTGATGTGAAAGAAAGCAAGAAAAAACTATTGGACTATTTCATTAAAAATCACAAAACAAAAAGACTTATAGCTTTTGTAGACAGAAGATTGCGTAATGGAGAAGATTTGAAGAAACTTGGATTCAAATTTCTCTTTGCTGGAGTTCCAAATGCATATCTATGGAATTTCAAAAACAAAAAACAAAAAGAAACATTAGAAAAATCAATTGAAATTTCAAATGAAGAAAAAAATATGCGTGAATACACACGCATATATGATTCTGGAAATCTAGTTTTTGAAAAAACTTATTTCTGACCTATCAAAGAACCTTTTTTAGAATCTTCAATAGTCCAATAGGTACTTTTTAGTGTAACGTCAAATGTAGCTACGTCACCACCTTCATATGTCAATGAAACAGGACCTACTGCAGTGATTCTTATATTGTAAAGTTTGTAAGTTTCAATTACAGTCTTGTTGTCTTTGTCAAAAAGTGTTATACGAGCAATAGATTTTTCATTTATTCCTCTATCACCTTCAAATACTGAACCACCTTCAATGTCTGGGTTTATGACTTTTGCTTGCCAAGCTAAGAAAGCTCTGCGATATTCACCATTTACATCGGCCTAGATTGTCATTGTATGTTCATTTTCCATTGTAAGTCTTGTTGGAACTATATTTGCCATTTCAAAACCTTTATAATGGATTGACGCGTATTCAATATTTCTTCCAGGTAATGTAAAGTTTTTTCCAAACATTACTGCAGTCTTCAATACTTTGTCGATGTCATTGTAACCAGATGTAAAAGTAGCTTCCCATTGGTTGTTAGCACGTATTGTATTGCTGTTTGTAGCTGCTAAAAATTGTTCTATAGGCGTAGCCATGTTAAAATAATCCTTTTTTAATAAACGTTTATATAATCTATTTACTTTTAGAATTTCGAAAGTATAATATTGTATTGTCTAGACGAAATTTTGAATATGCATAATGAATCAATAGAAGATATTTTGAGAAATAGACTTAGTGAAATGAAACCAACAGCATTTTTTTGTTGGCTGAAAAAACAAAAAGAAATTCTAAATGAAATATCTAAGTTCACAGAAAAATTAAATGACAGAAAATTCAGTTTAAGGACAAAATTGTATTGGTATTTGAATAATTTAGTTGATTTTCCAAGATGTACAGTATGTGGAAAATTGATTGAAAAAGACATTGTGAACATGAAAATTGGCTATCATAGAACATGTTGCAAAAAATGTTGCTATAAAGATGAATCTAGAAACAAGAAAATATCAGAAGTATAGTTAAATAAATCAATTGATGAAAAGCTCTAGATTGAATCTAGAAAACAACAGACATGTTTAAAAAGATATGGTTGCAAATATACATTTTAGTCTGACAACAACAAAGAAAAAACAAAATTGACTAATTTGAAGAAATATGGTTGTGAAAATTGCATGCAGTCTGATGTCATCAAGAAAAAAATGAAAGAAAACAATTTGAAGAAATATGGTTGTGAAAACGTTTTCCAAGTCAAAGAAGTCAAAACAAAATCAAGACAGACATTGAAAAAACATTATGGAAGTGAAAGATGTCTATATTCAAATTCAATCATTGCTGAAAAACGAATCAAGCATATGACAGAGACTTTAAGGAGAAAATCTTATAGAAACTGCATTTTGCAAAATGCATTTGACAAACCATGTTTCACAGAAGACTATTTTGCAGAAAACTACAGCAAAGATTCAGAATTTGAATTTGAATGCAAAAAATGTGGAAACAAATTTCATTCAAAACATATAGCGGGTTGCCATATGCTTTGTCCAAAATGCTATCCAAGAACATCATCATTTCCAGAAAGACAAATAAGTGACTATTTGAAAAGCATATGCAAAGAAAACATAATTCTCAATTCAAAAAACATCATTCCACCTTATGAACTTGACATATACATTCCTGAAAAGAAACTAGCTGTTGAATTTGATGGCTTGTATTGGCATGCATTTGAAAATTTCTTGAAGTCAAAAGGAGACAAAAACTACCATCTAGCTAAGACTGAGATGTGTGAAAAACTTGGAATACAATTGATACATGTTTTTGAAGATGAATGGAAACACAAACAAAAAACAGTTAAAAATCTGCTTAAAAACATTTTGAATATGGATACTGAAAACAATCAACTGAATGGAAACTATGAAATAAAACTAGCAACATCTGATGAAAGTGAAAAATTCATAGATGAAAACTGTCTTTACAGTAACATAAATTCAAAAATACATCTTGGATTATATAAAGAAAAAGAACTTGTAGCATTGATGTTGTTTGGAAAATCTAGATTCAAAAGATAGCATGAATGGGAATTGCTTAGATTCTGCATAAAGCAAAACTATGTCATATATGATGCAGCTTTTGAAAAATTGCTTAATTTTTTTGAATAGAATTTCAAACCTAAATCATTAGTTTCATATGTTGACAGACGATGGAACACTGTAAAACTGCATCAGAAACTTGGATTCAACTTGTTGAAAAAAACTAAGCCAAACTATTTTTATGTAGACAATAAACATCAACAAAGATTCAAGAATTTCCAATTCAAAAAACAAATATTGAAAAACAAACTTAAAAACTACAATGATTCATTGACAGAATACCAAAACATGAGAAACAATGGATATGAAACTATATATGATTGTGGAAATCTTGTAATGGTGAAAATATATGTCTGAAAAATTGAAAATACAATTAGAAAAACTCATTGAATCATGTCCAAGAAATTTCATGAGAGTGTTGAAAAGTAAAGCAAACAGACAATTGCTAGATGAACTTACAGAAAAAACAAAGTTTTTAAGCAAAAACGCAACACTTAAAACACGAATTTTTTGGATATTGAATGGCATTAGTTCATGGAATGACAAACTAGTTTGCTGCAAAATATGTAGAAAACCATTAGACAATTTCAATGTTCTGTCAATAACGAAAGGATACAAAAAGACATGCAGCAAGAAATGTGAAAGAAAATTAGCATAGGAACAATATGAAAAAACATGTGAAAACAAATATGGTTGCAAAAATGCATTTCAAATAGATGATGTGAAAGAAAAACTGCTTGAAAACCAAAAAGAAATACAGAAAAAACGTGATGAAACTAGACAAATGCATTTCAAAAATGAAAAAGGATGGAATTTGTCAAAATCATTGAAAACAAGACTAGAAAAATATGGACATGCATGGAACATACATGCTGTTAAATTCACAAAATTCAAAAAATATGGAAATTGCAATTGGAACAATATTGAAAAAAATATTCACACAAAAAGAAAAAATGGAACTTTCAACACATCATCACAAGAAATAATAGCACATGAATTAATTTGCTAGAAATTCACAAAAAATGATGTCATTTGGCAATACAAATCAGAAAAATATCCATTTCTGTGTGATTTCTATGTTAAATCTTTAGATTTGTACATCGAATGCAATTTTTCATGGACTCATGGAGGAATGTTTTTTGATGAAAACAATGAAAATTGCATTTAGAAATTGAATGTTTGGAAAGAAAAAGCAAAAACATCTAGATTCTATGAAAATGCATTGAAAACATGGACAATCAGAGATATAAAGAAATTGAAAACTGCTTAGGAAAACAAATTGAATTACAAAGTGTTTTGGACATTAGATGAAATACTTAATTGGAAAGGTGAAATAGTTTGAAAAAAGAAAAAACATTAGAAGTATTGAAAAAAATAATGCATGAACATAAAACTGGATACACTAGAATTTTGAAAATGAAGAAAAATTCAGAATTTTTGAAGCAACTTCAATCATATGTTCCAGAAAAAGCAAAAAATCTGTCTTTAAAAGCTCAAATTGTTTGGTTGTTGCATGATTTAATTGATTTTCCAAAATGCAAAAACTGTGGAAAAACTCTTTCAGACAAAAACATCAAACATGCTTTGCTTGGATACAATCAATTTTGTTCTCATGATTGCGCAAACAAATCTGAATTCACAAAAAACAAAGCAAAACAGACTTTCATTGAAAAATACAATTGTGAAAATCCTAGCCAAAACAATGACATTAAAAACAAAAAAATCCAAACATCTTTGAAAAACTATGGAACAACAAATCCTGCTTAGAGTCAAATAGTCAAAAACAAAATCAAAACTACATGTGTTCAAAAATATGGAACAAATTGCACATTGAAAAACAAAAACATCAAAGAAAAAACTGAAAAGACAATGTTTGAAAGATATGGAACATTGCATGCAATGAAAAATCTAACAGTCTAGCAAAAAGCAAAAGAAACTACATTTAAAAACTTTGGTGTATTGCATCCAATGCAAAATAGAGACATTAGAGTTAAAGCACAACAGAAACTAATGTATGACAACATTAGTTTTGATTCATTGTCTGAACTAATTCTTTATGTTTTTCTTAAAGACAAAGATTTTGATTTTGAATATCAACCAAACATATCATTTGAATATGAATTTGAAGGAAAAAAACATGTGTATTTTCCAGATTTCAAAATTGCTGACTAGTTGATTGAAATTAAAGGAAGACAATTTTTCAAAAATAATGGAACAATGCAAAATCCATGGAACCATATTGAAGATGAATTGTATGAAGCAAAACATCAATGCATGTTGAAAAACAATGTGAAAATCATTTTAGACAATGATTTATTGATTGTTGAAGCAATGAATTACATAAATTCAACTTATGGAAATTAGTTTTTAAAATAGTTTAAAAAGAAAATACCATGATTTTCATCATGGTATTTTTCAATATTTGTTTTTTCAAATATTGTAAGGTTAATTTTAACCTTGTACGATTGGACCACCATTTGCAGTTGGTACATCTAAGCTAGAAGGCTTGAAGATAAAGTGACGTTCACCATTAAGTGCATAAGTCTCACTTACACCTTCAACTTTAATAAATGCATAGAAGTTCTTTGCATCCCAAGGGTTAGACATTACACCATAACGTGTTCTGCAACCAATAGATGGTGTGAATGAATCAGGCTGCAATACCTTGCTAAGTTGTAGAGGAACGTAAGGGCAGTAAATAATTCCTGAATCACCTGCTTGTTTACCTTTATAACCTAAAAGAATATAGTCAGAATCTGCAGCTTGTGTATATGCATCACGTACTAGGAGTATTGAATCATCATTGATTAGACCAACTTTTGTAAGAGCACCAACACCAGTGTCAGGTACTGTAGGAAGTGCAGCACTTGTCTTGAATGATGTGAACTTATTCATTGAAAGTTGTTGTAGCAATGCGCAAATACGAGGAGTTGTAACTGCAAAGTTAGCAGAACCTCTCTTTGTACGGATAGCAATCTAGTTAGCTTCAATTGTTATTTGAGTCAAAAGTGTAGCTAAACGACTCATCTAATCAAGACCATCAGCATTGCTTGGATTCCAATCAGATGTTGATCCGCCAATAATAGCAGCTTTGACCATTTCTGTTATAATCTGACGATCAATTTCAGCACCAACTTCATATGTCAATGTATTGACCATTTCACGTTCAACATCAATACCTTGCATTGCTTGCATATCTTCAGCAAGTTCTGGTGACCAGTGAGCAGCTAGCTTACGTGTTGTAGCTTCAACTGGTGATTTTACTAGCTGGAAGCTTACTGTTGGATATGAACCATCTGAAAGTTTAGCAAATTCAGTTTCTTGACCAAGACCAGTACCAACACCATTCCATCTATCTGCATTAGTTGTTCCAACATATGACTTCCAATAGTCAGAAGTTGTTAATGCTGCATCTACATCACCTTTTTTACCAGTGTAATTAGTTTCAGTTGGGTTGTAGCCAATTTCATTTTTTGTAGTATTCTTAACACCATTTTTATCAACACCAAGAATACCATTACCATTGTAAACTGGACGATATGCAAGAGCATAGCCAACTGGACCATTTAGAGGTTGAACTCCAACTAGTTCGTTTGCCATAAGATTTGGCATAATACGACGAAGCATTGGGAGAACAACGTTAGGAAGATAGAAGTCACCATACTTACCATCTGTACCAGTATATGGATATCTTGGAGAACCTGACATTACACCACCTGTATCTGCGCGTGTACCAACAACATCAGTTTGTGCAACACCAGCTTCATTGAGCATACCTCTCATCTTGAAGAAGTTGCGTGTATTCTCAAGAATCTGAGCTAGAGCAATCTTTGTCTCTTCTGACTGAATTGGCTTACCAGATTCAAGTATTGGACCCCACTTCTGAAGTAGCTTTCTTTGGTGAGGATCATTTAGTAAACTTTTAATCATTTTTTTTACCTTTATTTGATATATAGTTTTATTTTTTATTTTGGTTATTGACTACCAAGTCAATAAAATCGTTGAAATCTTTAAAATGAATTGACCATATTGCAAAGAGATTTCATATAGTTAGAATCAATTATGTCATCTGATTCTAGAATAACTTCACCATCTTTATCATATTTGTATGATTCAGTTGTTTCGTATGGTTCATCTTTTTCTGATTCAGATGTTTCCTCTTTGTCTTCATTGTCATCTTCTGCAACAGCATCATCTTCATCAACTGTCTTCTTTGTTTTAGTTGATTTTGGAGCTTCATCATTTTCAAGAATATCATTTATTTCAGATTCAAGAGTTGTTTCATCTTCTTTTTCATCTTCTTTTATTTCATTCTTGATTGATTCTAGTACAGTCTTGAATTTAGATTCAATTTCAGCTGTTGTAGCGTTTGCAAAACGTTTCTTTATCTTACGTGCTTCAAATGTTGGAAGATCTTTTGTCTTTGACTCAAGAAGTTCTATTGCTTTGAATTGTTCAATCTTTGAATTCAATTTCTGAGTTTTTGCCATTGATTCATTGAGCTTAGCTTGAAGTTTAGCGATTTGAGTCTCAAGATTTTTCTTGTCTTTAGAGAATGATTCTGTCAATTCAGCTTTCTTAGCTTGGACTGCATCTTCATTGACTGTCAATATGTTCTTCAATGACTCATGAAGTGTTTCAAGCTTCTGCATACGATCATAGTCGACAATTGTCTTCTTAGGAAGAACTGATTCAACATACAAATCTAAATAATTGCTTACTTTGCGTGCAATTTTCTTTGATTCATTGATTGAGCGAATCTTGTTTTGGATTTTTGCAGCAAGCTCAGCATTTTCTGCCTAATGCTTGAGAAATGACTCAAAAACTTTCTTGTATTCTCTGTCAAGATGCTCAGTGACAATTTTCTTTGTAGCTTTCACTGTAGCTTCTTTTTGTTTGCTCATTTTTGATTCAAGTGCAACAATAAATGTATCGAGACTTGCTTTCTGTGACTCATTCAACTTTACACCTGCTTCGGCAAAAGCTGAAATAAGACCAGCATAACTTTCTCTTATAGATTTTAAACTCATATGATTTATTACCTTTTATTTCACGCGTATAATATTATTTACTTTAGTTAAATTCATTTTTCTATTAGAAATTAATTTCTAAGACTATTTACTCAAATTTAATTGAATTTCTATTAGAAATTATTTCTAAAATCTATTTACTTTTATGAAATTAAAAAAAAATCACATATGAAAATGTGACATCAAATAAAGCATTTTTTGTCTTTGTCATATTTCCAATGGTATTTAGAAGTCTTTGGAAGACGTGTTTTGACTTCACACCATGCATTGACTGGAATGTTTCCTGAATCCCATGTGTCGACAAAATAACTGTTTGCGTTTTTGCAATTCACATACACAATATGTCCACCATCTTTCCAATCATTAACATAGACTAAATAGACTTTTCCATCTCCTCTATGTTCATCTACCCATTTGTCTAATGGCATTTCTCCATCAAATTTAAGTGGATTGTCTTCATTTGGAAGAAGTTCTTCAATTGGTCCAAGCCATTTTTTGAAAGTTTTCTCCAAATCATACAAATCAATGCCATCATCACCTGTGAAACCAATTCCTTTTTTGCAATCAACTTTCATTAGTTTGCATGCGATTTCATAGTCTAGACCTAATGCTCCAACAATTGCACGAATCACACAGTCACCAACATTTTTTCTCCATTTGTTGTAGTTTATGTTTCTAAAATTTTTGCTTTTCATTGCAATTATTTACTTTTTTTTGCAAAATCAAACATGAACATATTTCAAATATCCACAATCAGCAATTTGAAATGTTTTGTTTGTTGAAATATGTTTTTTGTTTTTCAATTTTGGTCTTGTAGCTTTTAAAAGCTTGAAATCTGGAATTTTGAAGCATTTGTTGAAAATGCTTCTGTCTACTATGATGTTTTTTGTGTTGTCATCAATGTTGTAGAATTTTGAAATGAAATTTTCATCTGTCAAAATTCCTTTGATCAGATTTTCAATTTCATGCTTGTTTTTTCTCCATTGATCTTCCCAAACATAGACTAGCTTGATGTTGTTTTTTTCACAAAGCTTTGTCTTGAACAAATGTGCATTGATGTCATTTAGTTTTTCATGTGAATGCCAATATATGCCATTGAATTCAAATGCAATTTTCAGTTTTGGAACATAGCAATCAAGTTCATATGGCCAAATAACTTTTCTAGTTCCTCTTAAGACATTTTCCTTGCCAACAATGCTTTCAACAAATTCATCTAATTCAATTTCTGCATGTGATTGCCTATGGCTTAACTATGGAAAACATTTCAAACATTTGAAAGCTGTCTATTTCTAGCCTTCTCTCATGAAAAAATTCATGTCAAATTTGCTAGAAAATTCATTTTGGCATTTTTTGCACTTGCATTTGTACAAATGTTCATCATTATGTCTATTTGCAGCAAATTCTTCAATTGAAAACAATGGAACAATCATTGTCGAATTTTTGAAATATTTGTTGTAGAATTTTCTTGCATTTCTCAAACAAGTCAAATTTTTTAGTTCTTTGTTGTCGTATTGGCATTTAAGTGAACAATATTGTGGCCAAACACTGCTCATTTTCACATTTTTGAAATCTAATTGTCTTCCACATGTTTTGCATCTAGGAATTTCTTGCATCTGATGCGCAATCCAATACACTCTAGTTTCTAAATTCAATTTTGTGAAATCAAGTGGATATGATTTTTCAAGCAAATATTTATGCAATTGTTTGTTTTTGCATATCCAATTTCTGAAATTTCTTTTGTGATTGCTTAGCAAATTCACTATTTTTTCATTTGAAATTTCATCATATTCAATAAGTTCATTTTTCATTTTCACATTGCATTCATCTGGCAATTTGTTCACATAAAACTAAGCTGTTTTTCCAGATTTGCTTATTTTGTTTCTTGAACCTATCAATTTTTTAATGTTTGGATCTGAATTTGAACATTTTTCATCACACCAAAATTCGCTTTGTTTCAAACTTGGTTTGAATGTTTTTCTTAAAATCTTTCCACAATATGCGCATTTCACTAATTTATGTCTATTGTTCAACACATACCAACATCTAGATGAAATAGGTGTCACATAATCGACAAAACTAGTTTCAAACATCACAAAATCAAACAACTTTTTGAATTTAGTTGTTTTCAACATATTGAAATATGAAAAAGGAAACTCATTCACTAATCGCTAGAGAATGAGCTTCATGTCGACATTTTCATCAATCAAATTTTTCTATATCTATTCAATCAATTCATGTTTTCTTTTTCTATCCACATATATATTGTACAGAGTATTTTTAAATCAAACTTGCAAAAAAATCACTGACAGCTTTTCCTAAAAATTCAGCTTTTTTAGATGAAATGTTTGTATTTGGCATTTTGCTTATTGTTTTTTCAAATTTATTGAATTTCTGCTCAACTATTTCACCATGCATATTGCAAACAAACTATTTGCTTTCCAAAATACCATTTACAAATCTATTTCCATCTGCTGTCACCATTTCACCAATAGACGGATTTAGGACAGTATCAATGGTTATCAACTGCAAATCTTTCACTAAACCTGTTTTTTCATCCACTGTTCCCATTGCCCTAGAAGACACACCCCATTTAGTTCCATACTAAGTAAGTGAAGCTAAAGTATCTCCACATACAGTTCCATGAATTCCAAATTTCTCATCAGAACACAATATGACAGCTTCTCCAATCCATTGTTTATTGTCTTCTTCTAAAGAAAGAATTCTTGCAGATGCTCTAGTTGGATCTATCTCGCATGAGCTTGGATGTTCTAGCTCCATAAGTCCACGATTAGTTTCAATCATTTCTGTTCTGAATTTGTCGACTTCTCGTCTAAGTTCTTCATATGGATATATTCTTCCATTTCCATTTTTCTTTTCAGATTGCAAAAAAATGCCACGAAATTTCATTGTTTTTGGTTTAGATGGATCATAAGCTTCATTTATGATCTAAACTGGTTCTTTTTCTTCAGTTATAAGTTTAAAAATTTTGTTAGTTTTCATATTAACTATTTACTTTATTTATTTTTTGAATCTCTTCAAATATTCTTTTCCATATTTGTCATCAATATAGTCTAGATATGTCTTATAGTCATTTGAATATAGAATTTTCACATTATTTTTTAATGCACATTGATGTTTTGCTTCAAAAAAATCATCCTATGATCTATCAAATGGATTTTTCCAAGTTCCATCTTCTTTTAAAAATTGGTTTCCTTTGAGTTCTATTAATTGGTTTTCAATTTTAAAATCTGGAAAATATCTACATATTTTTCCATTGAATTCATAGTTGAAAAATATATTTGGATGATACTCAAAATTTATATTGTTGTCAGAAAGCCAAATATAGAAAGCTAATTCAGGTGCTGAATCAAAATGTATATCTTTATAAAGATATACACCAACAATTGTATGTTCAGAACCATATTTTTCTAAAAGTGTCTATTTAATTTTATTTTTTATTTTTTGAAGTTGAAACACATTTTCAACATTATATTTTTTCAAATTATTGAGTTTCATTTGAGTTTTTTGTCTGTCAGACTATGTAATCCATTCACAACCATATTTTTTCAAATTGTGTTCTTTGACTTTTTGTTTGACAATATCAGATTGCATACCATTTTCACATCCATAATGTTTAAAACATGTCTATTTTGATTTTTCAATATTTCTATAGTTTTTGTTTCCATGTCTTTCAAATGTTGTATTTTTTATTTTTTGTTTAATTTTATTATCATTTTGAGCACATTTATTGCAACAATGATCTTGATATTTAAATTGTTTGAAATATCTTGGCAATATCAATTTTTTATTGCAAGATTCAATTTTACAATGTGGAAAATCATGTATATCATTGACAATCCAAAATACTCTATTGCTTAATGAATAACTTTCAGACATTTTTTCTGTTGAATTTTTCAGAAAAATGAGTATGTCTTTATTTTCAGATTTATTTAGAATTTTAAAAATTGATGAAATACATTTTCCATTTAAAACATTTATAAGTTTAATGAAAAGCTCTTTATTTTGCAAATAATAAGAATTTTTTATGTAATCAAGATTATTGAAATTAAAATACATATTTTTCAGTATGAAAACAAATTTGCGATACGAGTTTCCAATGGCAATTCTGGTTTGAAAAATTCATAGTCTGCTTTTTTGCCAGATGTATACATTTTCTCCCAGCAATAAGCGATATAGTTTTCTGGAAATGTTTTTATGTTGAGATAGTGCAGAATGAGATTGTGCATGCAGCATTTTCTGCATTTTCCACAATTATTTCCAAATAGTTGAACATTGAATTTGTTTTGTGTATGATTTCTGAATGTTTTGTTGAATCTTCCTGATGTGACGCATGAATAGTAATCATCTTGCAGATTGTATTTCAAAATAGTTTTCAGTCTTAAGCCTTTGTCTTGGCCATCTGGAATTTTGATGAATTCAAGATTTGAAATATAATTTTCAAGACAAGACAGATAAGTTTGTGTGATTTCTCTAGCATCAGTCAGATTGACCCCAGGAACAGCTTTGTCAATAGTTAAATCGAAATCATCTCCTAAGCTTAAGTATTTCCAGTTTCTTTCTAGACATATGTCTGACATAACAGACAATATAAGCTAATTTTTCATTGGATTTTCTGGCCAAAATTGCTTGTATGGATTGAAATGTGTGTCTTTTTCTAGATTTTTAGTAACTTTCATTGCTAGCAAATCTAAACCTAGTTTTTCAGCTAAGATTTGAGCATATTTCCATGCTAAGCCATTTTCATATGTGTTTATGTTTCTAGCAAAAAACAAATGGACATTATAGCCAGCATTCTTGAGATATATAGCTTGGAAAACAGAATCTAGACCTGCACTGAAACCAAGTATGACATCTTTTGATTTTGTGTCTTGAATGGTATGTTTTCCAAGATTTATGTTTGATGTTTTTTCATATTTTTGTTTGAATCGATTGTATATCAAATCAACCATTGGAATGAAGCCAGACAATACTTCTAAATTTCTGTCAAACCATTTTTTGTTGAATACATCATATAGATTCAACATATCCTAAGACAAAAATGGTTTGTTTAGACAATCAATTTGGATTTTTGTAGCTAAAAATTTAGATGTTATTTGCATTAGATTTTGTCACTTTCATTGATGACTACGATATATTCGTCATTTTTTCCCCAATGGCATGTGTTTGTGAAAGTTTCTTTTACGAAGTTTTTGTATTTGACAATGCTTCCATCTACTACAAAAACATATCTTTTGCATTTGTAGTTTTTCAGACATGTCTCTATCCAATCATCGCATGATATGTTAGATTCTGGAACTCCATCCCAAATTTCAGTGTTTCCATATGGAGGACATGTCAACAAACATTCATATGTTCCAGTGTTTTTAGTTGCATCTGCATTTGCAAGATCATATTGTGGAATTATGCCATTTTTCTCAAAAATTGGTTTTGCGAAATCCATCAATTCTTTTGATTCTTCAATGACTCTTTTGCTAAGATCTCTTCCAATATATTTCTTTCCAAGTGCTATTGTTCCTAGAAGTCTTCCACTGAAACCTGAAAATGGATCAAACACTTCATTGAAATCTTTCAGATATTTGTCGACTAGATATCTTGCAGCATGTGGTTTGAAAAGACCTACATTCATATATTTTCCTGATGTAGTCAAACCAATTGCATAGATGAATGGTGGAACTTTTCCTTCTAGAAGATATTTCCAATGTATGTCAAATGGTTCATTCTTTTTATGTTCATTGAACCAGTCAGAACAACGTAGTCTATTCAAATAGAATTTTCTGAAAATTTCTTTGTCATTTTGCAAAATTTTCCATCCAGTATTTGGTGAAGCATGTTTTTTCTTAGCTGCATCTAGAAAGCTTTTATGGAAATATTTTATGATTGGTGATTTTGTCTTCCAATTTCTTTGATGATTCACTAATGTAGATATTTCATTTTCATACACAGATCTAGATGGTTCTTTTTCATTGACACTTGGCAATGGATGAGATTTGACCCATTCATATTCTCTATCTAGATATTTGTCAGCAATAGCTTCTGCAAATTTTTTTGTGCAATTGCCTTTGTATTTGTAATTTGGATTTCCAGCTTCTCTTTGTATTTTAAGAAAAACTTTGTTTTCTTTCAATCCATCATATGTCAATGGAAAATTTTCATTTTCTGGCAAAATGTCTTTTCTAGATATATCATTCATGAATATATCATACTTGAAAATCATAAGATAAATGCCATGTTGAAGACATGGCATAGAGTTCACTTTTCAATCAACATAATCATCATATTTGATTCCAACAGCTTCTGCTATCTATTGTTGATATTGCATTATTTTCTGAAAATTATTTCTTAAATTATTTTTAGTCATTGACTATTCTGAACATTTCTAAATGCAAATTGGAACTCTAGAATAAAAACGTTTTAAATTATTCAATACCTAATATTTAAAATTGTCAATTTTTTCATCTTTCTAAAATGGTATTTCTCTATATATGATATCAGCTAATTCCATTTGATATTCATAAAGTCCTCTTAATGCAATATATCCATTTTTTGACAATGCATAACATAAACCTGAACTTACTGTAGTTGTTTTTGAAAATGGAATGAACAATTGATTGTTTTTTCTTGCAGTTTTCATTTCAATTAAATAATTAGAAATTTCAGTTTTTATATCTGGACAAGGAGTCTAAAAATGTGAAAATAGACATAAATCATAATCCTTTATTGTTTTTTCAGCTTCTTCTAAAATTTCTGAGATTTTGTCAAGATTCTTCAAAAAAGAAAAATCATCTTCCATAATCAAAATCTTATTGTAATTATTCAATTCAGCAATTTTCATTATAGAATAATGGCCAAATGCACATGAAAATGCTGAACTAGAAGTTAAACGTTTTTCACAATTTATATTTTGTTTTAAAATATCAAAAAATGGTGATGAAATATTTTCATGAATATGTAAAATTCCACTGTCACTTAAACCAACTCTTTTAAGTTCAGAATGCATTTTGTCTTCTATATGTTTATATCCAGCATAATGCAATATATACACAGCATCAAAATATTTTTTCCAATCTATCATGAGTTTCCTTTATCTTTTATATGGAGATTCAATTTTATTTAACTCTATCATTTTTATGTTTTTTACAACAATCGATTTGTCATAAAATTTCATGAATATCCAAAAACCTGACATTCTTTCTAAAATAAAACCTAATGCACGTTTTTGATATTTGTCTCTTAAATCTAGATTCAATTCTGGCAATATTTTCAAAGCAATATCAATACATATGTTTATAAATTTGCTATATTCAAAAAACATTTTTTTGCTAAATACAAACATATTGCATTTTGCATAAACATGCTAATTAAGATATGTATTCAATAAAATTTGATATTCTTTTAAATATTTAGAAAATAAACTTAAAAATAAATCAAAATCATGTTTAATATGATATAAACAATAAGATTGATATATTGTAAAATATTTGTTTTTGCTAAATGTACATAAAATATTGTTGTCATTTAAATCATCAATTTTAAAATCTAAATATCTACGATATTGCGCAATTCCAATAAAATCTGGATTTCCAAGCAATTCATAATTTTTACTTAACCAATATATCATTGACATTTCATTCAAATATTGATTGTATTTTGATATATTGTCAATTCCAATGTCATCAGTGAATATCATTTTAGATGAATTATATCCTCCACATCCAATAGGAACATATATGTCTTTTTTGAATTCATCTATAATTTCTGTTTCAAAACTATAGCAAATTGGAATTTTTAATGTCATTAAATATATTTTACAAAAAAAATTGACAAGAAAGATGCCATGTCTTCAGCATGGCATAGAGTTCACAAAAAAAATGATAAAAAGATATTTTTATGTTTTAGATTATTTTTTTTTTGAAAAGTAAATAATAAATAACTTTATAAAGGAAAAAAATAAAAATGACAGTAAATCAAGTAAGAAATTATATGATAAATAATATGCATAGAAATTCAGTTTTATATGCTGCAGCAGCTACATTAGCATTATTATCTGATGAAGTATCATCTAATGTATCATCAGAAGTATCATCTAATGTATCATCAGAAGTATCATCTAATGTATCATCAGAAGTATCATCTAATGTATCATCTAATACATAATTTTAAAATTAGATTGTATTTAAATTATAAAAATAAATAAATTTCATAAATAGAATAATTTTATTTTTAAGTTGAGTGCACTCTATGCCATGCTGAAGACATGGCATCTTTCTTGTCAAATTTTTGAAAAATAGATTTAATATTAAATCAAAAAATAAAATAATTTGAGTAAATAAATATATGCAATTAGTAGAGAAACATATTATAAAAAGAGAAGATTCTAGATACAAAGAACTTATGGAACTTTGTCATCTTTCTAAGAATCTCTACAATACTGTTCTCTACACTATCCGTCAACATTGGTTTGAAACAAAAAACGATGACACAATCACACATAAATTTCTCAACTACTATGATGTTTGGAATATTTTAAAAAAAGACAATGTTGATTTTAAAGCTTTGAATGCACATTCTTCTTAGTTAGTGATAAAACAAGTTGAAGCAAATTTCAGTTCGTTTTTCTCATTACTGAAACTCAAGACACAAGGAAAATATACTAAAAAAGTCCATCTTCCAAAATATCTTGACAAAGATGGCTATAATGTGATTTCTTTCAACCAATTCAAGAAAAAAGAATTGAAAAACGGATATGTTTCATTACCAAAATCAAAAACATTGAAATTCAAAATCAAAAACACAAATCTTCATTTTATCAATATCGTTCCAAAGAATGACTATGTTCAAGTGAATTTCATCTACAAAAAACAAGAAGAATCTTTGAAAAAAGACAATGGAAGATACATAGGAATAGATTTAGGTATAGACAATCTTGCAACATGTACTTCAAATGCATTGCAATCATTTATCGTAGATGGAAAGAAAGTCAAACATATAAATCAATTTTACAACAAAAAACTAGGAGAAGTTAAATCAGAATTAAAAAAGAAAAACAACAAAGAAAAATCACATAAAACAAGACAATTGACATTAAAACGAAACAATAAAATACAAGACTATTTTCACAAAGCTAGTCGATATATAATCAATCAAGCAGTTTCCAATGATATTCGAACAATAATAGTCGGACACAACAAGAACTGGAAGCAAGAGGTTAATATCGGAAAAGTTAATAATCAAAAATTCGTTCAGATTCCTTTTGACAATTTGATTCATCAACTTAAATACAAAGGTCAATTGAAAGGAATAAATGTAATTGAAGTTGAAGAAGGATATACATCAAAGTGTTCTTTTCTAGACAATGAATCTGTTGAAAAACATGAAAAATATCTTGGAAAAAGAATATATAGAGGATTGTTCAAAAATTCAACAGGAAAAGTCTTGAATGCTGATGTGAATGGAAGTCTAAACATCATGAGAAAATATCTAAAATGTAACTGTGATGCTATTAAGCCAACAGATGCAGGGTTTGTGTATAACCCAGTTAAAGTCTACCTTTAACAAAGTTTATTCTATTTATGAATTACGGTACATGAATGGCTTGACAAACAAAAAATAGTGAAATCACGCTTAAAACATTTGATTGTGAATAATGAAAGAAAAATTTTTGCTAGAAAATGCATAGTCAAAGAAATAGACAATGCATTGAAAGACAAATTTTTGAACAAATACCACATTCAAGGAAAAGATATAATAAATATTTCTGTTAAAAATATTAAAAATTGTTATAAATATAAAATACTCTATGTATAATACTATATATGAAAAGCTGTAAAGTATTAAAATTATTAAATATAACACGTCCAACATTATGTAGATATGTTAAAAATGGTTTAGTTAAATTTAAACAACTTCCGAATGGTTTTTATGATTATGAAGAAGAATCTATCTATAAACTTTTAAATAAAAATATTGAACGTAAAAATATTATTTATGCACGAGTATCTACACAAAAATAGAAAAATGATTTAGAAAATCAAAAAGCAATACTTAGAAAGTATTGTTCAATAAATGGGATAAAAATTTCTGATGAATATTCTGATATTGGTTCAGGAATAAATTTTGAACGGAAAGAATTCTAGCGATTAGTTAATGATGTAGTTAATCATAAAATTTCAAAAATCTATATAACATATAAAGATAGATTGTCTAGAATATCATTTGATATGTTTAAGAATTTATTTTAGAATTTTAATTGTGAAATTATTGTTTTAAATAATACAGATGATAACAAACAAATTGAAAAAGAGATTTTCAATGAAATAATTAGTTTGATACATTGTTTTGCAATGAAAGTTTATTCTTCTAGACGTTAGAAAAAATTAAAAAATATTGAAGAAGATTTAAAAATTGAAATAAATGAAGAATAAATATTATTAATATTAATAATATTTAAAAATAAATATTAAAATAAAAGTAAATAATATTAAAAAATGTAAATAAAATAAAGTAAATAAATACAAATGCAAAGAGTGGAGACATATATTTTGAGAAAAACCAAAAACAAGAAGGAATATCTTGCTTTAGTTGATATATGTCATAAATCAAAAAATCTTTACAATTATGTGAATTATGTTTTAAGACAATGTCAAACAAATAAACTTGAAAATATATTTGAATTCAAGGATTTGATTAAAACCGAAAAGAAAACAAAAAACGGAAAAATATATATTCAGAACTTTATTTCAGAATTTGATTTGTCAAAACGTCTTTCTAAACTGAAACAATTTGACTATACAAATTTAAAAGCACAAGTTTCTCAACAAACAATTGCATTGGTATTTAAAAATTATAAATCATTTTTCAAGGCATCATCTGATTTTTTCAAAAATAAATCTAAGTATAAAGGAAAACCAAAACTTCCTAAATATAAAGATAAAAATGGTTTGAATGTTTCAATTTTCACAAATCAATGTTCTACAATTGATAAAAATGGAAATCTGAAACTTTCAAAAGATTTGATTTTGAAATCAGTTAAAACTGATATTTCAAAACAAAATTTCAAACAAGTTAGGATAATTCCAAGACTAGATTATTTTCAAATAGAAATAGTTTATGAGAAGTTGGAAGGAGAATATACAAAACAAGCAAAAAGAAAAAACAAAAAACTAAATACTGCATCAATTGATTTAGGTGTAGACAATCTTGCTACTATAACTTCAGACAACATGGTTCAACCAATTATTGTCAATGGTAGAGTATTGAAGTCTATCAACCACTTTTACAACAAACAGTTAGGAAACATAAATTCAATTTATTCAAAACACAATATTCATACAGGAAAGAAATTGAAAAAACTCAATTCAAAAAGATGTTTTAAGATAAATGACTATTTTCATAAAGCATCTAGAAGAATTGTTGATTTTTGTATAAATAATGATGTGAATACTTTGTATGTAGGATTAAACAAAAATTGGAAACAGAATTGTGATTTAGGAAAAAGAAACAATCAGAAATTCATCCAAATTCCTTATGACAAATTGATTCAAAAAATAAAATACAAATGTGAAGAAGTTGGAATAAATTGTGTTTGTGTAAATGAAGCTTATACTTCTAAATGTTCTTTCTTGGATAATGAATCTGTTGAAAAACATGAAAAATATCTTGGTAGAAGAACAAAAAGAGGGTTGTTTGAAAGTGGTAATAGAAAGAAATTGAATGCTGATGTGAATGGAAGTCTGAATATTTTGAGAAAGAACAATGGAAAAATAAAATTTTCAAACAAAATATTCAATCCTATGAAAATAAAAGACGTAAATGCAATTTGTGATGTTGCTTATTTCAAATGGCAACCAACAAATACAGGTTGTGTGTTTCAACCAAATAGTAGTGATACTATTAAAGATTTTTATTAAATTTTAATAAATTTAATAAAATGAATAACATGACAAAACTTGAAAAATGCCAAATATGTGGAAAAGATCGTGCATTATTGTTTTCAAAAAAATTCAAAGATCCAATTCAAAAAACTACATGTGGAAATGCAACTTGCATTGCAAAACTTGCAGGATCTCAACACAAAATGACATCTGATGAAAAAATGTTGCACAAAAATATCATGTGTAAGCAAAAACAAGATATTGTCAAATACGCTAAGCAATTGCTAATTAAATATGAAACTAGAAAATTCAATTTGATTGACAGAAAAACATTAGAAGAAAAAATCAAAAATCTTCTAAAAACTTGCAATTCATTTAAAAATATTGCATTCATCAAAGACAAAATGTATGTGAATGAAATTGATTTTCTATGTTCAATTATTGATATGACATCTTTCATTGAAATTGACAAAAACAATTTCAAATGCAGATCATTCAGATGGGCTGAAAGATTATATTGCATTTTAAACAACTTGAAAACAAAACAAATTTGCAAATTTTGTGGATGTGAAAGCAAATTCATTTCATTTTATTAGGGTTATTCAGACACTTGCAAAAAATGCAGTGGACAAAAAATTCGTGAAGTCATGAATGGCATGCCATTATCAGACATAAGAAAACAAATAAATGAAAACAAATATGAAATTTTGAATTTTCCAACTAATACAACTAGACAACCATTGATTGTCAAATGCAAAAAATGCCATCATATATCAAAAGTTTGGCTTTATAATGGCATAAGCAAAAAAATTTCTTAGCTTAATTTATGCAAACATTGCAAAGCTAAAGACAGAACATCAAAAGAAGAAAATGAATTGTTTGATTTTGTTTAGTCTTTGCTTCCAAATGAACTTATTTTTAGAAATGACAGAACTATCATAAATCCACTTGAATTAGATATAGTCATTCCATCTAGAAAACTTGCAATTGAATTTGATGGCATATATTGGCATAATGATTAGCATATTGCAAACAACTATCATTTGCAAAAAACTATTCTATGCAATAAAGCTGGATATAAATTAATTCATATATTTGAAAATGAATGGTTATCTGACAAAAAAATAGTCAAATCAATTTTAATTGACAAACTTAAATGTAGTTTAAAAGAAACAATTGATGCAAATAAATGTTCTATATATGAAGTTAAAAATGAATATGAAAAATTAAAATGTCAAACATTCATAAATGAAAATAGTTTAATTAAAAATGAAAATTTTGATATTGCATTATGTATGAAATTTGAAAATTATATTGTAGCAACAATGACATTTTGTGAATTGACTAATGATATATTCAAAATTATTGATTTTTGCATTAAATCAGATTTAAATATAAAAGAAGGCTTTGAATCATTTTTAAAATATTTTGAAAAAAATTTCAATCCTAAAAAATTATATGCAAGTATCAATAGACGATATAGCATTGGAAATTAGTTTTTAAGTACTAGTTTTAAATTGATTGAAACTACACTTCCTAAATGTTCATATTTTATATACAATAAAAAACAAAAAATTTTTAATTCGCTAAAAACACAAACAAATAATTGTCATACAATATATGATTGTGGAAATCTAGTATTTGAGAAAACTTATGAAAAATAAAAAGGATGCTTAAGCATCCTTTTTAATAATTTTATTTTTTTTAATTTTATTGCATTGCTTCTTCGAAGCTTCCACCAGTTGTCAATGCAATGAAATCAATCAATATGAATTCAGCAGTCTTAGTAGGTTTAATTCCTATTTTAACTTTCAATTCATTTCTGTCAATTACTTCAGGAGTATTAGTAGTTTCATCACAGATTATTTTATAATCATATATTCCACCACCAATTTTTGCAGCTTTCATATATGGATCTATAGCATCAACTAAACGTTGACGTGTATATGCAGTATTTCCTTCATAAACAAAATATCTTGCAACTTTATATGCTTGACGTTCAAGTCTAAGGAATAATCTGCGAACATTTACACGATCAAATGCAGAAGCTGCAACTTGGAAAGTCTTTTGACCTTCTAGAACAATTCCATCTGATGGATAATTGATTGCATAATTCCAATTCTTTTCATAGATTGAACCAGCTTGTTTAGCATTAGGACTGAAAGCTACATCAGTTGCAGAAATTACACCTCTATTCAAACCAGCTGGAGCATCCCAATAGTTGAAATTGACATCAGTATTGATGTAAACGCCCATAGCTTTGATTGAAGGTGGAAGCCAGAATAAATCTCCAGAGAATTCATCTGCTATTTCAAACCAATCTATATATCCAGCACCATAGTTTGTGTTTAGACCAGTGACAAATTTGATGTATGGAAGAATATTTGCATCAATTGTATTAGTTGGTTTTGATGATCTTATGATTTTCTTTTGTCCAGAAATTACTAATGGTCTTGGACATTCTGTTATGAACATGCAATCTTTTCTTGTTTTTTTGCAAAATGTGTCATATTTTTGTACAACAGTTTTCCATGTTTTAATTGCAGCATTATTTGAATCACATTTCCAGCTTGCAATCAATGGAGTTTCTCCATCTGAAGCTAGTTCTGTTAAATTGTATTTTCCAGATTTTTCATATACTGCTTTTATGAATGATGCAATATTTGAAATACCAGCATCACAAACAATGTCAATGTCTCTTTCATTGATATCAGACACTTTTTCAAATGATTTATTCAAACCATCATATATTGATTTGTCAATTGATATATTTTCAACTGTTTGTTCTTCATAAAAACCTAGAATACCAGTTATTCCAAGTGGTTTAGCAATATGGATATCTAAGCTATTATAATAATTATTTTTTGCTGTTTTAGTATTGTAGCAATTTGAAAATAGATAGATATAATTTGAAGAATTATTTACAATTCTGTCAATGAATTTTGATGCACCAGTATTTTGATCTTTTTCATCTTTTTGAAGTGATCCACAGAAAGCTTCAACTGGTTCAAATGCAATCTTGTTGCCTTCAGCTGAATCTACATACATCTTGAATACAATAACACCAATGTCTTTTAGATGTTCACGTTTGAAACTAGATAATGTTGAATCATATTCAATTGTTGAAAAGTATTCATTAGCATCAAATGAAACTGTTTCTGGAAGAGCATTGTCACCATCTTCTGCATTCCATGTCATTCTATTGTTGTATATAGCTTCAGTTTCAAGAACATTTTCTCTAAAATCACCAATTGTATCTTCTGAATCATCATCAATTGAAATTGAAAGCTAATCTTTAACATCTGAAAATATAGGATTATCATTTAACAAATCATTGAATTCACTTACTTTAGTAGCTAAAGTTTCATTACCAATGTTTGTATCACTAACTGCAGTCAATGATGTATTTAATTGTTTATTTAAACTATCTATAACAGTTTTGAAATCACCTAATGTATCTAAAATACTTTCAATTGAAGCATATGCTTGTTTGTAATTCTTATATGCACTGTTCAACTGTTTAACTAGATCATGATTTATTGCATAAACAAATTCATCTTTATCATTAACATATCCAGATGAAATAGTATTTTCACCATATAGTGTTTTGCATTCACCAATGACTTCAAAATATTTAGCATTTTGTGGTTCAACATTTATTAGGCTTTGTGCATAAAGTGCATTTGCTGCTGTAGTTATGACTGGCAATATTCCAATCATTTCACGATCTTGACCTTTTCTATGGTCTTCTGGAATCTTCTTATATGTTGCGCATGTTTTGTCAACTATCAAAATTGTGTCATTTGCAACTTTTTTTTCATCAGTTCTATATTCATCTACCTCTGATTGTGAATACATTGTAGGTTCTTGTGCACCATTAATGACAGCTACTTTGTTGATTGTTTTATCAACAGCTGAAATGCAATCTATGACAGTTGACAATTGCAAATCACTAGTCAAAACTGATGTATCTTGCATAGTGTTAACATTATATTTGTAGCCAACTAATTTTTCAAATGATTCATTGTCATATGGAAGACGTGCACAATAAAGTCTTCCATTTTGATTCAAAACTTCAATGCATGCATTGTAGAAATATTTTTCTGCTTCATTGTCTGGTTCACCATAATAATTAGTCCATGCAGCACGTGTTGTAAACTCCATTGGCTAATATGCTTCACCTTTATTTGCAAAACCTGCAATATAGCATGTGGTTCCTGTCATTGCAGGACTATATTGTGATTTATCTATTTCTTTGATTTCAACACCAGGTGCTGTTATAACTCTCATTGTTTATATCCTTTAAATTAATTTAAGTTGATGAATTTTCTATTATCTATTTACTTTTATATTTTTAAGATTTAAGTACTTCTTCATTGATATTTGCACTTTGGTTTGTGATGATATAATCTAGAATAATCCATTCTATAGATTTGACTGGTTTGATTGCAATTGCACAACGTAATTCATTGTTATCAATAGTCTATTGAGTATTGTTTGTTTCATCACAACGAATGATATATTCATTCAAACCATAGCTGTTTTTAGCATCTTCAAATATTGGACGAATTGTATCTACAAACTTTTGTCTGATATATTCAGTGTTTCCTTCATACAAGAAGAATTTAGCAAAATATTTTGTTTGTTTTTCTAGATAAAGCATTAAACGTCTGACATTTATACGATCTAATGCAGTTTGTTCAATTTGGAATGTTTTTTGGCCTTCTAGAACAATTCCATCTATTGGATAGTTTATTGCATAATTCCATGCAGATTGATATATTTTTCCAGCTTCATCATTTTTTGGTGAAAATGCAGTATCATATACATTTATCAATTTTCCTCTGTTCATACCAGCTGGAGCATCCCAAGGATGATAATAAGTATCAATGTAAGTGTAAACACCAGCAGCTTTAATTGATGGTGGCAGCCAGAAGAAATCATCAGTATATGCATCTTTTACATAAAACCAATTGCAATAGCCAGCAGAATATGATGAATTAAGAGCTATTACTTTTTTGATGTTTGGAAGTATGCTATTTTCAATAGTGTTTTTAAGATTTGTTGATCTGACTATTTTTTGGTTTCCATTCAAGCAAAATGGTCTTAAAACATCTGCAATAAAAATACAGTCATGACGCATATTTTTGCAAAAATTGTCATATTTTTGCAAGATAGTCTTCCATGCTGTTGTTCCATCATCTAATTTCCAATATGTTGTGTTTTGATTTTCAGAAAAACTATCATCACTATTTTCTTTTAGTTGCAGTTTTTTGAATATATCTGGATATTGTTCAGCATTGTAAGAAACTAATGGTCTAATTTGTTGATCATAAACTGAATATGAACCATAATTGTTTACATATTGAGCTATATTTGAAACACCAGCATCACAAACAATATCAATATCTATATAATTTGGATCTTGAAGTTTATTGAAAATTTTATTCAATGGTTCTATTATGCTATTTGTATAGTCAATATTTTTTATGCATTCATCTTCTTTGAATCCTAAAATACATGCAATCTAGTTTTGTATCATGATAGTAGATGCATTATTGTAAGACTATGTTATAGCTACATTGCTGAAAAAGTTTATGAATTGTGAATTAGAATTTATAATGTCATCTATAAATATTGAACTATTTGTGTTTTTGTCTTTAGCTTTTTTGTCTAATGCACCAACAAATGATTCAACTGGAGTAAAACTTAATTTTTTTCTGTCACCTTGATTAGCATAGACTTTGAAGACAACAACACCAATTTGTTTTAAATATGTTCTATCTAAATAATTTTCTTGCTAGAAATTGATAATTGGAAATTGTTTAGCTGCAATTTTTGAAATTGACTAATCATTTATAGAAAATGAACTTAATGGTAAATCAAAATTCTATGAAAACAATTTTGTTGATGAATATGCAGATAAATATGTTCCTTGTCTGTTTTTTGCATCTGATATTGTGTTGTATTTGCTAATTTTTTCTGATACTTCTGCTCCAGACAATTCATTTGATGTATCATCATTGATTTTAGTTGTATCTGTTATTATTCCTTGAAAATACATAGCATTTATTGGTGAAACAATAACTGGCATTATTCCTAGTAATTCTTCAGATTTTTCAATTATTTTAGTGTTAGCACTAAATGAACTCAACATGTTTATTTTTTCATATTGCTTTCTAGTGATATCAACTATTTGTATAGTGTTTTTTTCAATAATTTGTTCACCAGTTTTATATTTGTCTAAGTCTTCAAGCGATATTAATGCATTAGCTGATGCAACATTATTTATATTGACATATGAAGATATAGTTGAATCAATAGCTTTTAAATCTTCTAGATAATCATAACTATTGTCAATATTTTGCAATACAATTTCACTATCAACTTTATATTTTAAACTTGTAAATTTATCTTTGCTTAAATTGTCATATGGAAGTCTAGACATCAAAAGAATTCCACCTCTATTCAAAATTTCTATACCAGCATTATAAAAATATTTTTCTGGTTCATTAGTTGGCTAACCAAATGTGTCATTTAAAGTTTGCAAAGAATTTATCCATTGTGTATCATAATTGATACCTTTGTCTGCAAAACCACAAATTAATGTAGTAGTGTTAACAATACTATAATCTGGTTTATTGTTATACTAAGATCTATCTATTTCATTAATTTCAATGCCTGGTGAATTTCTTTTTCTACTTATTGCCATTGTTAAACTTTCTAAATAACTACTATTTCATATTTACTTTTTGAAAAAAAAATTATTTTTTTTTTTGAAAATAGTTTATGTTTTTATTTTCTAGGAAAGTATTAATATATAAAAAACATTTATGTTGTTTATATAATTACGAATGTATTTCATATATAATTATCAATATATATCTTGTATTTTCTGTTTTCAATATATATATCTTATTTTAAATATTTAAATTTCTAAAACTTGTAGTTATATTTTTATATATGATTATGAGATAGACTTTTCTTAAAGAAAAATAAAAATTTTTCTAAAAAAGTATATTATTTTTAATGGAAAACAAAGAAAAAACAGTTACAAATAATAAATAGCTTAAAAATTATATATCAGAATTTAATTCTGATGTTAAAATTACAGTCAATAATATTCATGAAAAATCTTTAATGTGTAGTTCATTATGGGCAAAATGGTTGCAATATCTTTTTCATGAAAAAGAAAATTATGATAAAGCTACAGAAATAAAACAAAAACTTATAAAAAATAAAACAAATTCTAAAATTCAAGATTCTGTTTTAAGATTAAAATCTGAAGAAAAAATAGTTGAAAATGATGAAACATTCAAAAAACTAAATTTAGCTTAGAAAAATACTAAAGACAATATAGATTTTATTGAAAGAGCATTAGAAATAATGCAAAATCTAAGTTTTTAGATTAAAAATACAATTGAAATAATGAAATTGACAAATAATTGATGGATTTATCAATATATAATGATTCAAAAGATATAGAAATTTTTCCTAATGGAAAAATTTTTAGAATTTGTTATGATTCTTCTTTGAGAAAATTAAGAATAATAAGTTCTAAATATAATTTATTTGAAGATTTACGTAATACTTTTTCTATATTCAATAATTCATCTTTTTTTGTTGCATAGTATGGATATAGAACTGCACCAAGATTATACGCTATAAATAAATTTGGATATTTTAGTGATGGATTGTTATTTGAAATATTAAATTATATAAAAACTAATTATGGAAGTACTTCTGTTTTAGCTATATCTGAAAATTGCAAAAAATATATATTTGATTTTATAGTTCCATTGAAAGGATATTTTCAAAATAAAAATAATATAAAAGATATATCTAATGTTTCAGAAGATTTAGGAAGAAATACTGAATTAGTAAATTTAGAAAAATCACCATATATATTTAGAGATTATCAGAAAGAATCAATCAAACATTTATTGTATGAAGGCTATGGAAGAGGATTGATTGAAATTCCAACAGCTGGTGGAAAAAGTTTTATATTAGCTAATTTTATTTGGAATATTCTGAAAAATGTCAATAGACAATATAAAACATTGATATTAGTTCCAAATAAACAACTGGTTGAACAATTCTACAAAGATTTGAAAGATTATGGTTATTCAGAATAGTTATTAACAAGATTGACAGCAGGATTAAAGAAAAATGAAAAATTTAACATAGATGCAAAAATTATTGTTGCTAATAGACAATATTTATTTAAGAATAAAAATCTTCTTCCAAAAATTGATGTCTTGATTGTAGATGAAGTACATCAGGCAACAGCTGAAGTGACAAAAGAATTTATAGAATCTTTAAATTGCAAAATAAAAATTGGTTGTTCTGGAACACTTCCAAGAGACAAATATTTGAAATGGCAATTAATTGGAATGTTTGGAAAAGTTGTATATACTGAAGATATTGTGAAATTGCAAAGAGAAGGATATATTTCTAAGCTTAAAATAACATTGCTTAAAATCACAGATTCTATTGTTGAAAGTGACAGAAATCTTCTATTTAATTTACATTCATATAGAAGATATAAACCAGATGAATTTGGATATAGTGAAATAATGTTCAATGAAGCACATGATGCAGAACATAAATATTACAATGAACATTACAAAGATTTGTATACACCAGTTTTAAATTATCTAAATTCTTTAACTGAAAATATTCTAGTTTTATTTGATAGAATTGAAGTTGGCAAAAATTTAACAGAATTAGCTAGAGAAATTTTGAAAAACAAAGTTGTTCATTATATAGATGGTTCAATCAAAGTTGATGTTCGTGAAAACATAAGAACATAGTTAGAATCATCTGGAAATAATATTCTTTTTGCTGAAAATAGTGTATTTGCAACTGGAATTAACATTAAAAGATTGACACATATTGTTTTTGCTTGTGGAACTAAATCATTCAGTAGAGTACTCCAAAGTATTGGAAGAACATTGCGTTTACATGAATCTAAATCTGAAGCACATTTAGTTGATGTAGCTTTTAATATGAAATATTCTTAGCGGCATTTATATGAACGATTGCAAATATATAAAGATATGTACAATAAAAAACCAGATGAAATTTTGAAATATACTATCTAAAAAAATATCACACCATTTAAAGGTGTGATAAATTTTTATTTTTTTAATTTAATTTATTATTCGAATAAATGTTTGTTGTTTTTGACAAATTTCCGAAGCTTTAATGCTTCTTTAAGTTGTTTTTCATCTTCTTCATCATTTTCTGCTACTGTATCATCTGATTTTGAAGATTTTTTAGACTTATCTTTTTTACCTGGTTTTTCTTCAGTTTTTTCATCTTCTTCATCTGATGTTTCAGCTTCTTCATCTTCTTCAACTTTTTCATCATCTTCAGATTCATCTTCAGTTACTTCTTCATCATCTGAATCTTTGAAAAATTCTTGAGCAGAAACTAAATTATCATCTTCAGTTACTTCTTCATCATCTGAATCTTCATCTTCTTCAACTTTTTCATCATCTTCAGATTCATCTTCAGTTACTTCTTCATCATCTTCAGATTCATCTTCAGTTACTTCTTCATCATCTGAATCTTTGAAAAATTCATCATTTTTATCTTCATTTATTTTTTCTTCATCATCTTCAGATTCATCTTCAGTTACTTCTTCATCATCTGAATCTTTGAAAAATTCTTGAGCAGAAACTAAATTATCATCTTCTTCTACTTTTTCATCATCTTCAGATTCATCATCTTCTTTTATTACTTCAGATTCATCTGTTTTT
>ERZ808252.74-NODE-74-length-108911-cov-40.711187_pt1 | contig 108911 bp, 99 predicted proteins | sample MGYA00521242_ERZ808252 | MGnify/ENA primary metagenome ERZ808252 (study PRJEB31516, sample SAMN03275581) | gut metagenome | biome: mammalia-associated habitat; material: feces | host: Papio cynocephalus | place: Kenya | collected 2012-08-07 ...
TGAGCTTACTTTCAATCTTTCCGCCAATTCGGCCAGTTTCAGCCGCCCGAACGCCCGGTTTTAGACGGCCATCCAGGCCATTTCGCAAGGCAAGACGAACCGTTTGGCAAGGCAAGACGAACCGTTTGGCAGCGCGGAACGCCTCAAATGGCAACGACACTTTTCAATGATGCCAGTATGGGTTGCCAGGGAGCTCGCCGGCGGAAAAAAAGAAGCAGAAACATACTGCAGCCCTGAACGCGCACATATATAAATAGGTATTAGTGCCTGACACCAAAATCATCCCTGCAAAATTGCAAGCAGAAAACAGGTGTTTTTCTCAAAAAATTGCAAATAAATTTTCGGTTGTCACTGAAAATCAGTAAATTTGCACTCCGAAAAATAAAACATAAACATTTAAACATAAAACATAGCAAATGACCAAAGCTGATATTATCAACAAGATTGTGAGTGACACAGGACTGGCCAAAAAGGATGTAGCCGCCACAGTAGAGGCTTTCATGGAAGAGGTCAGAAACAGTCTGTCAGAGAGAAAAGAGGATGTATTTCTCCGTGGTTTCGGAAGTTTCATCGTCAAGCACCGCGCGCAAAAGACAGCCCGCAACATCTCGAAGAACACCACAATTGTTATTGAGGCACACGACTTTCCCGCATTCAAGCCCGCCAAGAGCTTTATTGCCAAGATGAAATAATACAACAATAAAATATTCACTTAAATAAATCGTTAAGCCATGCCAAACGGAAAGAAAAAGAAAGGCCACAAGATGGCAACTCACAAGCGTAAGAAAAGATTAAGAAAGAACAGACACAAGAGCAAGTAAGCCAATAACTTGCAAAGACAGAAGTCTATTCGGAGAAAAGAAATGAAAGGAGTGTGCCAAGGGAATCTGAAAAGACATTGGCACACCCTTTCTATTTTGAGAAGCCAGCCAAGATTGCTGGCTGAGAATTATTTAAATCCAAGCGTAAAATACCACCCTTAACGAATGACAAGCGAAGTTATAATTGACGTCCAGCCTAAAGAAATATCCATAGCACTGCTTGAGGACAAGAGCCTCGTTGAATACCAGAGCGAGACACGCTCGGCATCTTTTTCTGTCGGCAACATCTACGTGGCAAAAGTCAAGAAACTGATGCCTGGCCTCAACGCCTGTTTCGTCAACGTGGGCTATGAGAGGGATGCTTTCTTACACTATCTGGATTTAGGCTCTCAGTTCAACTCCTACGAGAAATATCTCAGACAGGTACAAAGTGACAGGAAGAAACTCTACCCAATCAGCAAGGCTTCGAGGCTGCCAGACCTGAAAAAGGACGGCAGTGTGCAAAACACCCTCACCGTTGGACAAGAGGTACTGGTGCAGGTGGTCAAGGAGCCAATTTCGACCAAGGGGCCGCGGCTGACCTGCGAACTAAGCTTTGCGGGACGCTACATTGTGCTCATCCCTTTCAACGACAAAGTCTCTGTGTCGTCAAAGATAAAGAAAGGCGAAGAGCGCACCCGCCTGAAGCAGCTGATACAAAGTATCAAGCCCAAGAACTTCGGCGTGATCGTGCGGACATCGGCGGAAGGCAAGCGCGTCGCCGAGCTGGACAACGAGCTGAAGACCCTGCTGAAACGCTGGGATGATGCCATTACAAAAGTTCAGAAAACAACCAGCCGCCCACAGATTATCTACGAGGAGACGGGGCGCGCCGTGGCTTTGCTGCGCGACCTGTTCAACCCCACATACGATGGCATCTATGTCAATGACAACACCATCTACAACCAGATAAAAGACTACGTCGGACTGATAGCCCCGGACAAGGCAAACATTGTCAAGCTGTACACAGGACAGGTTCCCATATTTGACAATTTCAATGTCACCAAGCAAATCAAGTCGGCCTTTGGAAAGACTGTCAACTACAAGCACGGAGCCTACCTCATCATCGAGCACACGGAAGCCTTGCATGTGGTTGACGTGAACAGCGGCAACCGCACCCGTTCAGAAAACGGACAGGAAGCCAACGCCCTTGAGGTTAACCTCGGAGCCGCCGACGAGCTGGCCAGGCAGCTGCGTTTGCGCGACATGGGAGGCATCATTGTTGTTGATTTCATCGACATGAACCTGGCGGAAGACCGCCAGATGCTATACGAGCGGATGTGCAAAAACATGCAAAAGGACAGGGCACGCCACAACATACTCCCGCTCAGCAAGTTTGGGCTGATGCAGATAACGCGCCAGAGAGTCCGTCCCGCCATGGATGTCAACGTAGAGGAAACATGCCCCACATGCTTCGGCAAAGGAAAGATCAAGTCAAGCATCTTGTTCACAGACCTGTTGGAGAGCAAAATCAACCGGATGGTAAATAAAATCGGCATCAAGAAGTTCAATCTTCATGTACACCCTTATGTAGCAGCCTATATCAACCAGGGCATCATCTCACTTAAGCGCAAGTGGCAGATGAAATACGGGTTAGGCATCAACATTATCCCCTCACAGAAACTGGCATTCTTGCAGTATGAGTTTTATGACAAGAAGGGCAATTTCATTGATATGCAAGAGGAGATGGAGGCGAAATAGGCAACAAAGAAACCGGAGCATAAAAAGCTCCGGTTTCTTTGTTGTCTCATCTTTTTTAGCTTACTTTGCAAACAACAGTTAACGCATTTGCAAACTCCAACACCACACCACCCATGGAAACAGCTTTCTGGACCTGTCTGTTTATCGTATTCTACACCTACATTGGCTATGGCATCATACTATGGTGCTGCATCCACATCAAACGCATTATGGGGCCGGCGCGCCCTCAGCTGTCGCTGCCCGAAGACACGTCCCTGTGGCCAGAAGTGACCTTGATGGTTTGTGCCTATAACGAGCAGGATGTTGTAGACATGAAGATGGAAAACACAAGACAGATAGACTATCCCAAAGACAAGTTGCACATGCTGTGGGTGACAGACGGCAGCACGGACAAGACCAACGAGAGGCTAAGCCGTTACAGGGGTGAGGCAGACATTCTCTTTCAGCCGGAACGCCAAGGCAAGACGGCAGCCCTTAACAGAGGCGTCAGCCATGCGACGACGGGCATAATCATTATGACAGACGCCAACACCCGTCTCAACCCGGATGCAGTCAAAGAAATAGTCAAGCAGTTTGAAGACAGCAGGGTCAGCTGCGTGGCGGGCGAGAAAAGGGTCATGGCGCGCAACGGCAACCAGTCCGCGGCACAGGGAGAGGGTGTCTATTGGAAATACGAAAGCACCTTGAAACGGTGGGACGCCGAGCTGTACTCGGCCATGGGCTGCGCGGGCGAGCTGTGCGCCATCAGGAAGGAGCTGTACCGTCCGATGCCCAAGGACACGCTGCTTGACGATTTCATCATGTCCATGCAGACGCTTAGACAAGGATACAGGATTGCCTATACAGACAAGGCCTACGCCATGGAATACGGTTCTGCAAGCATAGAGGAGGAAGCCAAGCGCAAGAAACGAATAGCAGCCGGCGGACTGCAAAGCATCTGGCGCCTTAGACCATTGATGAACGTGTTCAGATACCCCATTGTCTCGTTCCAGTTCATTTCACACCGCATATTGAGATGGAGCGTCACACCATTTGCCCTGCTGGCACTCATCCCGCTGAATGTCACCTTAGTCATGCAGCAGGCAGGAACAGTCTATGTCTGCACATGGGTGCTTCAGCTGTTGTTCTACGCAGCGGCATTTGCAGGATATGTCCTGGACGCAAGGGGGGGTGTAAAAATATCCGCCCTGTACATTGCCTACTATTTCCTGTTCATGAACACAAATGTTTTCAGGGGCATAAACTACCTCATCAAGCACAAGGGCAACGGAACGTGGGAGAAAGCCAGGAGAGGCTAAAAATTGTTGCAAACTTTCTCGTCTTGTTCATTTTTTTATATACCTTTGCAAAAATTAAGTTGTGCCAGGTACAATTAACCCCCAATTGGTCATTGGAACGAAATAAGCGTTTCATCCGGCACATCTTGCTGCCGTCAGTGTCTCGCCACAGTCCGCTGTGGCTTCACCGCTTCCGTTGCAAGTTGCCAGAAACGAGCTGCAACAAGGGACGAAATCTAATGACCGATTTGGGACAATAACGAGCCAGCCATCAGGCTGGAGCCCAAAGTAACCGCATACATGAATCAAACGGATGGATGCAATACCAACAAATGTGGAACAGCTCCGGCTGCAAATAGCAAAAGCCCAGGAAGAGACAAGAAAGGCTATTGCTGAGAGAGATGCGGCCCGTGCCAAGCTAAAGGAACATGAGACGCTCATCCAAGAAGCCGAGAAGACAAGCAGAATGAAATCGCTCTTCTTGGCCAACATGAGCCATGAAATCCGCACACCGCTGAACGCCATCGAAGGATTCGCACGCATCATGGCCGAAACAGAATCGGCTGAGGGCAGGATGGAGTTTCTTGAAATCATCGAAAGCAACAACAACCGCTTGCAGAGTCTGATTAACGAGATTCTGGACCTGTCGCGCATCGAGGCTGGCGAACTAACCATCAAGAAAAGCGAGACAAACCTGCATGAACTGTGCAAGAACATCAAGCTCAGCTTCAAGTTCAGGCTTAACGAGGAAGTGGAACTCATTTGCGAGGAGCCAGAAGAAGAAGTAAATCTCGTTGCTGACGCCAACCGGATAATGCAGGTCTTGTCCAACTTGATTGGAAATGCCGTCAAACACACGGCAAAGGGGAGCATCACCTTCGGCTACCGCATTGTGAACAGCAATACACAAATAGAGTTCTTCGTATGCGACACGGGCAACGGCATAGCCTCTGCCGACTTGGGGGAAATCTTCAACACCTATGTGTCCAGGGATGCAGAGACCACAAAGAACGGCCACGGCCTCGGACTGCCTCTTTGCAAGATTCTGGTAGAACGGATGGGAGGCTTCATCGATGTACAATCCCAGGTAGGCCATGGGGCGACATTCACGTTTACACTGCCTTTTGAGGGCACGGTGTCTGCCACAGCCAAAAAGAAGGACATCCTCTCGTTCAGTTCAAAGACATTCAGAGTCACCATTCACCCACAGAACAAGAGTTCGAAATGTATCCTGGTTGCCGAGGATGAGGAAAGTAACTTCCAGCTGGTCAAGAACATTTTCGGGAAACGGTACCGGCTTCTCCATGCCAGCAACGGTATAGAGGCCGTGACACTCTTTGATGAAGAGCGGCCCGACCTCGTCCTAATGGACATCAGAATGCCGGGAATGACCGGCCTTGACGCAACAAGAATTATCAAGGAAGTGAGCCATGACACCCCCATCATCATCCTCAGTGCGTACGCTTTCGAGGAAAACATCAGCGAGGCAAAAGTTGCCGGCTGCGACAAATTCATCACAAAGCCGTTCAAGGTGGAAGACTTAATAGAGACAGTCAGCCATTACCTTGACAATTAACACTTTCTGACAACAATGGGAAAACTTGCAGTTTACAAATATTTCTCAATGATGATGCTGGCCGCCCAGACGGTCATCACGGCCTTTACATTCATCGGGCTTTTCGGCGGCAAGGTCACTCCCGCCGGAAACACAGCCAGCGCCATGCTTGTCTATGCACTTCCGCTTCTCATCATAGCCAACATTCTGACACTGTTCTACTGGCTGATACGGCGGTGCTGGTACTTGGCCGCCATCCCAGTCGTAACCGTGCTGTGCTGCATTCCCTACATAGGAACCGTCTTTCAGTTCAGGAGTCTTCCAACGGACAGTGGCGCACGCCAAGGCATTAAGATTGCCACATACAATGTGGCACGCTTTGGCAAGGAGACATCCGGCTTTATGGCCAAGGACATCCTTTCAGAAATGAAAAAGCAAAAGGTTGACGTATTTTGCATTCAGGAATATTCCGAGATGAGTGGGGACAAGAAAAACTCCGTAAGCTATAAGGAATATTTTCCCTATATGGCCAAAGGTAACGATGACATGGTTATCTTCAGCCGACGCCCCATCTTGGCTTCAAAGAACATTCCATTTGAATACTCCAACAGCAGTGCCATGTGGGCAGACATAGACTTCCGGGGAAAACGTCTGAAAGTGTTCAATGTCCATCTGGAGACAACAGGATTCAACCGCACCCTACACCAGGTGGCAAAAATACAGGCGAACGGCCACCAAGTGGAAACCAACAGGCTGCTCAGAGCCATATACGGCAACTATACCCTGGGGATGGTTGTCCGCGCAGGGCAGGCAGTCACCGTGGCCAATGAACGCAATAACGCCCATATTCCCTCAATAGTATGCGGAGACTTTAACGACATCCCCTACTCCTACGTTTACAATGTGATGCTCGGCGACATGGTTGATGGATTCAAAGAATGTGGAAGCGGATGGATGTACACCTACCGAGGCGCCAAGAGTTTTAGAATTGATTACATTTTCCACGACAAAGCATTGAAAGGCATCACCTATTACACTTCAAAACTGACCTATTCAGACCACTTTCCCGTCATCATGAAATTGGCAGTGAACTGAAACATTCATTCACTGCCAATTTGTATTATCCCAAATCGGTCAATAGATTTCTACCTGGTTGCTGTTTGTCTCAGCTGCTTGCAACGGGGACTGCTGAAGCCACAGCGGGCTGTGGCGGGACACTGCCAGAAGCAAAATGCCGGAAGAAGCAGTGAAAAGAGGACGGAAAGAACGAAAGCAGACCCAATTTACCGTCTTTTCGTTCTAATGACCGATTTGGGATGATTCCTTGCATCGTTGACTTCACTTACGTTTCAAAGCGTTTGGCTTGGAGACATTCATCTTCCAGACACAGCCACTCCATCCCTTGACAGACAGGCTCAGCGCCTGCCCCCTGGACAAGAATATGGCCTTTTTGTGCCCAAAGAGAAGTTCGGTGGCATTGGCTTTTTTTTCTGTGATGCCCAGACATTCGAAAGCGTGCTCCGGCACATTAACTTGAATATCACAAGGGGTGCTATCAAAATTGACAGCCACCAGCAAAAGTGTGCTTCCATACTTTCTCAGAAAGACATACTGACGTGACAGCTGCGGATTGACATACATTAAGTCAAAGAACAGGCCATCTTTGACAGCTTTTTCTGTTGTGGCAATATGAAACACGCGGCAATGGATGTCATAAAGCCACCGTTCATCCGCAGTCAGCGAGTTCCAAGCTGCGCGGCACAGTGTGTCAATGTTCCAATAGTCGAAAATTGTAGTACGTCCGTCAACTCCGCTGAATCCCTCCTTGTCCATTCCACGCTCTCCATATTCCTCTCCGGCATAAAGCATGAAAGGATTGCCCCTCATCAACACTGATGCGATTAGTGCCGGCACACCCCTGCGCCCACATCCCGCAAAGAAGTCGCTCGCCACGCGCTGCTCGTCATGGTTTTCCAGGAAATACAACATTTTTGAAGAGATGTCATCGACCCTCTGCCAAGAACCGGTAATGGCCGATGCAGGGACGGAGCCACAGGTGACAGCACGCATCGTATCATACATCCCCACCTTGTCATACAGATAGTCAAAACCACTTGAAATATAGTTTCTGTATTCCGACGGATTATAAACCTCGCCAATGAAGAGGAGGCCCGGATAGGCTTCCTTCACCTTACTTATAGCGAACTTCCAAAATTCAACGGGAACCATTTCCGCCATGTCACACCGAAAACCGTCAACACCCTTACCTGCCCAAAAGAGCAGGATATCCAACATCTTACACCAAGTGTTGGGTATCGGGTCAAAGTGGCCGACACGACCTGCATAATAATCAACACCGTAGTTGAGCTTGACCGTCTCATACCAGTCATTCCGGCCTGGTGAGGCATCAAAAAGATCATTCCCGGTAGCCTTGGCAGGAATCTCCTCGTAGGCCCGAAGCCCGTCAACAGACAGGCTGAACGACGGTGTAAACCGGCAACCGGGACAATAATAGAAATTGTTTTGCGGGTCGAAGCCCTTAGATGTGTCGTCACCATCTCCCAGGTCGACCACGCCTTCAGGTTTGGCAACAGAATGATACTGGCGAGCCACATGGTTTGGGACAAAATCTATCAAGACGCGAAGTCCTGCACGGTGAGTGCGGTCAACAAGCTGTTCAAACTCTCCCATTCGGTTGCTTACATCTGAAGCCAAATCAGGATCAATGTCATAGTAATCCGTAATGGCATAGGGAGAGCCGGCCTTCCCTTTGACAATGGCCGGATGCTGTGTGGGAATACCATAAGCGGAATAGTCGGTCTGCGAGGCATGGCGAATCACTCCTGTAAACCAGACATGGCTTACGCCCATCCGCTTGATGGCACACAATGTCTGCTCATCAAAAGAAGACATCTTTCCACAACCATTTTCGGCAATCGTGCCATTCTCGATACGAGAAGTGTTACGATTGCCGAAAAGCCGTGTAAGCACTTGGTAAATAATGGTTTTCTCCATTATTGGACTCCGTGAACAGTCACATTCTTATCGATGCGGCCAATCATTCCCTGAAGAGCCTTTCCCGGTCCGCACTCGGTGAAATCGTCTGCACCGTCAGCTATCATGTTCCGCACACATGACGTCCAGCGCACGCTGCTTGTCAGCTGGGCAATAAGGTTGGCCTTGATTTCACCGGGATTGGTGTGTGGCTTGCCGTCCACGTTCTGATAAATGGGGTATTTGGGTTCCGCAAACGCGGTGGCTTCGATGGCCGACTGAAGTTCTTCCTGGGCAGGCTTCATCAGTGGGGAGTGAAACGCCCCACCTACCTTCAAGGGCAGCGCACGCTTGGCACCGGCAGCCTTCAACTGCTCGCAGGCCTCGCTGATGGCTTCGACACTGCCGGAAATCACCAGCTGTCCAGGGCAGTTGTAGTTAGCAGGGACAACCACATGGCCTTCCCTGTTGATGCTGGCGCACACCTCCTCTATCTTTTCATCAGGAAGTCCTACTATGGCTGCCATTGTCGACGGAGCCATATCACAGGCCTTTTGCATTGCCATGGCACGCGCATAAACCAGTTTCAGTCCATCCTCAAAGTTTAAAGCGCCAGCTGCCACCAAGGCAGAAAACTCACCCAAAGAGTGGCCAGCCACCATGGCAGGCTTAAAATCGTCACCCAGACAAAAGGCTGTAATGACGCTGTGAAGGAACACGGCGGGCTGTGTTACCTTAGTCTGCTTGAGTTCCTCGTCAGTACCATCAAACATCATGTCAGTGATTCTGAAGCCAAGAATGTCATTTGCTTTTTCAAACAGCTCTTTAGCCAAAGAATTGTTCTCGTAGAGGTCTTTCCCCATTCCTACGAACTGTGCTCCCTGTCCGGGAAAAACGAATGCTTTCATTATCTGTTTATTATTGTTGTGTAAAACCTTTTCTTTTGCAAAATTACACAAATTCTCTGGAATAACCACGCGAAGGATAGAAAAAGAGGGCCAGGCACCGTTTGCACCTGACCCTCTATTCCTATTTCAGAAAGACATCAGACTGTCTTGCTTGTCAGCCTAACGCCTGATCTCCATTTTACAGACCATGCTTTTGCCATCCGCCTTGACCTTGACAACATAAACGCCTGGAGTGAGGCTGTCTAATGACACCGTGCTTTCGCTTGCTGAAAGCGCAACCTTGCCGTCGGCAGCATAAATGTCAACAGACGACACATTGCCTCCCTCTATTTTCAAAATGTTGTTGCTTTGATAAAGGTTGAACACATTACCGCAAGTTGCATCAGCGATGCCTGTTGAACCAATATAGAAATAATGTGTCTCGCCGCTTACGCTCTTTTCCAGGTTGGGATAGTAGGTATTCACGCTGACAGTGTGCTTCCACTGGTCTTCCTTGTCAAAGTCATAATCAAACTTCGTATCGGTCAACATCCCGGCATTGCTCTTCTTACCATCAACCATCACGTCATATCCAGTCACGGCAACCGCCTCTTCCTTGGGAGACTCTATAACGAACCCCATCATCCAGTTACCCGAGAGACCAGAATCGGTAATAGAACTCCAGCTCTCGCCATCTTCATCCACCGAATACAGGTCAGACATGAAGTTGTAAGACGGCTGCCCGTCAATGGCAAGAGGTGACTCTTTCGGTGTCACGTCATAGCAATCGATTGCCATCATATAGTCGGCGTTTTTCTTAACAGCAATTGGCTGGGGAAGCTTAACTTCATTCCACTGGTTCAGCACATAATCATCAACCTCCACCTCGGCTACCTGCTCGTTGTCCTCATACAGAAAAATCGTAAATGTGGCGTCCGTGGTTGGATAGAACTTGAAAGACTTGATGAGATAGCCCTCATAGCCTCGCAGCATGGAGGAGGTGCAGTCTATGGCGGCCATAAAGCCATAGTTATTGTCTGAAGGGCCTTTGAGCCCGGTATTCTTGTTTGTGGCTGGAACGTCAGATGCATACGAAATCCACGTCCGGTCTTTGTCAACAGGAGTGTTCCACTCGACATGAATAGCAGATTCACCCACGGCAAAAACCGACAGGCTGTCTACTCCCGGGAAACGGTTTGTTATTGCCAGAGGGACAAGTGAAGCGTCCGACTCTGTCCCGTTTGCGTAAAGAGCCTTTACCCCGACACTGTGCTCACCCACAGAGAGCGACCTCAGGTCATAGGAACAGCCATTTGTCGTGCCTGCGCTCTGACCGTCAACGACAACTTGATAGCCATTGACAAGATCCGGGTCTGTTTCGCCCGACTTGAATTGCGACTCCAGCACAGCGTCAATCAGCCAGGTGCAATAGGTAGGATAGCCCTGTTCTGTCGAAGCTGTGCAGAGTGAGTAAAAATCAGACTCGCCCTCACGACGCAGCAGGTCTCCATACCCCTCGACTGTCCTGCCATAGTCAACACCAATCACATTGCCCGATGCCGTGGCGACTTTGGCTTCAATGGCAATCATTGTTTCGGCAGCAGCAATGCGCAGCGGCCTGTCTAAGACAACGGTATTCCGCTCCATATATGTCAAAGGCTGGGTGATATCTTGGCTATAGACTTTGTTCAGCTTTCCCTCTTCATCACGTGTATAGACATTCAGTTTCCACCCATTCTGCTCGCTCATCGGGAAGAAGGCCACCTTGGTCAGCATAAAGTCAGTGTAACAGGCCATGTCACCCTTGTCAATGGCGATGGCCATTTCAAAGGAAGTGTTGTCCTCTGTCACACCAAATCCCTGTTTCTTCATGCTGTCATAGTCTGCATACGAAAAGACCGGATTGTTGCTTATGGGTTTCTCCCACTGGAGGAAAGCTCCGCTTCCGCCTTTCTGGCGTGCAAAAAAAGACACCGGCTTGGCCAGAGCGTCACGCTCAACAGTGAAGGATACTGGTGACGAGACCGCCTCAATGCCATCGGAGCAGATGGTAGCTACGGTGTACTTATAGGTTTCATTGACATTAACAAGCGCATCATCATAATAGCTCGGTTCGGCAAGCGGGGCTTTGTTAAGTCTTTTTCCATCGCGATACACATTGTATCCTTTGGCTCCCTCTACGCCAAAGTTGGGACTCCATGTTATCTTGACTGTATTCAGTGCCGGCATTTTTTTGACTTTGACATCACATGGAGCACAATGCGTTACCTCCTGATTCATCTTAACCACCACAGTCCTCATGTTGCGGTCTGTGTCATAGCACTCCATCGTGATGACATTGCCATCGGGAGAGATACAGGCTGAACGATAGATATAAGGGTACGTGTCACCATCAGGAACAATAATGTTCAGTGTGTCAAGATTCACGCCACGCGCTTTCAGATAGTCATAGACATATTGCGGTTTCCCGTCGGCATAAATATACGCGCGGTCTCCCTGTTGACCAACAATCTTTCCGTCGTTGCTGATGTCAAAGATGTCAAAATTGTCACCGTTGGACACACAGGGAATTTTCAAAGTGTCATTTGTTTCAAGATCAAGGACAGCTCTAAGGATGTCGTCCTCGGCTTCCATGTCCCAGCCACCCCAAAACAGAAGTTTCTTGCCGTCAGCAGAAAATTTCTTTCCACAAACAAAAGGGCTCTGAACCTGTGGCGACAGAAAGTCACAAGTTCCGTCAGCTTTCCAATAAGCTGACACGCGGTTCTTGGAGCCTTGCGCCCACCCTGCAGCCGACTGGCCATCCGGAGAGATGGTAAATGGCATGGCGTGGCTATTAGAAACCAAGCTCTTGAATATTTTTCCATCTTTCCAGATATAAGCCTTATAGATGCCATTGACAATAACAGAGCCGGACACGTAATGGCCGTCACGCGAAATTGCATAACCCACGCCAGATGGCGTAGCCCCAATGGGCAATTCTACGGCATGCCATTCTCCGTCCCAATAGCCAGGAATGGAGACAGGAATCTGGTTGGCGACAAGTTTTGTGTCTGTAAATGTTCCCGACACCACACCATCATTGGTTATGCCCCAAGCTATGCAAGGATTCGTGGTGTCCAGCAGTTCAACCTTTCCACTCTCTAAGTTCATGCGGAACCCATGATTAACTTGCGAATAGTCGTTGTAGTCACCGCAGGCCCACTTGCCATTGGGCGACACACAAAGAATCTGATACTCAGGCGGTGTTAGCATGATGACAGGCTTAGAATCTGCCAAGGCAACTGCACTCACTAACAACGAGCCAGCGAAGAACAACAAGTTAAGAATCTTCATCGTTACACTTATTAAATCGTTACACAGTAATTAACAAATTAAATGGCAAGCAACACACTGTCAGGTGAACAAGGCCATCGGTGTGCCTCTGAAAATTTATCATCTCAGACAAATCTTGTAAGCTGTGACATTGCCATTCTGTCCAATGCTCACAAAGTAGATGCCGGCAGCAAAGCGGCCTAGGTCAACAGTGTAGACTCCTGAGGCTCGCAGCGCCACCTTGCCATCAGCACTGTAAACCGTAATATCGGCCTGGGTGTCAACCGAAAGCGACTTTCCTGCCAGTCTCACCGCCGTTCCGTTGCCTGTCACCTCATCAACGCCAGCAACAATCTCTTTCAAGTCGGCCTTGGCCACCTCAATGGTGTCCGAACTGGCCTTGCCATACTTGTAGTGTGTAAGGACATACGCCTTGGTTTTCTTATTAATAAAGGCAGCCTCTAAAGATGTGGCTTCAATGTCTGATGTGTCAGCCTCCGATATCTGCATATTGTCAAAATACAGCCCATTGCTCACGAAACCGTACATCTCGCGGTTTACCGGGTTAGTCCATGACAATGTACCATAGTAGTCGCCAGACTTGTCTTTGCGAGCGGTTGCCAGATGGAGGCCGGCCACCTTTGGCAGTTCCAAACGATAGCTCATGCCTACAGGATTGGAGATACAACACCCAGCGTAATTCTCCGTTCCGCCCTCATCCACTTGCCTTATGCAAGCCAAAGCGAAATAGTCATAATCGCCATTGGCCAAAGTTGAGTCGGTGTAAGTCAGACATCTGTTTCCGGAGCTGTCTGTGGAAACCAGTTCCATAACCGGCTTCGAAACAATCACGTCGCCATCTCTGAAAATTCTGATATAGCAGTCGGGGGTTGATGCAACCGCTGGAATATCCATGACAAGGACTGTAGTATTCAAGGCATCTCTTGAAGCCTCAGCAGACAAGTTCATCGCATAGCTTTCACCATCCTCAAAGTTGCTATACTCTTCCACATAGATGGTATTTGACAGATACCACTTATTTTTATAATAAGTAGAGTCTGAATGGACGATAAGGTTGGGATTGCCATCTTTCAGTTTGTTGACAGACATCCTTACGGGGACTGTCTTTCCAAAATCATTGTAAGAATACTCAATGTTGCGGACCATCAAATCACCTTCATACTCCCATGTCTTAAGCAGGATATGCTCAACTGTCCCGCCTTCTCCCTTGCGACTACGCTCTGCCCTTACAAGGTTCCCATCGTTATCGTAATTTCTCACTTCATTGTAGAAAAGCCCTGTCCAGTCTGGATGCTTTGGCGAAGAGGCTTTGACAAGCCCAGGCTTGTCCTTGCCGACAAACTCTGCATATTCCAGCACTTGAATTGTATCACAGGTTGAAGGCCTCCAATAGGTTTCCTTGATTTTATTACCCTCCTCGTCGTATTCATATTCGTAGGAAGAGGTCCCATCAGAGTAAGTCTTCAACAATCCATTCTCGCCATAAGCGTATGTTTCTTGCAAGCTTATCACTGAAGACATGTCACCATGGTCGTAAAGTCCGAACTGATAGTGCGTCGATTTCACAAGCCTGCCACGTTCGTCATAATCATTCTTGGTTAAGCTTGTCTTCTGATAGCTGTCATCATTGCCATATCCTCGGCCAAGATCAACCACACGCACAAGCAGTCCATCAGTGTTATAATAGTAATCACTGCGTTTCATATCCTTATCCATTGACACATCTCCCATGTTGTCTCCATAGGTGGTCTTATGGAGAAGGACGCGCTTGCTTTTCTTCTCCTGGCCACTTTCGCGGGCATTATCATGCAATGGGTTAGAATAAACACCTGTCTGTGCCACTGCATACGCACACATACTACACCAGGCGAGGCTGAATGTAATGGAGAAGCCGAGTAAACCTTTTTTCATAAATATCCAAATGATTTTAATTGCATTTCATATCACTGACAAAGTTCGGACACTTCGAAAGTAAAATCACGCTGCAAAATTACAATTTATTATTTACTGGCACAAAGAAAATATAAAAAAAGGAATTAGATATGCCTTATTCCCCATAAAAAGTATTGTCCACTATTCCCGCTTTTTCCAACGCTTCTTTACGTTCAATGCAAGTACCGCATTTGCCACAATGGAATTCACCCCCTTTATAGCACGACCACGTTTCAGCATAGTCAATCCCAAGCGTTTTTCCTCTTTTGGCTATGTCAGCTTTGGTGATGTCCGTATACGGTGCAAATATTTTCACGTGATTGTATGTGCCACAGCATGCAGCCTGTCCAAGCGCTTCAACAAACTGCGGTCTGCAATCAGGGTAGATCGTATGGTCACCGCTATGGTTGGCCATCATCACGACATTCAGCTGGCGGCTTTCCGCGATGCCAACAGCAACGGAAAGCATTATGCCATTACGAAATGGAACTACCGTCGACCGCATATTTTCGGAAGCATAATGGCCTTCAGGTATGGCTTCACCTCCCTCTAGCAATGAGCTGTGAAAATACTGATGGATAAATGACAGGGGAATGACAATGTGCTCAACGCCCAGTCGCCCGCAGTGCAACTGGGCATAGGGTATCTCCTTGGCATTGTGGTTGCTACCATAATCGAAAGAGACAGCCAGGGCTATGCGTTCACGGTATTCATAAAGCAGCGTCACGCTGTCCATGCCGCCACTAAGAATGATAACAGCGTCTTTCATCGGGCAGCCACACATTCAATTTCAACCAAAGCGCCCTTTGGCAAAGTCTTTACAGCAAAGGCTGACCGGGCAGGATACGGCTGGGAGAAAAACTCGGTATAAACTTCGTTCATCATGGCAAAATCGGCAATGTCTGCAAGCAGCACAGTAGTTTTAACCACATTGCACATTCCCAGTCCAGCTTCTCGCAGAATAGCCAGGATGTTTTCCAGCGACTGGCGCGTCTGCCCTTTCACGCCCCCTTGCGGATAGGCTCCTGTTGCAGGGGCTATTGGCAACTGCCCGGAAATGTACACAAACCCATTTATTTCAACCGCCTGGCTATATGGGCCGATAGCAGCAGGCGCTTCCGTTGTAGCAATCACTTTCATTTATCCTATAAATAATAATCGCTGCAAAATTACGAAATCAACAGGTATTTTTGCCATCTGCTCTTTACAATCTTCACTGAAGAGCGCAAAAAAACACTAAATAATCAACCAAGCCATTCTGAATGTCAAGATTATGTCGTACCTTTGTCGTAATATAAGTGCTAAGAATTTAGTTTTTTAACGGTTTAATTATATATCAATTATGACAATCAACGATTTCAACTTTGCCGGTAAAAAGGCAATCGTGCGTGTTGACTTCAACGTGCCTCTCGACGAGAACGGTAACATCACGGATGACACCAGGATCCGTGGTGCCCTGCCCACATTAAAGAAAGTTTTGTCCGATGGCGGCGCATTGATTATCATGTCGCATATGGGCAAACCAAAAGGAAAGGTAAACCCAAAGCTATCGCTCAGACAGATTGTTGGCGCTGTGAGCGCAGCACTGGGCACAAAGGTTCAGTTCGCCCCTGATTGCGCCAAGGCCCAGGAGGCAGCCGCCAACCTGAAGAGTGGCGAGGTCCTGCTGTTGGAAAATCTCCGCTTCTATCCCGAGGAGGAGGGCAAGCCCGTTGGCATTGACAAAACCGACCCGGCATACGGTGAGGCCAAGAAAGAGATGGCGGAAAGACAGAAGGAATTTGCCAAGACTCTGGCCAGCTATGCAGACTGCTACGTGATGGATGCCTTTGGCACGGCACACCGCAAGCACGCCTCTACTGCTGTTATTGCAGACTTCTTTGACGCAGACCACAAGATGCTTGGCTACCTGATGGAAAAGGAAGTGAAAGCAGTTGACAAAGTGCTGAGTAACATCAAGCGTCCTTTCACCGCTATCATGGGTGGCTCCAAGGTGTCAACCAAGATTGGCATCATCGAGAACCTGCTGAGCAAAGTAGACAATCTGATTCTCTGTGGCGGCATGACCTATACTTTTGCAAAGGCTCAAGGCGGAAAGATAGGCAAGTCTATCTGCGAGGATGACAAACTGGACGTTGCACTTGATGTGATAAAGAAAGCCAAGGAGAATGGTGTCAACCTCGTTTTAGGAACAGACTGCATTGCCGGCGATGATTTCAAGAACGACTGCAACACGATTGTCTGCCCGGCAAACGACATTCCCGACGGCTGGGAAGGCATGGATGCCGGTCCCGAAACTCGCAAGGCTTTCGCTGCCGTTATCGAGAATGCCAAGACCATCCTTTGGAACGGCCCCGCTGGCGTGTTTGAGTTTGACAACTTTGCAGCAGGTTCAAAGGCCATTGCTGATGCTATTGCCAAGGCTACGGCAAACGGTGCCTTCTCCCTCATTGGCGGTGGCGACTCAGTGGCCTGCATCAACAAGTTTGGCATGGCAGACAAGGTTAGCTACATATCAACCGGTGGAGGTGCACTGCTCGAAGCAATCGAAGGAAAAGTTCTGCCTGGCGTAGCTGCCATCAAAGGCAAATAAACAGGGGGTCATCCCCATACATCACAACAGCATAGCAATGGTTACCGGGACTTAAACTTAAAGGTGATGTCCTGGTAACCATTTATCTTTTAATACAAAAAAGTATGGGACAGACCAAGACGACAATCATCGCGGCCATTGCTACTACGATAGTTTCATGCAGTGGCAACATGACAGCCGGAGAGCGGTTTAAGACAGACTCCGTCAAGTTTGAGCAAAAGGACACGGCAACTGAAATATCGCTAAAGGCCGACTTTGCCACGCAGGGCAATGAGGCGCTCACCAACACCATTGCCGAATACATCAGCGAGCAATTAGGTGGGACGTACACCGGGACGCTGGCCAACGGAGACTCCATCGTCAACTACTATGGGAACGTACAAAGAGACAGTCTTCTGCACCTACGCAAGGAATATGGCCCCTCAGCCGGGATGCCATATTTCTTCAGCTGCGAAATTAAGATAGCCTGTGAAACCAACAAGTATGTGTCCTACACAACCTATACTGAGACGTTCCTCGGCGGGGCTCACGGCACACACAGCTTCAGCGGTGTGACGTTCCGCAAGACTGATGGCAGACGGTTTGGTTGGGAAATGCTGCGCAATACGGACAGTGAGGGGTTCCACGCACTCATCAAAAACGGTCTGATGAGATATTTCAACGATAACACAACGCTGCGCGTCAAGACAGACAGAGATTTGAAAGCTTGTCTGCTCGTAGAGGACGACGTGAACTACCTGCCCCTCCCACGCACAGTCCCCTATCTCACCAAGGATGGCGTTACGTTTGTCTACCAAAGCTATGAGATTGCATCCTACGCTGCCGGCATGCCCCAATTCACCGTGCCATACCGTGACATATCACCCTACCTGACTTCGACAGCGAGCAATTTGATAGAGTGAGCAGTGGCAGAAGTTCCAGCTTTCTGCTACTTGCTATACTTCTTGATGACGCTATAAGCATCATACAAGCCCAGTTCACCAGCCTTACTCAAGTCTGCGACGCCCTCTTTGGCCATACCGCTCTTTATGCGAGCCAGCCCTCTGTTGAAAAAGGCTTCAGCCAAATGCTGGTCAAGAACGATTGCACGTGAATAGTCCTCAATAGCAAGCCGGTAGTCGTTCTGGGCTGCATAGAGGTTACCCCGGTTGTAATAAAGGTATGGATTCTGCTGGTTCAGCCTGATTGCCTCTGTCGCATCGCTGATGGCTGCCACCATCAACAGTTTGGCTTCCTTTCCCTGCGACTGCAAGAACCGCGCCTGGCGTTCCCTGCACACTGTCCGCTGCCAGTAGGCCAGGGTCTGTGCGGAATCTGCGGCGATACAGGCAGAGAGGTCACTGACTGCCTCGTCGAGATTCTGCAGTGCCGTGTAGGCCACGGCACGCTTGAGCAGCAGGAGCGCCATGTTTTTGCTGTCAGCCTTTCCAGCAGATGCGGAGAGGGTGTCTATCAATAGAAAATAAGCCTTGGAAGTTGCCTCGTCAAGCGGCGACACGTCACTGGTGATACAAACCGCCATGGTGCCCCTTGTACGCTCATTGAAAAGCTCGACCTGCCTGTCAAAGGCCACATAACTGTGCACCTCAGTATGTTTCTGCTCAAAAGCCAGTCCATACATGGGTTTGAAAGACAGTTCAACACGACGATTCTGCACCTTGCCTCGGTAGGCACTCTTATAGTCAGGCTCCACGTCCTGATTGTCAGCAATGACAATCTGGTTGTATTTGTCCATGTCATCATCACCCTTGCGGCGCAGCTGCGAGCGGTCAATTCTGGGCTGTGTGCCATAAAGGTGCTTGTACAGCCGGGCCTTGTACACTCTGAACTCGTCCAGCTCGGCTTGCTTCTCCATACCCAATTTTCTATAACAGGCTGCACGGTTAAGCAATCCTGTCCAGAAATTCGGGAATCGATGAATCACTTTTGTATAGTCGCGGATGGCTCCTTTCAGATTCCCGGTTTTGTCTAACAGCAAAGCTCTGTTAAACAAAGCCATAAGGTTGTCGGGCTCTAACTTTAAGACAAAGTTGAAATCAAGAATGGCACGGTTGTCATCACCAACATGGGCACGCAGCAGTCCCCGGTTATAATGGCCAAGAAAATTGTCGGGGTCCATGTCAAGGGCTGTGTCATAATCGGCCATTGCGCCTCTCAGGTTGTTTTGGTTCAAACGCGCTAATGCGCGATTTATATAATAGCCAGACTGTTTGGGACGCAGCCGAATTGCCTCAGTCAATGCCGTCTCGCCCTCCTTCCATTCAGACTGTGCCAGGCAGATTGCCCCCTTCATCGCCCACGTGCTGCCATCAAAGGCATCTATTTTCAAACTCTTGTCCAGGGCGGCAATTGCAGCCGTGGTGTCCTTTTGCTGCAAATATATCTCTGCTCGCATGGAATACCCCGCAGCATAATTCGCCCAGTGGGCATTGATGGAGTCTAACTCGGCAAGGGCCTGCCGGTAGTCTTTCTGCTGAATGTGGCAGAGCACCCTGTTGTGCCACAGTTGCAAGTTGTCAGGGGCGTACCTGATGGCAACCGTGTAGTCATCGGCAGCTTCGGCATACTTCTTCTGCTGTATGCGTGCCAGCCCGCGCAGTTCATACAGCCCTACGACATAAGGGTTTCGCTCCAGTGCCTTTGAGCAGTCCTGCTCTGCTCCGGCGAAATCCTCCAGATAATATTTGGCCATTCCCCGGTAATACCAAGGCTCATAGAGATATGGCTTGGCACTGATGGCCTGGTTAAAATACTGGATTGACAAGACATAGTCTTCATAATAGAGCGCGCTGCGCCCTATCATCAGCAGTCGGTCTGTGTTGAACTGCGCGCCGACGACATACGGCAACACAGCAAAGAACGCAACGAAAACAATCCTCACCTTTTACACCTTGCCCTTGAAAACAGCAACTATTTTCTCAAAAAAACCTTGGTTCTATAACCGCAACGGAACTTTCCCTGCAACAGCGCTCGCAGCTTATTCCTGATCAGCTGCTTGCGCAAGGGTGATATGCGGTCAACAAACAGCTTTCCGTCAAGGTGGTCAAACTCATGTTGCATCACCCTCGCCAGGTACCCCTCCACCCACTCGTCATGCGGTTGCAGTTCCGCATCAAGATATTGCACATGGATGCGTTTCGGGCGGGTCACCTTCTCGTGGATGGCAGGCAGACTGAGGCACCCCTCTTCCATCGTGTCTGTCAGGCTGTCATCCGTTTCAAGAATGTGTGCGTTGATAAAGACTTTCTTGAAGCCCTTGTATTCAGGAAAATCACCGGAGATGACATCAAGGTCTATCACAACGACACGGACGGCCCGTCCGACCTGAGGCGCAGCCAGCCCGATACCCTCAGACTCGGCAAGGGTTTCGAACATGTCATCAATAAATGTCTTTAGATTGGGGTATTCTGCATCAATGTCCTCAGCCACCTTCCGCAGCACGGGTTGCCCGTAAGTATAGATTGGTAAAATCATCTTTTGAATTTCCTGGAATTCATGTAGTCCTGTAAAATAATGGTGGCACTAATTTCATCAACCAGTGCCTTGTTCTGCCTCGCCTGTTTCTTCAAGCCGCCTTCAAGCATCGCCTTGTGGGCAAGCACAGAGGTAAAACGCTCATCGTAGAAAACAAGCGGAATCTGGGGAAACGCCTTCGCCCACCGCTGGGCGAAGGCCTTGACACGGGCCATGTTCTCACTCGGCCTTCCATTGGTCTGACAGGGCTCGCCCATCACGACCAGCTCCACCTGTTCGCGCTCCACATAAGACTTCAGATATTCAAACAGACTCGAAGTGGCGACAGTCGCCAGTCCTCCTGCAATAATTTGCAAGGAATCGGTGACTGCCAGCCCTGTTCTTTTCCGTCCGTAATCAATGGATAGGATGCGGCCCATCCTTATCAGTGGGCGCCGTTATAAAGCAGCCACGCGTCAGCATACTTGCCTCTCAGCTCATTCCGGCTTGTCACAGCATCTGCCTTGTTGTCAAACGTCGTGGCAACAACACGGTACATATTACGCTCATCGTTTTTCACCAGCTGGGCATCATAGCCGGCGTCACGCAAGCGCTGTTGCAACCCCTCTGCATTGGCTTTCAGGGAGAACGAGCCTACCACCACGCTGAAACTCTTCAGGCCACTGCCATTGACCAACGACACACGCTCCTGGCGCACCTGCACATTGTCGGCATTGTCAACGACCTTCACGTCGTTGGCTGCCTTCTCCTGCACTGGGGCCACAATGGCATTCTGCTCGCTCTCGGCAGGTGACTGCTGGACTGTTTCCTGGGCTTTCGCCTTTTCATAGGCTTTCTTGTAGGCACTCTCACTCGACTTGCAGCCGGTAAAGGCCAAGGTGAGGCTGAGGCCTGCACACATTACCACGTACTTTCTCATGTCTTTTATTTTTATATTTATTATGATTGCTCTTGCAGTTTATGCACTTTTGAAATAGTCAGTGCGAAATTACAAAATATCACGCAAATGGCTGTACAAACGGCACATAAAGTTTGTTAAATGCCACGCTGCCATTCAGCCTAAAAGCACCTTGCGCCGAAAACACGGGCCGTCTTGCACGCCTGAACGGTTCGTTTCAGGATGCGGAACGGACTGTTCCAGCGTGCAAGACAGTTCGTTTCGCGCGGTAAAACTGGCCGTGTGGCACAACAGAAGCGGCCGTTTTCCGGCACCAGCGCAAAATCTTGCCAAAACAGGCCGGCACAGACCTGACGAGGCAGGACTACCATCCGGCCTGCCGTACAGTTCACGTAGACGGCACCAAGGATAGGCGGCGGGCAGGGAATTGCACCGCGACACAGCCAAAACTCCATGAAACAAGGCCTTGCGGGCAGGCCAGGCAGCGCCTCAAAAGGACATGATTACGGAAAATTAACCGTAAAAAGGAGGGGTTAAGCCATTGCATTTTCAAGTAAATGTTGTATTTTTGCAATGAAGAACAAGAAATGAATGTCTAACCCTTTAAAATTTAGATTGATGAAAAGTTTAGGTTATATCAGCGCTTTCTTGGGCGGAGCCTTGGCCGGCGCAGTGGTAGGTCTTTTGTTGGCACCAGAGAAAGGAACGGACACCCGTGCCAAAATAACGGATGCCGTTGACGATTTTCTGAAGAAACACAACATCAAGCTCAGCCACAAAGAGGTTTGTGACCTTGTTGACAACATCCAGGAGGCCGCCCCTGCTGAGTAAGCGGCCCGGAACAAAAGCACCCCATGCTATCAAGCGACAAGAATATAGAATCCATTGTACAGCTGATTGAGGCTCTAAAAGAATATGCGGAGCTTAAAAAGGAGTACATCAAATTTGATTTGGCCGCCAAGGTGGTGAAACTTTTCACCGCCCTGGCCTTGGCCATTTTATTGTTGACCCTTAGCGTCGCTGTGTTGTTCTACGCCTCTTTCGCGGCTGTCTACTGGATGGCCCCTGCCATAGGAACGGCAAGTGCATTTGCCATTGTGGCCCTTGTGTTCCTCGCAGCGCTGGCAGCTACCGTAGCGTTTCGGAAGCAATGGATAGAGCGGCCTCTGACCAAGCTGATGGCGGGCATTCTCCTTGAAGACTGACATTTTTCCAAAACCTTATTCCTGTCGACATGACGACATTCAGCAATAGCAAGCCCCCAATAACCTTGGAATACATAGAGGAACAGAAGTTGGCGCTGTCAAAAGCCATCAGCAAGAAAGGGGAGGAAATCGGAGCAGTGTGGCACACGCTGGTCACGCCAAAGAGAGCCACCACCAAAGGTGAGCTTGTGACAAGCATTATCAGCAACGGCATTACTGCTTTTGACACGTTCATGCTGGTGCGCAAGCTCATGAACCGATACGGACATCTTTTCAGCCGCCGCAGCAAGAAGAAGTCGTAAACACGCGGTTGTTCAAACAGCAAGCAACGCCTTTTCGCGTTTTCCGCTTTCAGTTGACAGTCAGATGAAAGCATCCTTGCTTGACCTCATACTTCACAAAGCAGCGCCCTCGGGCACGGAAATCGCGCAGCACCTCACTTAGCACCCATTTCAAGGAGTCATTCCTTACCACACGTCGCTTCGGCCCTTCAGGTGGCTCCACGGTCTTATACCTGTTATAGCAGATGTCCACCGTAGTCCCATAAAGGTGGCAACTGTTTTCAGTTGCGTTTCCGTTCCCTTTCCGCAGTTTTTGCACGTCTTTCTTTGTGCGAAGCACGCTGGTCACGATAATCTGATGTAGCGGAATACCTTTTATATAAAGACTGTCGTAAAAAGTACGCCCAATATCATGGAGCAACACCGCTGCCCTTGGGACCAGATAAGGCACACTGCTTTTCAGATTGTCAACATGGAAATAGGGATCGGCACCTACATAGACCAGCTCTTTCATCCGATGTTCAGCCTCATTACGGTCGGCAACAGGCGAGACGCCATACTTCCGCGCAGCACCAAGCTGCACGTCATTCATGTCAGGAAAGGTGTTTTTAAAAGAACTGACACTGAAAATCCGATGGTACGGCTCTTGCCATTTTCTGGCACACAAGCTGTCAGACCGCAACACGGCAGAGGTGTCAAGCGAAAGGCTGACCGTATCAAAGGGTACGCGCGCTGAATTACTATTGCGCCCTTCCACGAACGAAAAGGCCGCCTTTCCCATGGCCATCACCACGACACAGGCGAAGAATGCCAAGAGAAAGCGGTTCTTATATCGAGGAGACAGCCACTTCATCGTATTCGGTCCGCAGCCCGCACCAACCTTTCATCAGCAATAATCGCCCTGCGCGCCATCACGCAAAGGACGAGGGACAGAAACGGCAATGCTGCAGCCAAAGAAACACTGAACGACTGACCGTCTGCGGGCACAGCCAGCACACGGCTGTAAACCGCATAGACTACATGCCACCCCAAAAGAAGAAAGGACACGAAGAGACACAGACGGGCCTGTGACATGCGGTTGCGATAGCCAAATATAGCATAACAGGCCAAGGCAGCCGCACAAACAAGCAAGACAAAGAGTGGGAATGTGACAAAGCGGCACGCACCATTTCCCACAACCCACAAGTTATAAACAGTGGCAACAGTCTGCGAACCACCCAAGGCTGTCTGACCAGAAACCTCAACGGTGCCAATGGGCAGGCACAACGCCACAACAGAAAAAATGACAGCCAACAATAGGTAGACTGTCTGGATACGCTGAATCATACTGAATAACCTGTGCTGTTTAATCTTCGGCAGGGCGCTGCTGGCCGTTCAAGCTGTCTTTCGAGGGGTCACGCCAATAAATCTTGTTCTCAATAAACTCTTGCGTAGCCAACAAGGAGGGCTTGGGCAGCTTTTCGTAATAGCGGGAGATTTCTATCTGCTCGCGGTTCTCGAACACCTCTTCCAAGCTATCATTATATGAGGCAAATTCTGCCAGCTTCTTGCTCAGGTCTTCCTTGATTTGCACCGAAATTTGGTTTGCACGCTTTGAGATGATGACCACGCTCTCATAGATGTTGCCGGTGTCCTCACAAAGATCCATAATGTTTCTTGTCACGGTATTCACCGGAGCTTTCGATTTCTTGTAATCCATTTATGTTAAAAGTTTTATCTTTGAAGTGTAATATTTAGAGTCGTTATTCTTGTCATTCGGCATCACCGTCTTTGGTTTCTCCGGTCATCCGCTTGCATTTCTTAATGTATTTTTGGGCTGTGGGAGCTTCCTTGCTATCGGGATATTCGTTCAAGAAACCGTAGCACTCGTCTTCTGCATCACGGAAACGGTCGAGCCTCTTCTCCTCCACACTCTGCTGGGCCAGTTCGAACTTGCTCTTCATAATCAGCACGGCAAACTCCTCGCGGAGTTTAGTGTAGGGATAGGCTTTCAGGGCGTTCTGCGCCGTGATAATACAAGCCTCATAGTTAGAACCGCCACCTATACAGTTACCAAAATAGCCGCCCAGATTGTAATAGAGCCTTGCCGAAAGCAGCTCTTTCATCACCAGCTTGTCCTGAAGTTCGTAAAGCCTGTCCTGCGCCGTCTGTCTGGCCTTCGAGTCTGGAAAATAGTCCAAAAACTGCTGGTAAGCCGTTATTGCGCCCACGGTCGGTGTCTGATCCAAACGTGGTTCAGGTGTACTTTCATACAAGGACTGGCCGATGTAGAAGGCCGCCTGTTCAGCATAAGTTCCCTTGGGATAGGATGAAAAATACTTTTTAAAAGTTGCCGATGCACTCTCATAGTCATGGTTGCAATAAGAAGCCATACCCAACATATAGAGACACTCCTCCGCATTGTCTTTGCCTTTTTGGATGGTCACCAGCTCTTGCAGCAAGCTGATAGCCTGTCCATACTTGCCACGGGCAAAGCACTCCTTTGCGTACTCATATTTATAGTCATAGTCGGTAGACTTGTAAACACGGTTAAATTCCGAGGCACAGCTACTCAGCAACAGAGCCACACATATACCGGCGAAGGCATTTTTCTTCATTCACATTGAATTTTTGAGTGCAAATTTACGCATTTTTCCAAAACTGGCAAAAACGCACTATCGCTTTTTACCTTTTTTATGTGTACAGGACAAAACAGGCAGCAAAACAGTAGCTGTTTCAGCGATAATGCTTAATTTTGCAAAAGCATGAGCGAATTTCACATCACATCACCGTTCCAGCCCACAGGCGACCAGCCAGAGGCCATACGCGAGCTGGTGAAAGGACTGGAGAGTGGCGAGCGCGCCCAAGTGCTGCTGGGTGTCACTGGCTCGGGAAAGACATTCACCATGGCAAACGTCATAGCCGAGTCCCGGCGCCCCACCTTGATACTGAGCCACAACAAGACCCTGGCGGCCCAGCTCTACGAGGAGATGCGCGGATTCTTTCCCGGCAACGCCGTGGAGTACTATGTCAGCTACTACGACTACTACCAGCCCGAGGCCTACCTGCCGACCACAGACACCTACATAGAGAAAGACCTGGCCATCAACGAGGAAATAGACCGCCTCAGACTGAGAGCGGTCTCTGCCCTACTTTCAGGCAGACGCGACGTGGTGGTTGTCTCGTCTGTCAGCTGCATCTATGGCATGGGGAGCCCTGTTGCACTTTCCGAGAATGTCATTGAAATCAAATGTGGCCAGAACATAGGCCGCAACAACTTGCTACGGAAGCTCGTGCAGTCTTTGTACTCACGCAACGACCTGGAATTGAAACGAGGGTGCTTCAGGGTAAAGGGAGACACTGTTGATATCGCTGTGGCTTACAGCGAGACCGTGGTGAGGGTTACCTTCTGGGATGATGAGGTTGACAGTATAGAGGAGCTGGACATGGAAACAATGGACCGGCTGGCATCTTTTAGCGAGTACAAGCTTTATCCCGCCAACCTCTTCACAACCACGCAGGAACAGACCAACATTGCCATCCGCAACATCCAAGACGACCTTACAAAACAGATTGCATATTTCACCGAGCTGGGGGACACTGTCAAGGCCAACCGCATCAAGGAGCGTGTCGAATATGACATGGAGATGATCAAAGAACTTGGACATTGTTCTGGCATTGAAAACTACTCCAGGTATTTTGACGGGCGCAAGCCCGGAGAGCGCCCTTACTGTCTGCTGGATTTCTTTCCGAAAGACTTTCTGACGATTATTGACGAGAGCCACGTGAGCATCCCGCAAATAAGTGCAATGTACGGAGGGGACAGGGCGCGCAAGACCAATCTGGTTGAGTATGGCTTCAGACTTCCCGCTGCCTTCGACAACCGCCCCCTTACATTCGAGGAGTTCCAGGAGGAGATTAACCAGGTTATCTATGTGTCCGCCACCCCGTCAGACTATGAGCTGGCGCAGGCTGGCGGTGTCGTTGTCGAGCAGATTATCCGTCCGACAGGACTGCTGGACCCCGAAATTGTAGTCAGACCCAGCGAGAACCAAATAGACGACCTTACGGAGGAGATTAGAATAAGAAATGAGAAAGACGAGCGAGTGCTGGTCACCACACTGACCAAGAGAATGGCAGAAGAACTGACTGAGTACTTGTTGAACCAGGGGATTCAAACCGCCTACATTCACAGTGACGTTGCAACGCTTGACCGCATCAAGATATTGGAGGATTTGAGATCTGGTGTCTATACGGTATTGGTCGGTGTCAATTTGCTGCGCGAGGGCCTTGACCTCCCCGAGGTGTCATTGGTAGCCATCCTTGACGCTGACAAGGAGGGTTTCCTGCGCAACCATCGCAGCCTGACCCAGACCGCCGGCCGTGCAGCACGAAACGTAAACGGGAAGGTGATCATGTATGCCGACAGAATCACCGAAAGTATGCAGAAAACCATAGATGAGACCGCACGCCGCCGAATCAAGCAGATGCAATACAATGAAGAGCACGGCATCACGCCCAGGCAGATAGAGAAGCGGAAACGCGCGACACTCGCAATGGAGACTGAGACAGAGCGTAACATAGAAAGAGCCACCCTGCGCCCTGCGGCCTCCAGACTGGGGGGCTGTACTGTCCCACAAGAGAGTGGCCGCCAATCAATGATTGCGGCCGAGCCGCAGCCGGAGTATAAAAGCAAAAAGGCCTTGGAGCAGCGGACAAAGGAGCTAACTAAACTGATGAAAGAAGCGGCCAAGCAATTGGATTTCATCCAAGCGGCGCAATACCGTGATGAATTGGCAAAACTGAAAGAACAGGGTGGCCATTCATCTTAAAATATGTAAAGTTTGAAAGTGTTTTCAGCGGCACCTCATTATTATTGTCCATTTTTTTGTACTTTTGCACAGGTACACGCTAAAATCACTAAAGGTAATTAACGATGAAGAAACTGTTTGTTGCCATCATGGCATTATTTCCAATGATGGCTGTAGCCCAGAACACATGGGAGATGCCAGAAGAGACCGCAGGCGGAAAGACTTTCAACCCCGACCAGAAATACTTGGCAGGAGCCGTCCCTGTGGTTGGTGGCAAGGTGGTGTTCAGCAAGACAATTGACGCGCCAGGCAAGTCGGGGCAAGAGATTTACAACATTCTATTGGCTCAAATGACCAAGATGACAAAAGAGAAGAACCAGTTTGAGCAGAGCCGCATTGTTATGGCCGACAAGGACAAGCACGAAATAGTGGGCTATTATCAGGAATGGCTTGTATTCAAGAACAAAGCCCTCGTGCTTGACCGGACAAGACTGATGTATAACCTGGCCGTGCAGTGCCGTGACGGAAAAGCCGAAGTGACAATGAACCGCATCTACTACCTCTACGATGAGGAGCGCCAGCCCACTACCTACAAGGCAGAGGAATGGATTACAGATCAATATGGGTTGAAAAAGAATAAGAAAAAGCTGTCACGCGTGTCAGGAAAATTTCGCAAGAAGACAATTGACAGGAAGGACTACATCTTCAACAAGTTTGCAAGTCTGCTAAAGTAAACGCTCATGCCAATGCTTGACACCGACAGCCAGGACAACAGCCTTCAGGAACGCCGCCACAGGCGTCCATACCAGTTGCACAAAACAATTACGATTGTGCGCAACGCGCTCAATTTGATATTTATCATAGCGGCAATAGCCGGTATGATTCTTTGGTATCAAGGCAATGTTGAGACAGGAAAAGTTATTATCTATGCTGCCATTGCCATCAAATTTGCGGAATCAGCTATCAGATTATTGAAACTCTAAATGAAGTCCTTGCCCTTATTACTCGTGTTGGCACTAAGTTCAACTCCATCTTTTGCACAAGATTTCAATTCACCGGACATAAACGGATTAAACCGCACTGGACAGAATGAAGAGAACAGGAACTTCAACAAGCTAAGCAATGACACAACCAAGGAAAAAGAAATACCCATTGGCATTCACGCATGGACTGTGGACCGCAGATTCGGTGATATCACCCCAACTGCCATAGACACGCTGCCCCACCTGTACCAAAACACCATCTTTAACACTGGGCTCCATGGCGAATACAACACCACTGGCAACAATTACACGGCACGTGAGAGCCGCATAGTCATTGACAGACCGTTGCCAGCGCAGTTCATGTTCACGCAGCCTTACAGCTATGTGACCAAGCAGCCAGACCAGATTCACTTCACAAACACCCTCTCGCCGTTCACCAATATTTCTTACGACAACTGTGGCAACAAGACCAACGGCGAAGACCACATTGACGCCTGGTTTGCCACCAATGCCGGCAAGCGCCTTGGACTTGGATTCAACCTGAACTATGCCTATGCCAGAGGCTATTACAGCAGCCAAAGCACATCACATTTTGGCGCCAGCCTCTTCGCCTCCTACATCGGCGACAAGTATCATATGCACACTGTTTTCTCCACCTATCACCAAAAAGCAGCTGAGAACGGAGGCATCGCCAATGACAACTATATCACCCACCCTGAGAGCTACACGGACAACTATGCAGAAAATGAGATACCCACGCTGCTCCAAAACAACTGGAACCGCAACAACTGTCTGCATTTCTTCCTCACCCACCGCTATAACATCGGGTTCTACCGCAAGGTGAAAATGACAGAGGAAGAGATCAAGGCACGACAGTTTGCAGCAGCATCCAAGAAAGACAACGCCAACAAGCATGAGCAAGAGGAGGTCACCGAGAGTGGCCGCAGACCGGGGGACAGGGAGAAGGGAACTGCCGCGCAACCCATGGGAAGGCCCAAAGGTGCGAAGATTGCTGGCGACGAGTCGGCCATACAGGAAAGCCTTGTCGCAGACACATCGAGAATAAAGATTGACAGTCAGGGGGAACTGGACAGCCTGCTGGCGGCCAAGGCCATCCAGGACTCGATTGATGCAACCATGAAAAAAGAATATGTCCCTGTAACCAGTTTCATCCACACCCTGGACATCAACCGCTACGACCGTATATACCAAGCCTACGACACTCCCAAAAGCTACTATGCCAACACCTATTATAACTATGACAAGGACGGCAGCTACGGCGGTGACTCCATCTACGACCAGACCAAACTGCTGAGCGTCAAAAACACATTGGCCATAGCGCTGCTTGAAGGGTTCAACAGGTATGCCAAGGCCGGCTTAAAGGTGTTTGCCAGCCATGAGTTACGCAGGTATGACATGCCAGCCCTTGCCCCCAAAGGGTCATTCGACGGCTATGTGCTGGAAAGATGGAACGAGCACAATGTGAGTATAGGCGGCCAGATTGTCAAGACACAGGGCAGGACACTCCACTACAACCTGCTGGCGGAGACATGGCTCGCGGGTGAGGACGCAGGGCAAATCAAGCTTGACTTCAGTACAGACATCAACTTTCCGCTGTTTGGAGACACCGTGACATTGGAGGGGAAGGCCCATTTCTACCGCCTTAACCCAACATTCTACCAGCGCAACTACCATTCAAAACACTTGTGGTGGGACGACAAAGGCCTATCCAAGGAGACAAGGACAAGGGTAGAGGGACTGTTCACCTACAGGAAGACAGACACACGGTTGCGCGTGGCCATAGAGGAGATTCAGAACTACACCTATTTTGGCATGAGCTACCAGGTTAGCGGAGACACGCACACACAAATGTCTGCCGGTACCAGGCAGTGCAAGAGCAACATAAACCTGCTGACGGCGCAACTTCAGCAGAACATCAGGCTTGGCATCTTGAATTGGGAAAACATCCTCACCTATCAGAAAAGCAGTCAGGAGGATGTGCTTCCTGTACCCCGGCTCAACCTTTTCACCAATCTGTTCATCAAATTCAAAATAGTGAAAGAGCTGGCTGTCGAGTTGGGAGGCGACGCCTATTTCTTCACCAACTACTTTACCCCAGAGTTCTGTCCCCAGCTTAACCAATTTGCCGTTCAGGAGAACAGAGGTAGCAAAACCAAGCTTGGCGGCTATCCCTTTGTTGATGCCTATGCCAACCTGCACTTAAAGCACACCCGTTTCTTTCTGATGTTCAGCCATGCCAATGCAGGTAACGGCAATAAGAAATATTTTCTGATCCCCCACTACCCTCTCAATGGAAGGGTGTTACGTGTCGGTGTGTCGTGGAACTTTTTCAACTAAGCGGCCATAAAGTTCGTCAAAAAGCAGTCTGAGCCGTTTGGGGTCTGCTGCCAGCTTACGCACGAGCATGAGATTACGCTCGTTTTCAGAGCCACGAATCCACAGCTTAATGTAGCCGTGAGCAGAATATTTGTTATCTAAATGTTCAACAAAGCGGTGCCAGTGCCCCTCTTTGTCCATTTCAGGATAGTGGTCAAGCCCATAGAGGATGATGCGTGTGAAAACGGTTGAGGGTTCCAACTCGCGGTCGGCTTCGGCAACAATCTTTCCATAAATACTTCTGGGCGAGTGAGAAGCAGATGCCCGATGGTCTTCCACAGCCTCACTCATCACCCTGATTTGTTCAGGTGAGAACCACCGCTTCAGCCGGGCATCCGCCGCAAGGATGCGCCCTCCCGTAAGGTGATGGATGGCTCTGGGTCCGGACAGTCCAAGGTCATGATAGGCAGCTATCACATAAACCATGTTGATGTCAGCCCCAGTGGTGCGAACAAGCTCAAGCGAGCGTCGGATGACACCTGTAACATGAGACAGGTTATGGGCTGCATCAAAAGCGGCGTATCGTGGAAGAACATTGGTTTCAACAAAAGCGACCAAGTCCAGACTGGGATGTTCCATAGTGTAATGGGTAATGGAGGTTTAATAAATCATAACATGCCCGCACTTCAACGGACAGAGGCATTGCAAATTTACACAATAATGCTTAAATTTGCAAATTGTTTAAACTAAAATGAAAATGACAACTTCGTCCATACGCCAGAACTCAACCAAAGCATGGCTCATTGCCTCGCGCCCGAAGACACTCTCGGGTGCAGCAGTGCCAGTGCTGATAGGACTTGCACAGGCCTATACCGACAGTAAGCAATACCAGGGTGACTGTTTTTCATGGACAGCTGCCGCCATCTGCATGATTTTCGCACTGCTGATGCAGATTGACGCCAACCTTATCAATGATTTCTTTGACTATACGAAAGGAACGGACGACAACAAGACCAGGCTTGGGCCGCCCCGCGCCTGCGCTCAGGGGTGGGTCAGCCCAAGGGCAATGAAACATGCCATTGCCATGACAACATGCCTGGCCTGTGCGTGCGGGCTACCGCTCGTCTTTTTCGGCGGGTTGGAGATGATTCTGGTTGGTGTGGTCTGTGTGGTGTTCTGCTTCCTCTACACCACCCACCTGTCTTACATTGGACTTGGCGACTTGCTGGTTGTTATCTTTTTCGGCATTGTTCCAGTTTGCATCACCTACTACATCCAGCTACACACCTGCACTTGGCAAGTGTTCATTGGCTCCTTGGCCTGTGGCATCGCCATTGACGCACTGCTTCTGGTCAACAATTTCCGTGACAGATTCACCGACCGCACAGCAGGCAAGAACACGCTGGCCGTAAAACTGGGTGAGCGAAAGACACTGCAACTCTATCTCGCAACCGGCTGCACGGCCTTTCTCATGGGCTGCACCTACTGGGCAGGGGGTCATCCGATGGCTTTTCTGTTTCCGTTCGCCTACCTGGCACTGCACATTCTCACCTATACAAACATTGCGCGTATCAGACGTGGCAAGGAGCTCAATGTCTGCCTTGGCCAGACCGCACGCAACATTCTTGTCTACGGGCTTACGGTCACCATAGGCCTTCTGTTGTAAAGCTGGTTTGCGTATGGAGGGTCTCTCTGTCAGACAAGCCCCTTGGACTTGCTGTAATAATAAAGTGCCGAGAGTGCCCCAAAGAGGATGAATATCACAACGGCTTTGAAGACACAGCCTGCTATTTTCTTGACAAGCAACAGCCCGATAACCACCATGGCCAGAGCTATGATATAAGGAACAGAACTCTCCATCATTATAACTGAAAACCTTTTTATTTGAACAAATGTTTGAACCCCGCAGGAATCATGGTCTGAAACTCCATCCGCTCTCCTGTCACAGGATGTGTGAAACACAGCACATAGGCATGCAGACACAAACGGTGGAGGGGGTCGTCACCGTTTCCATACTTTACATCGCCACAAACCGGATGTCCCATATCCGCAGAGTGGACACGGATTTGGTTCTTCCGCCCCGTCTCTAACTTATACTCAACCAGTGAATGACTGACCGTACGGCCGAGCACACGATAATGGGTGACTGCATATTTTCCGCCGTTATCCACTGGTGAAGAGTAGGTGACATAGGCCTTGTTATCTTTCAGCCAGTTGGCAACAGTGCCTTCGCCGTTTTCCATCTCTCCGCTAACCACCGCCACATAGCGACGGTCGTAAACGATATCATGCCAATTGTGCTCAAAGGTCTGCTCTGTCTCCATGTCCTTGGCATAAACCATCAAGCCACTGGTGTCACGATCAAGCCGGTGCACAACGTGGGCGCGGCATTTCTGCCGCGAGCGAAGGAAATATTCGTCCAGCACCGCCTTCACATTTAGCGAAGAGTGGCCAGCAGCCATGGAGAGTATGCCTACATTCTTCTCAACCACGACAAGCCAGCGGTCTTCATATACAATTTTAACATACCTGTTCTTGAACGGGTGTTGGGTGCGCTTCGAGCGGCTCACTGCCACTTTCATGCCCGGCTTCAAAGGAAAATCAAATTGGGTTACAAACTTGCCATCAACCTTGACGCCCCGCCCCTGGAGGGTTGACTTTATCTTGCTGCGGCTCTCCTGAACGTTGGCTAAAAGGAACTCAAGCAGACCACAGTCAGCTTTAACCTCAAACCAATTGTAATTGTTCTGACCGGTATGATTGCCATTAAATCTCATGTACAAACATTGTTTTCTTTCAGCATACAAAGATAGTGCAAACAGGAAACAATACAAAACCTTTTACCACTTTTAAGCCAAAATCAGCCATCAAGCCTCGTCCCGGGGGAAGTTTCTGGAAAGCGCATCTACAAGCGGACTTGGCAATGGGCATCACCAGCGTCTGCATTTGCAGCGCATACACGCAGTCACCGAGGAAGAAATGAGACGAGCTGCATTGAATGTCACAACCCGCAAGCTGTCCGAAACAAACAGCTACATGACTCGAAACCTAATGACCAATTGGGGTTTAAAGTTTCAGTTCTTTCATAATCTCACTCATGCGCTGAAGGGTAGATATACGCGTTGGAACCAAAGGCAGACGAAGCACGTTCTCTATCATCCCCATTTCATGGAGCATAGCCTTCACTCCGGCCGGATTACCGTCAATGAAGAGGAGGCTGAAAAGGTCAGTAAACTTGTGATGGATCTTCCGGGCACCCTCATACTCCCCACGGAATTCAAGACGGATCATCTTTGAGAACTCCTTTGGAAGAGCGTTGCCAATCACACTAATGACACCAACAGCACCACACGAAACCATGGGAAAAGTCAGTGCGTCATCACCACTAATGACATCAAAGCCAGAGGGCTTGTTCTTGATTATCTCATCGACCTGTTCCAGGCTCCCGCTGGCTTCCTTGACAGCGACAATGTTATGGCAGTCACGCGCCAGCCTGACTGTCGTTTCCGCCTTCAAGTTCACGCCGGTCCGTCCCGGCACATTATAAAGCACCACAGGAAGTTTCGTCGCGGCAGCTATCGTCTTAAAATGCTGATACAGCCCTTCCTGCGAGGGCTTGTTGTAATACGGGCACACACTCAGCACGCCGTCAATACCCTTGAAGTCTCCACTTTTCAGTTCACTGACAACAGATGCCGTATTGTTGCCGCCGCACCCCATCAAGATTGGCACTCTGTGGTTAACGGTCTGAACAACAAGATTCTTGATGCGGAGTTTCTCTTCGGCGGTCAAACAGGGTGTCTCCCCGGTTGTCGCCAAGATACAGAAGAAGTCAGCACCGTTGTCAAGCTGATAGGTAACCAAACGGGCAAGTGCCTCCTCGTCAACAGTGCCATCGGCGCGGAAAGGAGTTATCAAAGCTATGCCAAGTCCTTTAAAGATGTTGTGTACCATAAATTGTTAGCAATCTTCTTATTTTTCTGCAAAAATACAACAATAAATTGTAATTCTATTCCTCCTCATAGTATTTTTTGTCCCATTGAAAGCATTTGGACTGTGTTTCATGTCAAACTGCAAATCACTTGAAACAGGCTGAACGTTATACCAAAAACAAGTCAAAAATGCAGCAGGGAGCCACAATTTGTATCTTTTTTTTCCACTATTGTGAAGAATCGGAAGTGTAAGAACGGTGTTTCAAATTTTCTATTTGTATTTTTGCAAATAAAAAAAAACAAGGAACACATTAACATACGGAAACCTAAATACCAAAGCTACAATGAAGACACTGATTATTGATGACGATACTGATGCCGTAGTCACATTGGCGGACAAGCTGAAAGACTACAAAGAAATAAACCTCTGCGAAACAGCAAACACAGGAGAGATTGGGGTGAAGCTAGCCCTTGATGTTAGACCAGAGCTTATCTTTCTTGACGTTGATCTACCAGACATGACCGGCATTGACTTTCTGAGTCGGATAAAGGAACTTACCGACACATACTGCAAGGTGGTCATGTACACCAGCCACAGACACGACATGCTTTCTGCATTCCGTAACAATGCCTTTGACTATCTGTCCAAGCCCCTTGATGCCAACGAGCTTGACTGTGTCGTGAAAAGGGCTTTCGAGGAGCGGATACCACCCAAGCCCTTTGGCACGCCAAGCATTGACACGCTGGCCAGCACACCAAACAAGGAGAAACTGCTGTTCTATACCAACGCAACCGACTTCAGACTGGTTCACCTAAAAGACATCGGCCTCTTCAGATTCAACCACGAGCAGAGGGCATGGGAGGTTGTCTTGGCCTACCGCAAAGACCCCATCAAGCTGAAGCGAAACGCTAACAACGAGTCTCTGAAGGCTTTGGACAACCGTTTTGTGCAGGTAAGCCAGCGCTTTATCATCAACATCAACTATCTCTTGGAGGTGAACGACAGCATTTGCCGCTTCTATCCACCCTTTGACAAGATTGACTACGTTAAAGTTGGTCGTATGTACAAAAAGAAGCTGGTCAGCTGCTTCAACACCCTGTAGTAGCTTGTTCTACACACCCCGGCAACTCAGAAAGGCAAACCAACCGCAAAGTGGAATGTGAAATCACGGCTAAGCCGCGGATGCAGGATGGGATAATGCAAGTCTGTTTCCTCGTAAGCCGGATTGATTGCTTTCATGCCTAAATCAAACCGCAGGATAAAATAGTCAAAGTTGAACCGGAAACCAAGCCCATAACCGACAGCCAGCTGGGCCAGAAAGGTGCCAAGGGAGAACTGGCCGCCAGGCTGGTCTGCATAGTCACGGAGTGTCCACACATTCCCTGCATCGACAAACAGTGCTCCGCCTAATTTCCAAAAAAGGTGGGCACGGTATTCCAGATTGACATCTATCTTCATATCACCAGTCTGGTTGATAAAGTCAATGTTGCCGTCCTTTCCCCTAAACTTTCCAGGACCAAGCCCGCGCACACTCCACCCGCGCACACTATTGGCACCACCTGAGAAATACCGTTTTTCAAAAGGTAGTATCGTGCTGTTCCCATAAGGGTAGGCAACGCCCATCCCCACATGGAACACTAATGTGTTATTGTAGTCAATACGGAAATTATGGGTGTACTGAAGGTCAAACTTCACATATTGGGCAAAAGCAATGTTGAACAGCTTTTTCTGGCCCAACTCATTGACCGGCATCGTAAACAGACTTGAACAGAGTGCAAGGAGATTGCCCGCAGTCTCCACATTCGCCTTGACCGCATAGTCACCATTGTTATAATTGAAGCCAAAGCCCGACCTCATGATAAACAGATCTTCGTAGTTGTATCTGAGGATGGCGTTGCGGTTTGTGTTGTCCTCCAGATAGTCACGGCGGAACTTGGCAGAAATCCACGGCATGAATACATAGTTTAGTTGGAGTACATCCACATTGTAACGGTCATGGTGACTGGCATCATACCACCTGTAACGCCAAGCCACAGACAGGACACGCCGGTGATATTCCGGGCGGTTCTGCAGGTCATAGAGCATGGACACTTCGGAAGTGGCATTGACCCGACGGCGGAAGTCTGCTGAAAGGAACGGTACAATGAACCGCGGAAAGAGCAGCCTGGTCTCCGCACTATACTCCTCAAAATTGTCATTGGCATAGTCTTCAAGCCCCTTGACAGCCTCGAAAGCCCCCCTCAGTTCCATGCTGAGCACCTCAGCGCCCCTGAATAGGTTGCGGTTCTGATAAGTCAGCGAGACAGCCGCGCCGAAGTCTCCGGCCGTATTGGTGCCTTCAGGCTGAAAACTGATCGTGCTCGGTTTCTGCGTGCTAATCAGTATGCCACAGTCCAAAAGCTGCTTTCCATCAACTTCTGTGAATGAGATGTTAGTGTATTTCACGGCCTGCAGACGCCCAAAACGGTTATAAGTGTCACGAAGTTCGCGGGCTGAATAAGGGTATCCCGGACGGATAGAGGTGTTCATTCGGAGCACTGATGGCCGCAGGTGGATGACACTGTCGGTAGCTTCGCCGCTGGCGTAGGCAACCCTGCGCACCTGGTAGCAAGGGTGCGCAGTCACGCCACTCTGACGGTTCACATACTTATGAAGAACAAAGACAAGGTCTACATCTGGAGAACCGGGCACTGTATCCGCCCGGTATGTGATGTAGTCCTTGTGAAACTTGTAATAGCCATGGTTAGCCAGCAAGTCCGTGATACGCTTGCGCTCATTGTCAAGCGCGGCAACCTCGAAGCGCTGACCGCTCTTGAGCCCCCGGTTCTCAGTATCGTCAAGGCACAAGAGTTGCGCTATGGCACTGTCCTGTATTTCGTAATCAATGCCACGTATACGGTAGGCTGCTCCGGGATAAAGCTGATAGCAGACATTGACCTTGCGTTTTTTTCGCACCACATGGGCTTTCACCTTCGACCGCAGGAACCCCTCGTTCTGAAGTTCCTTGCACAGATTGTCACAGGTCTGGGCAGTAAACACGGAGTCAAAGACGACCGGAGCCTCGCCCATTGACTTCAGTATCCTGTTCACCCATCTCGAAGAGTCCCGACCTGCCAGAGAATACAGGCCCAAGGGTACTTTGAAAGCAGAAAACCAACGTGAGTTGGCATTCTGGCGTACATACGATTTCAAGAGACCGGTGTTAACATGATCTGTCTGCTCATAGCTCTGCACATCCACCTTGTTCAGCAGGCACCGGTCTTCCGGTACAAACTTCAACTCGGCACATGACACCATCAAAAAGGCAGCAAGGATGAAAATAATGTTGTTTCTAAACGGCATTCGATTGAGCAGTGTTGCAAAAATGTCTTGCAAAGTTAAAATAATATTCGTAATTTTGCTGAGACTTAAAGGGCTTTTTTCAAAAAGAAGATTATGTTGAGTAAGAATCTGGTGAAATATATCCACGGACTGGAGTTGAAAAAAAACCGCCTCCGTGAGGGGCTATTTGTTGCCGAGGGCCCCAAAGTGGTAGAAGACTTACTGAGAACATACCCTCCGGCCAGGCTGTTCGGGACAAAGGAATGGCGCATGACCATCGCCCGGCAAGCCCCCCCCACTCCATTCGCTGATGCTACGTTCGAGGAAGTGACCGAGGAGGAGCTGAGGAAAATGAGTTTTCTACAACACCCGCAGATGGTGCTCGCCCTGTTTTTTATCCCCCACCAGGCCACACAGTCTGAAGAAGATCTCTGGTCTGCGCTTCCTCTGAACGGCCTCTATCTGGCACTTGACGGTGTACAAGACCCGGGTAACCTGGGGACAATTATACGCATCGCCGATTGGTTTGGAATCAGCACGATCATTTGCAGCCGCGACACAGCCGATGCTTTCAACCCCAAAGTGATACAAGCCACAATGGGAAGCATCGCCCGGGTAGATGTGGTCTACACTGATTTGGACAAATTTCTTGAAGAAGCCCCGCACGGCCTTCCCATCTATGGGACATTGCTTGACGGCAGCAACATCTACCAGCAACAACTGACCCACAACGGAATCATTGTCATGGGAAACGAGGGCAACGGCATTTCTGAAAAGATAAAAGCCAAAATCAACAAGCGCCTACTGATACCACAATTCCAGGCAGGTGGTGGCGCAGATAGCCTGAATGTCGCTATTGCCACAGCCATCACCTGCTCGGAATTCAAGCGCCAGAGCTTGTCATCTCCTACTGGTTGAGTTTCTGCATATTCATCTCCAGGATTTTCCCATCCGAAGACACAACAGACTTGATTCTGTAAGTGCAGAAACTCTCCTTGGATTTGTCACTGCGGTCAATTTTCTGATCAACCGAGAAAGTCACTGCATAGTTATAGGCACCGTCATCGGTCTCCTTCTTATCAATTTTCCAATCGTTGTTCTGACGGAAAGTCATTGAGGATATGTCCTCTGGAGAATATATTTTGTGCATAAATGCGAGAACATCCGCTTTAGTGGCATTGGCCCTGTGAAGGAAAGAAGTCATTACATTGTTCACATCCGCAGTCAGCAAATCCCCATCCTTGCTGGAGAGCGCATCAAAAAAGCGGGTGAACAGCTGCTTGACCATTACTTTTTCCGTGTCACTAACATCCTTAGCCTTCAGCTTTTGAAGCATATCGTTAGCCTCGTCAACATAAAGTCCGTCAGGATAACGTGTCAAATAATCCTGCACAGCATCAGACGTCCCTGCCGCCACTGCCTGCACCCAGTCAAGAGAGTCTATCTTCAACTTAGCCTCCTGCACATGGATGCTGTTGGGAAAAAGTCTGACATAGCGTTCCAATGCCATTCTCGTTCCATTGGTCACAGCATCATTCCACTCAACATCTAACTTGCCGAGCATTTCCAGCATGTTCTGTATGGTGTCACGATGAGCCACTGGCGCATCTGTAAACTGGTCAAGATAGCTCTGAAGCACAGCTGGCTCCGAACTGGAACGCGCATTCAAATAGGCATCCATCTCACGCTTCTCCGCAGTAGACTTGAAGAAGTAGAACCCCACCAGAACAGCCACCAAGGATATGGTGAATGCGATAACCAGTGTTGAGTTACGCCTTTTGTTGCTTCCTCTAGCCGGCTCCTTCACTTGCGTTTGCACAGAAGAGGACAAGGTTTCATTCTTTTCGCCAGGAGCTACACCTTGACACGTCTGCACGTCTGTCTCATGGTTTTCCACTCCAGCTGGCTGTGAAAGCATTTGATGGCAATAGGGGCACATCTTCTGATTCTTGAACACTATCTCGTTGCAATGGGGGCACCTCATTACCTTGCCCGCTATCTCAATTCCACAGCTCGGGCAAAACTTTGCTTGGTCACTCACTTGGTGGCCACATTCTGGACATTTGATTATTGCCATATTTCGTTGTCTTTTTATTTAAATATTAAAATAGGTGTATTTTCAAGTACCGTTCACACTATACTAATGCCTGTAACGAATTTCGCGCAGACCATGCCGCCCCATAAAGCGGCTCTTGTCAACATAGCCCTTCACGCCCTCAATCCGGCCCTTTCCCGTATACTGCCACATAGTGATTTCACGTTCATCCGCCAAGACTGGCTCGCGAGCAGTGTACTGCGCAATCATCAGAGGGTAACCATCAATCTTGCCGCGCAGATGCCGGTTGTAAAAATTCGTAAAGGTATAGAGAAGGGGCTTCTGTCTGTAAGCCCGTTCAACAAGAGCAAGAAATTTGAACAGGGAATCGCAAAATTCATTGTCAGACAAGCCTCCACGTGTTTCGATATCTATCATTGGTATTAAATCCTGCTGCCCGGGAAGACACTGTGTCATAAAGTTGTGCAACTGCTTTCCCTGCTCTGTCTGAGGACGGTAGAAATGATAGCTGCCCACCTTCAGTCCATGAGAATGGGCAAGTTCAATGTTGCGCTCGTAACGGCTGTCAATATGGTCACCACCTTCGGTCGCCTTGAGATAAACATACGCCATATGGGTGTTGTCGCCAACCGCATCCCAAAACACCTCGCCCTGATAATGGCTCATGTCTATGCCGTGGATATGTCTGCACGTGTCCTCACACTGTACATCTTCTTTTATCTGGGCGCAAGTCCCGACCGACCACAAAAAAGTGAATATGATAAAAAAAGCCTTCATTCCGTTTTGCAAATTTAGCGCAAAGGTACTAACTATTCATAAGAAAAGCGTATCTTTGTAAGAAATTAAATGAAACAGAATGAAATATTTACTAATATTACTTTTAACTGCCGCAATGACAATCTCCTGTTCCGGAGACGAGGAGAAAGCAACAATCCCAAGTCCAGTCCGGCCAAAAGCCAAGGCTACGGTCATCGTCTATATGGCTGCAGAAAACAACCTGTCGGACATTGCTTTGGCCAACATCAGCGACATGGCGAAAGGTTCTGCCTCAGTTGCAGACAGCAACTATATCGTTGCCTTTGTTGACAGGGCCACACCACAGGAGCTTCCTTACATCATACAGATTGACAAAGGAACTGTCACCAAGGACAGCCAATACAGCATCCAGAAAGACTTTCTTTCCAGCGACCCGCAACGGTTCTACGAGACCATCAAGTGGATAGAAGACAGGTATCCTGCCGACAGCTATGCGCTGGTACTTTGGGGGCACGCAAGCGGCTGGATGTTCAATAACGACTCCATTAGCACCACATCATCAAAAGCCGGCCAGATGGCCTTTGGCATTGACACGGGCAATAACACAGCCTCAACAACCGGAACATGGCTGAACATTCCCTCGCTGGCACAGGCACTGGGCAGGTTGCCCAAGATGAAATATATCTTTGCCGACTGCTGCAATTTCCAATGTATTGAGGTGGCATACGAGCTGCGCAATGTCTGCGACTACATTATCGGCTCCCCCGCAGAGATTCCAGCACAAGGGGCACCATACAGAGAACTGGTGCCTTTGCTGGTCAGCGAGAGCGAGGACTTTTACTCCCCCATCGCAGACATCTATAACAACCAGATATACGACGAAGAGTATCAGACACCTATTTCCGTAATCAAGACGGCGGAGCTTCCACAACTGGCCTACGAGACAAAGAAGATAATGGCAGAGCTAAAGGAAAACAGGCCATGGACTACAGATAACCTTATTTACTATTATGGCTACACATCGGCGCTGTTCGACACAAGGGTGATGTACGACATCAACGACTTCATGCTTAACAATATCAGCACAGACAGCTACCTAGCATGGAAAGAACAACTAAAAAAGGTTGTCGTCTACTCAAAGTCGTCGTCAAGATGGTGTAGCGACAACCACGTGAATTTTAAAGATTTCAACGTTACCGGGCAAAAATATAGCGGTGTCAGCATGTTTTTCCCCATGGACAAATATACTCGTTTTGGCCTTACGTACAATGAAGACATCAAAAAATTGCAATGGTATTACGCAGCTGGATTTGAAGAATAGTGTGTTCACTTGAGGGGGCGGGCAATCCAAGCACCCCTTTCTGCTGCCCCAGCCGCCCAAACGCCGCAATTACGCAGGGAGAGAATTGTCAAATATCACAATAAAAAGGTTGCATAAGAAAAAACATCCACACAAACTTTATGTTTTCTCACTCATTTGCACTACCTTTGCAAACATAAATAATAAAATATTCACACTATGACAGAGAGATTGGAAACCGAGAAAGTGGAGAAGAAAAGTCTCAGCTTTGTAGAGCAAATCATTGAAGCCGATTTGGCTGAAGGCAAAAACAAGGGCCGCATACAGACACGATTTCCTCCCGAACCCAACGGCTACATCCACATTGGGCACGCCAAGGCTGTCTGCATGGACTTTGGCGCCGCAGAGGAATTTGGGGGAGTGTGCAATCTCCGCTTTGACGACACCAATCCCTCTAAAGAGGACACAGAATATGTAGATGCCATACTTAACGACATCAAATGGCTGGGATTTAAGTGGGCAAACGTGTATTACGCCTCAGACTATTTCCAGCAGTTGTGGGACTTTGCCATCTGGATGATCAAGAATGGGCTGGCATACGTTGACGAGCAGACTTCAGAACAGATAGCCGAACAGAAAGGCACACCGACAACACCGGGAAAGGAAAGCCCTTTCCGCAACCGCCCCATTGAGGAGAACATTCGGTTGTTTGAACAGATGAACACACCTGATGCCGTTGAAGGCTCAATGGTATTGCGCGCCAAACTTGACATGGCCAGTCCAAACATGCATTTCCGGGACCCCGTTATCTACCGAATTATCCAGACACCGCACCACAGGACTGGGACGAAATGGCACACTTATCCTATGTATGACTTTGCACATGGGCAAAGTGACTATTTCGAGGGGGTAACCCATTCAATCTGCACGCTGGAATTTGTGCCTCACCGTCCACTCTACGATAAGTTCATTGACCTACTGAAAGAGTACAATGGCGAGGGTGACAACATCAATGACAACCGTCCGCGCCAGATAGAGTTCAACCGTTTGAACCTAACCTACACAGTGATGAGCAAGCGCAAACTGCTGGCACTGGTCAAGGAGGGGCTGGTCAACGGCTGGGACGACCCCCGCATGCCAACAGTCTGCGGCATGAGAAGGAGAGGGTATTCGGCCAAAAGCATCCGCAACTTCATCAAATCCATCGGCTATACCAAGTTTGAAGCCTTGAATGACTATGCTCTGCTTGAAGCCGCTGTACGCGAGGATCTCAACGCAAAGGCTTGCAGAGTATCGGCGGTACTGAACCCCATAAAACTGGTTATAACCAACTACCCGAAAGACAAGGAGGAGGAACTAGAAGCCATCAACAACCCGGAGAACGAGGCAGACGGCAGCCACACTATCACGTTCAGCCGCGAGCTGTGGATTGAGCGGGAAGATTTTATGGAAGACGCTCCAAAGAAATTCTTCCGCCTGTCACCGGGAAAGGAAGTAAGGCTCAAGAACGCCTACATCATCAAATGCACAGGCTGCAAGAAAAACAGCCAAGGCAACATTGAAGAGATTTACGCAGAATATGACCCAAGCAGCCGAAGTGGCATGGAGGGTGCCAACAGAAAGGTTAAGGGCACACTGCATTGGGTTAGCGTTAACCACTGTCTGCCAGCCGAAGTGAGACTGTATGACCGCCTGTTCAACGTGGAGAACCCCGGAGCTGACGAACGCGATTTCAGGGAACTGATTAATCCGAACTCCATGAAAGTGATCAGCAACTGCTTTGTGGAAGAATATCTGACAGAGAAGAAGCCAGGCGACTTCCTACAGTTCCAGCGCATCGGATATTTCACACCAGACTTGGACTCCACTCCAGAACGGCTGATATTCAACAAGACAGTGGGACTAAAGGACACATGGGCAAAGATGAATAAATGAAACTAACAGGAGATGATTATTTCGACGGAATAGAATTCAGAGAGCTGTTCTGTTCCTATGAGAATTCAGTCAAGTCAGGGCATTCTATGTTTATGGATGTTGATGACTTGGCTGACATCATCGACTATTATTACACTATAGGTGACAAAGGCAAAGCAAGGAAAACGGCTCTTGCTGCTCTTGACATCTATCCAGGTGCCTCGCATCCCCTTGCATTTTTAGCAAGAGAGGCCCTTGAGGCTGGAAATGTAAAGGCAGCAGAGATGTATGCAAGCCAAGTCAGTGACAAGGAAGGTATAGACTACACCTTTCTTAAGGCGGAGATTATGGTCTCACAAAACGAGATAGAAAAGGCCGACCAATATCTCCTTTCCTTTTTCAACGCCATTGACAAAGAGGATAAAAATGACTGCGTCATTGACATTGGCAACCTTTACATGGACTATGGAGTGACCGACAGGGCCAACGAATGGCTGAAGCGATCGCAGAATGACAGGAGAAAAGAGTTTTTAGAGTTGAAAGGATGGGTAAAGACAGAGAGTGGTTTCTGCCATGAGGGAATAAGAATCTTTAACAAGCTGGTAGACAGCCACCCTTTCAATAAGGAATACTGGTATCAGCTGGCCAATGCCTATTACCTAAACGCTGACTTCAATGCAGCCATTGAAAGCATTGAATATGCAATAGCCATTGCACCAGAAGACATGGAGTTTACACTCTTGAAAGCCAACGCCATGTTTGAACTTGGCAAAATTGAAGAGGCTGAAACCTATTTCAAGCGCTATGTCAGCAAGTTGCCAAATGAGTATAACGGTCTGTACAACCTGGGTATCTGCCTGAACCAACAGAAAAAATACGAGGAGGGTATTCGTTATTTGGAAAAAGCAGAACGCCAAAGCTCAGCCAGAACGCCAAATATCGCCACACTTCATCAAGAGTTGGCACTTACCTACTGTCAGCTACACCAAACAGAAAAGGCACTTGTATACGCGGACAAACTAAGCCTTGACGACTACGATGAGGCCGAACGCCTTGTTTTGAAAGGGCACATATGCTTAGATGCCAAGCAACCCAAGGAAGCGGAAGCCATGTTCAAAAGAGCAATCACACTGTCCGACAGTGCTCCACGCGTCATTTTACGCATTGCTGTCTCACTCTACGACAACGGCATCCTGTCACTCTGCTACACCATGCTAAAAAAGTTCACCAACTCATCACTGAGCAAAACCACCCCAAGCTGTCACATCTACATGGCCCTGTGCTGTTGGGATATGAAAAAGTATAAGGAATTTAGAGCGCATCTTAAAATCGCCGTAAGAAGCTGCCCCCAACAAAGCAAAGAGATATTGGGGTATCTCTTTCCTGTGGACTTGCCACCGAAAGACTACTGCAAATATATTGATAACATTATAAACAATCCAACAAAGTGAGTTTCATATCATCACTATTAGCCAACCTTAACTATGGAACAATCCTGTTCCTTATGCTCCTTGAGAGTACGGTGATTCCTGTTCCATCAGAACTGGTTGTAGCCCCTGCGGCCTATCATGCAGCAGCAGGAAACTTAGACATATTCCTAGTTGTCATAGCCTCTACGGTTGGGGCAGACATCGGTGCAACAATCAACTATGTTGTGGCGTATTATTTCGGAAGGCCCCTCATTTACCGTTTTGCAAACAGCAAATGGGGAAAAATGTGTCTGCTTAACCAACAGAAAGTCGAACACAGTGAGAAATACTTTTACGACCATGGTGTCGCGGCCACACTGACCGGCAGGCTTCTGCCGGGCATCAGACACCTCATCTCGATTCCGGCCGGTCTGTCAAAGATGCACTATGGAAAATTCATTCTGTACACAACTATCGGAGCTGGGTGCTGGAATTGCATTCTGGCTGGATTGGGATGGTATTTACATACCATCGTCCCAGAGGAAATGCTGAACAACAAAATCGAGGAATATTCTGAATACATCAAGATATTTTTCATCGCTGCAGTGTTGGCAGCCATCCTGTTTTTCATCATCAAAAAAAAGATGAAGAGCAACAAAAGCTGAACGTAGGCACTGTACATAAATCCGTCAAGTAACCAAAACATCAAAAATATGGCAAACAAGAGTAACCACTTGGTCATTATGGCAGGGGGCGTGGGTAGCAGGTTCTGGCCCATGAGCACTGTAGAAAAGCCCAAACAGTTTATTGACGTGCTGGGATTGGGAAAGTCACTGTTACAACTGACAGTAGACAGGTTTTCTGGTATCGTTGACACACAAAACATCTGGATTGTGACCAACAAGAGCTATATTGACATTGTTAGGGAACAGCTTCCCACCATTCCCGAGACGAACATACTGTGTGAGCCATGCAGAAGAAACACAGCCCCATGCATTGCTTATGTCAGCTGGCGCATCAAGTCAAAGGACCAAAAAGCCAACATCGTTGTAACACCAAGTGACCATATCGTGATGGACATCCCTGCATTCCAGCGTGTCATCAGCAACTGCCTCAACTTTACAAACGAGACTGACTCTATCGTAACTATCGGCATCAAACCAACACGACCCGAAACAGGATACGGCTACATTCAGGCAGACCTGTCTTCAAGTTCCCTGCGCAATAAGGATATTTTCCGCGTTGACTCATTCAGAGAGAAGCCAGACAGCGAGACAGCCAAGCTATATATCAAGAAGAACTATTACTTTTGGAATGCCGGTATCTTTGTATGGAACGTGAACACCATAGTCAACGCTTTCCGTGTCTACCAAGCGCCCATGGCCAAAATATTTGAGTCGTTGCTTCGTGTTTACGGAACAGACCGGGAACAAGAAGAGATTGACAAACATTTTCCCGAATGCGAGAGCATTTCTGTTGATTATGCCATTATGGAGAAAGCCGAGGAAATTTTTGTCCACCCAGGTGATTTTGGATGGAGCGACCTTGGAACATGGGGGTCTTTGCAAGCGCAGACACCCAAAGACCTCTATGGGAACAGCTGCATCGGTAACAATATCAGAATGTTTGACTCCCACAACTGCATGGTACACACTACGGAAGAGAAGCGTGTTATCATCCAAGGACTGGATGGCTATATCGTGGCAGAACATAACGACACCCTGTTGATATGCAAACTGTCAGAGGAACAAAGAATCAAACAGTTCTCCGAACAATAAATCTGCAACCACACAGCATGAAACTTTATGTTTCATGCTGTGCTAACAATCTCTATTATTTTGAAGGACATTTAGTTAGCAAGAGAGGCTGTGAATAAGTTTTGCTTTATATTCAATGAAGGGAATGTACTTCTCAAAGTAGCAGATGATGGGGAATGCACCATTCCAGAAAATCCGAAAGACAAAGGTTTGCCTCATCCCGAATCAGAAATCATAGAGGTGAACTGCGGAGTCCTCAATCTCAAGGTAATGGCCTACCGCACAAAAGACACGGCGACTGGAAGCGATTACAAATGGGTTGGACTGAGGCAGAGTTACTACAAACTAAGCCCATCCATATACCAAATTGCCGGCAAATGCGCAGAACTGCTCTATTGGGATGCGCACACTCAGTATTGCGGAACATGTGGCCATAAGATGATTTGGCACTCGCCAATAAGCAAGCAATGCACACACTGCCAGAAACAAATATGGCCATCTCCGGCACCAGCAATTATTGTCCTTATTCACAGAGGGAAAGAGGTGCTTTTAGTCCATGCCAAAAACTTCAGGGGCGATTTTTTCGGACTTGTTGCAGGCTTTGTCGAGACAGGAGAGAATCTTGAGGAAGCTGTCATTCGCGAAGTTAAAGAAGAAACGGGCTTGAGCATCAAGAACCTTCGGTATTTTGGGAGCCAGCCTTGGCCCTATCCTTTCGGCTTGATGTTAGGCTTTAACGCCGACTATGACAGCGGCGAGTTGCACCTACAATACGAAGAGTTGGAAAAAGGCAGCTGGTTTCAAAAGGATGATATGCCAACCATTCCAGAAAAGCTGTCCATTGCAAGAAAACTTATAGACGCATGGCTTGCGGAAGAAGTTTAGGCAGCAAAACGATCCACTTGTTTGAAGCAGGAAGCACTCATTTTTTAAAACTTACAGAGAATTGTCCGCCAAAGCCAATGCAGACATCCAGCAAATAACTGACAGCGTTTCCATCTGGCAGACAAAGCGAGGCTTGGAAATGAAAGCCCTTGTCATCAACATTGTTAAAAAGCATATCACCAAGTATTGCTTGAGAAATGAAATGACCTGGAACAAACTTGGCAAATTCCTGTTTGGCAACATTCCGAGAAAACACCTTACGCTTTCCCTGGTAAACACCTAGATGGACAATATTATCATAATAGACATTCTCGAGTGCCATTCCATCATCACTGTATGTTGATCGAACCACCTTATATTTTGTAGGGTTGATGGTTATATAACAATGGTAACGCTTTTCATCATAATAAACCACGGTGTCACGTTTTACCTTCTCTGTTATCAGAACAGGCTGACGTAAAGGCGCGGAAAACAAAATGGTGTCAGCAGGGTCATTGCTTCTTGTCAACTTGACAAAATCACCATTGGTATTTTTAAACCAAAAGGTATGATAAGTCCGCTTAACAACTGGATACTTATCCTGCTGACTACCTCCATCCACAACAAAGGTATCAGCAACAATTTTAAAGTAAGCCGGCATGGTTGCTGAGTCTGGATAAAAGACAGAATCTCCTTTAATGCGAAAGACCACCTCTTCAGATTCATCATCAACCCAAATTCCTTGCAACATTTTCTTTGCAAACCTATCTTCCTTATGCAGAGAGGAGCTGTTACCCGACTTGGAGGAACACCCACTAAAAGCTGTCACACAAAGATAGAAAAGGGACAAAACGGACAGCTGTGACGCAATTCTCATGACACCTCATTCAAAGGTATAGGCATCCTTAAATGCCTGACCATGCATATCCTTATCGCTGGTATGAACCTTGTCGAGACTGAGGGGCCACTGGATATTCAAATCCGGATCATCAAAACGAATTGAACTCTCTGCATGCGGGGCATAGACATTGTCTACCTTATAAGTAAAGATTGCTTCATCACTAAGCACCAAAAAGCCATGAGCCATTCCACGAGGAATAAAGAACTGGCGTTTGTTGTCTTCTGATAAATCCACCATTATATGCTGTCCAAAAGTTGGACTAGACTTGCGCAAATCAACAGCGACATCAAGCACGCGCCCCTTAATCACCCTCACAAGCTTGGCCTGCGAGAACTCGCCTTTTTGGAAATGCAACCCTCTCAAAACGCCATAACTTGACTTTGACTCATTGTCTTGCATAAAGTCAACTTTTCCGATATTTCTTTCGAAATCATCTCGTTTAAACGCCTCAAAGAAATATCCTCTTGAATCATTAAACACCTTAGGTTCAATGACATATACACCTTTTATTGCCGTTTCCTTAAATTCCATATCTTCAACTGTTTCTACATTTGTCTTGCAAAAGTAAGTATATTTTTTCAAATCCACATAGTTTTTAGGCCTTTTGTTTTTTCCATTCCAATTATTTGCCAATATGGGGGAAAAAGCGTAATTTTGCAAGCATGATTGAATTGTCAAGACACATTGAGATACTCCTATTAAGCCACGACTGTGTGATTGTACCGGGCTTAGGGGGCTTCATGGCCCACCATGTGGAAGCGCGCTACGACGAGAGAGACCATTCCTTCCTCCCGCCGCTACGCACATTGGGATTCAATCCTCTGCTCACCGCTGTGAACGACTCTCTGCTTGCCCAATCCTTTGTCGAGGCATACGACATCTCTTACCCAGAGGCAATCAGACGTATTGAGACAGAAGTACACAATATTAAGCATAGATTAGAGACAGAGGGGACATGCGAGTTAAATGACATCGGGCTCCTGCACATAAACGCTGATGGAAAGACGGAATTTCAACCTTGTGAGGCCGGCATTTTGTCTCCATCACTTTATGGATTGGGGGCATTTGAAATAAAACGACTTACTCCGCAACCCGTTGAAGCAAGTCCAGCTATTGCCAAAAAAGCAAAAACAGCCTTTACCACAAAAACGGCAAATAAGACAAGCCATCCTCATATTGCCCAACGGCAGGAAACGTCACAGATTGTTAGCGTAGAAGAAAGCACACAGCAACAAACAGAATTGAAAGAAGACGGCACAGGCTCTATTCGTATCAAGATTTCATGGCTGCGCAATGCTGCAGCCGTGGCTGCGGCCATCATAACCTATCTGTTTTTGGCCGTTCCAGTAAAGAACAGCGATACGAACATAGAAATGGGGCAGTCTCCCTCACAGGTTATGTTTGACATCATGTCTTCAGCGCAAGTCAAGCAGCCCGAATTGTTCACTCCATCACAGCTTGGGCCCAAGTTATACAATAAAGGCATCAAGGCTCAATCCGACACTAACAAAATTGAAAGTGATTCATTAGCAACAAAAAAGCAACAAAATGCAACAGTTAGCCAGAAAGTCATAAAAAATTACTGCATTGTCTTGGCGAGCAAGGTTACAAAGCGCAATGCTGAAGCTTTTGTCAACGAGCTGAAAGCCAAAGGCATTGACTCGGCAGACATCTACATTCACAATAAAATTGTGAGGGTAGTATACGGAGCTTACCACACAGAGCGTGAAGCAAGGGAAGTACTCCAGTCTTTACGTGACAACACTGTATTTGAGCAATCCTGGGTGTACAAGAAAAAATGAAAAGAGTAAGATGCCCAAAATGTGACAACTATATCACATTTGACGAGAAGAAATACCACGAGGGGCAATCATTAGTTTTTGAATGTCCTCAATGCGGAAAACAATTCGGCATACGCATTGGAGCTGCAAAGCTACGAGCAGTTCAAAAAGAGGAGCAGCTAGACGAGAACGCCTATGAAAACGACTGCGGCTCAATTGTTGTCATTGAAAATACGTTTCACTACAAGCAGGTCATCCCATTGCAAATGGGTGACAATGTCATTGGCCGCTACATGAAAGGTAGCGGCATTAACACCCCGATAGAGACCAACGACCCCAGCATTGACTTCACGCATTGCATTCTAAACGTTAGCCGCGACAAGCACAACAAGTTAAAATATGTACTTCGAGACGGACCAAGCTACACAGGAACATTTGTAGACAATGAGATCCTTGGAGACCGCGAGCGCCGTGTGCTTGAAGATGGGTCAATGTTTACCATCGGTGCAACAAGCATCATTCTTCGCGGAGCAAAACAAGACAGATAGTCCCATGCTATTAAATTGCCACATAAAACATCATTATCCTTACAACATTTCCACAAAAAAGCCAACTGAGTTTACAACACCGCAATAATTGGGCGTTTTATTCCTCATTTATATTCTTTTTTTGTAACTTTGCCACTTGATTCTGAAAACGTTTAACATGAACAAGAAACGGCAAATATGAGACCCACTGCTATCCTGCTTCTGTATTGTCCAGACCGGCCTGGCATTATCACCGAAGTTACCAAGTTCATTACAGACAACCAAGGTAACATTCTGTACTTAGACCAATATGTAGACAGACAGGATGGGATGTTCTTCATGCGTGTAGAATGGGACTTGGAATCATTTATTATTCCAAGAGAGAAAATCCTGGAATATGTCACAACATTGTATGCACGCCGGTATAGTATGGTCTGCAACCTATATTTTAGTGACATCCGTCCACGAATGGCCATCTTTGTAAGCAAGATGAGCCACTGTCTCTATGACTTGTTGGCACGGTGGAAGTCTGGTGAATATGATGTGGACATCCCATGTATAGTGAGCAACCATGAGGACTTGCGCTATGTCGCTGAACAATTCAACATACCGTATTATGTATGGAGCATTAACAAAGACCACAGCAACAAGGCAGAGGTAGAACAGGCGGAGATGGACCTTCTAAAAAAAGAGGATGTAACCTTTGCCGTGTTGGCTCGCTACATGCAGATTATCAGTGACAATATGATTAAAGCCTACCCCAATCGCATTATCAACATCCACCACTCTTTCCTCCCTGCATTTGCGGGGGCGAAACCTTATCACCAGGCTTGGGAGCGAGGTGTGAAAATCATAGGCGCCACAAGCCACTATGTGACAGCAGAATTGGATGCGGGCCCAATCATCGAACAGGATGTCACCCGCATCACACACAAAGACACGCCAGAGAGTCTGGTTTTGAAAGGCAAAGACCTTGAGAAGATTGTACTCTCAAGATCTGTAAGGAAGCACATTGAAAGAAAAATTCTCACATATAATAACAAAACTATTATCTTCAATTAAAGACGATGAACATTGCCATTGTAAGATACAATGCGGGCAACATCTATTCCGTTGTCAATGCTCTCCGACGTCATGGAGTGTCCCCACTCCTTACCGACACACCAGAGTTATTGCAAAAGGCGGACAAGGTAATCTTTCCAGGTCAAGGAGAGGCTCACAGTGCCATGGCATACCTTCGTGCCCACCATCTCGACAATGTCATCAGGTCATTAAAACAGCCAGTGTTAGGAATATGCATCGGCCAGCAACTCTTATGCAAGCATTCGGAAGAGGGAGACACAGCCTGTATCGGCATTTTCAATGCGGAAGTCAAGCGCTTTTCGCCACGGAATCAAGAGGACAAGGTGCCTGCCATGGGCTGGAACTCTATCTACGACCTTAAGTCTCCACTTTTCAAGGGGATTGAGAACAATGCAAATAAAGCCGTTCCCTATGTCTATTTTGTCCATAGCTATTACGTTCCCGTTTGCACAGAGACCATTGCCAAGGCCGAATACACTCTGCAATACAGTGCTGCCCTGGCTAAAGACAACTTTTATGCCACCCAATTTCACCCAGAAAAAAGCGGAGATGTAGGTGAACAAATCATCAAAAACTTCCTTGACTTATGATAGAGTTGATTCCAGCCATAGATATCATTAACGGCAAATGTGTACGTCTGACTAAAGGGAACTACCATCAAAAGACCGTTTATAGCGACAACCCGGCTGAAGTTGCTGTTCAATTTGAGCGAATGGGGTTTAAACGCCTACATGTGGTAGACCTAGACGGAGCCCGTTCAGAGCACATCGTCAATGGCAACGTACTGAAAGCCATCACCCATGCGACACACCTTGTTGTAGACTTCGGAGGGGGCATCAAGACCGACGAAGACATAGCTGAAGCATTCGACAATGGAGCCTCAATGGTAACAGTTGGCTCCGTAGCTGTGACCCAGAAAGACTTATTCACGAAATGGCTACACCGGTATGGACCAGCGCGAATTATCTTAGGGGCAGATGTCAGGGACGGGAAAATTTCTGTTAAGGGATGGAAAGAAGATTCTGGCTTTAGCCTTCTGCCTTTCCTTAACGAATATACGAAAACCGGAGTCAGGCAAGTGCTATGTACAGACATTTCAAAGGATGGAACGATGAAAGGCCCTGCCATATCATTATACAAGCAGATAAAAGCCAATCTCCCCAACTTACACCTAATAGCCAGCGGTGGTGTCTCATGCAATGAAGATATCGTCAAACTACAGCAAGAAGGCATTGAAGCAGCAGTCTTTGGGAAGGCTATATACGAGAACAAAATAGACATAGACAAGTTATGGGACTCGCTAAAAGAATAATTCCATGTCTTGATGTGAAAGACGGTCAAACAGTCAAAGGCATCAAATTTGTCAGTCTTCAAAAGGCTGGCGACCCTGTTGCCTTAGGAAAAGCCTATAGCAAGGCCGGAGCAGACGAGCTGGTTTTTTTAGACATCACGGCCAGCGTCGAAGGCCGAAAGACCTTTACCGACATGGTCACCCGTGTGGCAAAGGAAATCAACATACCATTTACAGTAGGCGGAGGCATCAAGGAACTTTCTGATGTAGACCGCCTCCTCTGCGCTGGAGCAGACAAGGTGAGCGTCAACAGCGCCGCATTGCAGTCACCGCGACTCATCAACCAGATTGCCAACCGTTATGGCAGTCAGGTCTGTGTATGCGCCATTGATGCGCACCAGGATGCTGACGGATGGCACTGCTATCAGAAAGGAGGAAGGGAGCGCACAGAGCGAGGCCTCTTCGATTGGGCGAGAGAAGCTCAGGAGCGAGGTGCAGGCGAGATATTGTTTACCAGCATGGACCACGACGGTGTGAAATCGGGCTATGCCAACGATGCGCTGTACAAACTCTCGCAAATGCTGTCTATCCCAGTCATTGCAAGTGGCGGAGCCGGGAAAAAGGAGCATTTCAAAGATGCCTTCACCCTTGGGCATGCTGACGCTGCCTTGGCTGCAAGTGTTTTTCATTTTGGAGAATTAACCATATCTTGTCTAAAAGACTACCTTGCACATGAAGGCATCAAGGTAAGAAGAACAGAAATAATATCGTAAAACTGATAATATCAAATGTGTATGATTGACTTTGAAAAGAGCGGAGGCCTTGTCCCTGCAATTGTTCAAGATGTGCGGACAAAAACCGTTCTGATGCTTGGATACATGAACCAGGAGGCCTACGACAAGACCCTCGCCACCAAGAAAGTGACATTCTACAGCAGGAGCAGGCAATGCCTGTGGACTAAAGGAGAAACGTCTGGCAACTTCCTCCATTTGGCAAGCATAAGCATCGACTGCGACAATGACACTTTGTTGGTAAAGGTCACCCCCCAAGGTCCTGTCTGCCACAAGGGAACAGCAACTTGCTGGGGAGAAAGCAACGAAGCTAACCCCTTGCTGTTTCTCTCTGAGTTGCAAGATTTCATCAACAAAAGACATGAGGAGATGCCAGAGGGAAGCTATACGACATCACTTTTCAAAGACGGCTTGAACAGAATGGCACAAAAGGTTGGCGAAGAAGCGTTAGAAGCAGTCATAGAGGCCGTCAATGGGACTGATGAACGATTGATTTACGAAGGGTCTGACATGCTTTACCACCTCATCGTACTTCTAACGAGCAAGGGACTAAGAATCGAGAATCTGGCCAGGGAGCTACAAGAGAGGCACAACCCAGATTGGCACAAACACTGAATACGTCACACTACACTCTGATATTGACACCGACTATGACTCTTATTGATTATAAAAAAGTAAATATCTACCAACAGGATGAACGCCCCGTGCTTCGAGAAGTAGATTTTCATGTTGAAGAGGGGGAATTTATTTATGTCATTGGCCGCGTTGGCTCAGGGAAAACTTCACTGCTGAAATCCCTGTATTTCGAGCTTGACATCGACGAGGCGGAAAAAGCAACAGTCCTCAACCACAGCCTTATAAAACTCAAGAGGAAATACATCCCTGCACTGCGGCGCCAGATGGGTATCATTTTTCAAGATTTCCAGTTGCTCAGCGACAGAACAGTCTATCAGAATCTCAAGTTTGTGATGAAAGCCACAGGGTGGAAAAACAAAAATGAGATAGACAAGCGTATTGACGAGGTGTTGTCTGACGTTGGAATGACTGAAAAGCGGCAGTCCTTTCCACATGAACTTTCAGGCGGAGAGCAACAGCGTGTGGCCATAGCCAGAGCCATACTTAACAAGCCTAAGATTATCATTGCAGACGAGCCAACCGGTAACCTTGACCCCGAAACGGCAGAAAGCATCGTCAGTCTGCTAAGAAACATCTCACAGACTGGCACTGCGGTCATCATGACAACTCACAATATTCCTTTGTTGAACAAGTACCCCGGCATTGTTTACCGCTGCGCCAGCAACACCCTTGAAGAAGTCACCAGCGATTACAACCAGCTAATGGCTGAAGACGAGGAGGAGGAAGACAGCACTTTTACGAGTCCCAAACCAGAAGTTGACTATGGGGCAAGAGAAGACTTATCGGTATAGACACGAAAAAGACAAAAGATATGAAAGTTATGAAATTTGGCGGCACCTCGGTGGGAACACCAGACCGCATGAAAGAAGTGACAAAGTTAGTGACATCCTCAGGCGAGCCTGTATTTGTTGTCCTATCAGCCATGTCTGGAACGACAAACGCTCTTGTTGACATCTCAAACTACCTGTACAAGAAAAATCCAGATGGGGCCAACGAGATAATCAACCGCCTTGAATCACAATACATGGAACATGTAAAAGTTCTCTATTCCACAAAAGAATGGCAGGACAAGACACGCGAATTCCTGCAAAGCGTCTTTGACTACCTCCGCTCGTTCACCAAAGAGCTGTTCACCAGCTTCGAGGAGAAGAGCATCGTTGCACAGGGTGAGATTATGAGCACCAATATGGTGGCCAACTATATGAAAGAGCAAGGCGTCAAGGTCGCCTTGCTGTCAGCGCTTGACTTTATGCGTACAGACAAGAACGCCGAACCCGACCCACGGTACATCAAAGAAAAACTGAGCGCAATACTCAAGGAGAACGAAGGTGCGCAGGTGTATATCACCCAAGGTTTCATCTGCCTAAACGCCTACGGTGAGATTGACAATCTGCAACGTGGCGGAAGTGACTATACAGCCTCCCTTGTCGGTGCGGCCATAAATGCTGAGGAAATACAGATATGGACAGACATTGACGGTATGCACAATAATGACCCTCGCGTTGTTGACAAGACTGCACCCGTACACCAGCTCCTTTTTGAGGAGGCCGCAGAGTTGGCCTATTTTGGTGCAAAAATTCTTCACCCAACCTGCGTGCAGCCAGCCAAATATGCGAACATACCGGTGAGACTGCTCAACACAATGGACCCGTCAGCCGAGGGCACGACCATAAGCAACGCCACCGAGCGTGGAAAAATCAAGGCCGTCGCTGCCAAAGACAATATCACTGCTATTAAGATAAAAAGTAGCAGAATGTTACTGGCCACAGGTTTCCTGCGCAAAGTCTTTGAAATATTCGAAAGCAACCAGACTGCCATTGACATGGTATGCACCTCTGAGGTGGGTGTGTCCATGAGCATTGACAATGACAACCACCTTGATGACATTGTTGACGAGCTAAAGAAATATGGCACAGTCACAGTGGACAAGGATATGTGCATCATCTGCATCGTGGGCGACCTTGACTGGAGTAACGTAGGTTTTGAGGCTCTGACAACAGAGGCACTCAAGAACATTCCCATCCGCATGATCTCTTACGGTGGGTCGAACTACAACATTTCATTTCTGATCAAGGAGAGCGACAAGAAGGAGGCACTTCAACGACTCAGTGACACGCTTTTTAACTGACCGAGACAACAGCACAACTCACAATCCATCATTTCCACCTTTTGGCGGCCATCGCCAGATGGGTGGCAAAAGGGGGGGCGCACTTCAGGAAAGCGCACAGTAGACTTATAAGATAAAAAATGAAAGGGATATTTCCAACAGAAGGGTTTCAATACATCAAGACACCTTTTTATTATTATGACACCCAGTTGCTCCGCCACACACTGCGAGAACTGAAGCAAGAGACACAAAAACATCCCAATTATATTGTTCATTATGCAGTAAAGGCCAATGCCAACCCCAAAGTGTTGCAGATTATTCGTGAAGCTGGCTTAGGGGCCGACTGTGTAAGCGGAGGCGAGATAGAGGCAGCCATTAACGCAGGGTTTCCTGCATCGGGCATTGTCTTTGCCGGCGTTGGAAAAAGTGACTGGGAAATAGAGCTCGGCCTTAAAAAAGACATTTTCTGTTTTAATGTCGAGAGCGAGGCTGAACTTGATGTCATCAACCAACTTGCAGCCCGACAGGGTAAAATAGCCAGAATTGCCTTCCGAATCAATCCAGACGTGGGCGCCCACACTCATGCCGGCATTACCACTGGCCTGGCAGAGAACAAGTTTGGCATAGCCATGGAAAACATGGAGCATGTGCTGCGAAAGGCCAGGGCCCTGCCGAATGTGGCCTGTACAGGTCTTCATTTTCACATAGGCTCCCAAATCCTTGACATGGGAGACTTCGAAGCATTGTGCAACAGAATCAACGAACTTCAGGACAAACTTGTTCGCCTGCACATCCGCATTGAAAATATCAATGTTGGTGGAGGCTTAGGCGTTGACTACCAACATCCTGACAGGGTGCCCATCCCCGATTTCAAAAACTATTTCGGCACCTATACAAAGTATCTGAAACTGCTTCCCGGCCAAAAGCTGCACTTTGAGTTGGGCCGCGCTGTTGTAGCCCAATGCGGTTCGCTGATAACCCGTGTCCTTTACATCAAGCAAGGTTTGGCCAAGCAGTTTGCCATTGTCGATGCCGGGATGACAGACCTTATCCGCCCGGCACTCTACCAGGCCTGCCACAAGATTGAGAACATCACCAGCGAGCTGCCACTGGAAACTTACGACATTGTTGGCCCCATCTGTGAGTCAAGCGATGTCTTTGCCAAACACACAGACCTCAACAAGACACAGCGTGGAGACTTGCTTGCCATCCGTTCCGCCGGAGCCTATGGAGAGATAATGGCCTCACACTACAACTGCCGTGAGCTGCCCAAGGGATACACAACTGAAGAGTTAGGATCAAAATAGAAACAACCGTGTTTGACGTTCATATCATTGAATTTTGCTGTCTGATGGCTGTCTTTGCAATAGCGACACCGTTTTGCAACAAGCTGTGGCGGTTACCCATCCAACGAAAGCGGCCGGACAGTGCTACAGGTTCCAAGCCCCCACTTTCGGTCGTAATAGCTGTTCACAACCAAGCCAAAGAGTTGGAAGCCAACCTTCCATCCATTCTTAGCCAGGAATATGCACCTGGCTATGAAGTGATAGTAGTCAACGAGGCATCGACTGATGACACTGAAGATGTGCTGAAACGCCTGTCACAAGAGCACCCACATCTCTATGTCACCTTCATTCCTGCATCAAGCCACTATGTCAGCAGACGCAAACTGGCCTTGACAGTCGGCGTGAAAGCCGCCAAACATGATTGGGTTGTGTTTACCAATGGTAACTGTCAACCTTGCAGCCGACACTGGTTGGACGAAATGGCCTCCGCCTGCACACCAGAAACAGACATTGTCTTGGGTTACACATCCTTGCGCACACCTTCCTGCATCAATCGCTTTCACTATTTTTCCACACTGTGCGCCGACCTAAGGTCTGCCCAAGGCAAATGGATATATGGCTATGTTGGCGGTAATCTTCTGCTCAGAAAGCAGGTTTTCTTGCAACACAATGGCTTCCTGAAGAACTTGAAATACATTCGGGGCGAGTATGACTTTATGGTCAACGAATACGGGCAGGACAACCGCATTGCGACAGTTCTTTCCCCCACAGCGACCATTCTCCAGTTACAGTCCTCAGGAAAAGCACTTCACGAGAACCTTATCTCTCAGATTGAGACGAGAAAGCATCTCCGCCACCATACCGTCCACTCGCTCACCAATACCCTTGATGCCACATTGCTCTATACCAACTATGCATTGCAGACAGCAACAGCCATCTATGCAATCTGCATCAGCCAATACATTCTGCTGGCAGCCGCACTTACCTGCTTCACGCTGACACTGGTCTTGCGCCTGCTCATAGCCCGTCGGGCTTTAAGGACATTCGGCGAGAAGCTGCCACTATGGAAAGCGCCGGTCATCGAACTGGCAGATGTGTGGATGTCTGTGTACAACAGACTTTGCTATATGCTGGCCAACAAAGCAGACTTTATACGCAAATAGACAGGCTTTATTTGGGCTTTATTTGGGCAAACATTATATGATTTTCCGCCATTGCAAAGTGTTATTAACAGAAAAAACGTAACTTTGCACCAACAACATTAGGTATGTCATCAAGTTAAAAAGGAATTATGAGAATACTCCTTTTCAACCCTACATCTAACCCTATGATTACCACCTATGTGGACATGATGAGGGAGAATCTGCCTTCCGCCGGCAACACAGAGGTGGTGGTAGTCTCATCGCTGGCAGCCTATAGGAAGACGCTGGCAACGTTTTCGCCTGACATTGTCCATCTGCATGGCGCATGGAAATACAGTATTGGCGCAGCCGCTTTCCTTGCCCTTCGTCACAAAACAAGATATGTCTACACCCCCCATGGCCAGCTTGAGCCATGGGTCATCCGCACACACTATTGGAAAGAGAAACTACCCCAACTGCTGATTTACCAGAGATGGGTGGTAACCCATGCCTATGCCACTGTCTGTAATGGCGCGATGGAGTGCTCTGCCTTGAAGAAGCTGGGCTGGACACCACGCATCGAGGTGGTCTACAACCCCCTGGTCACCTCTTCCATCACCCCCATTGAGGCTTGCCAACAGCTAAGTGCCATCTATCAGAAAGTGCTTGACAGCGACACATTTGCCATGATGTCTGCCGCCACGCGGCAAGCCCTTGTAACCCTCATCAAGGCCGGTACAACGAGAGACAGCAGATGGGTAGACAGCGAAGCTCAGTCTGCCTGCCATCAGCTGAACGGCTCCGCATGGCGGCAATTGATGATGTATGCCTGGCAAGAGCACATCTATGAGTATGTAAAATCTGGTGCAGGAGTCCTCCGCCTGAACCCGCCAATGCTAACACCGGCAAGCTACCCATGCTATGTTCCGGCAAAACGGAATCCGCGCCATCACCGCCAAGAGGTGCTTCCCCCTACCCCGCCAGCCAATAACAAATCTATGACTATTTATATCAAGAGCCTTGTCAGACAGGCGGAGAAGGGCCATATCACATTGCGGCAGATTGTTGACTTTTCGTGTTCGGTCAGGCAGGCATTGTTAGAAGAGGACAAACTTGCCGAGTACCTCCGAGACAACCAACTGTACAAGCCTCTCGGCGGTCTGCTTCAGGCAACAGGCACGCTCACAGCCCTCGACCAGGGACTGATGCCAATCAAGCCTTGCCAGAACCGCCTCTCCAAGAAAATCATAAGAACCATCAAACACCACTTAGCGGTATGACGCAAATCCACCCGGCTGACATTGAAGCCAACAGACACTATCTGACCCTGCTGTCTCAGACGTTTCCAACCGTAGCAGCAGCAAGCACAGAGATTATCAACCTTGAGGCCATCATGAACCTCCCCAAGGGCACAGAGCACTTCCTGGCCGACATTCATGGCGAGAGTGAGGCTTTCCAGCACATACTGAAAAATGCCTCTGGCAACATCAAGCGCAAGGTTGTCGAATTGTTTGGCAACGAGATTCGCGAGACTGACATTCGCGAAATTTGCACACTTATCTACTACCCGGAGCAGAAACTTGAACTCATCAAGGCTTCAGAACACGACATCAGCGACTGGTACCACATCACCATCCACCAGTTGGTCAAGGTATGCCGCGATGTGAGCAGCAAGTACACCCGCTCCAAAGTGCGCAAGTCACTCCCCTCCGACTTCAGCTATATCATAGAAGAGTTGCTCCATGAGCGCATCGAAGATTCGAACAAGATGGCCTACGTCAATGTAATTGTCGACACGATTATCAGCACAGGTCGCGCCGATGATTTTATCATCGCCTTGTGCCATGTCATCCAGCGCCTGGCCATTGACCAGCTGCACATCTTAGGCGACATCTACGACCGCGGCCCCGGCGCCCACATCATTATGGATGCCATGCTCAATTACCACAGCTGGGACATCCAGTGGGGCAACCACGATGTGCTTTGGATGGGTGCCTGTGCCGGAAACGATGCCTGTATATGCAATGTCTTGCGACTCTCATTACGCTATGCCAACATGGCCACCCTCGAGGAGGGCTATGGCATCAACCTGGTGCCTCTTGCCACATTTGCCATGGAGACCTATGCCGACGACCCCTGCACTGAGTTCATGCCCATACTGCTACACGACACGAACATGGACGACAAGACCAGGCTGCTCACAGCCCGGATGCACAAGGCCATCAGCGTCATCCAGTTTAAGAAAGAGGCCGAGATTTTCAAGCGGCACCCGGAGTGGGAGATGGCAGACCGCTGCCTTTTGGAACATATTGACTACAAACGTGGCGTATGCACAATCAACGGCAAGGAGTACGCCATGAGTTCCCGCCTGTTCCCAACAGTAGACCCCAACTCGCCATGCACACTGACACCCGAAGAGCATCGGCTGATGGACAGGCTGCACCATTCGTTTGCTGTCAGCGAAAAGCTCCACAAACACATCCGCGCCTTGCTTAGCCATGGCTGTATGTACACCATCTGCAACAGCAACCTGCTCTTCCATGCCTCCATCCCGCTCAATGCAGATGGAACGCTCAAGAAAGTCAGGCTATTTAACAATCAGGAGTTCAGTGGCAAGCCACTGATGCAGCATATCGGACAGACCATCCGGTCAGCTTTTGAAAACGACACTGAGGCAAAGGAGCGCCTGTTTGCCATTGACTATTTTCTCTACCTATGGTGTGGCAAGGACAGCCCGCTGTTCGACAAATCAAAGATGGCCACCTTTGAACGCTATTTTCTTACCGACAAAGAGACTTACAAGGAAGAGAAAGGCAACTATTTCAAGTTGCGCGACAGCGAGGAGGTGTGCGACCGCATACTTGACGCATTCGGCATTGACGGTGCCAACCGCCACATCATCAACGGCCATGTGCCTGTGCACGCCTCGCGGGGTGAGAACCCCATCAAGGCCGGTGGCAAGCTGATGGTAATTGACGGGGGGTTCAGCGAGGCCTACCACAATGAGACGGGCATTGCCGGCTATACATTGGTTTACCACAGTCGTGGGTTTCAGCTTGTCCAGCATGAGCCGTTCACAAGTGCACGCGATGCCATTGAGCGTGGAATTGACATCAAGAGCACTACACAGATCGTTGAAATGTCGGCCCACCGCATGTTAGTGGCCGACACAGACATGGGCAAGGAACTGCGCGCACAGGTGGCCGACCTCAAAGAACTGCTCTACGCCTACCGCCATGGCATCATCAAGGAAGGCAACTGACAGACTGCCGCTACTGCTCAAGTCCGATGTCTGACCACAAGAAACCTGATGATGACAGGTGCACCCACCAAAGGAGTAATGGCATTGATGGGAAGCGTGCCCATACTCCCCGGAAGCACGCAAACCAAACTGCAGAAAAGTGCGACTATCCCACCCAAAAAGATGGTTGCAGGGACAAGAACCTGCTGGTTGTCTGTCGGGAAAAACAATCGCGCAATGTGGGGCACTGCCAGTCCGATGAATGCCACCGGCCCGCAATAGGCCGTAACAACCGCAGTGAGCACCCCAGTGATGAGCAGCAGCAAAAATCGCAGACGACGGACACGAACCCCAAGGTTGGCTGCATAATGAGAGCCAAGAAGCAGAGCGTTGAGCGGCTTGACAAGCAGTATTGCCCCGGTAAGTCCCGCAAGCACCACGGTGGCAAAGAACGGCATCTGGCGCAGTGACACACCGCCAAAGTTGCCCATGCCCCAAACGAGATAAGACTTAACGCCCTCTTCCGTTGCAAAAAAGTTAAGCAGCGAGATGGCAGACGATGTGAGATAGCCAACCATAATGCCGGCAATGAGCAATGTTGTGTCGCCACGCACCACCGTCGAAAGGGCCAGAATGATTCCCATAACCGCCATTGCCCCAAGAAAAGCGCCGGCCAGAATGGCAGCAAAGCCGCTCAGCGAACTGCCCGCCACACTCACACTCCCGCCAAGCAGCAGCATAACAAGAGCCACGCCAAATCCCGAGCCGCCGCTAATGCCAAAGATAGCCGGATCGGCCAGCGGGTTGCGAAATGCCGTTTGCAGCAGAAGTCCGCTGACGGCAAGCGCGCTCCCAGACAGCATGGCCGTGAGTGCCTGCGGCAACCGGGATTGCAAGATGATGAATGTCCATATTTCCCTTGATGCCTCCCCACCTGTCAACACACGGAGCACCTCGGGCAGGGGTATGCTTACCGAGCCGCAGACCAGCGTGGCAGCAACCATGGCGGCAAGTACTAACAGGGCAAGAACAAAGGCAAGGGGTCTCATGGGTTGAGTTTTATAAAATACCTGTTGTGCAAATGCGTCTCGGGATGGGCTATGGCAACAAAGTCTTCCAGCAGCAAGTCGGGGCGGAATGGAGTTTCTTCAAACACCATGCTTGTACGTGTGTCACAGCCATAGCACTGTCCCGCATTAAAAGCTTTTATGTGCCCATAACCTCGATGTTCCGACAACAGGGTGCGCAGGGTGTAAGGGCGCGTCACTGCACTTTCATAACGCAACAGCCACAGGGTCGCGCTATCGGCACGTTCCAGCACCGTTTCAAAGGACAGGGGCAAACTCCCGCTGTGACCGTTGTCTGCAAACACATAGTTTATACCGGCATCGGCAAGCAGCGTTCCCATCGTGCTCCGCCCCCCTGGTACGTACCATGTGTTGCCCGTCATCTTGTCAACAATGGCCGTAGGCCGCCCCTTGGAGGCCGCAGCCATGGCGCGCAACTTACGATAGTGCTGTTCAACGGCATTGAACAGTGAGTCGGCCTGTCGCTCTGCACCAAACAGCATCCCATAGAACCGCACCCACTCTGCACGGCCAAGGGCAGATGCCTCCATATAGTCTGCGCATTCAATAACTGGCACCCCAAGCTCTTCCACCTTGCCATAACCGCCACTGTTCTCAAAGGGCGACAGCAGCAGTCCATCGGGATTCGTTGCAACAATAAGCTCTGTGTTAGGAGCAAGTGAACTTCCCACATCAGCAATCTTCCTTTCGATGCACAGTCGCCTGATGGCAGGCTGTTTCACATAGGCCACATCGGCTATGCCCGCAATAGCCTTTGTACATCCCAGCATCGTCATCAGACTGGCATGCACGGTGGAAAAGGGAATAGCGCGTTTCAGCGGTATTGTGACGGCAGTCACGCCATCAGGCACAGCACGGACACGTCCAACAGCCTTTCTGGAAATCAGCCAGTAGGTATGCAACGTCCTGCCACGGTTCCAAGGGTCTGCCACGGTCACCTGGGTATGGTCATCAAAACGCACCACTTCCAGCAGCCGGGCATAGGCGAAACGCAATGTATCCCCCTCCTGCGGCATGGCGACCGAAGCGCCACGCCCCCGGCCGCACGAGCTGCAAAGCAGGGTTGCCACGACAAAGGCCAAAGCCAGCGCAAGTCTGCGATGCCATAGGTTAATCACTGCATCCACTTGCTTTCTCCTGTCTTCATAAAAGCGCAAACTCATACGTCTGTATTCCAAATTATTCGTAAATGCCAAGCGCACATACTATTCTATTTTTGCAAAGATAGTGAAACTTCGCCACATAGCCAACCGTTTGCCACATTCCTTGCGCACGGAAAAGTTCAGCCGTGTTTTGTCAAGAGTGTATTAATGGTGTGCGAGCATTTGCAAATACATTGCGAATTTAATAAACTCACTCTTTACCACTTTCCAGTGGGAAGACAAATTCAGACTTCAAGTTTCTGATTTAGATTTCAAGCCGTTTGAGCATACGCCCTAAGGGCAGCCAATCTCTTGTCGTTCTCAATAATCTGGATTGTCAGCTCATCGGAGTCTGCACCGGTGAGCTCGGCGACGACGGCTACCACTTCCATTGTAATCGCCCATATTTTCTCAACCACCGTGAGTTCTTGCACTCCAAGGAACATGTCGCCGAACAGCCCACCTATGGTGTCATAGTCCAGTGTCCTTTTTATGGAGCAATACTCTGTTAATTCTAATGTAATCGTTTGAAAATGAGAGAGCTAATTAGGGTACACTAATTAGTGTACCCTAACTACTTCGTCAATCGATCCTCCAACGCCGCCGCTGAATCATTGAACTCAAAGTTGAAGTCCTTCCGTGCACAGCTCAGGGGAGTAAGTGATCTTCCCTTCTTCATGTTCAAACTAAGCAAAATCTTTGGATAGCCTCACACGGATATTTGCAGGTGAGCCACTCTTCTTTTGGTGTAGAAAAGTTTAGTTTCAGCCAAAGAATGGTTGCGCGGTTCCATCAAGCAGAAATGCGGGATTGGCTTTTTTCCGTGCAAACAAGGCTGTTTCGCATTGCAAAACAGTTCGTTTGGCACGTTCAAATGGGCCGTTTGGCACGCTCAAATGGGCCGTTCGGCACACTCAAACAGACCGTTTCGGAAATATGCACAGGCAAAAAAAAACCGAAGCGCCGTTGGCGGACGCTTCGGTAATGGTCAACCTGCATTTTGGGGGTCAAGCGGAATGCAGCATATTCTGTAAGGACAAGCCAGGCCTCACCGCTTGGCATCTTCAGCCTTCATCCCCGTGGTCTCCTGTCCTTCTTTCTGCTTTGCAAGATACTCGGGCAGTTTCAAGCCAGCCATATCAAAAAGCTCGTTGAGCGGGGGGACCGACTTCATCAGCCCGGAAAGGAAATTGGCGGTTGAGCCCTTGCTATCGGCACTATTGCCGCCGTCCCATACGGTCACATGGTCAATGTTGATACCCTTGACAGCCTCTACCTGCGTCTTCACCAGTTCGGGCAACTTCTCTAACAGCAACAGCATATAAGCCTTTGTGGCATCGCCACCGGCAGCCTCCACCATCTCGCGATACCCTGAAGCCTGCTTGGTGAGCACCTGGTAAAGACCCTTGGCCTCGGCCTCCATCTTGGCGAAGATGGCGTCGGCATCGCCCTTGGCATTGACACGCACTTTCTCGGCCTCGGCCTCGGCCTCGATAATGCGGCGACGCTTTTCTATCTCCTGCGGCACCAGCACATTGGCCGTCTGCGTGGAACGCTCGCGGTCGGCACGCGCCTCCTCGGCGAGTTTCTGTGCCGCATAGGCCTCCTCCATGGCCTTGGCCTCCTGCACCTTTTCTGAGGCGGTAGCCTTGCGCTGGGCCTCTGCCTCACGTTCGCGGCGATAGGCCTCTGAGTTGGCTATGGCCACCTTGGCCTCGTTCTCTCCCTTCACTGCCTCGGCATTGGCTTCGGCTGTGCGCACGCGCGTCTCGCGGTCAGCTTCTGCCTTGCCTATCTCTCCCACCTTGTCCTGCTCGGCCACGCGCACCTTGGCCTCGTTGATAGCCTTGGCAGCGGCCTCGCGGCCCAAGGCCTCGATATACCCGGACTCATCCTTGATGTCGGTCACATTGACGTTAATCAGCCTGAGGCCAATCTTTTTCAGTTCCACCTCCACATTGGCCGATATGCTCTCAAGGAACTTGTCGCGGTCGGAGTTGAGTTCCTCAATGCTCATGGTGGCAATGACCAGACGGAGCTGGCCGAACAGGATGTCGCGCGCCAGTTCCTGAATCTGCGCCGGCGTAAGCCCGAGCAGACGCTCGGCAGCGGCAGTCATGCTGTCTGGCTCGGTCGATATACCCACCGTGAACCGGCAGGGCACATCAACACGGATGTTCTGCTTGGACAGGGCGTTGGTCAGGTTGGCATCAATCGAAATGGGCGTCAGGCTGAGATACTGGTAGTCCTCGATGATGGGCCACACAAAGGCGCCGCCGCCATGAACACACTTGGCAGAAGCCTTGGACTTCTTGCCACCATAGATAACAAGCACCTTGTCTGAAGGACAGCGGCGGTAGCGGTTGATGAGCGCAAGGATTGAGCCAACAACCAGCACAATTAACACTAAGGGTACGATAACCATAAAAGATGAATCTGTCATAGCTGGTAACAATTTAGGAAGACATAGTGTTCTCTTCTCATTGCAAATATAGCTGTTCTGCCACAAATAACCAAGAGACGTGCTGTAAAAGAACAGAAAAAAGGTCAATAGAGCGGCAAATACTCGTATGTGTTGCCCACTGATTGCAAATACCGCTCAAAATCCTCACGGCGAATGACCACTGTCCCACGGCAGTCATTGGGGTGAAACGAAAGGCTGCCAGCCTCTTTTAAGCGGACATCCAGGAAAAGGTGTACATGGTTGCCGGTGTCATTGATCAGTCCGAACGGCGACACACTCCCCGGCTCCAGTCCGAGATAGCGCGCCATCCGTTCGGGCGAGGCAAACGACAGCTTGCCACACGATGGCTGTCCCTGAGCCACCAGCCGCTCCTTGAGTCTGCGCTCCAAATCATGGATGTTCAAATCGTGGTTGCAGTCAAAGCACACCAAATAATGCCTGTCACCCTTGTGATTGCGAAAAAAAAGGTTCTTGCAGTGCATGCTGCCATCATTGTGCCACCACCTCCGGGCCTCCCCGATGGTTTTTCCCTCCGGGTGGTTGTAGTTTGTGAAGGGAATGCCGTGCTCCCTCAGGTAATTCAAAACGGTCTCCTCGCGTGTCATTGTTTATTGGGGTTTTATTACGGCAAAGGTAAGCATAAATCCGGCAAGACTGTCCCCTTTCGTTGAATTTATTTCACAGGCAGGGCTTTCAATGCCCTTACAATGCACTTGGGTTCGGAAAGTCATCAACGAGACCATCGGGACGTACCATCTCACTTCTATTTTAGTACAAAACATTGGTTATTTAGTACAAAGCATATGTTTCATGTCTATTGGCCTTTCTTACTTCCCACCTTTTTTTTACTTTTGCAACAGAACAAATCAGAAAGGAACAAAAGACATGAAGAAATTACTATTCCTGCTGATGCTCTTGACACCGCTCACGGCATCAGCCAAGAAAACAATCCCCGTGTTCATCACCGCAGGGCAGTCAAACACCGACGGACGAATCGGCAACGAGCTGTTGCCCGACTACATCCAGCAGAACAAGTACAAGCATTGCTACTGGTGCTACAACAGCGGCGGGCATAGCATGGACGGGAAATTCGAGCTTTTCTGGCCCCGCATTGCCAACAGGAACAAGCCAGGACGCTGGGCATACGACGCCGTGACCTACTACTGGCTGGAGCAAAGCCTGAAGGAAGACTTCTATGTCATCAAGGAGTCGCTCGGCGGCACCGCCATTGACCTGTCGTGTGGCAGCACCAACAAGATGTATTGGTGCGCCTCCCCTGAATACCTCGACACTGTGGCCGCATCCGACAAGGGGGGCAAGAGCCTCCTAAAGGCACTCTGCGAAAACATCGACCTTGCCATCGACAAGAGCCTCGCAAAGATGAAAGGCAGCTATGAGTTCAAGGCCCTGCTGTGGCACCAGGGCGAAAGCGACCGGCATGCCAGCAAGAACTACTACGACAACCTGAAAGCGGTCATCGCCTACATCCGCCAACATCTCGTGGAGAAAACCGGCGACAGGAAATACGCCCAACTGCCCGTTATCCTTGGCGGCATCTCGCACAAGAGCCGTGGCTGGACCAAAGGCGTGGAAGAGGCACAGAAGCGGCTCCAGGCTGAGGACAAAAACATCTACCTCGTGGAAGTGCCGAACGCCAACATGCAGAAAGACAACATTCACTTTGATGCAGAGGGAGGAGAGATTCTTGGCAGAAAGGTCTATAACAAGTTGGTGGACTTGAGACTCGCAGGCAAGAAAGCGAAACGCATCCCGTCCCTTGAATAAAACTGCATGAACGAAAAAGTCATGAACAAAAGGATTATACATGGCATCTTTCTCTGCGTGTGCCCCTCGCTGATGTTGAATGCACAGCATTACACGGCTGGCAGCAAGGGAACAAACCCCATAGTGAGCATCGCCAAATATGCCGGCAACAAGCTGGCGGCCCTGTCCTTTACTTTCGACGACGGACTGAAGGAGCAGTACTCCATCGTCTTTCCGAAGATGAAAGAGTTGGGCATCAAAGGGACCTTCTGCCTCATCGGATCTCGCATGAACACCCCACCAAAGAACCCCGAGAAGCAAACTTTCACCTGGGAACAAGCCAGGGAAATGGCACTCGACGGGCAAGAGATAACCAACCACGGCTACAACCACAAGAACGTATCGGAGCTGACCCCAGAAGAACTTCGCTTCGAGGTGCAGCACAACGACACACTCATCTGCCAGCACACAGGCGTTTTTCCGCGCACCTACATCTATCCGGGCAACAGAAAGAGCGACGGCGCGATCGCATATTGCAGCAAAGACCGCGTGGGCACCCGCACCTTCCAAGTGAGCCTTGGCAGCAAACGAACCCAAGAATGGTTTGAGCGTTACATCAATGGGGTTATTAGCAAAGGCGAATGGGCAGTGACAATGACCCATGGCATCCGCATCGGATATGACTGCTTTGGCGATGAGGCTCGCCTTTGGAAGATGTTCGACTATGCCTTGGAACAGGAGAATGCAGGAAAACTCTGGATTGCCACCTTCCACGATGTCGCCGCCTACCGGCAAGAACGAGACAACACCACTCTGGACATCAAGGTAAAGAACAATGAAGTGATTGTCACTCCAAAGATGAGACTCGGAAAGGCTCTCCACTGGGCGATGTCTGAAAAGGAAATCTTTAACGTTCCGCTCACCTTGGTCGTAGACTTCAAGCCATTACAAGCAAAACAAGCTGGAAACATCCTGCCACTCAAAGAATCAAATGGAAAATATCTCATTCAAATCTCCCCGACAAAAGGAAAGGTTGTCATCAAGCGGTGACCACCACTTCTTACCCCAAACCGGCCCGGTGGCCGGTTTGGGGTAAGAACAATGTTTTTACGCTGCAAGGCTGCCTCCCGCTGTACAAAAACATTGGATTGTTGTTATAAATTTTTCCTTCAATTAGTATTCATTCCAGTTTGTTTGATTATCTTTGCATTGTGCTGGTTGTGCAAGACAACTGGAAGAACGGGCTTTCGCCGCTCTTCGCTTCCGTTTGCCTTCCTGCAGACAACCGGGCGCAGCCTGGGCATACAGACAATCCAAACATACTTAACCATCAAAAAACGATTAGAATCATGAAAAAGAAAAATTGGCTGATTATGCTTTGCATGGCAATGGCATTGGCACTGCCAGCAGTGCTCACATCATGTGGTGACGATGAAGACGGCAGCACTAACGGAGGCGGAAACAACGGCGGAAATGGCGGAAACACATCGGAACTGACTGTTAGCCAACAGAAAGAGCGACTGGAGTCAACCGCCCTCGAACTGATGGGAAAGGTGAACACAAACGACTTCCAGAGCATTGCAGACCTGTTTGAACAAGTGACAGACAACGGCGACCCCGGCGACGTGCTCAGCGACTGGTTCGAAACCTGCGCAGATGCCTGCAAGCTCACGGTACTGGGCAACGGCACAGAGAGATACCTATATACCGCCTCCAACTTCTACGGGCAGTTCACCTACTCCAACGGCCGGTGGAAGCAGACCGGCAAGGAGAGCGGCAACCTCACCTTTAACTTTAACAACCAGAACGGCACGCCCTGCCAGCTGAAAGTGACGGCCACCGCCAAGGGAGCCACACTCCACCACAACAGCTTCGACTCGTGGGAAAGTGATTACAACGGCCAGTGGTACAATGACGAACATTTCAAAGAGAACAGCTTTGTGGTGCCCGACAAGGTGACGGTCACGCTGTCACAGGGCGGGACAAAACTCGCCACGGCCACCGTGAACACCAAGCTCACCCTGAGCAACGGTCCCGAGGTGGACCTCGGCAAGGACAAGGCCTATGTCACCGCCGAACTCATGGTGAACGACTATAAGATTGTTGTGGAAAAGGCGCAGTACAACATGGCCGGAGGCAGCAACAACACGGCAACGGCCTCAGCCAAGCTTTACAAAGGCAGCGAGCTGCTTGTCACAGCCAGCGCGAGTGCGGCAGGGACAGTGAGAGAGGAGGACGACCCCATCGTCAAAAGTGTCAGCGTCAGTTGCGATGTGCTGGGCAAGGTACAGGTGCGCGGCACGGTGAACAACGTCAACCAAATCTCTGACTACCTGGATGACATCAGCGAGAAATACTACAACAACGAGGAGGCGACGAAGAATGCCATCAGAAAAATCAACGAGCTGACAGACCTGGGATTGTATTTTGACGGACGGCAGGACAAGAGCGCCGAGGTGAAGTACCAGGCACGCTATGATGACTATGGCTACAATGGCTACTGGAGCGAGGAGCAGGTCATCGTGTTCCCCGACGGGTCGGCCTACCAGTCGTTTGAGGAGTATTTTGACGAGTACACCTACGACAGCGTCATCCGCAAGTTTGAGGACATCTGCGAACAGTTTGCCAAGATGTTCGGCTGCGACGACGACAACGACCGTTACAGCTATGCGCCCTCGCACAGGAAAAGCAACTAAGGGGATACCGTGAACCGAGCACACACCGCACAGGCTCTGCGGTCACTGCTGCTGCCTGTGACTGTCGGCATGACAGTCACGGGCAGCATGGCACAAGGCCCGGCAGACAGCGCCGGCATTGCCCTGCGCGACGTGCAGGTGAGGGGGCACCGCGTGCGCTCATACCTGCAAGACAGTGCCGGTGTGCAGGTGATGAGCATGGAGATGATGGCCGAGATGCCCAAGATACTGGGCAATGCCGACCCCATGCGCTACGCCCAGCTGATGCCTGGCATACAGTCCAACTCGGAGTTTGACGCCGGACTGCACATCCAGGGTTGTGACAACAGCCACAACATGGTGAGCATCGAGGGGGTTCCACTCTACAACGTGGCCCACCTGCTGGGCTTCTTCTCCATCTTCAACCCCTCGCACTACAGCACAATGAGCATGGAGAAAAGCCCCCGCCATGCCTTCGCGCCCAACCGCATAGGCGGTGTGCTCAGCATGAACCATGCGGACACGCTGGCACGCCGCACAAGTGGCGAGATTGCCATCGGTCCCATGTCGTCACAAGGCACACTGCGTCTGCCGGCGGGCTGCAAGTCACAGTTCACCGTCTCAGCCCGCGCGGCATACCTCAACCTGCTCTACTCGCGCTGGCTCAAGATTGACGGACAGCAGATGCGCTACTTCTTCAGTGACTACAACCTGACCTACCGCTACCAGCCAGACCGCAGGAACACGGTATGGGCGGATGCCTACATCGGCAATGACCGGGGGAGCTACAAGGAGGCAGACTACGGGCTGTCAACCCGGATGGACTGGGGAAATGCCATGGGCGCCGTGCACTGGCGCCACCAGTCAAGCCAAGGCTGGAAAGCCGAGCAGTGCGTCTATGTCACGCACTACGCCAACCGGCTCAAGATGGAACAGGCCACCTTTGCCCTCAGTCTGCCATCGGATGTGACCACCGTGGGCTACCGCGGACGACTGGCACTCAGCCGTATGACACTCGGCATGGAATATGGCTGGCACAGCCTGCAGCCTCAAAGTCCCGAGACAGACAGGCAACGGAACTCAACGCCATACAACGAGCCGCGGCAGCATGCCCACGAACTGTCGGTGAGCGCCGACCACACACTGGGCCTGACCACACGCCTGGCGCTGGAAAGCGGCCTGCGGGCCAGCGTGTTCCGCACCTGCAGCCAGCGGACGTTTGCCAGTGCAGACCCCACGCTGTCTCTGGTGTGGACAGCGGGCAGGCAGACGCGCCTCACCCTCAATGGCCTCGTGCGCCACCAGTACCTGCTGCGCACAGGATTCTCGTCGGTAGGACTGCCCACAGAGTTTATGATGGCCGCCGACAAACGCTATGCGCCACAGTGGGTCACCGGTGCCTCGCTGACCTTTGACACTTATCTGTGGGACAGGTCGCTGCGGGTTTCTGCCGAGGTTTACTACAAGCGGCTGGCAAACCAGGTGGAATATGTCGGCAACGCCTTTGACTTCATCTTCTCTGACTACAGCCTTGACAAGGCTCAGATAAGCGGCAGCGGGCACAACTATGGCCTGTGCCTCATGGCTGAGCGACGGAAAGGGCGGCTGACAGGGTGGCTGAGCTACACGTACAGCCGGGCGCGCCGCCACTTTTCGGGGACAAGACTGGCGGGCAGCTATCCTGCCGACCACGAGCGGCCGCACGAGCTGAACATGGTGGGGACTTACCGGCTGGACCGCCACTGGAGCTTCGGAGGCACACTCGTGGTGGCATCGGGCACACCCTACACCCGCATCAAGCGGTTTTACCTGATCAGCAGCAACATCGTGACCGAATACGGGCCACACAACGGCGAACGGCTCAACCCCTACCTGCGCTTGGACCTTTCGGCCAACTACGACTTCTGCGCGCGGAACGGCAAGCGGCGCGGCATCAACTTCTCACTCTACAACGCCACTATGCACAGCAACGACATATTCCGCCGCCTCAAGGTTTACAAGAATGGCTTTGCCTACAAGCCCTACCGGTTCATACTGCCCGTGCTGCCCTCAGTGAGCTATTACCAAAATTTCTAACCCCCGCGACCCTCACCCTACCATGATCCAGAGAAAAGTTCAGAAAGCAACACGCCCGACACCCGCAGCACACAGGCCTCACAGTGCGCTCGCGCTCGCAGCATTGGCAGTCATGACCGTGGCCGTCACGGCCGGCTGCAACGGCGACAGCTTGCAGTCAAGCGACCCGGCAGGCATCGTTGTGGAGGGATGGATAGACAGCGGCCGCTTCCCGGTGGTGACACTCACCAGGCCCATAGTTGTCACAGGCAAATACCAGAGCCTGGAACAGCTGGAAAGCTATCTGGTGCGCTGGGCCAGAGTGACTGTCAGCGATGGCGAGCGCGAGGTGGTGCTCACCGGACACAAGGACAAGTTCTACTACCCGCCATACGTCTACACTACGACCGAGATGAGAGGTGAGCCGGGCAAGACCTACCGTCTGACAGTTGACTGCACCGACGGCACCCACGCCGAGGCCGTGACCACCATACCGCAGCCTGCCACAATAGACTCGTTCCGCATTGCCGGCACCGCAACCTCGGACACCCTGCGCCAGCTCTATGCCTACATCAACGACCCACGCACGGAGGATCGCAAATACAAGCTGTTCACACACGTCCTGGGGGCACCGTACGGATATATGTCAGCCTACCTCGGGCTGACCAGGACAGACCTGCTGCCCCCCAGCGGAGAGATTAGCGTGAACCGGGGAAGACTTTATTCCGCCCAGCACTTCACCCCCTACTTCACCACAGGCAGCAGCGTTGTTGTGAAGCTGGCGCACATTGGCGACGATGCCTACCGCTACTGGCGCGCCTTTGAGGACATGGCCGACCTCTCGCGCAACCCGCTGTTTCCCGTGACAAACAATCTTGAAGGCAACGTCAAGGGCGGACTTGGCTATTGGTTTGGCTATGGGGCTACCTACTACCGCGTGACCATAAAATGACCGCCAAGCCCAATGCCGTGCCAAAACTTACGCCATAAAAAAATAAAAAGCCCCGGCCAAACAGCCAGGGCAAGAGATGTCTGCGACAAGACAGGTTATTGGATGTGCTCCTCACGAAGGTGCTTCTGCCAGTTCCAGGCAGAGCGCAAAGTGTCATCAAGACTGGTCTCAGCATGCCAGCCCAACACGTCATTGGCTTTCTTGGGATTTGCCCAAACCTTCTCAATGTCACCTGCGCGGCGCGGAGCATAAGTCCAGTTGAGCTTTACGCCGGTGGCACGCTCGAAAGCGTCAACAATCTCCTTGGTGCTCACACCCTTTCCCGTGCCAACATTGAAGACCTCAAGCGAATCATTGTCCGTGTCAAGCACACGCTCCATAGCCTTGACATGCGCCTTGGCCAGGTCAACAACATAGATATAGTCACGGATGCAAGTTCCATCGGGTGTGTTATAGTCGTTACCGAAAATCTTCAGTTCCTTTCTGATGCCCATGGCTGTCTGCGTGACATAAGGTATCAGGTTCATAGGCACGCCATTGGGCATCTCGCCTATGATAGCAGAGGGATGAGAGCCTATCGGGTTGAAATAGCGCAGCAGGATGGCCTTGATGGGCTGACCGCTCTTGATGGTGTCACGGATAATTTCCTCGTTAATCTGCTTGGTGTTTCCATAAGGGCTCTCTGCCGGTTTGATAGGAGCATCCTCACTGACAGGAAGATTTTCAGGGTCTGGCTGTCCGTAAACCGTGCAACTGCTGGAGAAAATGATGCCCTTGACATGATGCTTGGGCATGAGTTCAAGCAGGTTGATAAGGCTCACAATGTTGTTGCGATAATAAAGAAGGGGTTTCTCAACGCTCTCGCCGACAGCCTTGCTTGCGGCAAAATGGATAATGCCCGAGATGTCAGGATACTTGGAAAAGACGGCGTCAAGCGCATCTTTGTCACAACAGTCAACCTTTTCGAAAGCGGGGCGGACGCCTGTGATTTTCTCAATACCGTCGACCACGCTTGCCTGGGAATTGGACAAGTTGTCAACAATGACAACCTTGTAACCCGCGTTTTGAAGTTCTACGGTGGTGTGCGAGCCTATGAAGCCCGTTCCACCAGTCACTAAAATAGTTTGTTTCATAGCTAATGTATTTAGTTGATAATGTAGTAAATCCCAACTCTATTTCACTCGCCCAACAAAAGCTGGCGGAGACCGCCGTCAACCCCGGAAAAGCCCATGAAGGCCAGACTGAGCAGGCCAGCCGAGACGAGGACGATAGCGGTTCCGCGCATTCCCTTGGGCACATTGACCAGCTCAAGCTGTTCACGCATGCCGGCAAATACTGTCAGTGAGAGTCCGAAGCCAAGGGCCGAGGAAAATGCATAGACAACACTCTGCAGCAGCAAGAAGTCTTTCTGGATGACAAGGATGGCCACGCCAAGCACGGCACAGTTGGTTGTAATCAGGGGAAGAAAGATACCCAAAGCCTGGTAAAGCGCGGGAGAAACCTTTTTCATCACAATCTCCACCATCTGCACCAAAGCTGCAATAACCAAGATAAAGGCTATTGTCTGGAGATACTGCAAGCCAAATGCGTCAAGCACAAACTTCTGCAGAACAAAGGTGACTATGGTGGACAAGGTAAGCACAAAGGCCACCGCCGCACTCATGCCCAGCGCAGTCTCTACCTTCTTGGAGACTCCCAGAAAAGGGCAGATGCCTAAAAACTGGGAAAGGACAATGTTATTAACAAAAATGGCCGAGATAAAAATCAAAAGATATTCCATAGTTATGACTTCTTGAATTGATTAACAATAGCGATGAGATAGCCCAATGTTAGGAAGGCTCCAGGAGGCAAGACAAACAACAGGATGTTGCAAGTCTCGGGCAACAAGGTAACGCCGAAAAGCGACCCTCCGCCCAAAAGTTCACGAACAGAGCCCAACAGTGTGAGACCAAGTGTGAAGCCCAAGCCAATTCCCAGGCCGTCAAAAAAGCTCGGCAGCGGCCCATTCTTGCAGGCGAAAGCCTCAGCGCGCCCTAGAATGATACAGTTTACGACAATCAAGGGGATAAAAATACCAAGTGACTTGTTGATGTCCGGCAAATAAGCTTTCATACACATCTGGAGCACGGTGACAAAAGAGGCGATTACAACAACAAACACTGGTATTCGCACCTTGTCCGGTGTAAGGTTCTTAATGAGCGAGACCGCCACATTAGAACAGATAAGCACAAACATGGTGGCCAGCCCCATTGACATGCCATTGATGGCAGAGGTTGTTGTGGCCAGCGTCGGGCACATACCCAAAAGGAGGACAAAGGTTGGATTCTCCTTGATAACTCCATTCTTTATGATATTCAGATAATTCATCATCTTCAAATACTTTAGTTCATCTAATTTCAACCGGTTGTCACTTATGCAGCTGCGAAGCGCCAGAGAGCCCATCCACGGTCACACTGTCGGCCGAATCCTTGGCATACTGTCCGGCATAAACGGAATAGGCCTGGCTCACAGCCTTAAGGAATGCCCGCGAAGTGATGGTTGAGGCTGTAATGGCATCTATATCACCACCATCCTTGCTAACCACAAGTGTGGGGTGGTCTTTCATGCTCCTGCCCACAATACACCCCTTACCGTCTTGCTGAAACCAAGTGTCAACCTTAGCCCCCAAGCCCGGTGTCTCGGAATGCTGGAGTATGGTGTAGCCCAAAACCTTTCCTTCAGCATCAAACCCAACAAGGACTTTAAGTTCACCGCCAAAGCCCATCGTGCTGCTTTCGACAGCAGCTCCCAAGAAATGGCCGCGGGCATCATTGGCTTTATGGACTATGAATGTCTGACTTTTTCCATCAAATGGCTGGGTGACCGAATCGCTGCTCACCACAGTCATCTCGGATGTGCCCATCACACGCTTGATGCCATTGGCCAGTGCCATTTTGTCTTGCTGGCTGATTGGACCGGCAGTAACCTGATTGACCCATGCCAGAAGGCCACCGCTAACAACAGCCACCGTGACAAGGACAATCACCATATTTTTAAGTGAGGATTCTAACTTTTTCATTTCTTAACTACCTCCCCGAATCTTTTAGGTTTTATATAAGTGTTGATGAGTGGGGTGAAAGCATTCATAATCAAGATTGCAAATGACATGCCCTCTGGATAGGCACCCCAGTTACGAATGACCACCGTAAGCACGCCGATTCCAACGCCATAGACAAGCTGTCCGCGGGCGCTCATGGGCGAAGTGACATAGTCGGTAGCCATAAAGATGGCACCCAGCATCAGTCCGCCACTAAACAGGACGGTCAGCGGGTCGGCATAAACAGGACTTGCAATGTGAAGCAGTCCGCTCAATACAAGCACAGTTCCTAAGATGCTGACAGGAATATGCCACGTGATAATCCTACGCCATAGCATATATGCGAACCCAATCAGGAGTGCCAGAGCGCAGACCTCGCCTATCGTGCCAGCACCGTCAGCCGTATGCCCGACGAGCAGATGCCACGCATCTGGCAGCTGGGTGAGCACGGACGGGTCTCCACTTTTGATGGCCCATTTCATCACTGCCAGTGGCGTAGCACCGGTTTCGGCATCGAGATAGGAAGTGAGTTGTCCTGCCACTGGCCATGACGTCATCTGCGCGGGAAAGCTTACCAGAAGAAAGCAGCGGCCTACCAAGGCAGGGTTGAACAGGTTGCAACCCAAGCCGCCAAAAGTCATCTTTCCGACACCTATGGCTACCAGGGCTCCAATGGCAACAATCCAGACAGGAAGATTGGACGGCAAATTAAACCCCAGAAGCAGACCGGTCAGCATAGCAGACCCATCAAGCACCGTGTTGCGAGGGTTACGAAGAATAAAACGATTGATGGCCCACTCGAAGAAAACACAGGACAGCATGCTACTTGCACACACAATAGCCGAGCCTATGCCAAAAAAGTAGAACGACACCAACAAGGCTGGCAGGAGGGCTATCAGCACACCATACATATTGCGTCCGACAGTGTCGGTGCCATGGGCATGAGGGGATAAAGATACAATGAATTTTCCCATTGGAATACGAATAAAGTATATTTTTGACTTGTTTACTTCTTAGCGTTACGGGCACGAATAAGTCCCATCACCGTCGCTTTTCCCAGACGGATGTTGTCAAGGATGGGACGGTTGGAGGGGCAGCTATACTGGCATGAGCCACATTCAATACACGAGGTGACATCCTCCGCCTCTACCCTGTCCCATCTTCTCTTGGCAGACAGGGCAGCAAGCAGGTAGGGTTCAAGTCCCATAGGACAGGCATTGACACACTTGGCACAACGAATGCAAGGCTCCACTTCCTTGCGAACGGCCTCGCTTCCGCTGATCAGAGTGACGCTGTTCGTTCCCTTGCACACAGGGACATCCGCGGTAGGCAGAGCCTTTCCCATCATCGGCCCTCCAGCCAACAGCTTGTGCTCTCCCTCGGGGATACCGCCACAAAGGTCAAGCAAATCTTTCATCGGAGTTCCCATGCGCACCAAAAAATTACCAGGATGGGCAAGCAGCTTTCCCGTTACGGTTGTATAACGCTCAAAAAGAGGTTTGCGCTTCATCACAGCCTCATAGACAGCGTAGGCCGTTCCGACATTTTGAACAATGGCTCCGACACTGACCGGAATGGCTGGAGGTGCGGGAACCTGACGGTGTATGACAGCGTCGACCAACTGTTTTTCTCCGCCCTGCGGATAGCGCTGCTTCAAGGGGACGACCTCTACGCGCGGGTTGTCCGCCGTCTTCTGTGTCAACAGTTCTATGGCCTCAGGCTTGTTCGTTTCAATGCCAATATAGCCTTTTTCTACCTTGACCGCCTTCATCAAGAGGTCAAGCCCGACCAATATCTCATCGGCATGCTCCATCATCAGCCGATAGTCAGCCGTGATATAGGGCTCACATTCTACTGCATTGATAATCACGCACTCTGCTTTGGCCGTAGGCGGAGGACAAAGTTTGATAAAGGTTGGAAAGCCAGCACCCCCCATACCGGTTACGCCAGCCACTTTGACGCGTTCTATGATTTCCTCGGGGGTCAGCTCGGGGTGAGTCTCTACCGTCTCTAACTTGTCACTGCGGTCTATGGTATCTTCCCAGTCATCGCCCTCAACGTTGACAATGATAGCCGGCTTGCGATAACCTGAGGCATCGTAAGCCGTGTCTATCTTAGCCACTGTGCCTGAGACAGACGAATAAATTGGGGCTGAGACAAAGCCACCAGCCTCAGCCAGCATGGTGCCAACTTTGACTTTGTCTCCCTTGGCGACAATGGGCTTTGCGGGCGCTCCGATATGCTGTGACAAGGGAAACACCGCCTGTTTGGGGAGGGGAGCCACCTTGGTTGGTATGTCTTGGGTGAGTTTATTATCATTCGGATGTATTCCTCCGATTCTAAATGTTCTGGTCTTCATTGGATAGTCTCCATTGTTTTAGGTTCTACTTTAGGCATTGGGAAGTTGACTGCCACAATGGCGTGGGTGGGACACACCTTCTCGCACTTGCGGCAGAGACGACATTTGTCTGGTTCAATATAGGAAAGATTGTCGCTTACTGTTATGGCGCCAAACGGGCATTCCTTCTCACACTTTCCGCAACCAATGCATGCCACCTTACAAGCTTTCATGGCAACAGCTCCCTTGTCATGGCTAGAGCATCCGACATAAACCCTGCGACTCTTCGGCCCCTTCTTGCGCAACTCTATGAGGTGGCGCGGACAGACCTTGACACAAGCTCCGCAGGAGGTACATTTTTCGTCATCGACCTCGGCAAGCCCCGTCTCCGGATTGACACTGATTGCCCCAAATTGGCATACTGTGACACAATCGCCACAGCCCAGGCAGCCATAGCCGCACGCCGTTTCGCCAACACCACATGCATTCATGGCATTACAAGTGCGAAGTCCCGAATAAACAGCCGTCTTAGGACGATAGGCACAGCTACCGTTACAGCGGACTACGGCAACCTTGGGTTCTGCATTGGCAACAGCCATTCCCAAGAGACTGGCCACGCTATCCATCACTGCCTTGCCACCGACAGGACACGCGAGACCCTCTATGCTACCTCGGTCTGCGCCCTTGACCAACGCATCAGCCAAGCCGCCACAGCCAGGGAAGCCGCACCCACCGCAATTAGCCTGTGGCAGAAGGGCTGCAACTTGCTGTAATCTAGGATCCTCTTTCACAGCGAACTTACGGGAGCAGACGAATAGCACTACTGCTGCTATAAGTCCAATGACACCCAAAGCCACGACTGCGATTAAAATAGAACTCATCATTTTTTTTGATTTGTATTAGTTAATTTTGCTTTTCCAATAAAAAGACTATCTGACGGCCAATCATTTTGCGCGACAGATAGAGAAACAAGTAATAGGGAAAAAGGACGGACAAAGAACAGAGAGCACTAACAAGTTCTTCACAGCCAAGGAAAGTCGCCAGAAACAGAACACTGACAACAAGCAGAAAAGGGAGACCGAAACACCAAAAGAGCGTACGCCACATCACAGCTTCAGAAGCCGACACCCGGACGGCATCGCCCACTTTCAACTCGCCAATGCCTTGAGGAATGTCCACCTCAACAATTTTTTCCCTAACATCAGAAGCATTACAATGGCGTGCCGCCTTGCATGAGGCACAAGCAGATGTCTGAAACAAACGCACACAAGCCTTTCCGGTTTGGATGGAGTCCACAATGCCCGAGTGTTCTATTTTGCCATTCATGTTTATTCTAATCCATCAAAAAGCCACCGTTACGAAGGCCGATATGTTGCAAAGGTAACATTATCTTCCGAAACACACAAATAATAAAATCTTTCTTTCTCTTTTTTATTCGTAATCGTTTGCGGTTCCCAAATCTTTTTATATTTTTGCCAACTGTAACGCCAAGCCATACAAACACAGGCTTACGGAAAATCGTCCATTGCCATTCAAACTTTTCAACATGAAAGCAACAGAGCAAACTTTACAACAGATTGAGCGGGCCATAAGCAAAGTGGCAGACAAATTCCCTCCATCCATCGAGGCAACAGTCCTTACAGACATCCATTTGCGCGTCAACCAGGAAAGTGGCGAGCTGGTGGCTTATGATGATGACGACCACGAGATTACGCGCTCGGTTATTGAACAGTGGATAGGAAATAAGGACGAAGACTTTTATGAGTCTGTGGCAAGACCTATCAGAAAGTGCATAGAAAAAGAGAAAGCTGAAATTGAGAAAATGTCAATTTTACAGCCATTCTCATTTGTCTTGGAAGACGAAGAAAAAGAGGCTGTTGCCGAACTGTATGTCGTGGACAATGACACAGTTATCATTGACCCAGACATGATGCAAGACTTGGACAAGGATCTGGACACCTTTTTGGACAAGCTCATGAAGGAATAAATCCAAATCAGCCATCAGACCGAAACAGGCATTTTAGGGATAAAAGATGGGGGGCACATACCTTCGGGCCTTGCAAACAAAGATATGTGCCCCCCATACTGTATCTGCCGATGAAGCAGGCTTCTATAGCTTAATCTTTTTTCTCACCCCCTTGCTCTCATTTTGAAGACGGTCAAGGGCTGTCACCACATAAGTATATTTTACCTTTCCATCAACATAGGGGAGACGGTAATAGGTGTCGGTCGTGACAGCCATGATATGTGCGGGTGACGAGAGATCGGCTTTCTCACCCGGAGCAAACCGATAGACAACGTATTTTACAGCCTGGTCACGCCACCCATGCCCTTTAGGGGCAGTCCAAAACAGCACATAATCACCATCTGCGAAAATTGCTTTCAGCTTTCTGACTTTACGAGGGGCCTTGTTGTCTATGAAAGGCATCAAGGGCTGAAGGGCCGGATATCGCCAATAAACATTGCGAAGCATGGTGCCGTAGTTGCCAATGTCATCAACCACAGCCTTGGCATACCACAGAACTGCGCCATCAACATGCGCCATCTGCTGGCGGAGAGCGAACTTGGCAGGCATCTGATTGCTGTTGGGATTGGACAAGTCGGCAAACTTAGCCGTTCGCTCAACATCCTCGCCTATATATAGCGGGCGCTTTGAAGCGTATCTGTCCCACCATGACAGCAACGTTTTGTAATCTGCTGTCGAATGACCTATCTGCCAATAAAGCTGTGGCACACAATAATCAATCCACCCGTTGTTAACCCACAGCAAGACATCCGCATAAAGGTCATCATAATTTTGCAGTCCTCTGGTGTTACTACCTAACGCTGCATTCTGCCTGTTACGGTAAATGCCAAAAGGAGACACACCAAATTTGACCCATGGCTTAACTGCCGCTATCGTGTCATGCAACTCCTTAATAAACAGATTAACGTTATAACGCCGCCAGTCACCCTTGTCAGAGATTCCATTTGAATAGATACGGAACTGGTCATCATCGGGAATGCGTTCGCCAGCAACAGGATAGGGGTAAAAGTAGTCATCAATATGCAGACCGTCTACATCGTAGCGGCGAAGGATATCCCCAACCACCCGACATATATATTCTCTGTTTTCGGGAACGCCGGGATTCATAATGTACTGGTTGTCATAGGCGAAAACCCGTTCGGGATGAGTAATGGCAATATGGTTGGCTGCCAGAGACGTTGTTCCTTTCGTTTTGGCCCGATAGGGATTTATCCATGCATGAAGTTCCATTCCACGCCGATGGCACTGGTCAACCATCCATTGCAATGGGTCCCAATAAGGTTGCGGGGCCTTGCCCTGTACACCGGTCAGGAAACGGCTCCAAGGCTCATAAGGACTGGGGTACAGGGCATCACACTCAGGACGCACCTGAAAGATGATGGCATTTACTCCGTCTTTTTGCAGCTCGTCAAGTTGATAGCTTAGCGTCTCCTGCATTTTTTGGGTGGACAGTCCTTGGAACTGTCCGTTGACACACTGAATCCAGGCTCCTCTAAATTCGCGCTTGGCCTGGGAAAACATATGCACCGGGACCATCATTAGCAGCAATGTGACGGCCATACCCGTGAAAAAAATTGATTTTAAACACACCCTTCTTTCCATTATCACTCTACATTTAAGCAGTTGTCTATTTTCAGAGTCCAGTCCTCTCCGTTCTTCGGACAGAAAGTCTTTATCCCCAACTCACTGGCCGCAGCGACGTTGTACGGCCCATCATCCACAAAAAGAGTCTCGTCACAGGCAAGTCTTTCTGCCTGTATCACCTTACGGAAGAACATCTTGTCTGGTTTCATCACCTTGCACTTATAGCTGAGGTAACAAGCATCCATATAATAGGACAGAGGATGGCCGTTTCCATCAAACTTGTCACTCATCGCCCAATTCATCATAAACGGATTGGTATTTGACAACAAGACAAGACGATAACCCTCATGGCGCAATCGCACAAGGGTGTCAAGATTACGTTGGGGCACCTCACGGCAGTATCCACGCCATGCATACTCGCACTGTTCTAAGGTCAAATTACGTCCAACCATCTCGCTCAACTCATGGCAAAAAGTTTCTGCATCAATAGTTCCTCGCTCCAAGTCACCGAAAATACCACCTTGTGTGTAAGGGTCAAGTCGCTCAGCTGCATCAGCCAAGCCAAGCTCCCGGAAACGGGCGACTGCCTGGTTCTGGTCTATAGTCATAATCACACCGCCCAGGTCAAACAGAATATTTTTTATTTTCTTCATATTTCACTTCTCCAAATTTTACACCATTTTATCTATTAAGGGCAGCTCAAGAGAACAGATTCAACTTGTTGTTACGCGCCTCATCAAGCGACCGCAACTGCTTTTGCTCTTGCTCGTACACATCCCTGAGCTGCCGGTAGTTTTCATCTATCTCCACCCTGTACCTCTCCTTGGTTTGAGGGTTCAGTAACCTGGCTGCAGCAAGCGCATTTTGGGAGGCATCCTTCATCCACACAACAAGTCCATGATAAACAGGCGCAACCTTAATAGCCACATGCATCTCACTGGTAGTAGCACCACCTATCATTATGGGAATGTCAAGGCCAGCCCGCTCCATTTCGCAAGCCACGTGTACCATTTCCTCCAAGCTGGGGGTAATCAAGCCACTCAACCCTATAATATCAACATTCTCGCTTATGGCCTTGCTCACAATCTGTTCTGCCGGGACCATCACCCCCATATCAATAACCTCAAAGTTATTGCATGTCATTACAACCGAGACGATGTTTTTTCCAATATCATGGACATCACCTTTTACGGTGGCCAGCAGCACTTTCCCCGCCTTGGCTCCGCCCTCGGCATTCTCGGCCTCTATGTAAGGCTGGAGAATGGACACTGCTTGCTTCATGGTTCTGGCTGACTTAACGACCTGCGGCAAAAACATTTTGCCACAACCAAAAAGTTTTCCAACCGTGTTCATTCCTTGCATCAACGGCCCCTCTATGATACTGACAGCATTGGGATAAGTCTGGATGGCCTCAGCCAGGTCTGCTTTCAAATAGTCACCAATCCCCTTAACCAAGGCACAGGCTATTCTTTCATCCAACGGCCGGGCACGCCAAGTTCCATTTACGGAGGGTTCCTTACGGTGCAGAGGCTCCTTGTTCTGGTCTTCTTCACTTTTCAAAGTGTTGGCCAAATCAACCAAGCGTTCGGAAGCGTTTGGCTTCCTGCATAAAATCACATCCTCAATCACCTCAAGTTGGGATGGAGGGATATCTCCATAAGCCACTTTGGCATTGGGATTTACTATACCAAAGTCCATTCCCCTTGAAATGGCATGATAGAGAAACACGGCATGCATAGCCTCACGAATATAATTGTTTCCCCGAAAAGAGAACGACAGGTTGCTCACGCCACCACTGACATGGACTCCTGGAAGATTTTTCTTTATCCAGCCTGTCGCCCGGATAAAATCAAGGGCGTAGGCATCGTGTTCCTCCATACCAGTCGCAATGGCAAGCACATTAGGGTCGAATATGATATCACAGGGGTTCATGCCGGCCTTCTTTGTCAACAGGCCATAGGCCCTTTCAGCAATCTCTATGCGCCGTTCATAAGTAGTAGCCTGCCCTTGCTCATCGAAGCACATCACGACAACAGCCGCACCAAAATGCAAGACACGCCTGGCATGAGCCAAGAAAACGCTCTCACCTTCCTTCAGAGAGATGGAATTGACGATGGACTTACCCTGGACACACTTCAGCCCAGTTTCTATCACGTTCCAATCTGAGGAGTCAATCATGACAGGCACTCGCGCTATGTCAGGCTCTGAAGCCACCAAATTCAAGAAGGTTTGCATTTCAGCCTTGGCATCTAACAGCCCATCGTCCATATTGATGTCTATCACCTGCGCGCCATCCTCCACCTGCTTGCGGGCTATACCCAATGCCTCATCATATTGCTTGTCCTTGATAAGCCGCAAGAATTTACGCGACCCCGACACATTGCAACGTTCACCTACATTGACAAACATAGAATGCCGGGTAACGACAAGGGGTTCCAAACCGGAAAGTTGCATAGCCATTAACGGAGGCTGTGGCTTGCGCGGCGCCTTGCCTCTGACAAGTGGAAGGTACTCACGGATAAAAGCATCTGTCGTACCACAGCATCCTCCTATAATATTCACCAATCCCTCATCTATGAACTCTTTGATTTGCATAGCCATAGACAATGGGGTCTCATCATACTGTCCCATACTGTTAGGCAGTCCCGCATTTGGATATGCACTTACAAAGCACGAAGCCCGACGAGAGAGTTCTCTCAAGAACGGTTTCATCTGCCGAGCTCCAAAAGAACAGTTTAGGCCAACAGAAAAAATGGGAAAGGAACTGACACTGGCCAAGAAAGCGTCAAGTGTCTGACCGCTCAGCGTCCTGCCATTCAAGTCACTAATAGTAACCGACAGCATCAAAGGCAAGCTGACACCATTTTTTGCCATGGTTTCAACAGCAGCACCTATTGCAGCCTTTGCATTCAGTGTGTCAAAAATCGTCTCAACAAGCAATATATCAACACCTCCGTGCACCAAGGCGTCTATCTGCTCAGAATAGGCGTCATACAGTTCATCATAAGTGATGTTTCGAGCCGAAGGATTGCTCACATCCGGGCTCATTGAGCAGGCTTTGTTTGTCGGCCCGACAGACCCTGCGACAAAACGAGGCTTTTCAGCAGAGGAATAGCTATCGGCAGCCTCTCGGGCTATCTTTGCGCCACAGTAAGCCATATCCCAACAATTTTTCTCCAAACCGTAATCGGCTTGCGAGACACGCTGGCTGTTAAATGTGTTCGTTGTTATGATATCGGCTCCAGCCTCTAAATACTTGCAATGGATATCAGTGATAACATTGGGACAAGTGATATTGAGCATATCATTGTTACCCTTCATCAGTCCTTGCACCGCAGAGAATTGGTCACCGCGAAAGTCATCCTCGGTCAAACCATATTGCTGAATCATGGTTCCCATAGCACCGTCAAGGACAAGGATTCTCTCTTCAGCCAAAGTTTTCAGTGTCTTCATATTCTGTTTCTTCCGCATGCTTCGCTCTTTCCGTTAGCCTTGATCTCAAGCTAATAATGCTTCATGGCCCTGTCCATCTCCCGCCTGTCTTCCTTCTCTTTTAGCGTCTGGCGTTTGTCATATTCCTTCTTTCCTTTACACAGCGCGATGTCCATCTTGGCACGGCCATGCTCGTCTATAAACACCAACAAGGGCACAATGGTGTAACCTGTCTGTCGCGTTGCACTTTCCAATTTATCTATTTCGCGTTTTGTAAGCAGCAGTTTGCGGTCGCGTTTGGCTTCATGGTTATTGTAAGAACCATAAAAATAAGGCGAGATGTTCATCCCCTTAACCCATACCTCCCTATTGTTGATAAAGCAATAAGTATCCACCAGACTTGCCTTGCCCAGTCTGATAGACTTTATCTCTGTTCCTGTAAGAACAATTCCGGCTGTATACGTCTCAATAAAGAAATATTCAAACGATGCTTTCTTATTGCGGATATTCACCGGGCTTTTTTTCCTGATCAGTTCCTCTTCCTTGTTCATTGTTTACTCTGAGTGCTTGTTAACGTCATCCTCCTTGCCAGGCTCAAGTTCCACCATGGCAAAATTGTCAATATGTCCGTCTATGTAATGGGCTATCTCCGCAGTCCACATTTCCTCATTTTCCACAAAAGCATCATCAAGACTGTCAAATTCAGGATAACGCTCGAAAAGTGCCATAAACTCATCGTCAGAACAGTCACGCTGAATTTCATCGCCGTATTTGACAAAAAGGGTATGGGCTTCGTAAATCAATTTCGACAGCGAGCGCATCCCCCAAAGCTTGAGCACCTTGGCAAAAGGATTCCGAAAGATAAAAGGCCCGTATCCGTTGTGGATAAGCTGAACAAATCCACCATCCATCACCTCTTTATGCAAAATATCGTAAGCGAGCAACGTTATTTGATCAGCATTTAGCTCCTCCAAATTTTCAGATGACAGCTTTCCGCCTATGGCATCCTTCACTGCCTTCACAAACACTTGCAGGAACTCATCCATTCCTGACATTGCCGCCTCACGCAAATCTGCGTCTTTAACGATAACCATTTTCATATTGTTTGCAAAGATAGTGCAAACTAAAGACAATACAAAATAAAAGGAAGTGAAACGCCCTCATTCAAGGAGATTGCCTTTCTGCATCTTTAGTAACCTTTACTTTAGAGATTCTATGTTCCTCCATTTCCAATATCTCAAAAACAAGCCCATGATAACGCATAGACTCGTGAAGCACCGGGAACTCGCCCTTTATCTCCAGCAGCAGTCCTGCGAGCGTGTCTGCGTCACTGTCTGTTATCTCAAAATCCACACAGGCAGTCTTCATCACTTTACAAAAATCGCTCAGGAGAGTTTTCCCCTCAAAGATGTATGTATGGTCATTCAGACAGACATAGTTTTTAGCATCCTCGTCGTACTCGTCGTTAATCTCCCCTACTATTTCTTCAAGGATATCCTCAAGAGTGACGATTCCACTTGTTCCGCCAAACTCATCTACAACAATGGCAATATGCACCTTGTTCTCCTGAAATTCACAAAGAAGGTCATCTATTTTTTTTGTCTCAGGCACAAAATAGGGGGGGCGGATTAGCGATTGCCACCTAAATGTTTTCGGCTTGTTCAAATGGGGTATCAAGTCCTTAATGTAAAGCACGCCACGTATATTGTCAATACTGTCTTGATAGACCGGTATTCGCGAGTAATTATTTTCTATGATACTTTGAAGCACCTCTGCATAGTTCGACTTAAAATCCAGGTCGACTACATCCTGCCTGCTCGTCATGATTTCCTTAGCAGTTTCATCCCCAAAACGCACAATGCCCTCCAGCATCCGCTTTTCATCCTTAATGTCATCCTTATCTGTCAGTTCCAAAGCCTGTTCCAAGTCATTCACACTAAGGACATGGTTCTCTTTCCGCATCAGTTTTTCCGCTATTCCGCCGGTATACAACAGCACTGTCTCCAACGGGTAAAACAATTTTCGGCAAAGGAGGATGCAGCCAACTGCTCTCCGGCAGAAAGGCAACGCATTCTGCCCACAATAGACCTTAGGCATGATTTCCCCAAAAAGCAACAGGAGGAAAGTAAGCAACACAGTTATGAATATGAATTGCAACCAATAGGCATTACCAAAGTCTATCCAATGCGCGAAAAAATAATTGCATAACATAATAATAGTCACGTTGACCAAATTATTAGTTATCAAAATCGTTGCCAATACGCGCTCTGAATCCTCTCGCAATCTCAGAATGCTCAAGTCCCTCTCGGACTTGCTTTCTGAAAGCTCATTGAGTTCATTTGGCCCCAATGAGAAAAAAGCGATCTCAGAACCAGAAGCGAAGCCAGAGACTACAAGTAAAAGACAAGCAAGCACACCTGCAATAATAGCACCTGCCGTAAGAGGCATAAACTGAACCTCGCCTATTAGTCGCGCCAGCTCTACAGACAAAAGATATGTTGACATTTAAATAAAATCATTTAAAAGGTCATCAGATAAAAGCTAAATTCTCCGCGCGCCATCTGCTGGCACTCCGCCACTGACAGCCGGCGACTCACAAGCAGGGCTTGAGTTTTTAGGAGAAAGCATCTCCATATTGTCTGCCCAAATCTCTGTCATCTGATGCCTTACGCCTCTCTTGTCATCATAGTTGGTATAACGCACACGGCCCTCAATATAAAGTTTGTCACCCTTGTGTACATATTTCTCAACAATTTCAGCCAAGCGGCGCCACATTACAACCTGATGCCAGTCTGTCCTGTCCGGCACCTTTGTACCATTAGGCAAGGTGTACCCTCTTTCTGTTGTTGCCAAAGACAAACGAGCGTATGCAACCCCTTGGTCAACATATCTGACCTCAGGTTCTCGTCCCACATTGCCAATCAACATCACTTTATTCATATTCCCTATCTAGAAGTTCTACTTGGCACGCCCCAGGAACTGATACTTAAAGTTCTTACCTTTGACAGACGGAAACTGGCTACGGCTATCTACCCGCTCGCGAAGATACTCAATTATGCGATTGTAACAGTCTTGCCCAGACACGGCCTTACAACGCGCGACAAAGTGAGCGTCACGATATTGAAACTTGCCTGTCCCAGGAACCAAGGAAACGCGTTTGAAGTCAATAACACCCTCATACCACCCCGGCCTCTGCTCGTTCAGCTTGGCCACTACCGGTGATACAACACGCTCTACCCCAACCGGTGGCTGAGTGTGCAACGCTCGCTTCTCCTTAAAGTCAAGCATCGTTGGCGCATCTGTCTTGATAATAATAAAATAAACCCTAGGACGAATTTTATACCGTTTAGGATAATAAACATCACTGGCAACATATTCTCGGATATCGGCTTCCAAAACAGGATTCATGCCAATCTCTTCTATGCTGTCAAGGAAAGCAATCGCATCATCCACATTAGTAACCAAGGTCTCCTTATCGAAATATCTTAAATACAAATTCATTGACTAATGTTGTAAATAGAATGTTTTTTCAATTTAAAAAACAGATAATCAAGAGCGGAAAACGGGACTCGGACCCGCGACCCCAACCTTGGCAAGGTTGTGCTCTACCAACTGAGCTATTTCCGCAAAAAAAGGTGAAGAGGAGGAGACTCGAACTCCCACGTCGCAATTGACACTACCCCCTCAAAGTAGCGCGTCTACCAATTCCGCCACCTCTCCATCATACATTAATCCATAACGAACAAAAAGAGTGCCCAGAACAGGACTCGAACCTGCACGCCTTGCGGCACACGCACCTGAAACGTGCGCGTCTACCAATTCCGCCACCTGGGCATTTTACATAAAAGACTTTGCTTTTACGCTCTTTTTTGTTCAATATGTGAGCGGAAAACGGGACTCGGACCCGCGACCCCAACCTTGGCAAGGTTGTGCTCTACCAACTGAGCTATTTCCGCAACATCCTTTAACAAGGAGCGTTTCTCTTAACGCGGTGCAAAGGTAAGGTTTTTTTTTCTACCTGCAAATTTTTTCATCTTTTTTTTTTCAACAAAAGGCTAATCCATTCTGTTTTTATAATCCTCATAGCCGTATTGTCGCAAGATTTCCATTTTTCCATCCATCCTCAACATTCCTATCGCCGGATGGGAAATGCCATTAAACATCGTTGTTTTAACCGTTGTATAATGAATCATATCCTCAAATATGATGCTGTCACCACTCTTCAACGGGTGCTTAAAGCACCAATAGCCCATGAAATCCCCCGAAAGGCAACTGTTTCCGCCCAGACGATATACGTATTCGTCCCTGACCGCCACGGCCTCTTCACAACATTCAGCCCCCCTAACCGTCGGGAGATACGGCATCTCAAGACAGTCAGGCATATGACACGTAAAACTAACATTAAGAATCGCCGTCCTGATGCCTTTGTCCTCCACAACATCCACCACTTGTGCGACAAGCGGACCTGTCCGCCACACGAATGCACTACCTGGCTCAAGCACAATATGCAGAAGTGGATACCGTTCATGCAGCCCTTTCATCAACTCAATGAGCAAAGACGTGTCATACCCTTTTCGGGTCATCAGATGTCCGCCGCCAAGATTCAGCCACTTTAAATAAGGCAGCCACCGACCAAATTTGTCTTCAATATGCGCCAATGTACGCTGCAAGGTATCAGCTCCGCTTTCGCAATGGCAGTGACAGTGGAAGCCATCAATGTATGGAGGAAGTGTTGACGGGAGTTTTTCTGCCGTCACACCGAAACGGGAACCTGGTGCACACGGATCATACAATGGGGTCTTAATTTCCGAGTATTCTGGGTTAACGCGGATTCCCAATGAGACACTGGGGTTAGCGGACTTCGCCTTTTCGGCAAAGCGTTCATACTGAGACAAAGAGTTAAAAGTGAGATGGCTTGACATCCGGGCCATTTCCTCAATTTCTTCATCAATGTATGCAGGCGAATATGTATGCGCAGGAGTGCCAAACTCTTCAAAAGCCAGGCGGGCTTCACAATAGGAACTGGCTGTTGTCGAATGGATGTATTCTCTGAATATTGGGAACACCTTCCACAAAGCGAAAGCTTTAAAAGCCAGAATAATTTCCACGTCTGACCGACTTGCAACCTCTGCAATAAGTCTCAAATTATCCCTGAGCTTCTTTTCCTCAATAATATAAATAGGTGTTGGACATCCTTCAAATGCACCTGAATTGACTCTTACCATATCCGTTTTGCTTATCTTAACCCATTTAGTGAAATAATATTCCGCATACACACTTATTCACGGCCCACAGATTTTACGATACGTTCAGCTACCTTTTCTTGAGCACATAGGACTCCGCTGCCATGCCTTCCGGTTCATTGCCTGCCGAGTCGGTCATAACAATAGTGTTGGCATCTCTCACCTTATAGAAAGTACGTTCGCCGCTTGAAGGGCGCACAAGCATTAGAACATTGCCAACAAGCACCTTGAAAACTCCGCTTGTTTCGTCTTGACCATTCCTGCGGCCCAGATAATCCTGCTTCAACAGGTAAGTGCTGTCGCCATTGATAGCAAGTACTGTCTTAATACCCGGACCGTCTGCCGCAGGGAAAGTTCCCTCATAAGTTCCAGCTGCTGAAGCCAAATCCACGCTGCCATTTTCAGAAGCGGCTCTGCCTTCCACGCTTGCTGTGTCTTTGTCCGTAACACCGTGGGCAGTCTTCTTGCCGGTGCAAGCAGCAAGCACAGCAACCGCAGCAACCGTGACAGCCATCAATTTATTGTTCATACTTTTCCGAGTTAGTTGAATGTATATACGTTGCCTGCTGACAGGACTTGTAACATTGGACTTGCAAAAGTATACAAAAGTTTCGGTAATCATGAAAAATACGTCATAAGTTTAGGATGGAAGTCTTGCGTTATGGCAACTTTTATTGCAGTTAAATTGCATTATTCCTATAAAATCACTACATTTGCAGGTGAAAAGAGACACATACTGTATGAGACTCATAATAATGACTAAATCCTCTTTTTTTGTGGAGGAAGACAAAATCATTACAACACTCTTTGAAGAGGGGCTGGCCAATTTACACCTTTTCAAGCCAGGGACTGAGCCAATCTACTCCGAAAGGTTGCTCACTTTAATTCCGGAAGAATACTATGGCAAGATTACCGTTCACGATTATTTTTATTTAAAAGAGGAGTATGGTCTCAAAGGCATTCATATTGACAGCCCTGCAAAGGAGCCACCACTCCAATACAAAGGCCATATCAGCAGGACGTGCCGCTTTCTTGACGAGTTGAGAGACATGAAAAAAAAATCAGATTACGTGTTTTTAAATAATGTTTTCAGCACCCAAACGGCACTCGCAGCTTTCAGCCAGGAAGAATTGATGTCCGCTCACAAGCATGGGTTGATAGACAAGAAAGTTTACGCATTGGGAGGTATAAACCTTGACAACATCAAGATGGCAAAGGACATGGGCTTTGGCGGGGTCGTGATTTGCAATGACTTGTGGGACAGATTCGACATTCATAACGAGCAAGACTACAAAGACCTGATTCTTCACTTTGAGAAACTACGAAAAGCCGCGAGCTAAGTTGCTTTAACAGATACAAAGTCCAAGAATACAAACAAACAACATACACACTATACAAATGAGCGAACGAAACTCTTACATGATTTTCTCAGGTACCAACACAAAGTATTTGGCAGAAAAGATTTGCCAAAGTCTGGGATGTCCCTTGGGACAACTTCAAATCACCAAGTTCTCTGACGGAGAGTTTGCCGTTTCCTACGAGGAATCCATCCGTGGCCGTGATGTATTCCTTGTTCAAAGCACATTTCCAAATTCAGACAACCTTATGGAGTTGCTGCTAATGATTGATGCGGCCAAACGTGCTTCAGCTCGCACTATCAATGCCGTTATCCCCTACTTTGGATGGGCTCGACAAGACCGCAAAGACAAGCCCCGCGTAAGCATCGGTGCCAAGTTGGTGGCCGACCTGTTAAGCGTTGCCGGAATAGACCGGTTGATAACCATGGACCTGCATGCAGACCAGATTCAGGGCTTCTTCGACGTGCCCGTTGACCACCTTTACGCCTCTGGTGTCATTCTGCCCTACCTCCAGAGTCTCAAGCTGAAAGATATGGTCATCGCCTCGCCCGATGTCGGCGGGTCAAAGCGTGCAAACACATATGCAAAATATTTTGGATGTCCACTCGTACTCTGCAACAAGACCAGAGCACGGGCAAATGTGGTTGACAGCATGCAAATCATCGGCGATGTGAAAAACAAAAATGTGGTCATTATAGACGATATGGTGGACACCGCAGGCACCATCACCAAGGCCGCCGACATCATGAAAGAGGCCGGAGCACTGACCGTGAGGGCATGCGCCTCACACTGTGTAATGAGCGGTCCGGCAAGTGAACGCGTGCAAAACTCATCGCTTGAAGAGATGGTGTTTACAGACTCTATCCCCTACTCTTACCGCTGTGCCAAGGTTAAGCAGATTTCGGTAGCTGACATGTTTGCCGAAACCATTCGCCGTGTCATCAACAATGAAAGTATCAGCAGCCAATATTTGGTATAGCTAGTCATTGCAAATTATTGCACAAAATGCGCCAAGGCTCTTTGCGGTCTCGCCGAGCCTTGGCGATTTTTTACGGAAAACAAAGCAGAAAGTCTGCACAGTGACTTGCATTTTCTAATAAAGAAAAATCGTTCAAATAACAAGCGACAAAGACAATGAGAAGCAAAGCAACCATCATCGCCATGACAATGGCTGTGTTAGGGTATTCACTGCTTACCGGTTGCCGGCCGAAGAACTATACTATAACTGTGAGTGGAGATGCGATAAAAGATGGCGACACGCTTTACCTTACAGACAACCTAAGGCAACTGACACCAATAGACACGGCCGTCACAGTTGACGGGAAAGCCGTTTTCCGCGCCCCGACAGACTCCACATTCATGGCATTGGTTTACAAATCTGGCAATAACAATATCGGTGCCACACTGTTTGTCGGACAGGGAGAGGCTATCGTCTTTTTATCCAAAAATGCCGGAGAATCAAAAGTCGCGGGGGCAGAAATCAATGAGAGGTGGAGGGAAATGAACGATTCTATTTACAAAATTACAATTCGCTTGAACACACTGGCCGACCAACTCAACAAGACAGAGATGCCCTATCAGAAGCAGAAGAAATATATTGAAAGAATGAAGGTATGCAACAGTGAGCTGAAAACAGCAATCATCAACTATGCAAGGGAGAACATTGACAACGAATTAGGCTGCTTCATTCTTATATTCTATGATGACATCATTCCTCCAGATGTTCGAGACGAGCTTATCAGTCAGCTGCCTCAAGGCATGCACAACAGAGCTGCCATCAGACAGCTATCCAAGGAAGCAAAGGAAAGCCAGCAGACCCGAACAAAGGCAGTGACAAGCCCTCATCAGAGACAAGCTCTAAGAAGCGGGATGAATCAGTGACAAGGGGCGGAAAGATTGTCTCTCACGACGGGTTCTTTCATACTGGCAATCGTTTTTGAACAAAGAAGAGCTGCAACGCCAAATCTGCGACATCCCATCCATCAAGGCAAAGAAAAGGAATGGCTCTCTGATAGCGAGAACCATTCCATTTCTTTCGACATCGAGGCCGGAAACAATTATTGCATCGGCATCTCAAACCATTTTACATAGCAGAAATCCTGACGGTGCGGCAGCTTGTCGCATTTAGGGTACATACGTACGGCACTCTTGAACGAGCCTGCATTGTTAGGTTCAATCATACCCTCAAAGGTATAGTTATTGCCTTCGCGCCCTACTACATGCAAAGGAATAATACTGTAAACAGACTCCTCTCCATTCTCATTCTGCTGGATATTTACAATCTCAAGGCCAACGGCATCGTCCAGCCCCTGCTCATTGATGACATAGCGGATCTTGTAGTTTTTTCCCGTCTCTGCGCCAACGGCAGGAAGGTCACACTCACATGACACCACGCTTATGGCATCCCAACGTTCGGCGACTGTCTCTTTCCACAGCGCAATGTCTTTAGCCAAGCGGTTATTGCCAGCAGACAGTTCCTTGAAACGGCGCGCTTCCTTTATATAGAACTTGTCATAGTAATCGTCGAGCTGGCGCTTCATCGTGTAGTGTGGGGCTATCTGAGCAATGGAGTTCTTGATTACCTTGATCCACCCCTCACTGTATCCTTTCTTGTTCTTCTTATAGTACAGGGGGATAATCTCGTTCTCAAGCAGACCGTAAATTGTGGCGGCGTCAAGCTGGTCTTGATACCCCTGGTTCTGATAGGTACGCTTGTCTGTAAGTGCCCAGCCCGCACCTTTACGGTAGCCTTCGAGCCACCATCCGTCAAGCACGGAGAGGTTCACCACGCCATTCATCTCTGCTTTCTCACCCGAGGTACCCGAAGCCTCCAGCGGGCGCGTCGGCGTATTCATCCAGATGTCAACCCCCGAAACCAAGCGGCGAGCCAGCAAGAAGTCATAGTCCTCAAGGAAGATTATCTTGCCCAAGAACTCTGGGCGCTGGCTGATTTCGTAGATTTTCTTAATCAAGCCCTGGCCTGCACCGTCTGCGGGATGCGCTTTGCCTGAGAACAGGAACTGGACAGGATGTTCCGGATCATTCACAATCTTTGCCAGACGCTCAAGATCTGTAAACAGCAGGTAGGCACGCTTGTACGTTGCAAAACGGCGGCAGAAACCGATAATCAAGGCATTTGGCGTGATTTTCTCAAGCAAGGATACCACGCGGGAGGGGTCGCCTTGATTTTTCAGCCAGGTTCCGCAGAACTGCTCACGGATGTAATCAACCAGTTTCTTCTTCAGTGCCATACGAGTTGACCAAATCTCCTCGTCAGGAACATTGTAAATGGCTTCCCATATCTTCTGGTTGCTCTGGTCTGCCATGAACGTACTGTCAAAATATTTAGCATACAAACGGCGCCACTCCGTTGCTGTCCATGTGGGGAAATGAACGCCATTCGTCACATATCCCACATGGTTCTCCTCGGGGAAATATCCTTTCCAAATAGGTTGGAACATCTTTTGGCTCACCCATCCATGGAGCTTGCTCACACCGTTCACTTCTTGAGAGGTGTTGCATGCAAACACTGACATACAGAACTTTTCTGAGTGATCGTCTGGATTATTGCGGCCCATACCGATAAACTCGTCCCAGGAAATGCCGAGCTTGGCCGGGTAGCCTCCCATATATTTACCAAACAGGCCCTCATCGAAATAATCATGGCCCGCAGGTACCGGGGTGTGGACTGTGTAGAGTGAAGAGGCACGCACCAATTCCATTGCCTGGTTGAAAGTGAGTCCGCTCTCAATATAGTCACAAAGACGCTCCAAGTTGCAAAGGGCAGCATGTCCCTCGTTACAATGGTAGATATCCTTAGCGATTCCTAACTTCTTCAGAGTCAGCACTCCACCAATGCCAAGAAGAATCTCCTGCTTGAGACGGTTTTCCCAATCACCGCCATAGAGCGTGTGGGTGATAGGCTTGTCAAACTCGGAGTTCATGTCATTGTCAGTGTCAAGCAGATACAGCTTTATGCGCCCCACGTTCACCCTCCACACATAAGCATGAACCTGGTAGTTGGTATAAGGAACATCGACAATCAAAGGATTGCCATCCTTGTCAAGCTGGCGCACAACAGGGAGAGAATTGAAATTTTGAGCCTCATACTTGGCTATCTGCTGGCCGTCCATGCTCAAGGACTGCGTGAAATAGCCAAAACGGTACAAAAAGCCGACAGCACACATATCGACATTAGAGTCAGACGCCTCTTTCAGATAGTCGCCAGCCAGCATGCCGAGACCTCCCGAATATATTTTCAATGCCGAATGAATACCGTATTCCATGGAGAAATATGCAACAGACGGGCGTGATGCGTCCGGCTTCACATCCATATATGCGCGGAACTGCTTGTACACGCTTTTGATACGTTTCATCAAGGCAGCGTCCTTCACTATCTCTTCCTTGCGGTCAAAGCTCAAGCGTTCCAACAACATTACTGGATTCTGACGCACTTCATCATAAAGCTCAGGCGCAAGTTCTTTGAAAAGGTCTCTTGCCTCGTAGTTCCACGCCCACCACATGTTGTGGGCCAACTCATCCAGACATTTAAGCTGTTCGGGAAGACTTGATTTTACAGTCAGCTCCTTCCACTGAGGAGCGTTGGCGTAATCGGCTTTAATTTTCATAATCTTCTGTTGTCAATAAAATTAGAATTATTCATTTTCTGTTTTCAGCCTTGCTTAGCGCAATACTGTATGCCTCATAATAATAATGTATAAACTCGCTCCACAGCGCTTTCTTGGAAAGAGCCTCTGCACGGGTTCTAATCTCATCGCGCATTTTCTGTGTCATTGCAGAGAATCTCGCCACTGTATCCTTGATAGAATCAGCAACCTCTGAGTAGTTATAGTCTGTGCGGTGGATGACCTTCACGCCATCCTCCAATTCGCTGTATCCGCCTTTCACGCTGTTTGCCCAAAGCCCAAAGCCGGCCAAGTCGGTGGTGACACATGGAACCTTGAAAGCGATAGCCTCAAGCGGTGTGTATCCCCATGGTTCATAGTAAGAGGGGTATATGCACAAATCGTTGCCAAGCACAATGTCATAATACGCCATGTTCAACACACCGTCACGCCCATCCAAATAACAAGGCAGGAAAATCACCTTTACCCTGTCATCCTTGCGGTTGTGCATGTCATAATGCTTCAGCATCCCCAGCACGTTGTCATGGCTCATTTCATGAAGCCAGTGGGTCACCAGCGGAACTTCAAGCGGAGTGTCATACTGCTTTCCGCTTTCCAACCTGTCTATAAGGTCTTTACGCGGTTCGCCAACCCAGCCGGGAACCTCTATAAACGCCACAACATTTTTCTTCAGGTCTCTGTCCCTCAGAAGCCTGTTCATGGACTCAATGTAAACGTCAACACCTTTGTTCCTGAACTCATACCGGCCACTCGTAGAAACGATCAGCGTGTCATCGCCGAGCTGTTCTCCCAACAGTGCATTGGCCACTTCGAGCAACCTTTTTCTTGCCTGCTTGCGCTTACGTGAGAACAGGGCCGGCTTAGGCACAAAGCTGTTGTCAAAGCCGTTAGGAAGCACCACGTCAACCTTTTTGTCAAGCAACTCCTTGCACTCATTGGCAGTAATGTCGCTCACGGTTGTAAAACAGTCTGCATACCAGGCTGTTTGCTTCTCTACCGAATGCTTGCTCTGGACATTGAGTTCACAGGCCATCTGGTCTCCATTATAGGCAAAAAGATAGTCATAAAGCGGCTTCATGTTGCCAGCGATGCTCCGGCCTATGGTTGTCGCATGGGTGGTAAATACTGTGCCTATCTGCGGAATCCTGTTATTGATATAGAGGAGGCCAAGCCCGGTCATCCACTCATTGCCGTGGTAAATCACCTTCATGGTCTCATCCAAATAAAACCGGTAAAAGCTCTCAACAACCAAGGCTGCCGCATACGAGAACATTGAAGCCTCGTCGTAATCTCCATAAGCATGCAGGCTGTCAACTTTATAATGTTCCCACAACCAACCGTAAATTTCGTTTTTTTTCTCGAAATACGGTTTGAAATCAACCAGCACTGCAACAGGGTTGCCTGGGACATCCCACCGGCCGACCCTCACCGCCAGCTTGTCTTCAGCAGCATGTTTGACCCACAGTCTAAAAAGTTGCTTGTCCTCCTTAAAGCAAGGGCATTCGCTCTCTTTCCATACATCTGGCCCTATAAAGATTATTTTGTCGGGAAAGGCTTCCTGTAATGTCTTCGCCCGTGTAGAAAGGACTGTATAAATACCGCCAACCTTATTGCAGACTTCCCAGCTTGACTCAAATATGTAATCGGGTTTTATTTCCTTTATTGCCATAAATCATAAATGTGAACGCCACAAAGATATAAAAATTTTTACACCCCAGCAATAAAAAGGTTCACTAATTAAGATGGAGGCTTGATTTTATGACATTAGCGGGGGCTGAGAAATCCGTAACATCTATAAAAATGGCTTTATTCATCTCGCACGCCATCATGTTATAGCCCTTCCGTCAGCCTTTCACTTTATTTATTTCCTCATCAGCTTGATCTCAAAACTGCCATCTGGCCGAAATAGGCAACACCATGGGGCAGCCTTACTTTTTCCAAAAGCGCGGTGTTATGTCAGTAAAGTCATCGCCCGCCGCGCGTTTGTACAGGCGCTGGTTGGTGGTGCGTTCTTTCAGACAGCCCAAATGGGCTATATACGGCCCAACTTTGATGTAGTCAAAGTCTGCCTTTCGAACCGCAGAGGGCACGCGGCTACGCCCACTGTACCAAGCCACCCTCAGCGATGGGTGCTCATGATGCAGGTAGCAAGCCAATTTGTTGACGTACGCAGGGTCTGCATCACCTCCCATGAAACAGACACAGGTGACATCGCCGCCATACTCCTCTACAAGTGCCCCAAGCGACATCGGCGTGAGTGGTGTGCCGATGTCCTGCCACAGATACTTGCTGTGGCACCCCGGACACCGGCAAGGGCAGTTGGAGAGATTGATGGAGAGCGTAATCTCATCGGGAATCTCCTGAAAGACGATTCCATAGTTCACATACTTCACCATACTCAGTCGGCTTTGGCATAGTATCTTTTCGAAGCCTCTTTCTGACGAGCTTCTGAGAAATTGCTCACCCGCTTGAGATAGCCAATGATGCGTGTCATATAATCAACGTTCGTTGAATGGCAATGAGGACATTCATGCAGATACCGCTTGTCTATGGCACCGCAGTCATTACAGATGGTATTGGGAATGTTGAACGTGAAATAGTTGCAGCCCTCCCTGGCTGCCACCTTGAGCAACTGCCGGTACTGCGCCTTTGAAAGATGCTCCTCCAAGTTCATGTGAAGGGCCGAGCCTCCTGTAAGGTGCTGGATATAGGGCGCGCCATGCAGCTTGAACTTATCTATGATGTTAAGCGAGTCGTCTTCAACAACATAAAAATAGCTGTTGTAACAGTCGCGCGGGACAAAATAGCCGTCCTCCCGATCCCACTTGGCATGCTTTACACCGACATTCTCAGCCGGAATCATCTCGCAGTTAAACAGCACATCCTTGGTACGGTATTCCTTGTTTTTCTGTTCCACCAGCCCGAGCACCGTCTGCACAAAGTGCAAATAGTCGGGATTGTCGTTAATCTGCAAGCCCAGGAACTCGGCAGCCTCTACCAGTCCGTTGACACCAATAGTGAGGTACTGGCGGCTGATATTGATGTAACCTGCGTCAAAGAGGGGAAGCATGCCATGTTTCCAGAGATCCTTCAGGTTCTCGTTATAGGCCAGCTGCACCTTGTGGCAAAGGTCTATCACGTCAAGCAGGAAAGCCTTGTAGTCCATCTTGTGATTCACTGCATACTGCACGCACCGGTTCAGGTTGACCGTCAGCACGCTTTTCGAGCCTGTCGACACGCCGCCGGCACCCAGCGTATAGCTGAATCCATTGTCTTGGATCTCGTTGCGCAAACGGCAGCAGCTTGACAGCGAGTCTGCATTGTCACTCATATAGGTAAAGAACGAATGGCCCTCAGCGTACATCTCTGCCGTGAAATCGCCCCACTCCTTGTCTATCACATCACCATCCTTGCTCAGCAGTGCCATGGTCTCCACAGGAAAAGTCAGCACGGTCTTGGTGCGCTCCTTGTTAAACCATTTCATAAACCGCTTCTGCAGCCATGACAACCCATTCCAGTCCGGCTGGCTGCCGTCTGGGAAGTAAAAGTTGCCAAACAGGCTCTCGAAATAAGGTTTGTCGTAATAGGCTATGTTCCAAAATACGGCCTGGTAGTTGCGCGCGCCAGTTGGCTGGTTGATGGAATAGACAATCTGCTCGAAGCAGTCGGTTATCATCTTGTCAATCGTACGCTGCCTGGTAGACAAGTCCACAACCTTGTCCGATTCCTTATAATAGTCCCTGCCATACTCCAAACCTAAGAAATAGTTCAAGTACATCAAGAACTCGGGGGTGGCACAAGCTCCACTCAACATACTTGACACCATGAACACCATGTTGACAAAGCCGCCACAGAACGACTTGAGATTGGTAGGCGCTGTCGAATTACCGCCTATCGACGTGGTTCCGCCGACCAGCCACGGATACATCGTGATGGAGGCACAATAGTTGGCCAGGCTCGTTTCATCATTCTTATAAATAAAATGGTGGGTTAGCAAATTCAAATATTTATCGGCCAGCTCTTTGCCGTACATTTTTTTTATCCTGTCAGTCAGCAGCCTTCGGTTCAGACGGATAAAGTTCGATTTGGGCAACTCGCCTATCAGCGTCGCAATGTTCTTGTGCTCCACATTGGCATTTGCATCATACTTAGACCCTGTCGCTGCATTGGCAGCCTCGCAGTAGTCAGCCAAAAAGTTCAGCTTTTCCAACGTCTCGCGGTCCTCGGTGTGACGCTGCCTGTAAAGCATGAAAGACTTGGCCACACTGTAGTAGCCCTCCTGCATGAGTGCCACTTCCACCTGATTCTGTATGTCCTCCACCTTGATACCCTCATGGATATCCAAATGGCTGATAATTTTGGAGATACGGCCCAAGTCAACAGCCACATCTACCGACTCGAACGCCTTGACGATGGCATTCATTATTTTGTCTAAAGAAAAGCGTTCTTTCTGTCCGTCACGCTTGGTAATGGTGAAGGTTGTTACTTCCATTGTTTTCTGTTTTTGGACAACTTTTCATCTGTTGTTTTCAAAAAAGTTATCCGTTTTGTTCAACTTTAGGTGGTTTGTTTACCAATTGGGTTTACCAATTTCTTTGTCCGCAAAGATACTACAAATTTGATTACAACGCATCTTGCAAGGAGAAAAAGCACACAGCCTCCCTCATATTTTTTCGGTACTTTTACAAAAGTGCACAAATCAAATAACTATCCAGCGGCTGCAAAATCAAAGAAAGTCCGTTCGGCTGTGCCATAAAGTCCGTTCTTGGAAACGGACGGGATGACACAGCCAAACGGACTGAGATACAACGTGTGCCCCGGGGACTTAATAAGGTGCCTCTCCGCCACCCTGCGGCAAAGAAGTGTTGTCCATATCATAGGGAGGAAAGCCCTCTGGTGGCAGCAAAGCGTCACCGCCCACCGGGTCGCCATTGATTTTCGATCCTAGAATCTCCCCGCCCATATCCACCGGCGACTGGCCGAGTGCAGTGTCCTCCTCGTTCTCAAAACGGGTGAACTCGCCACGGAATGTCAGCACAACATCGCCTGTGGCACCCTTACGGTGCTTGGCAATGATAATCTGCGCCTTACCTCTGAGGTCGCGCCCGTTGTCGTCTTGATATATATGGTAGTATTCCGGACGGTGTACAAACACAACCATGTCGGCATCCTGCTCAATGGCTCCAGACTCACGGAGGTCACTCAGCTGCGGCCGCTTGCCTTCAAGACCCTCACGCGCCTCCACGCCACGGTTCAGCTGGCTGAGTGCCAGGATGGGGACATCCAGCTCCTTGGCCAGCCCTTTGAGCGAGCGCGAGATGGTGGAGACCTCTTCCTGGCGGCTGCTGAAGCGCATGCCGTTGGCATTCATCAGCTGCAAGTAGTCAATCATGATGATTTTCACGCCATGCTCTCTTACCAGACGGCGCGCCTTGGTACGCAGTTCGAACACCGAGAGGCCGGGAGTGTCATCTACATAAAGGGGGGCGCCAAGCAGGCTGTTCACCCTTTTGTCAAGCCGCTCCCACTCGTCGGGCTGCAGCTGACCGTTTAGAATCTTGCTGCCGGGAATCTCACAGCAGTTTGAAATCAGTCGGTTGACCAGTTGCACATTGCTCATCTCAAGCGAGAAGAAAGCCATCGGCACCCGGTAGTCTGCGGCGATGTTCTTGGCCATTGACAGCGCAAACGATGTCTTGCCCATGGCCGGACGGCCGGCAATAATCACCAGGTCGCTGGCCTGCCATCCGCTGGTGATGTCATCCAGCTTGTGGTAGCCGGTCGGCACACCTGTCAGGCCGTCCTTGTTGGCCGAAGCCTTTTGAATGACATCAATTGCATTTTTGATGACCGGGTCTATCTGCGTGTAGTCTTTCTTCATGTTACGCTGCGACAGTTCGAAGAGCGAGCCCTCTGCCTCCTGCATCAGTTCGTCAATGTCGGTCGTGTCATCAAAGGCTTTGGTCTCAATGCCGCTGGCAAACTGTATCAGCTGGCGTGCAATGAACTTCTGGGCTATGATGCGGGCGTGATACTCGATGTTGGCAGATGAAGACACACGCGAGGACAGCTCTGCGACATAGGCCGGTCCGCCTACTTCGTCAAGGTCTCCGTTCTTGGCCAGCCGCTCGGTCACGGTCAGCATATCGACCGGCTGCTCGGCCATGCTCAGGTCGCGTATGGCGGTAAACACCTTCTGGTTGCGCGGCTCGTAGAAGCTCTCTGGATGGAGCATCTCACAAACAACGGCATACGCGTCCTTGTCTATCATCAACGCACCAAGCACGGCCTTCTCCACGTCAAGAGCCTGCGGCTGAAGATGGCCATAGGTGTTGTCTACCTGAACCGACGGGCGCGTACGGCGTGACTGTCCCTTATTAGATTCTGCCATAAAAAAATGATTTGATTAATGGGATGCAAAGATAACATTTTGTTTTCAAGCTCCAATAAAAATATTTGCTCAAATCATGATTATGCCGTATTTTTGCAACATGATTACCTACCCTATCGCTAAAATCAACCTGGGACTGAACATTGTGGAGCGCCGCCCTGACGGTTACCACAATCTGGAGACCGTGTTCTACCCTATTCCACTAAAGGATGCCTTGGAGATTTGCCCTATGGACGAAGGCTTTCCCGCCGAGACCTCCTGTGACCTCAAGGTGAGCGGGATTGCTGTTGCTGGCAACGAGCAAGACAATCTTGTAGTAAGAGCCTATCATGCTGTGGCCCGGCACCATGCCGTCCCCCGGGTCCACGCGCATCTGCACAAAGGCATTCCCACGCAGGCCGGCATGGGAGGCGGGTCAAGCGACTGTGCCGCTATGATCACCTTGCTCAACAAGGCATTTCACCTTGGAATGACAACAGAGGAAATGGAGCGATATGCCGCGCAGCTGGGTGCCGACTGCCCTTTCTTTGTCACCGGGAAGCCGGCCTACGCCGAGGGTATTGGAGAACGGCTGCACCCCATCAGCCTCGACCTTCACGGATGGCACGCCGTCATTGTCCATCCTGGCATACCTGTTCCGACAAAGGAAGCCTTTGCCCTTGTCAAGCCCCGCCGCCCGGCAAAGAACTGCGCTGACATTGTAATGCAGCCTGTCGAAACCTGGCGCAACGAGCTGGTCAACGACTTTGAGGAGAGCGTTTTCAGCCGCCATCCCGAGTTGGGCGACATCAAGCGGAGGCTCTATGACTGCGGTGCCACCTATGCTGCCATGAGCGGAAGCGGGAGCAGCCTGTTTGGGCTGTGGAGGCAAAAGCCCGTTTTCCAAAGTGACAGATACAGGACATGGGATGTGGAACTGTAAGTTCCGCATCCCATGTCCTCTTCTTTCTTTTTTATTTAGCCCTTGTACCGGTACAGACAGCGAGGCCCTCCTATCGCCGGTCCTTTTCCATCAATGAGGCCGTGCGCACACGGCTCAGGGTCTCCGGTGTCATCTGCAAATAGCTGGCAATGTAGACCAACGGAGCGCGCAACACCAGTTGCGGCTGCAACTTCACCAATTTGGCATAGCGGTCCTGCGCCGTCTCAAAGCGTAACATGTCTGCATGAATCTGGCTTTTAATCAAAGACTCTTCCAGTATCTTGCGGTACAGAATCTGTATGTTCACGCTACGCATGGCCACCTGCTCAAGAGCAGCCCTCGGCAGGGCATAGATTAGCGTAGGCTCCAGGGCCATTATCTGCAAGTGGGTCGGCTCTTCCTTAAACAGGCTCTCTATACACATCACGATATTGTTCTCCACTGCCATGTGCTCTGTCAGCTCCTTGCCATTCTTATAGTAAAACTGGCGCACTAGCCCTTTCACAATCCAATAGATATTGGTACACACCTCTCCCTCACGCAGGATGCGGTCGCCCTTCTGAAATTTCATCGGCACAAGCACACTCTCCAGCACATCCAGCTCATCGTGGGTCATGGTACTGTAACGCCGAGCCAGCTCGCGCGCCACGTCACGTGCGGTCAATCCCAAATTAGTCATCGTTTGCTCCTCCTGTAGTTTGTTTCTTTCAATCCAGTTTTAGCACGGCAAGGAAAGCCTTCTGCGGCACCTCCACATTACCAATCTGCTTCATGCGCTTCTTGCCTTTCTTCTGCTTCTCCAACAGCTTGCGCTTCCGGCTCACATCGCCGCCATAGCACTTGGCCGTTACGTCCTTGCGGACACACTTCACCGTTTCGCGCGCCACAATTTTCGCTCCGATAGCCGCCTGGATGGCAATGTCAAACTGTTGCCGCGGTATCAGCTCCTTCAGCTTCTCGCACATTCTGCGCCCAAAAGCGACAGCGTTGTCCTGGTGGGTGAGTGTGGAGAGCGCATCAACGGGCTCTCCGTTGAGCAGGATGTCAAGCTTGGCCAACTTTGAGGGGCGGAAACTGTCTATGTGATAGTCAAACGAAGCATAGCCCTTCGAAATACTCTTCAGCTTGTCATAAAAGTCAATCACAATTTCGCCCAAGGGCAGCATAAAATGCAGCTCCACACGGTTTCCGCTGATGTATTGCTGGTCAATCAGCTCGCCACGCTTGTCAAGGCACAGGGTCATAATAGGGCCGATGTAGTCGGCAACGGTGATTATCGAGGCACGGATATAGGGTTCCTCGATGTGGTCAATCATGGTTTGCTCGGGAAGCCCCGACGGGTTGTGCACCTCTCTCACACCACCCTGCTTGTCATAGCACATATAGGACACGTTGGGCACCGTTGTGATGACATCCATATTGAACTCGCGGTCAAGCCGTTCCTGGATGATTTCCATGTGGAGCAGACCAAGAAAACCGCAACGGAAGCCGAAGCCGAGGGCAACAGAGGATTCAGGGGAGAAGGTGAGCGAGGCGTCATTGAGCTGCAACTTTTCCAGTGACGACCGCAGGTTCTCGTACTCAGAGGGGTCAATGGGGTAAACGCCAGCAAACACCATGGGCTTCACCTCCTGGAATCCGGCAATGGCCTCACTGCAAGGGCGGTCGGTATGCGTGATCGTGTCACCCACCTTCACCTCCTTGCTATTCTTGATGCCACTGATAATGTAGCCTACATCACCTGTGCCCAGCACGCTGCGCGGTATCATGTCCATCTTGAGCACGCCGACCTCGTCTGCCACATACTCCATGCCGGTGTTAAAGAACTTCACCTTGTCGCCCTTCCGAATCTCGCCATTCTCAATCTTGAAGTAGGCGATGATGCCCCGAAACGAATTGAACACCGAGTCGAAGATGAGGGCCTGCAACGGGGCCTTGGGATCACCGTCAGGGTGAGGGATGCGCTCAACCACAGCCTTGAGGATCTCCTCCACCCCTTCGCCAGTCTTTCCACTGGCCCGGATAATGTCGGAACGGTCGCATCCAATGAGGTCGACAATCTCATCTTCCACCTCGTCGGGCATGGCGCTGGGCATGTCTATCTTGTTGATGACCGGGATAATCTCAAGGTTATGGTCAATAGCCATATAGAGGTTGGATATGGTTTGAGCCTGGACACCCTGTGTCGCGTCGACAATCAGCAACGCCCCCTCGCAGGCCGCGATACTCCTTGACACTTCGTATGAGAAATCAACATGACCCGGAGTGTCAATAAGATTGAGTATATAGCGCTCACCGCCATACTCATACTCCATCTGGATGGCGTGACTCTTGATGGTGATGCCACGCTCGCGCTCAAGGTCCATATCATCAAGCATCTGGCCCTCGGTCACCTGGATGGTCTTTGTGTATTCCAACAGCCTGTCGGCAATGGTCGACTTGCCATGGTCAATGTGTGCGATGATACAGAAATTACGAATATTGTCCATTCGGTTGCATTATGGTTTAGAGTGCTTTTAATGTGCAAAGATAATGCAAGCGAGCGCAATGAGAACTTGCTCTCAGATTGCCGAGCGC